>Ga0073934_10011664_pt1 | contig 10560 bp, 7 predicted proteins | sample LarsenN4metaG_FD_76834 | JGI IMG/M metagenome (GOLD analysis project Ga0073934, IMG submission 76834) | Hot spring sediment bacterial and archeal communities from British Columbia, Canada, to study Microbial Dark Matter (Phase II) - Larsen... ... | reverse complement strand
CGGGCAGGCCGGCCGGACTGATCACCTCGAGTGCGTTCTCCGCCAAGCTGGTCACCTGCCTTCTTCGTGCTCATGAACCGTAGCCTAGCGCGACGGCGGGGTTAGCAGAAGGGCGCCCTTGCCGCGGCCGGCGGCCCTGCGCGCCAAGCGGCCCGCGGAGATGCTCGCGACTCCTCAGAGACTCGCCCGGGGCCTCAACTCTACATAACCTATAGGCCGCGGCCCGGCCCCGGAGGGCTACACCCGCACGGCGCTGTAGACCGGCGTCCGCCATTCGGGATGGCGCCTGTCCGAGCCCCGGACGACGTCCAGGTAGGCCTGCTGCAGACGGCGCGTCACCGGGCCGACCTCGCCGTCGCCGAGCGGGAAGCGGTCGATGGAGACGATGGGCGTGATCTCGTAGCCGCTGCCGCAGAAGAACGCCTCGTCGGCCACGTAAAGCTCCGTGCGGTCGATCTCCCGCTCCACCACCTCCATGCCGAGCGCGTCCGGGCAGATCGCCTCGATGAGGGTGGCGCGGGTGATGCTCTCGAGGATGTCGGCAGTGACAGGGGGCGTGATCAGCCTGCCCTTGCGGACCATGAAGAACGAAGCGCCGCTGCCTTCGGCCACGTGGCCTTCCTTGTTCAAGAAGATGGGCTGGTCGTAGCCGTCCGCCTTCGCCTGGAGGATGGCAAGGCGGCCGTTCTGGTAGTTGGAGCCGGACTTGAGACGGATGGGGATGGCGTTGTCCGCCGTGCGGGCCCAGGAACTGACGCAGCAGTGCAGGCCGCGCCCGGCGCCGACGCTGGGCCGGCGGCGCGGGTTGATGTAGAGCCCCGTCGGCGAAGTCGCGTCCAGTCCGGAGCCGCCCACGTAGGCGACCATGTGCATGTGGACGTCCTCGCGCACGGCGTTGCCGCGCAGCACCTCGCGCACGGCCTCGTACAGGTCGGCCTCCGCGTAAGGGATAGTGAAACGCATCATCTTCATCGACTCGCGGAAGCGCGTGAAGTGCTCCGCGAGCCGGAAGCAATACAGTTCTTCGTCCTGCGCGTTCCAGTAGGCGCGCAGACCCTCGAAGACGTTCGTCGCGTAGAAGACCGCCGCGCTGTTCACCGGCAGCGCCGCCTCTTCCTCGGCGAGGAGCCTGCCGTCCATCCAGATCTTGAAGCCGTCCGCCATGCCGGCCACATCCTTCGGGCTGGAAGGATTCTACCCCGGATCGGGACGCGTAGCGCCGGGAGCCCGGCCCCGCTACTGCAGGTTGTACTTCGCGAACTCGGTGCTGGGCCGCGGCATGTCGCCCATCTCCGCGATGTAGTCCGACATCTCGGCCGCCAGCGTCTTCATCTCGCTGGCGAGGCGGATGTCGTGCTCGGGCGTGTTTTCCAGCGGCCCGATGGCGAGCATCGCCAACAAGGGCTCGCCGTTGAGGCCGAAGACGGGCACCGCCACGCCGCGGGCGGACTCGAAGCGCTCGAAGTTGTCCGAGGCGTACCCCCGCCGGCAGATGCACTCCAGTTCTTCCTCCAGCGCCTCCGGGTCCGTGATCGTGCGAGGCGTGTAAGCGCGCAGGCCGTCGACGGCGTACAGGTAAGCGCGCTCCGCGGGCGGCAGGTACGCCAGCAGGAGCTTGCCGTCCGCCATGGTGTGGGCGGGCTGGGAGACGCCGGGTTCGAAGCCCGGCGTGGGGTTGAAGTTTCCCGGGGCCCGCGCCAGGTGGATGACCCGCAGGCCGACGAGGGTGCTGAGGGCCGTGGCGTAGCCGGTCATGTCCGCCAGGCGGTTGATGTACGTCCGGCCGTTCTGGACCACCGGACTCGTGATCAGGCCCGTGGAGCCGATGCCCAGCATGCGCGTCCCGAGGCGGTACTTGCCCGTGCGCGTGTTCTGGTCCACCCAGCCGACCTCGATCAGCGTCGAAAGCATGCGGTGCACGCTTCCCGGCGAGAGCATGACCCGGGAGGCCAGCTCGGCCACGCCCATCGGATAGGGATGCTCCGCCAGAGCCGTGATGATCCGCGCCGCGCGCTGGACCGAGCGCACGGTGGTGCGCTGACTCGAGGCTTTCCTTTCCTTCATCCTCGCCTACTTTAACAGCATTGCCGCGTAGGGGCTTTAGCGCTCGCCGCGCCCGCGACACGGGAGCCCCGCGGAGGGCCGCCGGGTAGTGAACCCTGGATCGGGGAAACGGGCTACACGGCGAAGCCCGGGTGCGGCGCCCACTTCAGGCTGAACCCGAACTCGGCGCCCGGCCCCGCGTTGGGCCGTGCCCAGATGCGGCCGCCCTGGGCCTCGATCACGCGCTTGCACACCGCCAGACCGACGCCGACGCCGGTGGTAAAGCCCCGCGCCCGCGCCGAACGGTAGAAGGGAGTGAACAGCCTTTCGATATCGTCCGGCGTCAGCCCCATGCCGGCGTCCCGCACCAGCACCTCCGCCCCTTCGCGCGCCTGGCGCACGATCACCGCGATCGGCGTTTCCTGCCCGCTGTACTTCGCCGCGTTGCTGAGGAGGTTCTCCAGGACCATCTCGATGTATACCGGGTTGGAGAGCACCGGCGCAGCGCTCGCCTCCGCCTCCAGCGTGATCTCGCGCCTGGGGTGTCTTGCCTGGAAAGAGCGCACTACCCGCTGGACCAGCGCCGGCAGCAATGTCGGCTCCAGCTCGATGGGCGTCACCTCCAGGCGCGTCAGGAGGAGCAGGTTTTCGATTATCCGTTGCAGCCGCTCCGCTTCGCTGACCAAGTCGTCGAGGAGGACGCGGCGGTCGTCGTCCGGGATGCGGTCGAACCGATCGCGCAGGAGGTGGCTGTCGCCGTAGATCGTCGAAAGCGGCGTGCGCAGCTCGTGGGACACGAGCCCGAAGAACTGGTCTTTCAGCCGCAACGCCTCCTCCAGCGCCCGCTCCGCCTCTTTCCATTTGGAGATGTCGCGCGCGATTTTCGACGCGCCTATGACCCGCCCGCTGCGGTCCTTGATCGGCGAGATCGTCAGGGAGATCGGCACCAGGCTGCCGTCCTTGCGCTGCCTCACCGTCTCGAAGTGGTCGAGCCGTTCGCCCCGCCGGATGCGGAGGAGGATGTCGTCCTCCTCGGCCTGCCGGTCCGAGGGGATGATCATCCGGATGGAACGGCCGATGGCCTCCTCGGCGCCGTAGCCGAAAAGGCGCTCGGCGCCGGCGTTCCAGGACTGGATCGTCCCGTTCAGGTCCTTGCTCACGATAGCGTCGTCAGCCGACTCGACGATCGCGCTGAGGCGGTAGGCATCGGCTTCGGCCCGTTTCAGCTCCGTCACGTCCGCGAGGACGTTGACGGCGCCTACGAGGCGGCCGTCGGGGCTCCGGAGCGGCGTGGGGTGCGGCAGCACGTGGGCGCGGCTGCCGTCCGGCCGCTCCACGACGATGTCGACGCCGCGGACCGGCCGGTTCTCTTTGAGGGCGATGGCCATCGGACACTGGTCCAGGGGGATGCTCTCGCCCTCCGGCGTGAAAATACGGAATGAGCCGCACCAGTAGTCCACGCCTACGGTGGGCCGCCGTCCCCACAGCTCCACGGCTGCATCGTTGAACAGGAGGAGGCGTCCCTCGGCGTCCGTGGTATAGAGGGCGACGTCGATCGACTCGATCAGGCTGCGGTAGCGTTCCTCGTCCTCGCGGCGGGCTTCCTCCAGCAGCTTGCGGTCCGTGATCTCGGTGAGGAGCGCGACCGCTCCCAGGAAACTGCCATCGGCGGAGAAGGCGGCCGTCGCGTTGGTGGATGTCCAGACGATGCTGCCGTCCGGCCTGCGGTAGCGTTTCTCGACGTTCAACTGGGCTTCGCCCCGGCGCAGGCCGGCCAGCTGCTTCCGGGTCTCCTCGCGCTCGTCGGGGTGTGCGAGGTCGGCAGGCCGCAAGCCGATTAGCCCATCGCGGCTCCTGCCGAGGATCTCGCAGGCGCGGCCGCTGGCCGCGGCCACCTTCCCCGCGGCGTCGATCTGGAGGAAGCCCAGGCCCGTCGCGTCCAAAAGCGATTCGAGCAGCACCCCCTGCCGGCGGAAGGCCGCCTCCGTCTCCAGGCGCCATCCAGGCTGCCCCGGCCCCACCCCGTCCCGGAGGGCGGCCTCGCTCGAAACTTCGGCCATTGACCAAACATTACCAGGGAGAGCCGGCGCGTCCCTTGCGCGCAGGTTGCCCGCCCTGCCTGCGGCCGTTGCAAAAAGCTATCGTTTCGTCCCTACCACCCCAGCGCCAGGCCTTCGCCGCGCAGGTCGGAGGCGGCCGCCCAGCCGCCCCCGGGGGCTTGGGCGACGAGCTGGCTGCGGGCGATGTTGCCGTCCCATTCCGCCAGGCGCCTGAGGGCGTGGCCCCTGCGCTCCAGGTCCTCGAACACGGACGGCGGGAAGCGCCCTTCCAGCGCCAGGGTGTCGCCGACGAGCACCCATCGGGGCATGTCGACCGCGCTCTGCAGGTCCAGGCCCCAGTCCAGGACCGCGACCAGCGTCTGGACGTTGCTCTGCACCTGGAAGTCGCCGCCGGGCGTGCCGCCGCCGCAGACCAGACGGCCGTCTCGCAGCGCCATGAACGTGTTCAGCGTATGCACCGTGCGCTTCCCGGGGGCGATGCGGTTGGCGGCGCCCGCGCGCGTCTCGAAGCCGGACAGCCGGTTGTTCATGACGATGCCGGTGCCCGGGACGAGGACGCGGCTGCCCCAGGGCGCGAAAATGCTCTGGATGAAGGCGATGGCCATATCCTCGTCCGCGACTACGAACTCGGTGGTGTCGCCCGGGAGGCTCGCCGCCGCCGGCCGCCGCGCCGACTTGGGGTCGATTTCCGCGGCGCGGCGGCGGGCGTGCTCTTTCGAGAGGAGCGCCTCCACCGGCACCGCCTCGATGAGAGGGTCGGCGAGGTAACGGCGGCTGTCCGCGAAGGCGAGCTTCGTGGCCTCGACCATGACGTGGATAGCGTCGGCGCTGCCCGGGCCCCAAGCGGCCAGCGGGAACTCCTCCAGGATGTTCAGCGTCTCGAGGACTATGAAGCCCTGGGAGGGCGGCGCCTGCTCGTAGACGTCGCAGCCGCGGTAGGCTGTCCGCAGCGGGTCCGCCCAGACGGCCGTCTCCCGCAAGAGGTCCTCGCGGGCGATGATGCCCCCCATCTCCGACATTGCCTTGACGATGCGTTCGGCGGTCTCGCCCTCATAGAACCCCTCGCGTTCGTCCTCGGCGAGACGTCTCAGGGTGGCGGCGAGGTCGGGCTGGCGCAGGCGTTCGCCCTCGGCCAAGGGGGCGCCGTCCTCGAGGAAGACGTCGCGCAGCGGCCCGCTCCACGCGTCGCGAAAGGAAGGCACCACGCTCAGGGCGCCGGCGAGCCGCTCCGAGACAGGGAACCCTTCCTCGGCCAGCGCGATCGCCGGCGCCAGCAACGAGCCCAGCGGCCGCGTGGCGTAGGTCTTGTACACCTCGAGCATGGCATCGACGAGGCCGGGGACGCTGCTGGCGAGGGGTCCGTGGGTGGGGACGCCTTGCGGAAACCGCTCCGGCGTCGCCGCCAGGGGGGCCAGGCCGCCCGCGTTCAGGCAATCGATCGTGCCTTCCCGTTTGCGCCAGACCAGGCAAAAGGCATCGCCGCCGAGGTGGGTGCGGTGGGGCTTGGTGACGACGTTGGCGGCCGCCGCGGCGATGGCCGCATCGGCGGCGTTGCCGCCCCGCCGCATCACGTCCATCGCCACCTGGGTGACGAGGGGATGGTCGGCGGCCGCGGCAAAGCGGCTCCCGTAGACGGGGCCGCGCCGGGGCGCCCTGACGTCCGCCAGGCTTTCGGCGCCCGGCACACCGAGGGACCCCTGGTTGCGCTGCTCGGCCGGCTCTTGCGCCATGCGTAGCCGCATCATCGGCAGGCGGCCGGACCGGTGTCAACGCGCTCCCTGCTATCATCTCGTCGAAGCAAGAACCTAGAACCGCAGGGCAAGGGCATGGCGAACAACGTGTACGAACTGCTTGCCGCCGGCGCCGACGGCGCCCCGGCGATCGTGGTGCCGCAAGGCCCGACGCTGACCTTCGCCGAATTGCGGGGCCAGGTCTCTCGCCTGGCCGGCCAGCTGAACGCGTGCGGCATCGGCCGGAACGACCGCGTCGCCATCGTCCTGCCCAACGGGCCGGCGGCGGGCATCGCCTTCCTGGCGGTCGCCGCCTGCGCCACGGCCGCCCCCCTGAACCCCGCCTACCGCGAGGAAGAGTTCCGCTTCTACATGGACGACCTCGGTGCGAAGGCGCTGATCACGCTCCCGGACGACGCCGCGGCCGCCCACGCCGCCGCCGCGCCGAATGTCCTCCGCCTTGCCCTCCGCGGCGAACCCGGCTCCTACGTCCTCACCGATGGCGACCGCGCTCCCGAGCCGCAGGAGCCGCGCCTCGCGGGGCCGGAGGACGTCGCCCTGGTGCTCCACACTTCCGGCACCACGGCGCGGCCGAAGATCGTCCCCCTGCGGCAGGCCAACCTCGTCGCCTCCGCGGGAAACATCATGCGCTCGCTGGCCCTGACGCCTGACGACCGCTGCCTGAACGTCATGCCCCTGTTCCATATCCACGGCCTCATGGCCGCCTTGCTCTCGTCGCTCGGCGCAGGCGCTTCCGTGGTCACGACGCCCGGGTTCGATGCCTTCCGCTTCTTCGCCTGGATGGACGAGAGCCGCCCGACCTGGTACACCGCCGTGCCAACCATGCACCAGCTCGTCCTCAGCCGCGCCTCGCGGCACCGGGACGTGGTGGAGCGCACGAAGCTGCGTTTCGTGCGCTCGTCCTCCGCCTCGCTGCCGCCATCGGTCATGGCAGACCTGGAGGAGACGTTCCGGGCCCCGGTCATCGAGGCGTACGGGATGACGGAGGCGTCCCACCAGATGGCGACGAACCCCTTGCCGCCGGGCGAACGCAAACCCGGCTCGGTGGGCCGCGGCGCCGGCGTGGAGGTGGCGATCATGGACGAGGAAGGCAACCTGCTCGATAGCGGCCGCCTGGGCGAGGTGGTGATCAAGGGCCCGAACGTGACGGCGGGCTACGAGAACAACCCCGCGGCCAACGAGGCCTCGTTCACCCGCGGCTGGTTCCGCACCGGCGACCAGGGCTACGTGGACGAGGACGGCTACTTGTTCCTGACGGGCCGGATCAAGGAGATCATCAACCGCGGCGGCGAAAAGGTGAGCCCGCGCGAGGTCGACGAGGTGCTGCTGCAGCACCCGGCCGTGGCGCAGGCGGTCGCCTTCGCCATGCCGCACGAGCGCCTCGGCGAGGAGGTGGCGGCCGCGGTCGTGCTCCGGGACGGGGCCGCGGCGGACGAGCGCGAGCTGCGGGAGCACGCGGCGCGGCACCTGGCGGACTTCAAGGTGCCGCGGACCATCCTCGTGCTTCAAGACATCCCCAAGGGGCCAACCGGCAAGGTCCAGCGCATAGGCCTGGCGGAGAAACTCGGGCTGGCGAAGTAGGCCGGGGACCAGGGCCCGAGGATGATACCGCGCTCAGGCAAGAGACCTGTCTTCCGTCGCGCGCCGCATCGTGTTTTCGCCGAGGCGGCTCGGTGCACATAGCCATCTTCGGCGCGGGCGCCATCGGCGGCTACATGGGAGCGAGGCTCGCCGCCGCGGGCGCCGACGTCACCCTCATCGCCCGCGGGCCCCATCTCGAAGCGATGCGGCGCGACGGCCTCCGCCTCATCGAAGCGGACGGCAGCGAGCTGCTGACGCGGCCGCGCGTGCTCGGGGACAGCGCGGAAGCGGGCCCCCATGACTACGTCGTGCTCGCCGTCAAGTCGCACTCAGTCGCCCCGGCCCTGCCCGCCATCCTGCCGCTTTTGGGGCCGGATTCGGCCGTGGTGACGGCGCAGAACGGCGTCCCCTGGTGGTACTTCTACAAGCTGGCCGGCCCCTGGGAAGACCTGCGCATCGAGTCCGTGGACCCGGGCGGCCGCATCTGGGAGACCATCGGCCCGCGGCGGGCCATCGCCTGCGTGGTCTACCCCGCGTGCGAGATCGAGCGTCCGGGCGTCATCCGCCACGTCGACGACGAAAACCGCTTCAGCCTCGGCGAACCGGACGGCGGCCGCTCCGAACGCGTCGCGGCCCTCGCCCAGGCGTTGATCGCCGCCGGCCTGCGGGCGCCGGTGCGGGCGCGCATCCGGTCCGAGATCTGGGTCAAGCTTTGGGGCAACGTTGCCCTCAACCCGCTGAGCGCCCTGACGCGCGCGACTCTGGCGCAAATCTGCGCCGAGCCCGCCACCCGCGCCTTCGCCCGCGCCGTCATGGTGGAGGTCGAGGCCGTGGCGGCGGCGCTCGGGGAGAAGATGGCGGTCGACGTCGAGGCGCGCCTGAACGGGGCCGCGGAGGTCGGCGAGCACAAGACGTCGATGCTGCAGGACCTGGAACTCGGCCGGCCGCTGGAGGTGGACGCCGTCGTCACAGCCGTCGTCGAGCTGGCCCGCGTCACCGCCGTCCCGACTCCGAACCTGGACGCGCTCGACGGGATGATCCGGCTGCTAGCGAGGTCGCAGGGCCGTTAGCCGCGGCCTGGCCGAACTCAATGCTTCCGCGATCCGGCGGGTTCAGAGCCGGCTAACGGCTTTCGCCGGCTCCCTTGTCTTGCGGCGGACGTCCTCGCTGGTTGCGGCTCGTTCGTCCTTGGCCGCGGCGAGACGCAGTCCGCGGGCCCTTACGTGGCGCTCGACATCGAAGTCGATCCAAGCGCCTGTAATTCACTTCGAGCGTGATGCACCGCGGTCCAACAAGCAGCGCCGGACGCCGCTTTGCCATTTGGACTCTGCCCGGAGTCAGTCGATCAGCTCGTAGGCCGGGAAGGTCAGGAACTCGACGAACTCGTCAGCCAGCGCCACCTTCTCGAAGACCTCGCGCGCCTCGATGAACCGCCGCCCCGGCTCCTCCGCCGGCAGCTTCGCCATCTCCTCGTCCGTGATCTGGCGCACCAGCTCCCGCGTCACCGGCCGGCCGTCCTCCAGGCGGGCGCCGTTGTGCAGCCACTGCCAGACCTGCGACCGCGAGATCTCGGCGGTCGCGGCGTCCTCCATGAGGTTGAAGATGGCGGCGGCGCCCGTGCCCCGCAGCCACGACTCGATGTACTGAATGCCGACGCTGACGTTCTGGCGCAGGCCGGCCTCGGTGATGCTGCCGGGCGTCTTGTCGAAGGCAAGGAGGTCGGCGGCCGAGACGTTGACTTCGGGCCGCTGGCGCTCCATCTGGTTCGGCCGCTGGCCGAGGACGGCGTCGAACACCTCCGTGGCCACGGGAACGAGGTCCGGGTGCGCCACCCAGGTGCCGTCGAAGCCGTCATTGACCTCCCGGAGCTTGTCCTCGCGCACGCGCTGGAGGGCGATGGCGTTGACGTCCGCGTCGCGGCGGCTGGGGATGAAGGCCGCCATCCCGCCGATGGCGTGGGCGCCGCGCTTGTGGCAGGTCTTCACCAGCAGCTCCGTGTAGGCGCGCATGAAGGGCACGGTCATCGTGATCTGGCCGCGGTCCGGCAGGAGCAGGTTGCGGCGGGCGCGGTACTTCTTGTTGACGCTGAAGATGTAGTCCCAGCGACCGGCGTTGCAACCCGCGGAATGATCGCGGAGCTCGTAAAGGATCTCCTCCATCTCGAACGCGGCCAGGATCGTCTCGATCAGGACGGTCGCCTTGATCGACCCGTGGGGCACGCCCAGCCGCCCCTCGGCGAACGTGAAGACGTCGTTCCAGAGGCGCGCCTCCAGGTGGCTCTCCATCTTCGGCAGGTAGAAGTAGGGGCCGGTGCCGCGGGCCAGCAGCTCGCGGGCGTTGTGGAAGAAGTAGAGGCCGAAGTCGAACAGGCTGCCGGAGACGGGCTCGCCGTCGACGATGACGTGGCGCTCGTTCAGGTGCCAGCCCCGCGGCCTGACGAGAAGGGTAGCCGTCTTCTCGTTCAGCTCGTAGAGGCGGCCGTCCTCGCGCTCGAAACGGATCGTGCGGCGGACGGCGTCCATGAGGTTGGCCTGGCCGTCGACCATGTTCGCCCACGAGGGCGCGTTCGCGTCCTCGAAGTCGGCCATGTACACGCGGGCGCCGGAGTTGAGGGCGTTGATCACCATGCGGCGGTCCGTGGGTCCCGTGATCTCGACGCGGCGGTCCTGCAGGTCGTCCGGGACGGGCGCCACGCGCCAAGCGGGGTCGTCGCGGACGGCCTTCGTCTCCGGGAGGAAGTCCGGGTCTTCGCCGGCGTCGAGGCGGGCCTGACGTTCGCGGCGGCGCTCCAGCAGCTGTAGCCGGGTGGAGTTGAAGCGCCGGTGCAGTTCGGCGACGAAATCGAGCGCTTCCGTCGTGAGCACCTCCGCAAACCGCCCTTCGGTCGCGCCTCTGACCTCTACTTTCGTGCCTCCGACCATGTCCGTTCCCTCCTGGCGAGCTTTCGACGTAGCACGGATCTTAAACCAACGGCGGGGCGCCTTGGGCCGGCTTCCCCCCGCGCCCGCGAGATGGAGCGCGCATCTCGCGCCGGAGCCGCGGGTCCCGCGCCACACCGCGCCCTGGAGGGCGCGGCATGAGGCCTGAGGCCAGGTCACCACCGGCCCCTGTACGGCCGGGATTCG
>Ga0073934_10011663_pt1 | contig 10561 bp, 5 predicted proteins | sample LarsenN4metaG_FD_76834 | JGI IMG/M metagenome (GOLD analysis project Ga0073934, IMG submission 76834) | Hot spring sediment bacterial and archeal communities from British Columbia, Canada, to study Microbial Dark Matter (Phase II) - Larsen... ... | reverse complement strand
TCCCGCCCCTCCGCTTCGACGACCACCGCCGAGTCCGAGGCGTCAGCGTCGACGCGGACTCTCGCCGGCACGGAGAACAGCGCCCGCTTGTCGCCGATGCGGCGGACGAGCGACGGCGGCTGGGACGGTTTCGATCGCGCAGCGGCGAGCAGCGCGGCATGCAGACGGCGCACGAAGTCGGCGGTCGCATCGGGATTGAGGCCGTCGGGAGGCTGCAGCGCGAAGACGTCGATGATCTTGCCGTCGTCAAGCGTCACGGCGTGCACGCTTCTTACATTGCCGCCGGCGCCGGCGACCGCGCCCGCAAGGTCGGCGAGAAGACCTGGCCGGTCGTCGGCGTAAACGATCGCCTCGACGTCATCATCGCGGATCGACGCGGCGACGCCGCACCCTTCGGGGCTTCGGGCGAGATCGGCGGCCCTTGCAAAGGCGTCGGGTTCGATCATCGCCAGGGTCTCATCGGAAAGGCGGCGCATGAAGGCGGCGCGTTCCGCCTTCGGCCAGTCTTCGAGCAGGACCTCCGCATCCTTCCGGCTCTTTCCGGCGCGTTCGCTCATCCACGCCGCGAGCGCCTCATCGCCTCCCTTGAGAAAGGCCTCGGCGCCGCAGTAAAGCGCCGTGATCTGCTTTTTCGTCCAGTTGTCCCATGCCGTGGCGCTGACCGCGCGGAGATGGCAGACGGCGATGACCAGCAGAAGGTCAAGGTTTTCAGGAGTCCTCACCGCTTCGGCGAAACCCTTGATGGCGCGGGCCTCGCCGAGATTTCGGCGGTGCGCGACATCAATCATGAAGAAGGGCCGCGCGGCGCACCAGGCGACGACGGCCGCGTCCTCGTCGCTGAGACGGAGGCGCCGCGCGACGCGCCCGATCAGCGCTTCCGCTTCCTCCGTCGACGGCTCCTTCAAGGACCAGCCGGCCTGATGAAGCAGCACGCCGATGTAGAACGTCGCGAGGCGGTCTTCGTTGCGCTCAAGGATTCGCGTCGCGATCGGATGCTCTTCGGCGAGATCGCCGGCGCGGATCCGCGACAGGACGCCGATCGATTGAAAAACATGCTCTTCAAGCGAGTAGCGGCGATAAAGGCCGAATTCGACGCGCCCCGTGATCTGCCCGAGACAGGGTATGTACTTGCCGAGCAATCCCGTTTCCGACATCACGCGAAGCAGCTTGATCGGGTCTTTCGCCGAGACGATCGACGCCTTGAAGAGCTGCGCGACGACGGGATCGCGGCGCGCCTCGCTCGTCACCGCATTGGCGTTCTTCGAAATCAGATCGAGCGCATCGGGGTGAAAGTCGATCTCGGGCCTTTTCGCGAACGCGCGGAAATAGCGGAATAGCTCCGCCGGATTTTTCGCGGCGGCGGAGGCGCTCGCAAAATCGAGCCTGCCGTTCTTCAGCCGAAGGTTGATCCTGCCGCCCGCTTCGTCGGACTGAAGGGCTTTCGGCAGGGGCAGCGGCGCGCGGTCAAGTAGCTTGGCGTTTTCTTCCTCAATGCGCGCCCAGAAAATGCGCGTCAGCCGTCCGATCTCCATCGTCGTTACGAAATAGTGCTTCATCATGCGTTCCGCGGCGGTCATGCCGCCGCGATCCGCGTAACCGAGCCTTTCGGCGAGCATCGGCTGCACGTCGAACGTGAGCCTTTCGTCAGGTCGGCCGCGAAGATCGTGGAGGTGAACGCGCACCGAAAGGAGAAATCGTTCCGCCTTTTTGAGGGATTGGGCGTCATCGGGCCTGAAAATGGCGCCGCGCTTCGGGGCTTCGCCGAGCGGGCGGCCGTAAAGCGCGCGATAGATCCAGCCGATGACGTGGATGTCGCGGAGCCCGCCTTTGCCTTCCTTAAGATCGGGCTCGGAAAGATAGCGGGATTGATTGGACCTTTCGTGCCGCTTCTCCTGCTCCGCGCGTTTGGCCTTCACGAACTTCGCTTTCGTTCGCCAGCGGAGCATCTCGAACTTCGAGGCGAAATCCTTGAACAGCTTTTCGTCGCCGACGATGAAGCGCGCGTCGAGAAAGGCCGTCATCGCGGTCACCTCGTTTTCGGCGAGCTTCGCCGCCGATTGCGGCGTGTGAACGCCCTGGCCGACGATAAGCCCTGCGTCAAACAGCGGAAAAATTATCGCCGAGACGAACGGCTTCAGCGCGTCCTCGGAAAGGCCGGAGTGTAAGATGAGAAGATCAACGTCCGAAAGCGGCGCAAGCTGGCCGCGCCCGTAGCCGCCGGTCGCCGCGACGGCGGCGCGCGATTTCGGCGGCAAAAGCCCGTTCGCTTCGCCGACCAGCGCGACGAGGGCTTCATCGACGATCTGCGAGAGGCGAGCGACGATGATGTCGCCGCGCGCATATTGCTCAAGCAAGGCGCGTCGCGCCTCGATCAGGGATTTTTTCAACGCCGCGCCGACCGCGCCGTAACTCTGGCCGGAGCGTTCGGCGTCAAAGGCGGCCTCGAGGCGCGCTCGAACCGCCCCGGCGCGCAGAATGCCCCCGCTTTCGCTCACACGGCCCTCGCCTTTTGTGCTGCGATGCAGCAAATCAATCAGGTTTGAGCAGCGATTTCAATCGGTAGATTGCGTCGAGCGCGTCTCTTGGAGAAAGCCGGTCGGGGTCGAGCGCCGCCAGTTCGCGCGCCAGGCGATCATCTGTCGTCGGCGCCGCTTCGGGCTCAGGCGCTGTTGATGCGAAAAGCGGCAGCTCGGCAAGGGACCCCGGCCTTCGCTGATCGCTTTCGAGCCGCCTCAGGATCTCGTTGGCGCGGCTGATCACGTTCTGCGGCAGACCGGCGAGCTTGGCGACCGCGACGCCGTAGGACCGGTCGGCCGGGCCCATCGCAATCTCGTGGAGGAAGACGACATCGCCTTTGAACTCCTTGACCCGCATCGACACGTTCTGGAGCCGCGGCAGCGATTGCGACAGCGCCGTCAGCTCGTGATAGTGCGTCGCAAAAAGTCCACGGCAGCGATTCCTGTCGTGAATATGCTCGACCGCCGCCCAGGCGATCGACATGCCGTCGAAGGTCGACGTGCCGCGCCCGATTTCGTCAAGGACGACAAGCGACCGCTCCGTCGCCTGATTGAGAATCGCCGCCGTCTCGATCATTTCGACCATGAAGGTCGATCGTCCTCTCGCGATGTCGTCAGCGGCGCCGACGCGGGAGAAGACGCGATCAGCGACGCCGATGCGCGCCGATTTCGCCGGAACGAACCCGCCGGCCTGCGCAAGGATGGTGATAAGGGCGTTCTGACGAAGAAAGGTCGATTTCCCCGCCATGTTGGGGCCGGTCACCAGCCAGAGCCGGCCGCCCGACTCGTCGCCGAGCGCGCAGTCATTGGCGATAAAGGCCCCGGCCCCGGCGCGCCGATTTGACGCCTCGACGACGGCGTGGCGGCCGCCTTTGACGTCGAAAGCAAGGCTCGCGTCGATTTCCGGTCGGACGTAATTTTCCTCGGCCGCCATTTCGGCGAAGGACTGCGCGACGTCGATCGCCGCGATCGCTTCCCCCGCCGCGGCGATTGACGCCGCGCGTTCCATAATATCTCCGCGCAATCTGTCAAAGATCTCAAGCTCGCGCGCCGCCGCTTCATCGCCTGCGCGCGCGATCCGGGCGTCAAGATCGGCGAGTTCGCCGGTCGTGAACCGCACCGCGCTCGCCAGGGTCTGGCGGTGGATGAACGCGTCGCGCGCGGCTCCCGTCTGCATCGCATCGCCGGCGGAGGGCGGCGTTTCAACGAAATAGCCGAGGACGTTGTTATGGCGGATCTTGAGGCTCTTGACCCCGGTCGTCTCGCGATATTGGGATTCAAGTCCTAAAATGACGCGCCGCGCCTCATCACGCAGCGTTGTGGCGGCGTCGAGCCCGGCGTCAAATCCTTTCGCGATGAATCCGCCGTCCCGCGCATGGTGCGGCGGATTCGGCGCAAGCGCCTCCGTCAGTAAGCGGATCAGCGATGAAAACCCGGCCCCGCCGCGCGCCTCGAGCGCCGCCGCCGCGCCCTGAAGCTCGCCCGGGGGTTCATGTTTCGACAAGATCGCGGCGATCGCGCGCGCCGCTTCGAGCCCGTCGCGAATGGCGGCGAGATCGCGCGGTCCCCCCCGCGCGAGCGACAGCCGCGATAACGCACGGGCGATATCGGGCGCGCCGCGAAGAACCTCGCGAATCTCGGCGGCGGCGCGGCGCTCGCGCGCGAAAAAGCCGGCGCTGTCGAGGCGCGCCTCGATGGCGTCCGGCGACGTCAGCGGCGACGACAGGCGCCGCGCGAGAAGACGCGCGCCCGCCGCCGTCGCGGTTCGGTCAACGGCTGCGAGCAGCGAGCCCTCGCGCGCGCCGGAGGCGGTCTTGAGAAGTTCGAGCGAAGCGCGCGTCGCCTCGTCAATGACCATCGTTGCGCCTTTTTCGGGGCGCCGCGGCGGCTGAAGGGCAGGCAACCTTCCGACCTGCGTCAGTTCCACATAGGCGAGAAGGCCGCCAAGCGCGGCGCAATCGGCGCGCGTCAACGCGCCGAAGGCGTCGAGCGAGGCGACGCCAAAAGCCTGCCGAAGCCGTCGCTCGCCGCTCCTTGCGTCAAAGATCGACGGCGCCTGCCAGGAAACCCGCGCCGAACGGCGCGCCGTCTCGATCGCCGATCGCCATTCGGCCGACATGTCCGCGAGGTCCGGCGCAACAAGTTCCGAAACGGGAAGCGCCGCAAAGTCGGTCGCGAAGGCGCCGGCCGCTGTCGGCCTCACGGTGAGTTCGCCGGTCGAAATATCGACCGCGGCGAGCGCGGCTTCTCCCCCGCCGATTATGGCGAGGGCGCCAAGAAAATTGCTTTCGGCGGCGTCAAGGAGCGATTCCTCCGTCAAAGTGCCTGGCGTGACGATCCGGACGATGTCGCGGCGCACGACGGATTTCGATCCGCGCTTTTTCGCCGCCGCGGGATCTTCCGTCTGTTCGCAGATGGCGACCGAAAATCCCGCGCGAATGAGCCGGGTGAGATAGGATTCGTAGGCGTGATAAGGAACGCCGCACATCGGTATGTCGGCGCCCGCGTGTCTGCCGCGCTTTGTGAGCGTGATGTCAAGCGCGGCGGAAGCCTTCAACGCATCGTCGAAAAAAAGCTCGTAGAAGTCGCCCATTCGATAGAAGAGGAGCGCGTCGCCGGCTTTCGCGCGGATTTCAAGATACTGCGCCATCATCGGTGTTGCGTCCGACGATTGGTCGTTTGCAGCCGGCGGAGCGTTCAGCGGCGGCGAGGAAGCGTCCATATGAAAATTGTAATGATCGATCGCGAGCCCGCTCATCTAGCGGAATTGGGCTCGCGAGTCGAAGGCGCCGCGATTAGGCTTGCGCTGCGGCGAAAATTGGTGACGATGCGCCCCGATGCCGCCGCGCCCTGCGCCTCTCGCCGCTGATGCGATCATCGATCTTGGCGATCGGACCGCGCCATTGACCGCGCGCGTCAATCGGCGCGCGCGGCGCCTCATCGTCTCCGTCGATTCGATATCGGGGCGCGTCATTGTGACGGCGCCGTCCAAGCGCGCGCTCGGCGAGGCGCTGGATTTCGCGAAAACGCGGTCGCGCTGGATCGCCCGCAAGCTTGACGAATGCGCCGGCGCGCGGCCGTTTGAAGACGGCGTCGCCTTTCCGCTGCGCGGCGCGATGGTGACGATCGCTCTTGACGGCGCGGCGCGCGCGCCGATCCGGCTCGACGGCGCAAGCCTCGTTGTCGGCGGCGACTCGCGACACGCCAATCGCCGCATCATCGACTGGCTGAAGGCGGAAGCCCGGCGCGCGCTGACGGATCGCGCCGACCACTACGCCGACGCGCTCGGTCGCCGGCGCGGCCCGATCACCATCCGCGACACGAGATCGAGATGGGGATCGTGCGCGCCCGACGGCGCGCTTTCCTTTTCCTGGCGCCTCATTCTCGCCCCGCCCGACATCCTCGATTACGTCGCGGCGCATGAGTGCGCACATCTTGTTCACCTCAATCACTCGCCGGCCTATTGGCGCGTTTTGAATGGCCTCGGGGTTGACGCCTGCGCCGCGCGCGACTGGTTCGCGGCGCATGGACAGGGCCTTCATTCCTGGGGCGTCAAGCGCGCCGCGTAGCGCCGCGAGCGCCATGGCGTCTCGGCGGACGTCGCGCAATTTCCGGATCTCAGCGCCGTCAGCCGCGCAGCGCCTCGTCCGCCATGGCGGCGGGAGCAAGGACCGCTGCCGGCCTCGGCGGCCGCGCGACAAGGGCGCGTTCCATGATTTCGCGCCAGATGACGGCCGGCGCGCCGCCGCCGGTGATATCGCCCATCGATGTGTCGTCGTCGCGGCCGACCCAGACGACGCAGACAAGGCCGCCGGCATGGCCGGCGAACCAGGCGTCGCGATTGTTTTGCGTGGTTCCGGTCTTTCCGAATGCGCGATGTCGCGAGAGACGGGCGGCCTTCCCGGTTCCCCATTCGACGACGGCCGCGAGCATCTCATTCGCTTTCGCAATCGTCCGCGGCGACGCGGCCGCATCGACATAGGGCGCCGCGTGGACGAAGACGCGGCCGCCGTCGGCAAGATCAACGCGCTCGACCGCATAGGGTTCGACCCGCCAGCCGCCATTGGCGAACGGCGCATAAGCGGCGGCGAGTTCGAGCGGCGACACTTCGTCGACGCCGAGCGCCAGCGACGGCCCCTGCGCGAGCGGGCCGTCGATGCCGAATCGCTTGGCGGCGAGACGCACGGCCCCGCGTCCCGTCTCTTCCTGCAGCCGAAGCGTCGCGCCGTTCAGCGACCGCGCAAGCGCCTCCGTCAACGTCACCTCGCCGAAATACTGGCCCTTGTAATTGTCCGGCGACCAGGCGCCGATGGTGACGCGCGAATCCTCGATCATGTCGAGGGGATCGGCGCCCATGTCGATGGCGGCGACATAGACGAACGGCTTGAACGCCGAACCTGCCTGGCGGCGCGCGTGCGTCGCGCGGTTGAACTGGCTCGCGCGATAGTCACGCCCGCCGATCATGGCTTTGATGCGGCCTTCGCCGTCGAGGATGACCGCCGCAAGTTCGATGTCGGATTTGAGCCCGCTGAGCGCCGAGCCCGCGACGACGCCCATTTCAAGCGCCCCTTGCAGCTCGCGATCGAAGGTCGTTCGAACGATCAGGTCCGCATCGACGCCCTTGGCGCTCGCCCGGGCTTCTGAAACGGCGTGGTCGACGAAATAGGGCGCGTTGGCGAAGTCGGACGCGCCGATCCTGACCGGGCTCCTTGCCGCGTTGACGGCTTCGGCCCTGGTGATGAATCCGGCCTTCAGCATCGCGTCGATGACGAGGCGCGCGCGCTGGCCGGCGTCGACAGGATTCCTGTCGGGAGCGTAGTGAGAGGGCGCCTTGAGGAGGCCCGCGAGAATGGCGGACTCCGGCAAAGTCAGTTTGGACGCCGGCTTGCCGAAATAGCGACGGCTCGCCGAGTCGATTCCGTAAGCGCCGGCGCCGAAGTAAACGCGGTTCAGATAGAGCGTCAGGATCTCGTCTTTTGTAAATCGCTGCTCGAGCCAAAGCGCAAGAAAGAACTCCTGCACCTTCCGTTTGAAGGTGCGCTCCGGCGACAAGAAGAGGTTCTTGGCGAGCTGTTGCGTGAGCGTCGAACCGCCCTGACGCACTTCGCCTTCACGCGAATTGACGACAAGCGCGCGCGCAACCGAAAACGGATTGACCCCGATATGGTGATAGAAGTTCCGGTCCTCGACCGCGAGGACGGCCTCGGCCGCGTGAGGCGGAAGGTCGGCGAGCCGGATCGGCGCGCCGCGGCTTTGTCCGTGAACGCGCATCGGCGTTCCGTCCGATGCGACAAGCGCGATGCGCAGTCCCGCATCCGCGCGCCAGAGCGAGTCCGTGTCGGGAAGGTCGCGCGCAAAATGCGCGATGACGGCGGCGAAGGCGATCGCGGCGGCGAAGAGGTAGAATCCGGCGTCCGCAAAGTGCCTGATGAGACGTGTCGCGAATTTTCCGGCGCCCATGGCTCGCCGGCGCCGGCGCGCGCCGGTCCGCCGGGACGCTCTCGCGGGCGACCGGCGCGACGCCGGACGGCGGCTTTTCGACGCGTGCCCCATGCCGGAAACACTCGGGTTCCGAGGGTTAATGAAGAATGAACGCCGGCGGCTTGTCCCCGCACGCCCTGCCGTCCTAAACTTCAAGCGAGGGAATATAGAGGGGCCCTCAAGCTCGTGTCGATCAGAATGGCGAAACCGCCTTCGCCCGCCAGGGACGCGAAAGAGGCGGCGATCATCGCGGCGGCTCGCGCGACCTTTCTCGCGCATGGCTACGACGGCGCCAGCATGGACGAAATCGCGCTTGCGGCGAGCGTATCGAAGCGCACGGTCTATAACCGGTTTCGGTCAAAGGAAGAGCTTTTCGCCGCGGCTATTGAAGAGACTTGCCGCGCAATCTTGCCCGTCGACATCGCGGCGATTGAGGCGAGCCTTCCTACCGATCAGTTCGTGCGGGAAATGGCGCACGCCTTCCTTGAAGGCATCCTCGCGCCCGAAGCGCTCGCCTTGAGACGGATCGCCGCCTTCGAGGCGGGCCGCAATCCGGCGCTCGGACGCTCCTATCTCGAACACGGACCCGCTTTCATGGCCGCGACCTTTGCGCCCATCCTTGAAAGGACGGCCAAGCGCGAAGGCATCAGGATCGCCGATGTCGAGACCGCGGTTTATCAGCTCGGCGCTCTCATTTCGGAACCGCTGTATACGGAGGTCCTGCTTGGCGCGCCGCCGCGCGACATCAAGCAGGCGATCAACGATCAGATCGAACGGGGCCTTGACGCCTTCTGGCGCATCTACAGCCGCTGACGCAAGCGCCGCCCGCCGTTCCTCGGCGCTAGAGCTTCGCGCGACATCTCGGAATCGGGGCGCTCGCTCTCGTCATTGTTTGTCGCGGCGTTTACGCGCTGAACCGCGCACACTTCAGCGCACGCCGCTCTAAGGGCGAAAGCGAAGCATCCAGCGAACCCGCCCAAAACAAAGCCGGCGCAGCTTGCGCTGCGCCGGCTCGCAATCAGTCCGAAACCGCTTACTGGAAGCTGATGACGACTTCCGTGCGGCGGTTCAACGGCTCGCGCACGCCGTCTTCCGTCGGTTTTGCCGGACGGTCTTCGCCAAAGGATTCAATGCGGATCTTGTCCGCCGGAATGCCGTTGGCGATGAGCGCGTCGCGAACGACCGCGGCGCGGCGCTCGGAGAGCTGCTGGTTGTAGGCCGAGCCGCCCGAACGGTCGGCGTGACCTGAAACGACGACCGTGTCGACGTCATTCGCAAGAGCGCGCGCTGAGGCTTCTTTAATGAGGTTTGAAGCTTCCGGCGTCAGGTTCGACTTGTCGTAGTCGAAGTAGACGATGACGTTGATCGGATCGAGTGCGCCCGACGTTTGTTCCGTCAGCTGCGGCGGGCAGTCGGAAGCGACCGGAACGCTCGAGCCGTCCCAGCAATCCTTGTACTGCGGAGCGGCAGGCGCCGCCGCGCCGAAGTTCCAGCGAAGGCCGGCGAACAGGCTGTGAGAATTGTACTCCTGCTCGTAACTCTCGGCGAGGCCCGCAAGCGTGCCCGTGAAGTCGGGATCAAACGTCGCGAAATAGCGGTAGGAAAGGTCAAGAGCCAGACCTTCCGCGAGTTCGAACGCGAGGCCGGCGATGCCCTGATACGCAAACTCCCAGGCCTTGTCCTGAACGTTCAAGGCGCCGAAGCCGCCCGAGAAGCTCGGATCAGCGCCGATGTAATCGGCCTTGAGCCGCGCCATGCCCGCGCCGAGCCCGACATAAGGCGTCACTTTGCTGTCGCTCTGGAAGTTCTTGATCAGGTTGAACATGAACGCCATCGACTGGATGTCGCCGTCGACGGTATTCTCGTTCCAGCCGGTGAAGTTGATGCCGTCGCCCGGGAAATGACGAAGGTCATTGGTGCGATAGCTGAACTCGAACTCCTTGCGCCAGCCGCCCGCGCCTTCATGGCCGAGCGCGGTGTAGACGCCGATCCCGTTTTCGTAGTCGGCCTCGCTGTCGAATGCGAGTGCGCCCGTGCCCTCGAAGTCGCGATCCGGACCGATATAGGACAGCCCAGCGCCGATAGCGCCATAGACGCCCTGATATGCATGCGCGGCCGGCGCAGCGGCCAACGTCGCGGCGGCGGCTAACAGGGTAGTTTTCAGCTTCATGAAGTCCCCTCCTCAGGTGAAACGACGGATGCAGCCGCGCGGGGTGCGAGGCGAGCTTTAACCAGTCTCCTAGCCAATTTGGCTCAGCGTTAACAGGTCTATTTCCCGAAGATGCACCGGATCGGCGCGATCGGCAATCGGTTGTGTCTTCAACGCATCGCTGGACGTTATTGGTTCACAAAACCTTAATCCCCAAGCCGCGAACCCGCGGACTTTGGGGAAAATTCCCACCTCATGGGCCCCTAGCCGAACGCGTTGCCGGTGGGACCTGGAGCGCCTAGGATCGGGGCCGACGGTGCCTCCCTAACGGGAGGAGAATAGGGAACGCGGTGAAAGACCGCGGCTGTGCCCGCAACTGTAAGCGGCGAGCGCCCTCCCCTTTCGCCACTGGCTT
>Ga0073934_10011662_pt1 | contig 10563 bp, 11 predicted proteins | sample LarsenN4metaG_FD_76834 | JGI IMG/M metagenome (GOLD analysis project Ga0073934, IMG submission 76834) | Hot spring sediment bacterial and archeal communities from British Columbia, Canada, to study Microbial Dark Matter (Phase II) - Larsen... ... | reverse complement strand
TGGAACGCATGTATTTGCAGCCACCATCGCGAAACTCGGCAGTCTGCGAATTCGCACTGAACGCATCGGTGTAGATACAACATTCGGGCGCGTGGTCAAAATGGTGGAAGAGGCGGAAGCGCACCGCGCCGACGTGCAACGAATAGCCGACAAATTCAGCGCCTGGTATCTGCCTGTTGTCGCTGTCATCGCCACATTGACATTTCTTTTTACGCGTAATCCCCTTTCCACAGCCGCAGTGCTGCTTGTAGCTTGTTCCTGTTCCTTTGCTCTGGCAACTCCCGTTGCCATGCTTGCCTCTATTGGAGCGAGCGCCAAACGCGGACTCCTCATTAAAGGCGGAAAATATCTTGAATTGCTTGCCCGCGCCGATGTTTTGCTGGTGGATAAAACAGGCACGCTTACCCTCGGTCAACCACAGGTGACTGATGTGATTTCGTTGAACGGACTATCCCGCACCGAGCTCCTCTCCATCGCCGCATCCGCTGAACGCTATTCCGAACATCCACTCGCTGAAGCAGTCCGCAGGCTGGCGCGTGAGGAGAATAGCTCTCTGATTGAACCGAATGATTTTGAATCCGTACCTGGACAGGGTGTCCGCGCTGTGATCGACGCGCGCCATATTGCCATCGGCAACCGCCGCATGATTCCCGCCGCAGAGACATTAGCCATGACCGCAGAGCTTGAAGCGCAGGGTAAGACGCTGCTGTTTATGGAAAGCGATAAGGAATTGGTCGGTGTCTTCGCTGCTTCTGACACCTTGCGTTCCGAAGTTCCAGCCGCGCTCAAGGAAGTCCGCACACTGGGCATTCGTCACATCGAATTGCTCACGGGCGACAACGAAAGAACCGCCTCCACGCTGGCAGAAAAATTGGGTGTTTCCTATCGTGCCAATCTTTTGCCAGAAAACAAGATCAACATCGTGAAGGAATATCAGGCAAAGGGACATGTCGTTGTCATGATCGGCGACGGCGTCAACGATGCGCCCGCCCTCGCCCAGGCGGATATCGGCATTGCAATGGGCGCAGCTGGAACAGATGTCGCCATCGAAGCGGCTCACATCGCCCTCATGCGCGAAGACTGGAATTTGGTCCCCGCTGTGTTGAAGATCGCCAAACGAACAATGAGAATCGTCAAAACGAATCTGGCATTCACGACGATCTACAATGTCATTGGATTATCCCTGGCGGCATTTGGCATTCTCCCGCCGGTTCTCGCTGCTGCCGCGCAGTCCCTGCCCGATATTGGCATCATGGGAAATTCGGCGAGGTTGTTGAAACAAAAATAAGACAAAATGCCTTCGGCAATTACCGAAGGCATTTTGTTATTTCGTTGTCACCATCACAGGTTTATGCCTTTCCTTCTTTGTAAACACGATGGCGCCCAATGCCGCTAGATAGGCAACATAGGCAATTACTTCAGTTAACGATGGATTTCCGTTATATCCAACCAGTGCTTTTAGAAGCAAGCCAGTTTCACTTTTATCGCTCAGGATTCCGTTAACATCCCACACGTGCTCGATGATCGAAGGGATGACGCCCGCTTCATTTAATTCATGAATACCCAATCCGACCAGTCCCGCCGCAAAGATGATCAGCAGGATATTTGTCGTTCGGAAGAATCCATGCAAGCTGAGTTTTATCGCGGAAACAAACAACATCCATCCCAAAATTGCCGCACTCGACAATCCCATTAATGCACCTGAAATGGTTTGAAGCGGACTGGATGTCAGGCGTGCGGCAAGCAGGAATAGCGCCAGTTCAATGCCCTCGCGGAACACAGCCAGAAACGCCAGCGCGAACAGGGCTTTTTGTCCGCTTCCCAACGCCGCCTTGCTGGTCTGCTCCTCAATCTCACTCTTGAGACTCCCGCCATGATTGCGCATCCATAAGATCATCCAGGTGAGCACACCTGCGGCAAGGAGCATGGCAACTCCCTCAAAAATCTCCTCACCTTTACCTTCGAATTCCATCCCAAGCACGTTAAGTGCAATTGCGGTTATCAGGCTTAATAAGGCTGCCAGCCCGACTCCGCGCCAGACAATGCCATTTAAATCGGTGCGCTTTAATTTGAGCAATACTCCCAATACGATTCCGATAATGAGGGCGGCTTCCAATCCCTCACGCAGCGACAGTAGAAAACTTGCAAGCATTGAATATGACCTCTCAATTTCAGGGTATCCAGTTGGATAAGATATTTACGATCAGATCGGGGTTTGCAGGATCGTTTGTTTTCAAATGAACCGCAAAATTATGTGGACCATCCATGCCTTCGTGCATCATAAAGACAGATGATTCAACGATTGTGCTTTCGCCAGGCTTGAGTACCATCGAACCGATGGTCAGTTGAGGCGGTCAGCACCCCTCCACGACTTCGATGTATGGATCCTCTTTGAACCGCAGTGTGCCATCACCAGTGTTGGTGACTTCGATGGCGAAGGTCTTTTCCACATTGAACTTCACGTCGCCGTAATCTATTTTTTGCTGGTCAACCGTAATGGAGGGTGTCCCGCCACCATCTCCGTTCTGCCTGGCAAAGAGGAATGCCGCCAGAACCAGCAGAACTCCGCCAATGGCAGCAAATACCCACGGGAATTTCTGCTTTTGTTTTTGTCTCTTATGTTTCTTGCTCATAGTGTCTCCTTACTTTTCATATTCAAACTGGAACGAGTAAAGATATGCAATTAAGTCCCAGATTTGTTCTTCAGTGAAGATGGAACCCCACATGGGCATGCCTGTGCCCATGCCGCCGCGTAGAATTTTTCCCTGCAGGAGCGCGGGGCTGGCGCCGAGCATCCGCTTGGGGTCGCTGAAATCAACAGGCGTTTGCATCATCATGTCCATTGCGCCGCTCATGCTTTGCATGGATGCTTCGCCCGCCTGGGCAAGATCGTCGGCAAAGACACCGTCACCTGCTCCATTCTCGCCGTGACAGGCGGCACAGTTTTGGGCGTAGAGTTGTTTTCCGTTTTCAAGTGATTCTTTTGTTGTGTTGGATCGCCAAAGATAAGCGACTACATCCCAGCGTTGTCCATCAGTCAACGATGTGGTCTGCAAATCTTCAAATACCTCATATGGTGAATGAGAACGATAGTAATCAGTGGATTGGTCTAAGGGTAAATTAGTTGCAAATTGTTGACCGCTGACCGCCGATGGCTGGATTATTGGAACGAGGGATGATTCGTGCGGAGCGTCAATGTCGAGGTCGAGAGAAACGTATAACGGAGGCGATACAGGCTCAGGGTCCGAAGGCGAACCGCTGACTTCGATTGTGCCGCGCATCCGCCAGTGGTTAAGTCCACACCAGCGTGTGCAGAAGAAAGTGTAAATCCCGGGCTTGTCAAAATTCAGGGTAACGTCCGTTACCTTGCCGGGAAGAATGTCCACGCTTTGCATGTCCATTTGACCGACAGCAAAACCATGCACCACATCATCCGAGGTGAATTTCAAATGGAGGGGCTTTCCAACTTCCGCTTGAATAACATCGGGACTCCATCCGCCATCGTCTGCCATCTGAGCATGGATGATCGGTGTGCTCTTCCAGAAGTACAACGGCGCGCCAACCGCAAGGATGATTCCAATGATGATCAAAATGCGTGAAAGTAATTCTGCTCGTCTCATAATAGTAACCAAAGCATGATGGAGGTAGCGACAAAAGAATAAAAGATGATGGGCAACGGAGACACTCCCGCCTCACTCGCGGACTTTTGAGCTGTCTGCGCCGACCAGATCAATCCTACGACCAAGGCGAGTGTTTGAGCGGGGGCAAGAATTGTCGTCAACATGGGTTGCCATGCGACATTGGCTGTACCAAAAAGATTCCATCCAAGTCCTAATGGATCGGAGAGTGCGGCAAGAATATAGGAAGCGTTGGTGAGAACGAACGATAAGCTGAATGCAACCCAGAACATCAATCCCAGTGGGATAAGGGCAGTGGAAAGAGATGCGAAGCGTTGTTTGAATGGGATGGCGCTTTTTGTTTTCAGCAGACCCAATGAGAAGAAACCAGGTAAGATGCCAAAGATGATGGCGAGAAACACAACAGCATAAATGAACCATGCGCCCGTGCCTACGCCATACGCCGCGTCTTTGAGCGTGCCCCACGGACCGAGCAATACGCCTGCATAGATCATCGCCGAGCCGAGCATGATGAAGGCTTTGAAGGCTTCATCCATTCTTGTAGATGGTTTGGCAACGTCGGCGGAGAAGGGGCGCAGATTTACTGCGATGTTATCATGCGGGCAGGTGCGGATGCATTCCATGCAAAGACCACAGTAGGTGTTCTTGGTCAGCCCGCCAGGGAAGACATCCCACGGACAGCCATAGCCGGCGGCTGATCCGTTATAACAAGGCTTGCCTTCGCACTTCACGCAAACCTGCTTGTCTTTAATTCGTAATTCGATGGGAGCAGTCTGGGAATACAAACCGATAAATCCACCAACGGGGCAGAGATAACGGCAGAAGGCGCGGCGTTCGAAGATCGTGCTTAGTCCAATCGCAGCAAAAAGCATGACTGCCAAGACGATCCCTGTGATATTTGGGGTGGTGAGTAACACACTGCTAAAAAGTGCGAGCAGAAGGAATGAAATATTTTGCAGCCAGATGTTGCGGAACATTTTGGGCACACGCAGGTTGAGCCATTTCGGTCTTTTATCTGGTGGACTTAATACTGCACCACGTTGTAACCACTCACCAGGTAATGGAATTGGGCAGACGGCGCACCATCCGCGCCCGAAGAATGGAACGGCGACGAGAATGAGGATAGCCCACCATGCGATCCATACAAAGACAATGCTAAAGTTATGACTCCCAACTGGAGTCCCGATGAGTCCTGCAAGAATGGCAAAAATGTATCCAACCAGCATCACAACAAAGACCGCCAGTTGTGGATAACGGCTTTTAAGAGCATTCTTTATGAGGGGATGACGGGTGAGTTCGACCTTTGCCATCATGATGAAATTATGCTTTTTGTTTTAGAGATGTAGTGACGCCAACTACAACCAGCGCCGCCAAACCAATCGAGCGATAGAGCCAGTTGTTACTACCAACGGTCATCTTGCCGATCATGAAGGGGTGCATGGCTCCACAGGTGAGATTACAGCGAAAGCGGAAGGAGCCAGGCTTGTTAGCGATGAAAGTGAGAGTTGCAGATTGACCTGGGTCGGCTTCGACGGAAACATCGTAACCATCCATGTACAGTCCATGCACAACATCGGCGCTGACGAGGCGAATGATCACCGTGTCACCTTGGTTGACTTTAAGTTCGGAAGGAGAGTAGGCAAATTGTCGCGCGTCGATCTCAAACGTCTGCTCTTGAGGCGCAATGGCTGGAACTGGCAGTGGCGCAAACGCCACCACCAGTCCAGCCATCACAAAGAGGAGAAGAGAGAAGCGCGGGTTCATCAGGTTAAGGAATGTTGGAGGGTCCGTACTTGGAGTAGGTCGCGTCGATGTATGCCCTGGCATCCTGCGGGCTTTTGCCATCGTTCAACATGCGCATGACATCCTGAGTGATGTCCACACAGATGGAACAGCCGAGAGCATGATTGTCGAAGGTGATAACGCCGTCCGCATCCACGTTTGAAACATAGCAATCGTAATTGGAGGTGTGACCGATGTCACCACATCCACAATAACAGGGAATATCTTTCATGATATCGGGGTTGGCTGCATTGAATTGATATGCAGTTTGCACAGTCACAGGCGCGGATTGAACATCCATTGGCATTTGATCCAATGGCGACATGGCAAGATGGACTTCATCGCTGGATGAGGTTGAGCAGGCGGAAACAGTGGTTGCGGTCAACGCCAAGAGTGTGAGAAGGAAAAGGAATTTTCTGATCTTTGAAAACATATTGGGTCCTCCGTGTTCGGATGACCCAATAGTAGTCTGACAATTAAGTCCTCTCCAGCGCAGTACGGCGGATAAGGATATGCGCCAAATGGCTTATGATGAATGTCATCTTTTGGAAGAGATCAGCTACGCGATGATCGCCTGCGCCTGATAGTTATGGCGTCCATCATTTCCCGCTTCAGCCACTGCCTGAACAAGCATCTCAGCGGAGACTTTTTTCTCATCGAAATAAACCTCCGCCATGCGCATGTTCAACATGACTTCGGCATCATGGACTCCGTTCAATGAGAGAAGCCCATTGCGTACCCGTGTGGCGCAGTTGGTACAGCCCATCCCTGAAACGGACAACAGGATTCGGTTGGCAGACTGGATGACATGGTCCAGCGCGGATTTTTGGACCGGTTCAACGTGACAGTTATCGCTCATAATGTTTTTTCCTCTCAATTCTGTTGCTTTATGGGATAGTGTTGGATTTTCCTTGCCTTCTCGCCCAATTCAGGCTTGGCATAGGTCTTTGGAGAACGTTCAAACTGTGCCTGGCACTGTGGACAGCAAAGAAAGTAGTTCACCCCTTCGTATTCGATGGTGATATGTGCCTTGCCGCGATGGATGCGTTTTCCGCAGACGGGGTCTTTGAATGACATGTTAGGTACTCCTTCGTCGTAAATTGACGATTGGATTGTAGATGCACAACAGGGATTTTCGAAGCGCAGAATGGCTTGAATCAAGGATAGGCAATTCTGCGTATCACCATCAACATAAGAAAACAGGCTCTGAATTTCTCAGAGCCTGTTCCCATCTGCTTATCCATCTATCCTGTAATTTCTCATCATGCCGGCATCTTCATGTTCAAGGTTGTGACAGTGATACAGATACATCCCCGGGTAATCCTCAAAACGGACGAGTACTTTTACCCTTTCGCCAGGCATCACCAGTACAGTATCCTTCCAGCCGTTGTTCACGAAACCGCCGTTGAGTTCCTGATAGGCAGACTCATATCCACGCGTGATCTGCCGATCCAGAATTTGGAATTGCACGCCGTGGATATGCATGGGGTGGGGCATTTCCATGTTCATCATGCCCATTCCCATACCCATGCCGCCCCCGCCGCCTTCGAGATTGACGAATTCCCAAACTTCCAAATCGCCCAGCCGCACAATCTCGTCCTGGGCAACTGCATCCATCTCGAATAAACGATTGTTGATGGTGTGGATCATGCCTTGCATTGCCAGCGTGAACGAGCGTGGATTGTTTTTATTGACCGCATCGTTCTCGTTGTGTCGTTCGATTGTCGAAAGGCGCGCTGGCAACGGAACTGCGTCTGCACCCCTTTTGCCGATCTTCAAACGGAGAATATCGAGCGACGCGCCGTTGGGCAGACTGGAACCGCCTCCCATCATCCCACCTCCCATCATGCCGCCGCTGAAATCCGAAAATGGCAGGCTGACCAGCTTCATCTCACTGCCTGTTGCGCGGCTGCTGAAATCCGCCCATAACTCCACGCGTTCCCCAGGTCCCAGCGTGATGTAATCCCGTGTCACTGCCTCTTCCAGCAAACCGCCATCGGTGGCGATTACGGTCAAGGGTGTGCCATCCTGCCAGGCGAGTTTGTAAATTCGCGAGTTCGAACCGTTCAACATTCGCAGGCGGTATGCGCTGGCTTTTACTTCCATGCTCGCATTCGGCGCGCCATTGACCAAAATTGTATCGCCCAGAAAACCAGTCATCTGATCCATCATGCCGTTCGCCAGATAGACCATCTGGTTTTGCGAGTCGAACGTCCGATCTTGGATCACCAACGGCAGGTCATATTCGCCTGAGGGCAAACCCAGCACGGCTTCTTCCTCGTCGCTGACGATGAACAAACCCGCCAGACCGTAATATACCTGCGGACCCGTCAACTGGTGCGGATGCGGATGAAACCAATACATGCCCGCGCGATTGATCACCTGAAAATCATAGTCATAACTTTGTCCAGGCGCGATGGCATGGCGTGGATGCCCATCCATCGCCTCGGGAATTCGCAAACCATGCCAGTGAATGATGGTCTCATCGGGCAGTTCATTGTTCAGATGAACTTGAACCTGTTGACCCTGTCTTACCCTGAAAATGGGACCCAGATACGAGCCGCTCAACGTTTGGACGGATTCCCCGCTTCCATCCTTCACCGATGCATGATACTTCAAAACGGAAGTTTCTGCCCCTTGGAATATGGGCAGTGTGGCACGTCCAGCCGTCAGGTCAACAGCAAGGAGGGGTAGATCAGGCAAAGGGGGAAACGATGTTTGGATGGCGGGAACAGCCGTCGGGTTGGTTGAGGCGGACGGAAGGAGTCCGCAGGCACCGAGAGTCAGAGTCCCCGCGCCCATCCCCATCAATTTTATAAAGTCTCTGCGAGTTAGTCTTCTGGGTATCATGGCAGGAAGCCTCCAATTTAAAAGATGATAAACCAAGCATAGTTTCTCAATGTAAAGATGCTGTAAAGAGTCTTGTAAGGTTGAGTGAAGGGTTTAAACACACAGAGTGCAGGACGACTGATTTCCTGCACTCTGACATTCCATGTTGAAATTACATGCGCATTGCCATCGGAAGGGTGAATAACACCACGTTCATAACAGTCAGCAATACCATCAAAGCCGCATAAGGGACAAAGGTTCCCCAGATTTTGCCGTCTGCGTGATGGGACTTGGAAATTCGATAGGCGGTATACAACGAGCCGATGAACCCAAGCGCGATCAAACCAAACTGCAACCATTGAATTTCGCCCATACTGAGAATTGCAGGGGAAGCGCCATGCACCTCCGCCCCAAAGAGACCCAGCGCCGTGTAGAAGATGGACTTGCCTTCCGCCAGCAGGTGGAAGAGGTTATGAGCGATATGAGCCGCCACGTCGAGCGCGATGATGGCATACCCGAAACGGGTAAAGTTTTCGATCAAGGTGGTCTTGTTGAATTTGCTCGCGATCCATGAGGTTAGACCGAGCAAGGCGACTGGAATGATGATCGCGATCGCGAAGGTAATGCTGAATGTGACGGCGTAATTGGTCGTACCGGTCACCCGCTCCAGCCAGTTAAGCATGCCTGTCCACACTTCCAGCATGGTTACATTCTGGACAAAGACGATGCCCATAATGACTGCGGACAAAAACGCCTCCTCCATTTTGGGCTTGCGGATGACCCACAATTCCTTCGTGGGCGGTCGGAGAGTCAATTGAATGGAGTCATTCGGGCAGTTCTTGATGCAGTCGGCGCAGATGACACAGTTGGCGCTGGATGTCATGGTCTTGGGAAATTCAAACAGCGGACATCCGGGAGCCTTCTCTGTTCCTTTATAGCAGGAAGCGACTGTACAGGTGGCGCAAATATCAGGTGTGCCTCGCAGACTCAACATGCCGGTGCGCGCATAATTGCCGGAAAGACCGCCCAGGAAACAGACATATCGGCAGAAAGTACGACGCTCGAAGAAGGAACCAGATGCGATTACACCGGTTGTGAGTGCCAGCATTAGGATGCCCGAACCCAATGGATTTTCTACCACACCAAAGACATGATCGCTCCAGGTGATCAGGATGAATAGGGCATCGATGATCCAGATGCCGTATTTTTTTAGAAACCGTGGAACCGGGCGGTTATTACCGACAAATTTCTGAACGAGATCATTAATGGTGGCAAACGGACAGATCGCACACCAGAAGCGACCCAGAAATAAAAAGATGATGGGCAGGACCGGCCACCATAAGACCCAGGTCATGGCTGTGCCGAAATTGTCGTGCGCTGAATCCGGTCCCAGCACCAGTTGGAACATGATGAGCATGAAGATCAACAGGGTGGGCCACTGGATGATGCCGGGATACCAGCGGCTGCGCAGGAAACGGTTGATCCATTTGTTCTGGAGCAGATTGCCGCCGTTCCAAATGGATGGGGTTGGACGTTGAATGGGAGTGGTCATGGAAGGAAACCTTTCGTGCCTATTTTGAAATGGATTTGCGTTTCATGACCGCAGCGGTGGCGATCAAGGTGGCGTTGAGCCCGAAAAAGCCCGCCAGGATGCCGGGTTTGGAAATTGCGCCGGCTACTTCGATGGGAATTTCAAGCTCTGTCATCTGACCATCGACAGTGAAATGGATGCTGAAGATCCAGGCGCCGGAGGTATCCAGCAGGATCTCGCCCGAATATTCACCAGGTTCATGACCCGCTTCCAGGGAAACCTGCATCGACTCCTCGGCATGACTCTCTTCACTGTTGTCGTCATGTGAGTTCGACTCCATCTCATTGGAGGGCGCATCGGGCGACATTTCCATCCCAGCCATGCCGTCCATTTCATTCACAACTGGGGTCTCGGTAGCCATTTCCATGCCATGCATCTCTTCAGCAGGTTCTTCTTCATGGTCAGACATCGCTTCGACCGGCATGGCGGTGACTTCCACTTCTGCATTCGAGACCGGCATCCCCATCGAGTCGCTGAGCTGAATGTGAAATTCATTTGTCCCTGTTTCGGCAGGTTCGGCAAATACAAGAGTGATTTGAAATCCATTGGCGGTTGCTGAGTATCCACCATCCCCTCCATCAGCGAAAACGGTTCCCGGAAAGGACATCACCAGAGTTGCGATGATGACAATCCGGGCAGTGAGACCAATTTTTTGTTTCATCATGAAAAGCCCATCTCCTTATTCAGCGAAGTTGACCTATCTTATAGGAGATAGTCTATTGC
>Ga0073934_10011660_pt1 | contig 10565 bp, 7 predicted proteins | sample LarsenN4metaG_FD_76834 | JGI IMG/M metagenome (GOLD analysis project Ga0073934, IMG submission 76834) | Hot spring sediment bacterial and archeal communities from British Columbia, Canada, to study Microbial Dark Matter (Phase II) - Larsen... ... | reverse complement strand
TTCACCAGCATCTCGGCGCGCGTCGCGCAGACCGGACGCTGGCTGTATCCGGTGTCGAAGGCAGCGCTCGCGCAGCTCACGCGCAACCTGGCGATGGACTACGCGCCCGACGGCATCCGCGTGAACTCGGTCTCGCCGGGCTGGACCTGGTGCCGGCTGATGGACGAGCTGACGCACGGCGACCGCGCGCGCACCGACCGCGTCGCCGCGCCCTTCCACCTGCTCGGCCGCGTGGGCGACCCCGACGAGGTGGCGCAGGTGGTGCTGTTCCTGTGCTCGTCGCACGCGAGCTTCGTCACCGGCGCCGACTACGCCGTCGACGGCGGCTACTCGGCCATGGGCCCCGAGCGCAACGTCCCCGCGATCGGCCAGCTGGCCGGCTGAGACCGCGGGCGACCACGACGCACGACCGCCACCCCACGACCACCACCCCACGACCACCCCGAGGAGACCTCCATGACACGACGCATCGCCATCGTCGGCGCCGGGCAGTCCGGCCTGCCGCTGGCCCTCAGCCTGCTCGCGCGCGGCGACCGCGTGACCCTGCTGTCCAACCGCAGCCCCGACGACATCCGCCGCGGCAAGGTGATGTCGAGCCAGTGCATGTTCGGCGCGTCCCTGCAGATCGAGCGCGACTTCGGCCTGGACTTCTGGTCGCGCGAGTGCCCGCCGGTCGAAGGCATCGGGCTCACCGTGCCGCACCCCGAACGCGCCGGCGAGAAGCTGATCGACTGGGCCGCGCGGCTCGACCGCCCGGCGCAGGCCGTCGACCAGCGGCTCAAGATGCCCGCGTGGATGGAGCTGTTCGTGCAGCGCGGCGGCGAGCTGCGCCTGTGCGATGCCGGCATCGACGACCTGGAGGCGCTGGCCGGGACCCACGACCTCGTGGTGGTGGCGGCGGGCAAGGGCGAGATCGTGAAGCTGTTCGAGCGCGACGCCTCGCGCAGCCCCTACGACGCGCCGCAGCGCGCGCTCGCGCTGACCTACGTGCACGGCATGACGCCGCGCACGCCGTTCTCGCGCGTGTGCTTCAACCTGATCCCCGGCGTCGGCGAGTACTTCGTGTTCCCGTCGCTCACGCTGAGCGGGCCGTGCGAGATCATGGTCTTCGAGGGCGTGCCCGGCGGGCCGATGGACTGCTGGTCCGACGTCGCGACGCCGCAGCAGCACCTGCAGCGCAGCCTCGAGATCCTCGGGCGCTTCCTGCCGTGGGAGGCCGAGCGCTGCCGCGACGTGCGCCTGAGCGACGAGCACGGCGTCCTCGCGGGCCGCTTCGCGCCGACCGTGCGCCGGCCCGTCGGCCGGCTGCCGTCGGGTCGCATCGTGCTCGGCATGGGCGATGCGGTGGTCGTCAACGACCCGATCACCGGCCAGGGGTCGAACAACGCGACCAAGTGCTTCAAGGTCTACCACGACGCGATCGTCGAGCGCGGCGACCGGCCGTTCGACGCCGCGTGGATGGAGCAGACCTTCGAGCGCTACTGGGACTACGCGCAGCACGTGGTGCGCTGGACCAACATGCTGCTCGCGCCGCCGCCCGAGCACATCCTGCGGCTGCTGGGCGCGGCCGGCCAGTGCCCGTCGATCGCCTCGGTGATCGCCAACAACTTCGACCACCCGCCGGCGTTCTTCCCGTGGTGGGCCGACCCGCAGGCCTGCGACCGCTTCGTCGGCGAGCACCTGCGGCTGGCCGCGTGAACGCGCAGGAGACGGCCATGCAGACCGCCCTCCACGACGCGACCCGCGGTGCCGTCCACGGCGGCACGGCGGCCGACGACGCGCGCGCGCTGCGCCGCGCGCTCGGCCATTACCCGACCGGCGTGACCGTCGTCACCGCGCGCGCGGCCGACGGCCGCGCCGTCGGGCTCACGGTGAACTCGTTCGCGTCGCTGTCGCTCGATCCGCCGCTGGTGCTGTGGAGCCTCGCCAACCGCTCGCCCAGCCTCGCGGTGTTCCGCGACGGCGCGCGTTTCGCGATCAACGTGCTCGCGGCCGGGCAGGCCGAGCTGGCCCGGCGCTTCGCCAACCCGGCGCTGCCCGACAAGTTCGACGGGGTCGGGCTGCGCGCGCCGTGGCACGGCGTGCCGCTGCTGGCCGGGACGATCGCGTGGTTCGGCTGCTCGACGCTCGACGCGATCGCCGGCGGGGACCACACCTTGTTCATCGGCCGCGTCGAGACGCACGCCACGTCCGACGGCGAGCCGCTCGTCTTCCATCGCGGCGCGTTCCGCTGACGCGCGGCGCCGCAGCGCACAGCGCAAGGAGTCCGACCATGAAGGGGCAGTTCATCACGCTCGAGGCGCGCGACGGCAGCGGCTCGTTCCGCGCCTACCTGTCGCTCCCGCGCACGGGACGCGGGCCCGGCATCGTGCTCGCGCAGGAGATCTTCGGCATCAACGCGTACATCCGCGAGGTCGCGGACTACTACGCCGAGGAAGGCTACGTGGTGCTCGCGCCGGACCTGTTCTGGCGCCAGGGCCGCGACATCGAGCTCGGCTACAGCGAGCCCGAGTGGCAGCGCGCCTTCGAGCTGTACCAGGCGTTCGACGTCGACAAGGGCGTCGACGACCTGATCGCCGCGGCCGCGCAGCTGCGGCGGCGACCCGAGTGCACGGGCGGCGTCGGCGTGCTCGGCTTCTGCCTCGGCGGCAAGCTCGCCTACCTCGCCGCGTGCCGCGGCGACGTCGACGTCGCGGTGGGCTACTACGGCGTGGGCATCGACCAGCACCTGGCCGAGGACGCGGCGCGGCGCGCGGCGCTGGTGCTGCACTTCGCCGAGAAGGACGCCTACTGCGACGCGGCGGCGCGCGCGCGCATCCAGGCGGCGCTCGCGGGGCGCGACGACACCGAGGTCTACGTCTACCCCGGCGTGGACCACGCGTTCGCGCGCACCGGCTCGCCGCACTTCGACAAGCCGGCGGCGGCGATGGCGCACCAGCGCTCGATCGCCGCCTTGCGCCGCCGCCTCGGGCCGCACTACGACCTGTCGGCGCTGTGGGACAAGCACTGCGAGCACGAGTTCGCCACGCGCGACGTCGACGCGACGATGGCCACGATGGTCGATCAGCCCTACGTCAACCACATCCCGACGATGACCGGCGGCGTCGGCCACGACGCGCTCAAGCGCTTCTACAAGTACCACTTCCTCGACCGCAATCCGCCGGACACGCGGCTGCTGCCGATCTCGCGCACCATCGGCGCGAGCCAGATCGTCGACGAGCTGCTGTTCTGCTTCACGCACACGATCGAGATCGACTGGATGCTGCCCGGCATCGAGCCGACCGGCCGCTACGTCGAGGTGCCGCTCGTCGCGATCGTGAAGTTCCGCGGCGACAAGCTCTATCACGAGCACATCTACTGGGACCAGGCCAGCGTGCTGGTGCAGATCGGCAAGCTCGATCCGCGCGGGCTGCCGGTGGCCGGCATCGACACCGCGCGCAAGCTGCTCGACGAGACGCGGCCGTCGAACACGCTGATGCAGCGCTGGGAATCGAGCGCCGGCCTGCCGATCTGAGCGGGCCGTCGGCGCGCGGCGCGGCGCGCAGGGTTCAGCCCGGCGCGCCGTCCACGCGCAGCCGGACGGTGAACACCGCGCCGTGCGGCGCGTCGCGGCGGTCGGCGGCGACGATGTCGCCGCCGTAGCGCTCGACGAGGCTGCGGCTGATCCACAGGCCCAGGCCGGTGCCGTCCTTCTTGCGCGTGACGAAGGGCTTGAACAGCTCGGCGATCAGTGCCTCGCCGAGGCCCGGTCCGGTGTCGGCCACGGCGATCTCCACGCCTTCGGCGCCGCCGGGCAGGGTCGCGTCGCGCGTGCACAGCGCCAGGGTGCCGCCGTCGGGCATGGCGTGGATCGCGTTGACCAGCAGGTTGACGAGCACCTGCTGCAGCTCGTTGCGGTTGATCGCCGGCTGGCGCGTGGCGCGCAGCTCGCGCCGCACCTCGACGCGGGTGCGCGCGAGCAGGTGGCCCACCAGCACGAGGCAGTCGTCGAGCACGCGCGCGGTGTCCACCGGCTCGACGTAGCCCGCGAACTCGGCGGGCCGCGCGAACTGCAGCAGCTGCGTGACGATGAGGCGGATGCGCTCGATCTGCTCGTCCACCAGCTTCAGCTCGCCGCCCACGCGCGCCGTGTCGGGCCCGAGCAGCTCGCGCACCAGGTCGAGGTTGCCCTGGATCACCGCGATCGGGTTGTTCACCTCGTGCGCGATGCTGGCGGTGAGCTGGCCCACCGCGGCGAGCTTCTCCGATCGCACGAGCTGCTGCTGCGCGGCCTCGAGCTCGCGCGTGCGCTCGGCCACCTTGGCGTCGAGCTCGGCGTTCCAGCGCTGCAGCGCGGCGGTCTTCTCGTCGATCACGTCGAGCAGCCGGTCGAGGTGGCCGGCAAGCCGGCCGATCTCGTCGCCGCTGCGCACCGCGCCGACGCGGGCGTCGAGCGCGCCGGCCTCGACGTGGCGCATGGTCTGCTCCATGCGCTCGATCGGCGCGAAGATGCTGCGCGCGAGCCGCACCGACACCAGCGCCGCGCCGATCATCACGGCGAAGAACACCACGCCGATCGACGCGAGCACGCCCCACTTCAGCAGCTCGAACGGGCGCTCGAGGAAGCCGACGTACAGCATGCCCACGCGCCGCCCGGCGCCGTCGACCAGCGGCTGGTAGGCCGAGACGTACCAGTCGCTCACGACGAACGCGCGGTCGAGCCAGGTGCTGCCGCGGCCGAGCACGGCGTCGCGCACGGTCGTCGACACGCGGGTGCCGATGGCGCGGTGCGCCGGGTCGTCGCCGAACAGGCGCACGTTCGTGCTGATGCGCACGTCGTCGAGGAACAGGGTCGCGGTGCCGGTGCTGCCGAACGGCAGCGAGCCCTCGGGATAGACGATCTCGTTGATGTGGTCGATGAACGGCAGGTTGCGGTTGAGCAGCACGCCGCCTTGCACGCGGCCGAGCAGCCGGCCGTCGGGCGCGCGCACCGGCGCGTCGGCCAGCACGACCATCGCGCGCTCCTCGCGCGTGCGGTCGGTCGGCGCGGCGTTGCGCGTGGGCACCAGCGGCACCGCCACGCGCGACTGCAGCGCCGGCGCGAGCAGCGCGAAGGCCGGCGGCTCCAGCACCTCGACCGACGCGGCGGCGCGGCCGTCGGCCTTCGCGCGCAGGGCCGTGGGCGACGGCGCGGGCGCGTCGAGCTTCGCGTGGTCGGTGACGAGCACGGTGCCGTCGCGCGCGCGCAGGTTCACGAAGTCCAGCCCCTCGCGCGCCTTGAAGCGGCGCAGCAGCGACACCAGGTCGTGCCGCGCCGGGTCGGCCAGCGCGAGGTGCAGCGCATGCGAGTCGGCCACCGCGCCGGTCCCGGCCGCCACCTCGCCCAGCATGCGCTCGAAGTAGCCGCGCGCGACGGCGAGGTCCGATCGCACCTTGGTGATCAGCAGCCGGTCGAACGCGGTGTCCACCCAGGCCAGCGGCACGACGCCCAGCAGCGGCAGCACCACCAGCAGCGGCAGCAGCACCATCGCGAGCAGCTTGCCGCGGATGGGCAGCCGCTCGAAGCGGCGCAGCAGCCGCGGGCCCTGCGTCTCAGGCACTGCGCACCGGGCGCGCGGCCGCGCCGCCCGTCTCGGCCCACTCCGCGACCCGGCGTTCGAGCGTGCGCCGCGAGATGCCCAGCAGCTGCGCGGCGCGCGTCTTGTCGCCGCCCACGGACTCGAGCACGGACAGGATGTGGCGCTTCTCGAGCGCGTGCAGGTCGGTCGGCAGCGCCGCCGTCGGCTCCGGCGCCGGCGCCGGCATGCCGGGGTACAGCGCCGACACGTTGAGCGCGCCGAGGATGAGCGAACGCTCGATCAGGTTGCGCAGCTCGCGCACGTTGCCGGGCCAGTCGTACTGTTGCAGGTAGCGCAGCTCGCCGTCGCTCACGCGGATGGGCTCGACGCCGAGCTGCGGCGCCAGCGTGGCGATGAAGTGCTCGACCAGCTCGGGGATGTCTTCCTTGTGCGAGCGCAGCGGCGGCAGGCCGATCTCCACCACCTGCAGCCGGTAGTACAGGTCGGCGCGGAAGCGTCCGGCCGCGACCTCGTCGGCCAGCGGCCGGTTGCTCGCCGCGACGATGCGCACGTCCACCGGGATCTGCTGCTCGCTGCCGACCGGGCGGATGCGGCGGTCCTCGAGCACGCGCAGCAGCGACGCCTGCAGCGGCAGCGGCAGCTCGCCCACCTCGTCGAGGAACAGCGTGCCGCCCTGGGCGTAGACGAACAGGCCGTCGCGCCCGCCGCGCTCGCGCGCGACCGACGGCGCCTGGCCGAACAGCTCGCTCTCGATGAGTTCGGGCGACATGGTCGCGCAGTTCACCGGCACGAACGGACCGGCGCCGCGCGGGCTGTTGCGGTGCAGCGCCAGCGCCGCCAGTTCCTTGCCGGTGCCCGACTCGCCCGTCAGCAGCACGGTGCTGTTGACGGCGGCCACGCGCTTGAGCGCGGCCTGCAGCCCCTTGATGGCGATCGAGCCGCCGACCAGTCCGTCGGCCGGCGGCGTGCGCTGCGACAGCGCGCGCCGCAGCACCCAGTTCTCGCGCTTGAGCGTCGCGCGCTCCAGTCCGTGCTTCAACGCGTTGAGGATCTGCGTCACGCGGAAGGGCTTGAGGATGAAGTCGCTCGCGCCCGCCCGCAGCGCCTCGATGGCGGTGTCGAGGTCGGCGAAGGCGGTGATCAGCACCACCTCGCAGCCGTTGCCGGCCTCGCGCAGCTCCTTCAGCCAGGCGATGCCGCTCTTGCCCGGCAGCGCGATGTCGAGCACGACGAGGTCGAAGCGGTGGCGCCGCAGCAAGGCGTCGGCCTCCTCGGCGGTGCCTGCGGCGAGCACGTGGCCGACCCTCGACGCGAGCGTCTTCTCGAGGAAGTTGCGCATGCCGGGCTCGTCGTCGACGACCAGCACCGCGGCCAGCGGCCAGCGGGGGCCGTCGCCGGGCGGGGAGTCGGTGGGACGGGTCACGGGACGGGTCGCGGGGGAGGGTGGGAAGGTGGCGCGGGTCTCGCGGGCATTGTAGGAAGCGGGGCGCCACGCGAGCTCGGCCGTCGCGACAAGCTGTCGCAAGGGCCGCGACAGCTTGTCGTGCCCACCCTAGGGCGCACCCTGATTGGCGGCGGCGTGCGGCTGAAACCTAATCGTGCGCGACGTGTGCACGGATCTGCATGGGTTCGGCCGCGCACGCATGAAGCGGATCGCCAGGAGATCTCACCATGAGCGACAAGTCCCAGCCCCAGCTCTCGCGCCGCCGCGTGTTCGCGGCCGGCGGCACCGTCGGGGCCCTCGCCGCTGCGGCGGTCGTGATTCCCGCCGTCCGCCAGGCCGAGCCGGCCCCCGCCGAAGGCAAGCCCGCGCCCGACAAGGGCGGCGGCTACCAGGTCACGCAGCACGTGCTGCACTACTACCAGACCGCTCGAATCTGAGTCCGTCGCGAGCCGGACCCCGCGCTGATCCGGCGCGCCCTGCACGGGCCGCCGCGGAACCGCCCCAAGGAGATTCCATGTTGCTCACGCGCAAGACTTCCACGGCCGCCGGCGCATCGTCGTCGTCGCTCGTCGCCAGCCTCGCCCGCGGCGTGTCGCGGGCCGTCCCGACGATGGACCGCCGCGCCTTCCTGCGGCGCTCGGGCCTGGGCGTGGGCGCCGGCATCGCGGCGTCGCAGCTCGCCATCATGAAGAAGGCGCGCGCGGCCGACGCACCCAAGGCCGACCCGAACGCGAAGGTCGAGGTCAAGCGCACGGTGTGCGGCCACTGCTCGGTGGGCTGCGCGATCGACGCGGTGGTGCAGAACGGCGTGTGGGTGCGCCAGGAGCCGGTGTTCGACTCGCCGATCAACCTCGGCGCGCACTGCGCCAAGGGCGCCGCGGTGCGCGAGCACGGGCACGGCGAGTTCCGCCTGAAGTACCCGATGAAGTTGGTGAACGGCAAGTACCAGCGCATCTCGTGGGACCAGGCGCTCGAGGAGATCAGCGCCAAGATGCTCGAGCTGCGCAAGCAGAGCGGGCCCGATTCGATCTTCGTGGTCGGCTCGTCGAAGCACAACAACGAGCAGGCCTACCTGCTGCGCAAGTGGATGAGCCTGTGGGGCAGCAACAACTGCGATCACCAGGCACGCATCTGCCACAGCACCACGGTCGCCGGCGTGGCCAACACGTGGGGCTACGGCGCGATGACCAACTCCTACAACGACATGCAGAACTCGAAGGCGGCGCTGTACATCGGCTCCAACGCCGCCGAGGCGCATCCCGTGTCGCTGCTGCACATGCTGCACGCCAAGGAGAACGGCTGCAAGATGATCGTGGTCGACCCGCGCTTCACGCGCACGGCCGCCAAGGCCGACGAGTACGTGCGCATCCGCTCGGGCAGCGACATCCCGTTCCTGTTCGGCGTGCTGTACCACGTGTTCAAGAACGGATGGGAGGACAAGAAGTACGTCAACGACCGCGTCTACGGCCTCGACAAGGTCCGCGAGGACGTGCTCGCCAAGTGGACGCCCGACAAGGTCAAGGAAGCCTGCGGCGTCGACGAGGCCACCTGCTACAAGGTGGCGAAGATCATGGCCGAGAACCGCCCGAGCACCATCGTGTGGTGCATGGGCCAGACGCAGCACTCGATCGGCAACGCGATGGTGCGCGCGTCGTGCATCCTGCAGCTCGCGCTCGGCAACATCGGCGTCTCCGGCGGCGGCGCGAACATCTTCCGCGGCCACGACAACGTGCAGGGCGCCACCGACGTGGGCCCCAACCCCGACTCGCTGCCCGGCTACTACGGCGTCGCCGAGGGTGCGTTCAAGCACTTCGCGAATGTCTGGAAGGTCGACTTCGAGTGGATCAAGAAGCAGTACGCGCCGGGCATGATGACCAAGCCCGGCATGACGGTCTCGCGCTGGATCGACGGCGTGCTCGAGAAGAACGAGCTGATCGACCAGGACTCGAACCTGCGCGGGCTGGTCTTCTGGGGTCACGCGCCCAACTCGCAGAGCCGCGGCCTCGAGATGAAGAAGGCGATGGACCGGCTCGACCTGCTGGTGGTGATCGACCCGTTCCCGTCGGCCACCGCGGCGATGGCCGCGATGCCCGGCAAGCCCGAGGACCTGAATCCGAACCGCGCGGTCTACCTGCTGCCGGCGTGCACGCAGTTCGAGACCAGCGGCTCGTGCACGGCGTCCAACCGCTCGATCCAGTGGCGCGAGAAGGTCATCGAGCCGCTGTGGGAGTCGCGCACCGACCACATGATCATGTACCAGCTCGCACAGAAGCTCGGCTTCGGCAACGAGCTGGTCAAGAACTACAAGATGCAGAAGGTCAAGGGCATGGACGAGCCCGTGCCCGAGGACATCCTGCGCGAGATCAACGCCAGCGTCTGGACCATCGGCTACACGGGCCAGAGCCCCGAGCGGCTGAAGGCGCACATGCGCAACATGAACGTCTTCGACGTGAAGACGCTGCGCGCCAAGGGCGGCACCGACAAGGAGACCGGCTACAAGCTCGACGGCGACTACTTCGGTCTGCCGTGGCCGTGCTACGGCAATCCCGATCTCAAGCACCCGGGCTCGCCGAACCTGTACGACACCTCGAAGCACGTGATGGACGGCGGCGGCAACTTCCGCGCGAACTTCGGCGTCGAGCGTGACGGCGTGAACCTGCTCGCCGAGGACGGCTCGCACAGCAAGGGCGCCGACCTCACCGGCGGCTACCCCGAGTTCGATCACCTGCTGCTGAAGAAGCTCGGCTGGTGGGACGAACTCACCGACGCCGAGAAGAAGGCCGCCGAAGGCAAGAACTGGAAGACCGACCCGTCCGGCGGGATCATCCGCGTGGCGATGAAGAACCACGGCTGCCATCCGTTCGGCAACGCCAAGGCGCGCGCGGTGGTGTGGAACTTCCCCGATCCGATCCCGCAGCACCGCGAGCCGCTGTACTCCAACCGGCCTGACCTCATCGCCAAGTACCCGACGCACGACGACCGCAAGGCGTTCTGGCGTCTGCCGACCCTGTTCAAGACCGTGCAGGAGAAGAACAAGGACATCGGCAAGGAGTACCCGCTGATCATGACCAGCGGGCGCCTCGTCGAGTACGAAGGCGGCGGCGAGGAGACGCGCTCCAACCCGTACCTGGCCGAGCTCCAGCAGGACATGTTCGTCGAGATCAACCCGGCCGCCGCGAACGACCGCGGCATCCGCAACGGCGAGCAGGTCTGGGTGAAGACGCCGACCGGCGCGCGCATCCGCGTGAAGGCGCTCGTCACCGAACGCGTCGACCGCGAGACGGTGTTCCTGCCGTTCCACTTCTCCGGCCGCTGGCAGGGCGCGGACCTGGCGCAGTACTACCCCGAAGGGGCGAGGCCGGTGATCCGCGGCGAGGCGGTCAACACCGCCACGACCTACGGCTACGACAGCGTGACCATGATGCAGGAAACCAAGACCACGCTGTGCCAGATCGAGAGAGCAGCCTGACCCACGCATCGGAGAGTTCGACATGGCAAGAATGAAATTCATCTGCGACGCCGAACGCTGCATCGAATGCAACGGCTGCGTCACCGCCTGCAAG
>Ga0073934_10011659_pt1 | contig 10565 bp, 8 predicted proteins | sample LarsenN4metaG_FD_76834 | JGI IMG/M metagenome (GOLD analysis project Ga0073934, IMG submission 76834) | Hot spring sediment bacterial and archeal communities from British Columbia, Canada, to study Microbial Dark Matter (Phase II) - Larsen... ... | reverse complement strand
TCACATCCTCCGCCGTTGCGATCTCGACGGGCATAAAATGGCTGGGGATGGTCTTCACAGGCTTGGGTTCGGCCTCGTCCTCGTCAATCGTCAGCATCGGCGCAACATGCAGAGTCCCAAATGCTGCTGTGCCGGTGTAGATTTCACGCAAAAACGGGTCCGAGAGATCGGGCGGATCGCTGCGAATAGCCGGGTTTGTGGCATCCAGCATGATATCGGTGATCATGCAGAAGAATCGTTTACGCTGCCCCCGCACGACAACGTAACGACCTACAGCCAGGTTTTCGATGATCGTTTCGCGGTCCAGCTTGACCTCCAGGCCCTTGCTGAGCGAACCGCCCACCACCACCCCCAACCGCTGTCCGGCCATTGTCAGTGCCGGGCTGCCGTCGAGCAGGGCATCACGCGGGAACCAATCATCCAGATTATCAGAGTCGGGAAACAGGGGATCGCGTGTAGGCATAAGTAAATCCTTAGGTATCTCTGATAGAACTTTTGTTCTGTGGTTTATAAATTATATCGGATTCGTTTTAAGAATACAATCACCCAAAAAGAGTTTTCACATCAATGTTAAACCCTGGGATGATTTCTCCCCCATCCAGCGTATCTTCACGACTTAAATGGGTCAACTGCTTGCTGTCAGCGGCGTAGATCGTCACCGTTTGAGCTTCCGGGTCGATCAACCATACAGTCTGCACACCGTCCGCCAGATAGCGTGAAATCTTTTTGCCAACCTCGGACAACTGATCTGTGGGCGATACGATCCCGACTACCAGATCGGGAACCAGCACCAGTGGCTTCAAATCCCATTCAGGATCGCTGGCGGCTAACTGTGCCAGCCGTCCAGTCTGAACAAACATCAGATCAGGAACCCGCGAACCTGTCCCCCTGTTGGAATCCGGTTCAGTCAGCACAAATGGCGTTTCCATAAACACTTCACCCAGGTGATGAGCGCCTATATAATCTGCCATCGCCCGCAGCAGCCGCGTTGCAATTCGAGCACTGCGTGTAATTTGCGGCGTCATTGGAATCCGTTCCCCCTCGATCAACTCAAACGGCCCTTGATCCCTGTAAACCTGCATGAACTCTTCAAGCGTTATCTGTGCTACTTTTTCCATCATGCTGGCCCTTATAAGGATTGGGGGGGAGAATAATGACTCTGTCATAAACCTTATAAGAACGTTTGTTCTACTCACAAAACACACCCCATTGGGGTAATAACACCATTTTACTGATTATAAATTTATTGCGCAGGGCGGATCAGGCGCAGCAGATGTTGTAAGCGCGGCAGGTCATGGCTGAGCAGACCCGCTAATCGCCGTCCTGCATACACCATAAATTCGTAACGCTCGGACTTGGGTCGCGCCCGCGCCGCATGGATCAGCGATGCCGCCAAAAGTTCCTCTGCCGGGACTTCACTGGTATTCAGCACCAGCCGCAGAAAATCCAGATTCTCTGTAAAACGCCGGATGCACTCATCGTCGCACAGGTGAACTGGGTCCAGACTGAGCGGAGGACGCGGCGGCAGGTTGTGAAATACTGTATCGTACTGGATGAAACCGACATTGACTACGCTGATCTCTACCGGAACCATGCGGTTCTCACGCTGATCGCGCACGGCGGCGTTGGGCATATTGTTCGCCAGAATCAACTGCCGCACCAGCGGATCGTCATCAATGCTGATGGCGTGTATCAGGCCGATCACCTCGATCTCCCCGTTCTGCGGGTGATAGGTGCTCACAAACGCGCCGAACGACGGGTGAATGATATCCTGGCTGCGAGTCCCGCACACAAACCCCACTGTGCTGGCCCGCAAGACGCTTCCGATAATAGGCTGCTGTGATGATTCGGTCATCATGTTTACCTCGTACACAGGTTTTGCAGGTATCGCCTGCGAAGGGCTATGCCCTTACGAACTGAGCCGGACGATAAAACTGCTCTGCGGCGGCAGGCTGCTCAACGGCGTATAACTGTCGAAGCCGCCACTGGCATTCAGAGTCGGCGCGGTGGCCGTCCCTTCGCCCATCAGCACTTCAACCGTCGGACTGCCGCTCAGCGGACCTGCCGCGAGAGTCAGGGTGTAGTCTTCAACAGTTTCGTCGGATAGATTCACAACTATCAATAAAACGTCGTCTTCGGTGTAGCGCAGGTAACTATAAATGTGTAGATCGGTGCTGTCTACCAATATCATCGCGCCTTCTTGCAGCGCGGGATGATCATTTCGCAGGTGGATCAAATTCCGGTAATGATTGAGCAGCGAGTCAGGGTCGGCGGCCATGTCTGCCACATTATTCGCGCAGCAGTCATCGGCCAACGGCTCCCAGGGCAACGCCGATGTAAAACCGCCGTCGCGGGACCACTGCATGGGGGTGCGGATACGTTCGTCCGGCTTGGCCCCTGTCATGCCGATTTCTTCACCGTAATAAATAAACGGCACGCCGGGATTGGTGAGCAGGAGAGTCGCTGCGACCTTCGCCCTGGCCGGATCGCCACCTAACGTATTCATCACGCGGTTCTGGTCGTGGTTAGTCAGGAAAGCTGCATACTGGCCCGCCGGGAACTGCTCAAGGATGCTGGTCTGAAGACGGCTCAGCGGCCGGGCGCGGCCTGTTTGCGCTGCTTGCAGAATTGCGCCCGCCAGATCGAACTCAAAAGCCAGATCAACCCGCTCGCCAATATAGGAAACTACAATCGGTGTGCTGCTCCAAACCTCGCCAACGGTCAGAGCATCAGGGTCGATGGACCGCACATACGCATGGAAGCCTTCCAGCCATGTCAGTGTGGCAGGTACATTTTCCATCTGGCTGCCCTCTTCAAAGAGATGTTTGATCGCATCCAGCCGGAAGCCGTCTGCGCCCATATCCTCCAGCCAGAAACGGATCACCTCGTGCATCGCGTCGGTCACTTCAGGATTTTCGTAGTTCAGGTCGGGCATTCCTTCCCAGAACAAACCAAAGAAATACCGATCCCTGGCTTTGTGCCAGACTTTCTGCCCCCAGGGACCCCGCACATCGGGCGGCTCATCGGACCAGAGATACCAGTCCGCATAGTCGGGATCGCCGCTCGCAGAGGCCAGGAACCAGGGATGCTCAGACGAGGTGTGATTCATCACGAGGTCTACAATCACCACCATGCCGCGCTGATGGGCTTCGTCCATCAGTCTCAAAAAATCTTCATTCGTGCCGTAATCTTCTTCGACGGTGAAATAGTCGGTCACATCGTAGCCATGATAACTGGGCGACTGGGCGATAGGCATCAGCCAGATACCTGTCACGCCAAGATCATCGGTAGTCGTTGGATCACCATCATTCAGGTAATCCAGCTTTTCGATCACCCCTTGCAGATCGCCGATCCCGTCGCCGTCGCTGTCGTAAAAGCTGCGGACAAAGATTTCATAGAATACGCGGTCATTCCACCAGGGCAGGTCTACCACCACAGGAACCTGAGTTGTAGACGTTTGACTATCTGGTGCGGCGACAGGCTCCAGCAGCTCATTGGCCGAGGTAAAACGAAGGGTGCTCACATCATGAGAATAATAGGTAAACCGGGTATCATTGTCCTCGGACAGCGGCGCATCGGCGATATCCAGTGTGGCCGTAGAGGTCATCTCTACCAGATTGCCCTGGTCGTCCAGCGAAAAAACGAGCGTGATAGGCGCATCCGCCAGACCTTCGACAATCGCGTTTTGGAACGGGTTAGACGAATCATGATCATCTGCCAGAAGCAAATCCCGTTGGTTGAGCGTAAAAGTAATCTGCTCCACGGGCGTCCCATCCTCCAGGGTGGCAGCAGCGCCCGTCACGCTGGTGGCAATATCGGTGAGCATCCGTTCGGAATCAGCCAGCGACGTGCCGGTGATGAGATAAATTGTGTCGTTCCGGTTTTCCTCGTCGACCAGCGGAAATAGATTACCTGCCGCGATCAGATGAACCCAATCGGTAAGATTATTGGCATCCACGATGATCCAGTTTTCAGGCAGGTCTGGCAGGTCCGGGTTGGGTGCAGGATAAGCTGCCTTCACGTAAACCGCGCCATCGACCAGACGAACCTCAAGGTCGAAACTGTACGCGATTTCCGATTGTTCGCCCAAAACGGTGGTCCCTTGTGCCAATACTTGACGATGCAGATTCGGACCATTGCCGGTGATGACAACCGTTTCAGTCGAATTCAGCGTGTACTCCATCGTCTGATCGTCTAGCACTTCATCGCCGCGTCGGGAAGTCAATTCAGTGGATGAGCGCTGCTCGCGGACGATCTCCATACTGGTGTAGGTGCTGACTGCATGGATGGCCGCCACCACGCGCTCAACCATCGCCTGCTCGTCATTGTCCTGCGCCTGGGCAGCAGACAGCGCCGAGAACACCCCCAGGATCACGAGCGTTAAAGCTATCAATTTTCTGCCATAAAAATCTTTTGGCATTAATCGCTCCAGGCTATTGTTTCTGCTTTTGCTGCGCATACTGGCGGCGGCCACTGCGCACGACTTTGCTTTCCAATTTTTCGGAATGTTCAACCAATTGCTGGTTGCGCCTCAGTTCGATCTCGATCAGTTCGTCCAGTTGTGTCCTTTCGTGGCTTCGAATCACGGCCACCTCGTCTGCGCGAGTCAGAGCGTAGGGATATCGCCACATCACCTGACATTGATCATAGGTCAGGGCATGGACCATATCAACCGCTTCGGTGCTGCGCGCCACCCACATCGGCATTTCAACTCGCGCCAGATGGTAACCCTGATCATTACCTACATTCAGGTAGAAAAAGGCGATCTCGTAACTGACCCCTTTATCGTGATAGCGTTTGTTTTGCGGCGACTGCTGGACAAACAACGCTGAGCGATCTCCAGGGCGCAGCAGTTTGAACATCAACGGCTGGTCGGTCAGCCCTTCCAGTTCGCCGTTTGTTGCCAGGGCTGCCCGCCGCACTTCATCTTCAGGCAGACTCAGCAGATGCAGCAGGCTCACGATAAAGGCACTGGTGGGGCGATCCACATATCCGATCAGGCTGGCGGAGGTGCCAAATTCACGCTGCATGGCGGCATGAGTATCGTGGAGATGCACCAACGCGCTTATATAATTCTGCTCAAGCTGTCTGCCATCGGGCACTTCTTTGCCCACCCAAAACAGTAGCGGCCCATCACTGATCGCTAACAGCGGGGCATCGAGTTCCCGGCGATTCCAGGATTCGCGGGCCAACACTTGAAGCTCAGCCACCGTGCGCCGAGCATTCACGGCAGCATTCGTGATCACCTGTCCCTGACTGTCACGCAGGAATTCCTCGGTGTAATACAATTTGGGTTCGGTGAACTGTTCGGGGAGCGTATTCAGCCCATGATGGTAGACAAACACGCCAACGTTAGTCAGATAGTAAAAGGCAGCCGAATGGATGCTGGGATAAACTTGAGAACCGTCAGTGGCGATGATCGTCGCCCGTTCTACCAGGGGCGGAAGAGGATATGCTCTATTGACAGGTTCATGTAGGGGCGCAGCGCCCCGGAATCCGGCGTCACGTTGGCGAGCGAGCTGAATCCACTCGTGTATCGCATCCGCGTTATTGAGGTGCTGAAAACGATTCCAGGCCTCTAATAACCGCTCACCCATCGTAATGTTGCGAGCCGAAAGCGCCCGACCCATCCGCTCGACTTGGGGCACAACTTTTTCAAACTCTAACGTCACCGAAAATGCCACTCCATACCATAAAAAGAACGCTTGTACTACCAACTTCTAGAGTCAGTGTAGCACTAATGTTCGGCAACGTCAAGTAATTGAGAATACTGGTTTATAAAAAATGAAATACTGGTTTATGTCGGGTTAAAAACTTCAGGCTTCGGTGGCTTCCTGGATCGGCTGCTCAGCTTTGGGAATCTCAAGTGTGGTCAGTTCGCGCATCTCCGGCCAGTAATAGGCGACTCCTAAAACGACCAGAAGCGTGCCAATGCCGCCCCCTACGACTGACGCTACCGGGCCAAACAGAGATGCCGCAAAGCCGGATTCAAACCCGCCAAGTTCGTTTGAGGCGCTAATAAAGATACTGTTGACTGCCGAAATACGCCCACGCATCTCATCCGGCGTGCGAGTGAGCAACAGTGTGCTGCGGATCACCACACTGATATTATCCAGCGCGCCCAGGGTCAGCAGCATGAGCACCGACAGCCAGAAAGAGGTTGACAAACCGAAAATGATCGTGGCCGCGCCAAACCCGGCCACTGCCACCAACAGTGTCCGGCCTGCATGTTGAAATGGCGGCAGATAGGCAATCATGACCGCCATCATCAGCGCCCCGATGGATGGAGCCGCCCGCATAATACCCAGGCCTTCCGAGCCGACTTTCAGAATATCGGTGGCGTAAACAGGCAGCAGAGTCACCGCGCCGCCAAGCAGCACTGCGAACATATCCAGCGTAATGGCAGCCAGGATCACCTTCGTGCGGCGCATGAACCGTATCCCTTCGGCCAACGATTCCAACGTTGCTGCCCGTCGTGAGAGCGCTAGAGGCCTCCCCTTGATCATCATAACCAGCGCCAGGAAGGTGAGTCCGGCCATTGCATCAAAGACATATAACGCCGTGACTCGATGCACGAGCGCCACATACAAGCCGGCCAGCGTTGGCCCAACAATAGCGGCAAACTGCCACGCGCTGCTGCTCCAGGTGGCGGCGCTGGTGAAGATATTCGGCGGTACGGTCTGCGGCAGCAGCGTGGAGGACGCAGGGCTGTTGAAGGCACGCGCCAACCCGATCCCAAACAAACACAGGTAGATCAGGGGCAGGGGGCCTTCCACAAACGACAGCAGAGCCAATCCTAACACGCATAACACCAATAGCGATTGGGTAACCAGGATAATGCGCTTGCGGTTGTGTTGATCGGCCACATGCCCGGCAGGCAGCGAAAACAGTATCACAGGGATAACCTGCACCAGCCCTACCAACCCCAGAGCCAATTCATCGCGTGTGCGCAGCCACAACTCCCAACCAATAGCGAACGATACCATCTGGTCGCCCAGCGACGTAATGAATCGCCCCACCAACAGCAGGCGAAAGTCTCTGAAACGTAACGCTGCATAGGGATCATGCCGATTAGTCATAGGGGATGTCTTCAATGGGAACCTCGCTAGCGTTATGACGCGCAAAAACCAGACAATGATAGTCCCATCCGGCAAAGATGGTCAATTGGCAAGGTTTCACATTCTGGGGGTGCTTGATGTATACTCACACTCAGAATTTACTGCATCTAAGGAAGCAGAAAATGAAGTGCATCCACTGTGCCAAAGACTCTCAGGCGATCTGTCGCTGGTGTGGCCGCGCGGTGTGCAGCGACCATATTAAAAATATGACCTATATTATTTCTGTGTATGTGGGTGGCAAAAAAGTCCCCAAGTCGTTGGTCGTGGCCGACGCCGTCTGGTGTGGGGTCTGCAAGCCGCAGCCCGAACCCATTGAAATGCCTTATCTTGATTAAACAGAGTGATTGCCTATGAGCAAGCAAGCAGAAGGTCTGGCGAAAGTCACCTGGGAGGACCCGGAAACCGGGGAACTCCGCGAATTTGTATTGGAGGAGGGGGCAACAGCGACAATTGGTCGCAGCCCCAACAACCAGATTTCGATCCCGGAACGGCATGTTTCACGCCAGCACGCCGTGATCAGCTTCCGCGATGGCATCTTCATGATTGCCGACCTGGGCAGCGCCAACAAGACGTATGTCAATGACCAACTGATCACCGATCCCTTTCCGCTGGCGCATGGCGATGTGATCCGCCTATATGTGCCGACGCTCAAATTTTCGGCTATTGTGACCGAAGAAGAACACCATCAGGCCAAGATGACAGGCACCTTGATCGTGCCGATGGGAACCGGAGGAACGCCGACGCTGCAAATCACCAACGGCCCGCAGGAAGGCGCTGAGATCGCGCTGCTGACACCTACCCTGCGCATAGGCCGCGCTACCCGCAACGCCACCTGGGATATCTCGCTGCAAGACCGCGCCGTGTCGCGTCCTCATGCGGAAATCGCGGTGCAGCCCGACGGGATATGGACGATTACTGATCTGGGCAGCGCCAACGGCACTATCCTCAACGGTGTACCGATTGCAGCCAACGAACCACAGCCTTTGGCCGATGGATATGTGATCAAACTCGGTGAGACAACCATGCTGTTTCGGATGGGCAAGTAAATCATGGGCAACATTTACCGGAATATCGGCGCAGCAGTCAAAGACACAGGGGGCATCTGGGAACGTCTCGATGAGCAGATGAGCAAGCAGGCCTCCGCACCCGCCCAGGCAGGGATCGGGGGCATCTGGGGCATGATCGTCACCGAAACCACCAGCGGACTCTGGGATCAGGCGGATAACGAAACGGTCTTTTTGCGCCGCGCCGATCTGGACCAGCACAAGCTTGACCTCTGGCACGAAGCCTCCGACGAAACGCTGATTCTGCCGAAAGAAGGTCTGCTGGCGATCTGGGACGCGGCGCTGGCAAAAACCGATGCGACTGGCGGCGTGGATTTTGAGGGCACGATGCGCCTGATACGCGAGGATGTCGAAAGTGTCTGGTCGCGTTCAGCCGACGAAACGCTGATGCTCACCCGCCCCACCGAAAGTATCTTCGCTCAGCAGGTCCGCGCCCGCGACCTGACCACCTTCCGTCCCCGCCGGGTTCAGGGGTATGCTCTGAAAAAGCTCACCGATGTGCGCGGCGAAACGTACTGGATTCTCAAAAACCTGCGGACTGGGGCATACTTACGGCTGACAGCGGAACAGGTGTTCCTCTGGGATCAGATGGATGGGCAGGCCAGTGTACAGGATATCGCCGTCGCCTACATGATGGAATACGGCAAGCTGGCGATCACTGGGCTGCTGATGCTGCTCGACCAGTTGCAGCAAAAAGGGTTTATCGAACCGCTGGTCAATGTATACGGCGCTGCGGATCAAAGTGTGGCACAGCGGCGCGCTAACGTGTTGTGGCGTCGGCTGGTTCGCGGCTTTTTGAATACTGAATTCGCCATCAACGGCATTGACCATCTGATCACCCGCACCTACCAGTTGGGCGGCAAATTTCTGTTTCTACGCGCTGTCCAGTGGGTGATGGTCGCCGTGATCATCCTCGGCGGCCTGGTTTTCCTGGGGATGACTCTCGGCTTTATAGATCGAGATGTGTCGGTGATCGGGGGATCGGGGGCGCTCATTGGCCTGATCTCGCTGTATGTGCTGCAATTCATCACTCTCATGATCCATGAATGGTCTCATGCAACAGCCACCAAACATTATGGCCGTGAGGTGCGCCGGGGCGGGTTTATGCTGTACATGGGAATGCCCGCTGCCTTCGTGGATACTACTGATATCTGGATGGAGCCGCGCCGCCCGCGTATTGTGGTCAGTTGGGCCGGGCCGCATTCGGGCTTCTTCCTGGGCAGTCTGGCAAGCCTGCTGATCCTGACCGGACCGGGTGCGCTACTTGAGGGAGTGCTGTACCAGTTCGCTTTCCTCACCTACCTGACGAGCTTCACCAATCTGAACCCTCTGCTCAAGCTCGATGGCTATTATATTTTGATGGACTGGCTGGAGATTCCCCGCCTGCGTGAAAAGAGCCTCGTTTTTGTGCGCAAAGATCTGTGGAGCAAACTCCGCAAGCGAGCAGCCTTAAACCGGGAAGAACGCATCTTTGCAGTCTTCGGTGTGCTCTCGGCGCTGTGGACTCTGATCGCACTAGCGCTGGCGATTAAACTGCTGGGCGGCTACGTGGTCAGCTTCGCGCAGACTGTGCCGGGTATGATCATCCTCGGCCTGCTGATCGGGTGGTTCCTGCTGCTGCGTCTCCGCCGCTATCTTCGCCGCACAATGATGGCCCGCCGCAAACAGGCCACAACCTGATTCCCTCAACAGGCAGGGCCATACACCCGACCTGTTTTGTTCAAAAGCCATGATCAGTTTTTTCGAAAAATCTTATATAATGAGTTTATGCTACTTAATCGTTTAATCGCCTGGTAGTCAACTAAAAGGATATAGGGGGATGAACACAAAAATACCTGCTTTATCGCGCCATCTGCCCCGCGCCGTCATGCTGCTGGGGTGGATCTGCGTGATCGTTTTCGCCTTAATTGAAATTATGCCTTTTATCTGGGCTTTAGCCGCCGCATTCAAATGCCCGCCACCCAGCCAGATTCACCCTCGCTCTTTTATTCCGACGCCGCCGCTCGGTGTGGCATGTGAAACCGTCGAAGGAACCATGCGCCCGGCTGGAGACACTTCTGGTACGCTGACTTTTAACCCTACATTCGAAGGGTTTGCGGATATTTTTGACACTCAAATGCCACGCTGGTTGTTCAATACGGCGTTTGTCGCTGTGAGCGTCACGATCCTGCGCCTGTTTCTGGATTCTTTGGCCGGATATGCGCTGGCTCGAATGAGCTTCCGAGGCCAACGCCCGTTGTTTTACCTGACCTTAAGCACTCTGATGGTTCCACCTATCGTGTTGATCATTCCACGTTTTATCATCTTGAAGCAGTTTGGCATCCTGAATTCTTATGCCGGGCTAATTTTCCCGGCAGCAGTAGACGCTTTTGGTATTTTTTTG
>Ga0073934_10011658_pt1 | contig 10569 bp, 6 predicted proteins | sample LarsenN4metaG_FD_76834 | JGI IMG/M metagenome (GOLD analysis project Ga0073934, IMG submission 76834) | Hot spring sediment bacterial and archeal communities from British Columbia, Canada, to study Microbial Dark Matter (Phase II) - Larsen... ... | reverse complement strand
TCTACGCCGTGCTCATCATCCTCGCCGGCCTGCCCCTCTACGGGCTCGTTAAGCTCACTTCCCGCCGGGCTTGAGAAACCATTCGAAGAACGCGTAGAGCTGCTCGTTCGACTCGGCCGTCGGCGTGTGTCCATCGCGATTCGTCATGCCGGCTCGCCGGGAGTGGCCGAGCACGCGGTTGACCGCAACGAGGTGGTTGAGCGCCATCCAGCGCTCCGGTGGATCCTCCGAGCCGCCCGAGACGAAGAAGGGACGAGGGGCGAGGAGCGCGTGGACCTCGTGGAGGTCGCGTCCTGCCTCGACGAGCTTCCTGTACGCTCCCGTACGGGGGTTTTCGCTCGTCGGGACGCCGGCCTTCGGGCGCTTCACGGCCTCGTCGAGGCCCAGGTACCAGGGCTCCCAGTAGTTCACGTTGGGCCGCGACTCGTCGAAGACGATCCCCGGATCGCTCACGGCGGCGCAGGCGAACTTCTCGAAGAACGCCGCCGCAAAGAGGGCCCACTTGCCGCCGTAGGAGTGGCCGACGACGCCGATCCGCTCCCGGTCGACCTCCTTCAAGCCCACCAGCGCCTGCCAGCAGTTGGCGGCGACGTAGCCGTGGTAGTGAAGCGGCTGGCAGACGGCCCCCGCGAGCTCCGGCTTCCACGCGTTGCCGCCCGGCGTGCCGATCGAGAGCGTCACGAACCCCCGGCGCGCGAGCTCCCATCCGAAGTCGCGCAGCTTCTCCTTGCCGAGGCCAATGCTCGTCTCGGGCTCGTAGTAGACGACGAGCACGGCAGGGTGAGGGCCGGGCCCTTCCGGGAGGAGCAGCCAGCCCTCCTGGCTCTGCGAGGGAGCCGTCGGGACGAGCACCCGGCGCTGGACGATGTCGCCTCGACGCAGCTCGAAGAGCGTCGTGAGCTGCGGGCTCTCGAGGAGCGGCGGCCAGGGGCCGAGGAGGTCGCTCCAGTACGCCAGGATCTCGGAGCGGCGGCGCTTCCAGTCGGCGGCGGACTGCACGCTGCTCCCCTCGTCGAAGAGGAGCGGCGATCGATAAGCGCCGAGCTTGCTCGAGAGCTGCGGCGGCGGCTCGAAGAAGCCCTCGATCCGCTTCCAGGACTCCCCCGCCGAGACGCTCGGCCGGCCGGCGATGACAACCCTGCGATAACGGGTGAGAGGCGGGTCGCCGCCGTCGGTGACGGCGAGGACCACGTGGACCTCGTCCCGGCCGATGTCGCCCGGCACGGCGAGGCTCGCCCTCGACGAAGAGCCGCCATCGAGGGCGACAGCGCCCTTGTAGGTCCCGGCCTCGGCGTAGACGAGCCAGGAGTACGTCAGCGGGTGGCCGTCGGGGTCGCTCGTGCCGGCGGCATCGAGCTCGACTCGCGCGAGCGGTGCGGCGGGAAGGCGGAGGACCTCCGTGCCGCTCGAGCCGTTCAGGACAGGCCGTGGGGCGTGGTTCGCCTCGCCCGGCGGCTTCACGCACCAGTCCATTCGCGCCTTGAAGTCGTTCTGGAGCGCCGCCGCCCACCGCGCGAGCGATTGATCCCGGTGCGTCTTGCCCTCCCACGTGTCCGGCTGATTGGCCCAGTAGTACGGCCGCCCCGGATGGTCGGGCTTGAGCCCGTAACGGCCGGCCCAGCTCCCCCAGCCGGGCTCGTCCGGGTCGTTCATGCCGGTCGGGATCAGGTAGATGAACGTCATCGAGTCGCCTTCCTTCTGCCGGTGCGTCGTGTTCAAGGGATAGAGCGGACCCAGCGGGCCGTGGCCCGTCCGCACATCGCGCTCGATGTCGAAGCCGCCGGCGTCGCGCGTGATCTCGGAGAAGCGGTGATACCAGCGCTTGCGCTCGAGCTCGGGCCGGAATGTGTCGACCCAGATCGGAAACGGCGGAGAGCGCTCGTGCGTGTGCGGGCCGAACTGGTCGTCGGAGCTCAAGCGCAGGCGGGACTTGAAGCGGGCGTATCCTTCGGGACCGCGCTCCTTGAGCACCCGGTCGAGCGCCCGCAGGAGCGAGCTGGGCGCCGAGCCGTTGATTGTCCCCCAGTTGAGGAACCAGACCGGCCTGGGGTCGTCCCGGTCCACGGCCTCGAGGACGAGCTTCACGCCGTCGCCGGCCTCCCCGTAGCCAGACACGGTGCGCTCCAGGAGCTGCGCGGGGCTCGGGAAGCGCGGGTCATGCTTCACGAGGTTCGCATGCACCTCGCCATAGGCGCGCACCAGGGCGCGCACGACCCCGAGGCCCGTCCGCTCCGAGTTCAGGTTCTCGCCATCGCGAGCGTGCTCGCGGTTCGCGATGATGCCCTCGACGTCCCACTCGTTCGTGTAGAGGAGGAACCTCACGAGCGACTGCTCGTCGTCGGGGTCTCCGCCGGCGTCGGTCTCGACGATGAGGCGGATGCGGGAAGGCGTCTCGGCCGGCAAGCCGGCAAGCACCAGGACCAACGCAGCGGAGATGATCATCGGATGAGCCCTTTCGCCCGCCCCAGCCAGTAAGGAAGGAGCCAGTATACGCCGTCGCTTTCGGTGGCCCCTCCGTCGCCCTGGACGGCGATCCACGGGTTGTCGTCGGGGCGCGGGGTTCCTCGCTCGCTGATCGGCGGCAGCCGATCCGTCTGCACGTGCTCCAGCTCGGGCGTGCGCACGAGCCCGAGGTCGGCTCGTCTCGAGTTGTCGACCGTCCAGCGGACAAGGTCGAGAGGAAACTCACGAAGCGTGCTCACCGCCCCGCCCGACTCGACCGGCCAGCCCGCGAGCCAGGCGTAGGCGAAATCGAAGAACGGGCAGCCTTCGTCCTTGACGGCCGTGTGCCATGCATCGAGCGCCTGGGAGTAAAGCCTCCGCAGCTCGGGGTCCTCCTCGTGGAGGAGGAGCGCGGGGAAGGCCAGGATCAAGAGCTCGTCGTCGATGTGCGTACGCCAGGATGGGTTCGTCGTCTTCGCCAGCGCCATGTTCGCCCGGTAGCCGTGCTCATCGAGGAGTCTGCGGTAGACGGCGTCGTACTTCACGTCACCGGTCACGTGTCGGGCGAGCTTCAGGTACGACAGGATCTCGACCGAGTTTACCCCGCGCTCCAGTGCCCAGTCGGGGTCTCGATGGAGCTTCTCCGGCGACCAGACGCCCCACCGGGTCGGCAGGCCGTCGATGTCCAGCAACACGAATCCGCCGGCGACGATCCCATCGACGATGCGCGCCACGTGCTCGGCGACGGCCTTGCGGCCGGCCTCGTCGGCGGCGAAATCATGGTAGACGAGGTAGCCAAAGAGATGTCCAGTGATCTCGTCGCTCGACGTGTCGCCCTTCCAGAGCCACTTGCCATCGGCCGAGGGCCGCCAGCGGAGCTCCACGCGCTTCGAGCGAGGGTCCTCGACTCGCCGTTCCGCCCACTCTTCGTCGCTGATGGCCTCGTTGGGGTCGGCCATGCTCGTCCAGGTCGACGGCACCACCGTGCGCGCCACGAACGAGGGCGTGCCGGTGACAGTCTGGAGGAACCGGAGGGCTTCGAAGGCCCTCTTTGCGGCCTCGCGGGCCTCGGGGTCCTTCGTCGCCGCAAAGTGGAACGACTGCATGGCGAGGTAAAGCGACGTGTACTCGCCGTCGTTGTCGTCGTCCCGCGGCTCCCACGTCGTGACGTCGCCGGGCACACGAAGCCGGCATTTCTCGACGAGGCCCGGCTCCCGGATATGCCTCGCAAGGCAGGCGTCGAGGAAGCGCTTCGCCTTCGTGGCGAGCGTCATCTCGACCGGGCGAATGACGCTGACGCCGCCAGCAGTGGCAATCCAGGCTGCGCCGTCCTTGCCGAAAGCAACGTCGCGCACTTCGTCGCTCAGGAGCCAGCGGCGCGAGTGGCGGAGCGACCACCGTGTGCCGTCGAAGCGCGCCACGCCGTGCGCGGTGCCGACCCAGACCCGGCCGTCGGGTCCGATCGCGACGCAACGGGCGTCGATGGAAGGTATGCCGTCGCGAGCTCCGATCCGACGAACGGAGCCGTCCTTCGCGAAAACTTGCGCCCCGCCGAGGCCGACCGCCCACAAGTCTCCGCCGGAGGCCAACGCGAGGCCCCGGACGTCGCTGCTCCAGTCGTCGTGGCCCTTCCAGCGCTCCGAGGCCGCAGGATCTCCTTCGATGGCAAGTCCGAGGCCCGTGCCAGCGACGAGCTTGCCTGCGGCGTTGACGGCCAGCGCGCGCACGCCTCGCGACGACGGAATCGAAAGCCTCGCTGCGCTCCGCCCCTCGATACGCCAGAAGCCTCCGTGGCCGCCGGCGAAGACGACCTCCTCCTGGACAGAGAGGGCCGAGATGGGCCCGGCGACGCCGTCGATCCTCTCGGAGCGGCCCGCAGCCAATCGGTGGAGGCCGTCCCACGCGCCGATCCACACAGCGCTCCGGGTGATGGCAACGTCGTAGGCCGGCCCGCGGACGCCAGGAGTGCCGGCAGGCCTCGTCCAGACGACTTCACCCGGTGCGAGAGAATAGGCTCCGTCCGCCGTGGCTGTCCAAGCTGCGCCCGACACCTCGACGGCCACCGCTCGCACGTCATTCGCGCGGGGCTCGGAGCCGACCGGGCGTGGCTCGTGAACCTCCTGCACGAACGGCGTGTCGGCGATGGGCTCCAGGGCGGCGAGCCGCGCTGCCGTCATGCAGGCCATCAGGGCGGTCCAGATTCGGAGCCGGCAGGATTTCATGGCGACAGCCTCACTTTCTTCCACCCGCCGCTCCTGCGGCGGACGAAGAGTATGCGGTCGTGCAGTCGGTTCGCACGGCCTTGCCAGAGCTCGATGCGCTCGGGCACGACGCGGAAGCCGCCCCAGTGCGCAGGGCGGGGCACCTCGCGCCCCTGGAAGCGATCGGCGGCTGCGCGATAGCGCCGCTCGAGCACTCCACGGCTCGCGATGACGCTCGACTGCATCGACGCCCAGGCGGCCAGCCGGCTCTTGCGGGGCCTCATGCGGAAGTAGGCGTCGGACTCCGGCTCGCTCGTCCGCTCGACCGGGCCCTCGATCCGTACCTGCCGCTCGAGCCTGTCCCAGTAAAACGTGAGCGCCGAGCGGGGGTTCACCGCCAGCTCGCGGCCCTTCCTGCCGATGTAGCTCGTGAAGAAGACGAACCCGCGCCTGTCGAAGCCCTTCAAGAGCACGAATCGCGCGGACGGGCGGCCGTCCGGCGTGGCCGTGGCGAGGCAGGCTGCCGTCGGCTCTTCGAGGCCGGCATCGCCGGCGGCCTGGAACCAACGCGCAAAGAGCTGAAACGGGTCCCGGCCGGCCTGGCGCTTGGTCAGCTTGCCGGTGCGGTACTGCTTGGCCTTGTGCGTGCGCTTCTGCATCGATTCGGTCTCGGCCCTCGGGGCTCAAGCCGGGGAATATACTCGAACGGGGAGGCTCGGAGATGGGTCCGCTCCGCAGCCCGGAAAGGGCTGCGCGGGCGCCGCGCCGCCCAGGAACTGGTAGGCGAGGACGCCGATGGCGTCGGAGATGTCGATCTCCCCCGTCCCGATCGAGTCGCCGCGGACGAAGGGCGCCTGCCCGCGCAAGGCGGGGGGCGCCAGGATGGCGATCGCGAGGACGGCGAGGATCAGGTGATTCCGGAGAGAGCTCAGGAGACGGCGCATGGGGAAGACTCCTTGACGGCCCTCTGGTGGCCTTGGTTGATCGGCCCTTCGCCATCACCGTTTGGCGAGAGGCGCGGGGTTAACAGGGTTTCTCGCCGGAGGCCGGGCGCAGGCGTCAGGGACCGAGCGCGCGCCGCTCCCACGCTGCCCGAGGCCTGCGGGCGTAGACACGAAAGACCCCGCACAGGCTCGGGCGCCCCTGCCGAGCTCACGCGGGGTCTGGACGGCTACGAATGGGTTTCGGGCGAGGACCGCCTCACGGGCAAGCGACGGCCTGGGCAAGCGTGGCTCCCTGGACCCCGAACGTGCAGGTGCCGGTCGAGTCGGTCACGTTGGTCGGGGTCGCGCCGAGCGGGACGCCGGGGGCTCCGGTGTTCCGGTTGGCGGGGATCACGGAGCCGAACGCGCACGGCGCGTCGATCGTTCCCGAAAGCGTCATCCCGCCCGCCGCCGGCGTGAGGATGTTGTCTCCCAGGTCGAGGAGCGGCATGGCCGCCAGGTCGAGCTCGATGCTCACCATGTTGCCGGTGACCTGCACCCCCGAGCTGTTGTCGATGTCGAGCAGGGCGCCGGCGGCCAGGTGGAACCCGCTCACCAGGTGGTTGGTCACCCGGCTGCAGTGCGCCTCTACCTTGATCGCCCCCGAGGCCCACACGCCCGTGCCGTTGTCGTCGACGGCGGTCCCTGCGAGCGAGAACGTGGCCTCGGTGGAGGTGCCGGCGTCGAGCTGGACGCCGTACTTGGCGTTGTTGACGATGCAGTAGAGGACGCCGTTGTAGACGATCCCTCCCTCGATGGTGGAGGTGCCCTGCAGGTCCTCGGCGTACCAACCCGTCTGGCACGCGCTGATCACGGAGTCCAGGAGCGAGCCCCCGCCGCGGATCGTGCTGAGGCCGATGCCGCACGCCGAGATCGTCACGCCGACGAGCCCTGCCGTCGAGTCGCTCACCTGTACCGCTGTCCCGAATCCGCTGAAGGTCGAGTCCATCACGCCCACAGGGACGCCTTCGGAGAGGATCCCGTACGCCCCTGCCCCGAACTCCGAACCGATGACCGTGAGCGGCGAGCTGCCTTGCTGGAACGCATGGATGCACGGGTCTCCGCCGAAGAACACCGAGTTGAGAATCTTGCTGGGGTAGCCGTTCACGACCACGCCCGCGTGCGCGGCGCCCGTGGCCGTGATCGTCGACCCCTCGATGCGGAGGGTCGAGTGGGACACGTCGAAGTAGCTCTTCTCGCCGAATTCCCCGGTCGCGTACCAGAGCCTCACCTCCGTGGTCGGGTCCTCCGTCGGCTTGACGTACGTGTTCGACTGGACGATGAACAGGCTCTCCTCGATGTTGATGCTCGACCCGGGCTCCATGGTGACGTTCGGGAGACCGCCCGCATCGGGCAGGTCGAAGAGCACGGACCCGCCGCCGCCGTAGGTGAACTCGGCGTTCTCGCGGATCAGGAGGTCGCCGTGGATCTCGAGGGCGGTGGAGGAGCTGTTGAGCTGGATCTCGGCGCCGACGTCGATCTCGAGGGTCGCGCCGCGCTCGATGATGAGCCGCGAAGCGTCATTGACTTTGAGCGTCCCGTCGCGAAGGATCAACCTCGCGCCGGCCTCGACGCGGACTTCGGCCGTGAAGTTGCCCAGGGGATCGCCCAGAATCATCCTCCCCCCGTCGCTCACCTCGAGCGTCATGCCGCCCGCGAACCGGGCTTCGAAGGTGGGCCCCACGACGGCCAGGAAGTCTTGAGGCATGCCGTACGAGTTCGAGCTCGACTGCCAGCCGGCGATGCCCGGCGCGTTGAAGGAGAGCTTGGCGTTGCCCGAACCCGGCTGGCCGGTGACCAGCAGGTCGTCGCTGAGAACAGTCGAGGCGCCGAGGCCGGTGTTGCCGAAGCTGTAATCGTCGTCCCCGTCCAGGAGGGCCGTGACGTCGACCCGGAAGGTGTTCGTCTTCGCGCCCTTCCACTTCCAGGTGCCGTTCGACTTGAGCTTGTAGAAGTCGACCGTCACGTCGCGCTCGAAGCTCAGCTCGTCCGTGTTGGGGAGGTCCGCCTCGAGCGACCGCTTCACGATCCCGGCCCCCGTCACATCCAGCGCCAGGTTGCGGATGCCGTTCAGGACCAGCACGTCCTTGATCGCCCGCTTCGCAGCGGCCGTGGTGAGCCCGCTCAGGGAGGCCGGCAGGTGGTCGCGGAGGTGCGTGAAGTACTCCAGGACGTCGCTCAGCAAGTTGCCTCCCTGGAGGACGAACCCCGAGCCGGAGTTGTCGAGGAGCGGCTGCACGATCTCGTGGAAGGTGAGCTCGACCGTGTCCAGGCCGCCGTCTTCGAAGTCGCCGATGCCGCCGGAGGTGCCGCACAGGTTCGGCATGAGGGCAGCCCCGGGCTGACTCGGCCCGTCCCAGAGGTCCCAGATCATGCTCGCCACGCTCCACTCCGAGTGGAACCCGTGCGTGAGCACCTGGCCGCTCGCGCAGTTCGGTGTCGAGCCGCCCCCGCAGTTGAAGACCGACCAGAGCGCGCCCTCTGGCGGCACGCAACTGCCCGAGAAGGACATGTCGCGATCCTCGAAAAAGCCGCCGTCGTCGATCCCGAACTCGCCGTCGTCCGTCTCGAAGACGGCGTCGACGATGGCGCCGAAGCCGGACGCGAAGCCCTCGGTCCACGCGAGCTCAGGGTGCTCGTCGTTCGCTTGCTGGGAGTGCGTCGCGAAGCCGGCCTTTAAGGGATCGAGCCAGGCCTGCCCTTGCAGGTGCCACATGAGGTAGTGGCCGAACTCGTGGTAGAGGACGTCCTCGTCGAGCTGGCGGTCGCTCCCGACGTAGACCCCGTCGTTGTTCGAGACGACCAGGGCGAGGGCGATGCCGGCCGGCACGCCCAAGGTGCCGAAGACGAGCGGCGCGAGGATCGCGGCGGCCGTGCTGTAGCCTCCCGGGATGAAGTAGGACTGCCCGGACCCGGCGAACGATCGCATGATGTCGAGCGGGTCGTTGGAAACCGTGGGGAGGACGACGCTCCCCAGCTCCTGCTCGACGAACGACCGGGCCCGGTTCGCCCAGTGGAGGAGCTGCGGCTTGACATCGTCCGCGTCGACCGAGAGTGCGCCGAAGTCCCACGCGAGGCCCGTCCCCGGCAAGAAGTGGTGGGGGGCGTCCTTGAAATAGGTCTCCGAGCGGGCGCCGCCGAGCCGCTTGCGCACGCGGATCGTGCCGGCCTTGTTCTCGGCGGTGACCTTCAGGTAGACGTCGATGTCGGGGTCGTTCACCGTCGTGTCGAAGTCGATCTCGACGGTTCCTCCTTCCCCGGTGAAGGCCGTGCCGATGACCTCGTCGGTCAGCGACCTCTTCCGCAAGAGCTCGACCTTGATCCCGACGATGTCCAGGGATGTAGGGTCAAGGTTGGAGAGATCGTTCTCGACGATCGTGAAGAGCCCGCCCGACACGGTGCCGGCGAACCGGTTCGAGCTCGCCCCGCCTCCACCGCCAGCCCCGTTCCCCGCCGGGAGGACCGCAGCCTTCCTGGCCGCCGGGAGCATTGCGCCAGCATCGAGCATCGCCCCGGCCTGGAGTACCGCTCCGGCCTGGGCGTTCCTGTCCGCCCGTAGGATCGGGATCCGCTGGCCTCCCGGGACGAGCCAGCGCAAGAACCATCGCAACGGGCCGCCCACGGCGAAGACGCTGGAGACGCGCCGAGGGACGGAGTACCCGAGCCCGGGCAGTGACGCGAGCCGCACGCGCATACCGGGGCTCGCGAGCTCCGACTCCGTGAGGTCGCTCGCGGGGATCGTCTCCCTGGCCAGGGCCCGCCGCCGCCCCGTCCGGTCGCTCGGCGAGTTCCAGATCCGCTGGAGCCCATCGAAGTCTTCCGCGCTCCAGACCTCGACGGTCTCGTACGGGGTGAAGTAGACGTAGACGGGCTCGAAGACCACGGGCCTCGGGACGTCCGGCGCGCGCAAGCCGAGCCAGAGGCGGCAGTACGAGAACGGCCGAAGCGCGGCCGCGTAGGTGATCTCGAAGCGCCCCAGAAAGCGTTCCCCCGGTCCGAGCTCGTCCGGAGGATCGCCGCCGCTCGTCAGCCGGGCGGTCTGCAGGCACTCCTCGCCCGGCTCGAGCTTCACCACGGGGACGAGCCCGAACGAGCCCCCAGCGAGCGAGGTGACCGCGAAGTCCACGACGAAGGCGCCATCGATGGACGGCTCCTCGTAGGAGCGGACGGTGATCCGCAGGCCGGCCCCGTGGTCTCGGGGCATGGCGGCCAGGCCCGAGAAGCCGGGCTGGAAGCTCAATCCGTAGAGCAGGACGGAGAGGACGAGCGAGCGGCGGAGGTGGCGGCCGGCGCGGGCCGAGGGTTCGTGGTGCATGGCGGGCTTCCTTTGGGGCTTCCTGAGAGCGTGCCTGGGAGTCTCCGTGGGCTGGACAGAACCCGCCGGACGGGAAGTCCCTGAGCTCTTCAGTGGACACGGGTTTCGGTGACCTGACGCACCAGGCGAGAACACCGTCCCCAGGCCACCGTGACAGCCCGAGTGCCATGGCGGCAGGCCGGAGCGCAGGTGGGCGGCGAGCGCCCCCGCCCTGGCGGCCCGCTCGGGGGCCGGCCCGCTCGCGACCCCGCCGAACGGCTTCCCCCTGGAAGCTCGCCCGCCTGCTGCCTGCTGCCCGACGCCGCGGGGCGCCGAGGAGTGTGACATCGCTCACGGAAGGGCATCTGTGACATCGGATACACTCGACTTCACCTCCCCTGCCGTTTCCGGAGGAAGGTCGACGGGTCCTCATAGCCTCGGTGGAGGTGCACCTTGCGATACCTGCTGCGTCTCACCAAGACAACTTTGCTGGGGGGCGGAGCATTCCTCGTGACCTGGATCACCGCGGTCGCGGCGCCGGGGGTCCCCGAGAAAGCCGACCTCCGCGCGATCGGCCACATCCTGAGCCGGGCCGCCCACGGTCCGACCCCGGCCGAGTGAAACGCGTCCAGGCGATGGGGATCCAGGC
>Ga0073934_10011657_pt1 | contig 10569 bp, 8 predicted proteins | sample LarsenN4metaG_FD_76834 | JGI IMG/M metagenome (GOLD analysis project Ga0073934, IMG submission 76834) | Hot spring sediment bacterial and archeal communities from British Columbia, Canada, to study Microbial Dark Matter (Phase II) - Larsen... ... | reverse complement strand
GGTGCGCATCACCTCGCGCAGCGGCACCTCGCCGGCCTCGATGCGGGCCCGCAGATCGATCAGGTACTGCAGCGCCACCGGCGAGGAGAGCGCCTCGGCCACGATGCGGTGCTGCCCCTCTTCGATGCGCTGCGAGATCGCCGCCTCGGCCTCGCGGTCGAGCAGCGCCACGTTGCTCATCTCACGCACGTACAGCCGCACCAAATCGGCGGTGGTCGCCTCGCGCGAGCTGTCGCGGCTGCCGTCCTCTTCCTCCGGCTCCTTCTCCTCGCCCTCGAGCGGTTCCGGCGCCGGGCCCTCTGCGTCGCCGTCGGCGAGCGACTCCTCGCTCCACCCGTCGTCGAGCAGGTCGCCCGCGTCTTCCAGGTCGTCGGACAGCGCCTCGCCGCTGATGTGGAACTCCTGCTCGTCGAAGACGGGCTCGCCGGCGCCGCCGGCAATCGGCGTGTCGAGGGAGGACGGCTTACCCATGCCGCACCTCTTCGCGCCGGCGGTGCTCGTTCAGGTCGGCCAGCGTCGCCCGCACCGCCTCGGCATCGCCGCTGCGCTCCGCTTCCTTGTACCGCTCGAGCAGCTGCAGGCGGCGCCGCTTGTTGGCAGCCTCCTCGATGCGCTTGATGCAGTCGTCCGCCACCTGCGCGCGCATCTCGGCCGGCATCTCGGCGGACTCGAACACCGCCTTTGTCAGGTGGTTCGCGAGCCCCGGCGCCAGCCGCGCGATGGCGCCGTCGGCCGATCCGGCAAGCTCCCAGCCGTCGAGCAGGGTCTGCGCGGCTTCGCGCAGCTCGGGGTGGCTGAGCAGCGCCGCGGTGCCACGCTCCAGAACGGTGAGGGCCGCGCCGCGATCCACCACCAGCACCTCGAGCAGCGCCAACTCGGCCTTCGGCCAGCCGGCGTCCGGCTCGCGTGCCGGCGGCTTCGGCGGCGCCGGCGCGCTGCGCGGCGCACCGCGCCGCGCACGCCGGAAGACGTCCTCGCTGACGCCGAGCCGCGTCGCGGCTTCGCGCACCAGCAGGTCGAACCGCACCTCGTTCTTCACCCGCGCCAGCACGCCGCCCACCTCTTCGGCCGCGCGCGCCCGCTCGCCGAACGAGGCGCCGGCCGGCGCCACCGAGTCGTAGAAAAACTGGCTGAGCGGCGCGGCGTTCTCCAGCAGCTCGAGCACCGCCGCCGCCCCGCGCTCGCGCACGAAGCTGTCGGGATCGTGCCCCTCGGGCAAGAACACCGCCTTGCCCCACATCTCCGCCTCGGCGCACACGCCGAAGGCGCGCACCGCCGCCTTGCGCCCCGCATTGTCGCCGTCGAAGAAGAAATAGACGGTCAAATCGCTGCCGCCGAACGGCCGCAGCAAACCGAGCTGCGCCGGCGTCAGCGCCGTACCGAGCACCGCCGCCGTGTAAGGCACGCCGTGCTGCACCATCAGCAGCACGTCCATGTACCCCTCCACCAGCACCACCCGGTCGTTGTCGCGGATGACCTGGCGCGCCTCGGCAAGGCCGTAGAGGCCTTCGCCTTTCTTGAACAGCGGCGACTCGGGCGAATTGAGGTACTTGGGCTGCTCGTCCGCCAGGCTGCGGCCGCCGAAGCCGATGACGCGGTCGCGCCGGTCGCGGATCGGAAACATGACGCGCCCGCGGAAACGATCGTACAACCCGCCGCCGTCGCGCCGCCCGAGCAGGCCGAGCTGCAGCGCGTCGTTCTGCGAGAGCTTCTGCTGGCCGAGCCAGTTGACCAGCGCGGCTCCGGTGGCCGGCGCGTAGCCGAGTCCGTAGCGCTCGATCGTCTGGGCGCTCAGGCCGCGCCGCTCGAGGTAGCGCCGCGCCTCGGCGCCGGCGCCGGTGCGCAGGCAGTCGCGGAAGAACCCCGCCACCCGCGCGTTCAGCTCGTACAGCCGTTCGCGCGCCGTCGCGGCCGCCGCGTCGTGCTCGCGCTGCGGCAGCGCCACTCCGGCACGCCTGGCGAGCTGCTCGACCGCCTCGGGGAACTCCAAGCTCTCCATGCGCATCACGAAGGTGAAGACGTCTCCGTTCGTCCCGCAGCCGAAGCAGTGGAAGAAGCCGCGCTCCTCGCTGACGTTGAACGAGGGCGTCTTCTCGGCGTGAAAGGGACAGAGCCCGAGGTGATTGCGGCCGGCTTTCTTCAGGCTCACATAGCGCGACACCACTTCGACGAGGCTGATCCGGTCTCGGATCTCTTGCAGCGTCTCGTCGGGGATTCTGCCGGCCATGCTCTCGCTCACGCTTGCTTCTGCCCGCCACCCACCGCGTCCCGCCAGCCACCCTTCAACACCGCACCCGCAACGGCGGACAGATTGCGGGCGACTTCGGAGTTCATCAGCTTCCGATCCAGATTTTCGTCTACAGGGAAAAGGTGCAGGAACAATAGCACAAACGCAAGTATGGCCGCGCCCTTGGCCGCTCCGAAACCGGCGCCGCCGAGGCGGCTGGCGGTGCGCAGCACGATGTTGAACGTCAAGCGCTCGAGCACGAAGCCGATCAGGTTGAGCACGCTGTGCACGACGACGAAGATCCCGACGAAGGCAACCGCGTGCCGCAGCTGATCGGCGAGCGCCACGAACGGCGCGATCTCGAGCGCGACGCGCTCGGTGTAGAGCAGCGAGGCGGCCACGCCGGCGAGGATTGCGGCGAAGCCGAACAGCTCGCGGAAAAAGCCGCGCACGAAACCGCGCACGGCGAAGAGGAGGAGCAGGACCGCGAGCGCAACGTCGACTTCGTTCATCCGCGCTGTCTCCCGGTCCCTGCTCGGTTCATCGGTTCACTCAACTCGCGGTCCGCGCCATCCGGCGCAGATACCGCTTCTTGGCCGCCAGCGCTTTCTTCTTCTTGCGAACGCTGGGCTTCTCGAAGTGCTCTCGCTTGCGCAATTCTGACAGAATTCCCGCCTTCTCGCACTGCTTTTTGAACCGGCGGATGGCCGCTTCGATCGACTCGTTCTCTTTGACGCGTACTCCTGCCATGCGGTGTGGCTCACCTCCTCCGGTCCGGGATTGTCAGGTTGAAGACTCGGCTGCCGTTCGCGACGCGGCAGATTCACGCGAACCTCGGTTTCTAGAGGATTCTGCCGCGGAGTCAAGGTAGCAGAACCGGTGCGAATACCCCGTGGAAATAGCGGGGCCCGTGAGGCATGGTTCCCACCGCATGCCGCGCGCGGGGCTCTTCGGGTTCGCCATCTGGATCGTGTTTCTCTTGCCCTGCACCACCCGTGCGCAGACCCTGCCGGCGGGATTCGCCGACGCGCTGGTGGCGAACGTCGTCGGGCCGACCGCGATCGCCTTCACTCCCGACGGACGCATGCTGATCACCACGCAGGGCGGCGCGTTGCGCGTGTACGCCGACGGCGCGCTGCTGCCGACCGCCGCCCTGACCTTCGCGGCGAGCGCGATCTGCACCGGGTTCGAACGCGGCCTGCTCGGCGTCGCGGTCGACCCGCAGTTCACGACGAACAACTACATCTACCTCTTCTACACCTTTCAGCGCCCCGACCCGGGCGACTGCAGCGCCAACACGGCAAACTCGCCGGTCAACCGCGTCTCGCGCTTCGTGCTGCCGGCGAACAACGTCGTCAACCCGGCCTCGGAAGTGGTGCTGATCGACGGCATCCCGTCGCCGAACGGCAACCACAACGCCGGCGACCTGCAGTTCGGCAAGGACGGCTACCTCTACGTCAGCACCGGCGACGGCGGCTGCGACTACGCCGGCAACAGCGGCTGCTCGGGCGCCAACGACGCGGCGCGCGACCGCAACTCGCTGGTGGGCAAGATCCTGCGCATCGACCGCGACGGCAACGTGCCGGCGACGAACCCCTTCCTCGGCGCCGGCACCGCCCGCTGCAACGCCGGCAACATCGCCGCCGGCTTGATCTGCCAGGAAACGTTCGCGTGGGGCCTGCGCAACCCCTTCCGCATCGCCTTCGATCCGAACTCGCCCACCACCCGTTTCTTCATCAACGACGTGGGGCAGAATCACTGGGAGGAGATCGACCTCGGCGTGGCCGGCGCCGACTACGGCTGGAACGCGCGCGAGGGCCACTGCGTCAACGGCTCGACCACGCTCTGCAGCCCCGCCAACCCGCCGCCCGCCGGCACGACCGACCCGGTCTACGACTACCGCCACAACACCACCGTGCCCGGCACGATGACGACCAACTGCAACTCGATCACCGGCGGCGCTTTCGTGCCGAACGGCATCTGGCCGACCGAATACGACGACACCTTCCTCTTCTCCGACTACGTCTGCGGCGCCATCTTCCGCCTGACGCAGAGCCCGAGCTACGCCGCCAGCGACTTCGTGCGCGGCCTCGGCAGCAGCAGCGCCGTGCACCTCGGTTTCGGACCGTCCGGCAACACGCAGGCGCTCTACTACACGACCTACGCCGGCGGCGGTCAGGTCCGCCGCATCAGCTACTCCGTCGCCGGCAACAACCCGCCCACGGCCGTGCTCGCCGCGGCGCCGCTCGGCGGCAGCGTGCCGCTCGAGGTGGACTTCGACGCCGCCGGCAGCAGCGACCCCGACGCCGGCAGCACCCTCACCTACTTCTGGGACTTCGGCGACGGCACCACGCTGGTCACAACGACGCCGGCGACCTCGCACCAGTACACCTCGGCCGGCGTATTCACGGCCACGCTGCAGGTGCGCGACCAGAGCTTCGCCTTCTCGGCGCCGGTCGAGGTCACGGTCCTGCCCGGCAACCAGCTGCCGGTCGCGAACATCGACGTGCCCGGCGCGAGCGACACGTTCGCCGTCGGCCAGATGGTCACGCTCACCGGAAGCGGTTCGGATGCCGAAGACGGCACACTTCCGACCGGCGCGCTGAGTTGGACCGTCCTGCTGCACCACGCCGCGCACACCCACCCCTTCCTCGGCCCGACGAGCGGCAACGACGTCCCGCTCACCGCGCCCGCGCCGGAGGATCTCGCCGCGGTCAACAACAGCTTCCTCGAGGTGCGTCTCACCGTCACCGACTCGGACGGCCTGCAGCACACGACGGTTCGCAACTTCCAGCCGCACGTCGTGCCGGTGACCTTCGAAACGGCACCGGCCGGCCTGACCATCGAGGTCAACGGCGACGTCGTCACGGGTCCCGCCACGCTCGACTCGTGGGAAGGCTACACGTTGAACGTCAACGCCCCCGATCAAGGCGCCTACGCATTCCAGTCCTGGTCGGACGCCGGTGCGCGCAGCCACTCGATCGTGACCGCGGCCAGCGGCACGACCTACACGGCATTGTTTCTTTTCACCGGCGCGACGGCAACGGCCACGGCGACGCGAACGCCCACGGCGACGGCGACGCGGACGCCGACATCGACGATCACGCGCACGCCCACGAGCACGTTCACGCGCACGCCCACGGCGACGCCGAGCCGCACCGCGACCAGCACGCCGACGCGCACGCACAGCTTCACCCGCACCGTCACCCGCACCCCGACCGCGAGCCTGACGACGACCCCGAGCGCCACCGGCACGGTGACCCGCACACACACGCCGACGCGCACGCCCACCGCCACGCCGATCGGCACGGCCATCCGCGGGCAGGTGCGCTACTACTCGGACGGCGCGCCGGTGTCCGGCGCCACGCTGGTCCTCGGCGGCGCGATCACCGGCGCCGCCACGACCGACACCGACGGCAACTACACGCTCGGCAACCTGAACGGCGTGTCGTTGCAGATCGTGCCCGAGAAGGCTGGCGACTTCCGCTCGGCCGTCACCGAGGCCGACGCCGCACGGCTGCTGCACGTGCTCGCCGGCAAGGACCTGGCCGGCGACGAGCAGGCCCTCGCCTGCGAGGTCAGCGGCGACGGCAACCTGAGCGTGCTCGACGCCGCGCGCATCCTGCAGTTCGTGGACGGCGCCGTGGCGATGTTCGACGCCGCCAACCTCTGCGCCTCCGACTGGCTCTTCCTGCCGGTACCCGCACCCGCCCTGAACCAGACCCCGGTCTCACCGCTGCTGGACGGAGAAACCTGCCGGCACGGCGCCATCCTCTACGACCCGCTCACCACCTCGCTCAGCGGCCAGGACTTCGAAGCGCTCCTGCTCGGTGACTGTGACGGCGACTGGTGAGTGCACGCCACAGAACCCGCGCCCATATGCGGGCAAGGCCGAACGCCGGCCCGGTGGTGTCGCTGCGCTCGAACACGAAAGGATCATTCGGATCACTTTCGTGTTTTCCCCCTTTCGTGTTTTCGTGATTCCGCCCTGGTTGTCACGCCAGCCCGAGCCGCCCGCCTTTTGCGACGCGGCTTCACCGCCGCCTTCCCGACCGCGGCACTGCTCACCTTCCGCGCCACCGGCGCCGGCATCACCGCGGCGCGGTGGATCTCGTCGATCGCCTTCGGCAACGCATCGACGAACACCTTCAGATCGGGCATCAGGTCGGGGTCGGTGGTCAGGCCGATCTGCATGCGGCCGGCGTAAGAGACGATAACGATGATCAGGCCCAGGTAGTCCTGCACGCCGAAGTACGGGTGGAACTCGATCACCTGGCCGCCGAACGAGTAGAACGGCACCGCCGGCCCGCGCACGCTCGACACCATCACGTTGCTGCCGCTCATCAGGCCGCGGAACTGCAGGTACGCGGTCAGGCGCAGCAGTGTCGGCGGCAGCACCGAGGTGACGCGGCTCCACATGTTGGCGCCGTCGGCCATGTTCGATTCCTTCAGCTCGCGGGTGCGCCGCGCCACCACCTGCACGCGCTTGCAGGGGTCCTTCTCCGCCATCGGCAGCTCGACGAAGATCGACGACACCTTGGTGCCGAGCTCGGTGTCGCCCGGCTCGCGGGCGTCCACCGGCACCAGCGCCTTGATGCGCTTGAGCGACTCGGGCTTGATGCCGCGGTTGCGGCAGTACTCGCGCAGCGCGGCGGTGACGGCGCCGAGCACCACGTCGTTGACCTTCACGCCGAGCGCGGCACGCGCCTCCAGCACCTTGTCGAGCTCGACGCTGACGGTGTCGAAGCGGCGGCGCGAGCTGACGCGCTCGTTGAACGGCAGCTTGTCGATCTCCGAGGTGAGCGTGCCCAGCGCGCGCAGGAAGTTGGTGACGTGGCGGATGGGCTTGGCCGGGTTGCGGATGGTTTCCGCCACGCTGCGCGCCGCCTCGACGGTGCCGAGGGCGCGCTCCTTCATCGCCTGCATCACCAGCTCGGTCGGCGTCGGCTCGGGCGCCGGGGTCCACGGCACCGGCTCGACGTGGGTGCGCTCCGGCGTCAGGTCGTACAGCAGCGTGCCGAGCTCGATGCCCGAGGTGCCGTCGATCATGCAGTGGTGGATCTTGGTGATCATGCCGATCACCGAGTCGTCGTCGAGGCCGTCGACGTACCAGATCTCCCAGAGCGGGCGGTTGCGGTCCATCTGCCCGGCCTGCAGCCGCGCCATCAGGTCGAGCAGCTGGCGGCGCCGGCCGGGCCGCGGCAGCCCGGTCAGGTGCACGTGGTGGTCGACGTTGAAGCGCACGTCGTCCACCCACACCGGCCGCGCCGAGTCGAGCGGCACCTCGACCAGCCGCTGCCGGAAGCGCGGGATCAGGTGCAGGCGGCTGGCGATCTCGGCGCGCACGCGGCCGATGTCAATCGTACCGTCGGCTTGCCGCAGCGGGCCCGCCTCGATGATCGACAACCCGCCGACGTGCAGCGGGATGCGCTGCGATTCCCCGTAGACGAAGGCGGTGTCGAGGGCGCTCAGGCGCTGCTGGTTCATGCCGGGTCAACTAACCCGACGCCGGACACGGATTGCAACCCTCGCTGCCGCGCCGGCAGCTCACGCCCCTTCGCGCTCGCGCGTGATGCCCAGGGCCGGCGCCGGCGGCAGGTTCAGCACTTCGGTCGGGAACAGGTCGACGATGTAGTCGACGATGGCGCGCATCGCCACCACGCCGGTGGGGCGGCCCTCGGCGTCGACCAGCGGGATGTGGCGGAAGCCGCCGACGCTCATCTTGTTCAGCGCGTAGGCGATGCCGTCTTCCAGGCTCAGGCTCTCCGGGTCCCGCGTCATCACCTCCGCCACCGCCGTGCTGCGCGGGTCGACGCCGCGCGCGACCACGCGCGTGAGCACGTCGCGCTCGGTGAACACGCCGACCAGCTTTTCGTTTTCGACCACGACCATGCAGCCGATGCGTTCCTGCGTCATGCGCTCGACCGCCTCGGCGATCGTGGTCTGCGGTCCGACGGTGATTGGCGGCTTCATCGCCGGCAAGTCGCGGATCGGCCGTCCGAGGATTTCCTTTCCAAGCCGCCGCGCTTCCTCGGCCCGTTCCTCGGCAATCGCCTCTTCCTCCAGGATGATGTCCTCGTTCATTGGCGATGCTCCTGGCTGCTGGGATTTCTTTCGTCTACGCCGATGCGCGGCAGCTGGCAACCGGAATCTGCGCCGGTTGGAAGGCGACGGCTGGCGGACGGGGCGGCAGGGACGTGACACGGGCCGGCGCGGACGGACACACGGGCGAACGTTCTTGCCACGGGCGGGGCAAGTCGCTAGCCAGCGCCGATGATTGCGTGCCTCGACCTGGAAGGTGTCCTCGTCCCGGAGATCTGGATCAACGTTGCCGAAGCCACCGGCATCGCCGAGCTGCGGCGCACGACGCGCGACGAGCCGGACTACGACAAGCTCATGCGGCGCCGCCTGGAGATCCTCGACGAGCATCGGCTGACGCTCACCGACATCCAGCGGGTGATCGCGAAGATGGGACCGCTCGAGGGCGCACACGAGTTCCTCGACTGGCTGCGCGAGCGTTTCCAGGTGATCATCCTGTCGGACACCTTCGACCAGTTCGCCAAACCGCTCATGGCGCAGCTCGGCTACCCGACGCTGTTCTGCAACTCGCTGGTGGTCGACGAAGGCAACCGCGTGCGCGACTACCGCATCCGCATCCGCGACGGGAAGCGGCGTGCGGTGATGGCCCTCAAGCTCATCAACCTCGACGTGATCGCCGCCGGCGATTCGTACAACGACACGACGATGCTCGCCGAAGCCGACGCCGGCATCCTCTTCCGGCCGCCCGACAACGTGATCCGCGACTTCCCGCAGTTCCCGGTCACGCACACCTACGCCGAGCTGCGCGCCGCCTTCGAAGCGGCGGCGGCGAAGGTCGGGGGCTAGGGGGCTTAGACAGGATTTACGGGATTCATGAGATTTTACAGGATTTATGGATTACGGGACGAGGAAGCCCGCGAATCGATCCTGTGAATCCTGTGAATCCTGTCTAAACCCCGCTAGGCCGCGCGCTGCACGTGCTGGCTGATGGCGTCGATCGCCAGCGGCCAGAGACCGGGCGCGAGGTTGTGCCCGAGGCCGGGGACGATGAGCAGCTCGGCGCCGGGAATCGCCTCGGCGGTGGCGCGGCCGCACTCGACCTGCACCAGCGGATCGTTGTCTCCGTGGATCACCAGCGCCGGCAGCCGCAGTTGCCGCAGCCTCTCGGTGCGGTCGCCGTGCGCGAGAACTGCCGCGAGCTGCCGCGGCTGGCCGCCGGGCGTCGGGCAGCGGTCGTAGGAGCGCTCGGCGCGGTCGCGGATCAGCTTCTCGTCGAACGGAAAGCCGTCGCCGGCGATCGCCCGGAAGATGTTCACCATGCGGTCGACGTAGCCCTCACGGTCGGGCGGGATCGGAGTGATGAGCACGCTCATGACCTCGAGCTTGGGGCCGGGCAGGTTCGGACTGCCGGTGCTCGACATGATCGAGGTGAGCGACTTGACCCGCGCCGGGTGCCGGATCGCCACCGTCTGCGCGATCATGCCGCCCATCGAAGCGCCGCACACGTGCGCGCGCTCGAGGCCGAGCGCGTCCATCAAGCCGACGGTGTCGTCGGCCATGTCGTCGAGCGTGTAGGGCACGTCGAGCCGTTCGCCCTGCTGCATCTTCATCAGCAGCTCGAGCGGATTGGGGATCCCGGCGTCGTCGAACTTGGTGGACAGCCCGATGTCGCGGTTGTCGAAGCGGATCACCCAGTGCCCGCGCGCGGCGAGCCGCTCGCAGAAATCCTCGTGCCAGAGAATCATCTGGCTGCCGAGCCCCATGACCAGCACGATGGGTTCGTCGGAGGGGTTGCCGAAGGTGTCGTACTCGATCTCGATGCCGTTGGCGTTGGCGCGCATGACCGCCACCTTGCACGGCGCCGGCGGGCGAGGTCAACCGGGCGTATGCTTTCCCGCGCTGCACTTGGTCGGCCTTCTCTTCCGACGCGGGAAGCACCGCCGGACGACCCGCGCACCGTTTCGGGGCGGGCCGCGCAAGCGGACGCCGGCACGCGCAGCAAAAAAACGCGTTGACCACCCGTACGCCCTGCGGCAGAGTAGGTGCAGGCGGCGCGTTTCCGGAATGCACCGCCGGGGGTCGAAGAGCTTCGCATGGACGCGCACCGTCGGGGACTCGAACGCTGGCAGAATCTGCGGAAACACCTGCCGGTATTGCTCCTGCCCCTCGCGCTCGCGGCGACTCCCTTCCGCGCGGTGCGCGGGGCGAACCTGTGCGAAGGCGACTGCGACGGCAACCGCGCGGTGGAGATCAACGAGCTGGTGCTGGCGGTGAACGTCGCGCTCGGCAGCGCCGCGGGCGGC
>Ga0073934_10011656_pt1 | contig 10569 bp, 11 predicted proteins | sample LarsenN4metaG_FD_76834 | JGI IMG/M metagenome (GOLD analysis project Ga0073934, IMG submission 76834) | Hot spring sediment bacterial and archeal communities from British Columbia, Canada, to study Microbial Dark Matter (Phase II) - Larsen... ... | reverse complement strand
TCGACACTGTCGGCCGCTCGAACTTCGTCGATATCCGCATCAAGCTCGACGACGGAGTGATGCATGTGCTGGCCAAGCGCAGTCAAACCTACGCGTCGAACTCGCATATCTTCTTGGTGTGGATGGTGGGAACGTCGCTGGTGCTGCTTACCGTGGCGATTCTGTTCCTGCACAATCAGATCAAGCCGATCGTGCGGCTCTCCGAGGCGGCGGAGAGCTTCGGCAAGGGGCGGCCGCCGCCGCCGGACTTCAAGCCGCGCGGGGCGCGCGAGGTACGCCAAGCCGCGCATGCCTTCATCGAGATGCGCGACCGCATCGAGCGGCATGTCGAGCAGCGCACTATCATGCTGGCGGGCGTCAGCCACGATCTCCGCACCGTGCTCACTCGTTTCAAATTGCAGCTCGCCATGTTCGAGGATTCGCCAGAGCTTGAGGCGATGCGCGCCGATGTCGACGAGATGCAGGCGATGCTTGAAGACTACATGGCCTTCGCCAAGGGCGATTCGGGCGAAGACATCGTGCGGGCGGATATCGGCGAGATCCTGAGCGAGGTGAAGAACCAGGCACACGGCACCGCCAAAGAAATCGCGGTCGAGGTCCAGGACGCCCCGCTCGTCGTGCCCGTGCGCCGGCACGCGTTTAAGCGGGCCGTGGCCAATCTCGTTAACAACGCGGTACGTTTTGCCGCGCATGTCAATGTCAGTGCCGCCAAGCAGAACGGTGCGCTCACCGTATCCGTGGAAGATGACGGTCCCGGTATTCCGGAGGAAGAGCGCGAGCATGTGTTCCGGCCCTTCTACCGGCTCGACCACGCCCGGAATCAGGATTCCGGCTCGACTGGCCTCGGACTGGCCATCGCGCGCGACATCGCCCGAATTCATGGCGGCGATATTGCGCTCAGCAAGTCCTCGCTCGGGGGGCTGAAAGCTGTGCTAAAAGTCCCCGTTTAGCATGAGGGAGGAGCGCTCGATGCGACGCATGATCGTTGGGGTCGGGGCGTCATTCGCCATGTCCTTTGCAGGACTGGCATACGCCATGGACATGACGGAAGAGATCCAGGAAGAGGAGCAGCCCGGCTCGGAGATCGAGCTCGACATCGGCCCCGGCGGCGCCACGATTGGACGGAAAAGTGGCGCGCCAATATTGGCGCCAGGGGACGTGCCTATGACTGGCGGCGGTGGGACGCCGCTAGAGCTACCGAACGATCCGGATGAGCCGGTTGCGCCCGATCCGGTCGATGCGGAGCTGCCCGGCGAAGGTCCGGAGAGTCTCTCCGGACCCGACGACGACGATCCCCTGCCCGAATAGTCCTACGCTGCATGTGGCGGCACAGGCTGGGTGGGCGGTGTCACGGGCCCCTCAACCCCGCCTTCCCTCCGCCGACGCGGCATGAAGGCGCAAGCCAGACGGCAGAGATCTTCGCAAGCCTGCTCGACTGCCGTGAGGATGCGCTCGCCTCTGGCCAGCCGCGTGTCGAGTGCGGCCATGGTTTTGTCGAGCGACGGCGAAGGATCGTCGAGCCATATCCGGAACACCTTGCCGTAGACGGAGGCGAGTCCGGTGACGCGCATCAACCCGCCCGGACCATCGAGCTTTGCACCGGCGCCGGCGAGCATCCAATATTGCGATGCGAGCGATGAGCCGAGCAGCGCCGTGCTTTCGCCGGGATGGCAACAAAGATAAGCCGCGATGCGCTTCAGCGCAGGCTTGTAAGGCTGAATCACCTCGAAGCGAGTCATAACAACGTCGAACAGGCGGTCGCGCGGGCTCTGGCCCTCCCCCGCCGGCCGAACCCTGGCCAGTACCTCGGCATCGACTTCGCGCTGGAAGGCACGAATGATATCGCTCTTGCAGGAGAATTCGCGCCTGAGATCGGCAAGGTTGAGACCCGCGGCTTGTGCGATGTCGGCGAGAGTAATGTCCCCCCAGCTCCGGTCCTTGGCCAGATCGAGCGCCGCCCGCACCGCTTTGGAACGCTTGGAAAAATCGTCGAACATGGGCGTCCTCCTTGAATATCCAATTATATCGGACATCAGAAGCAAGAAGCCAGAAGCCAGAAATCAGAATGCTTGGGAACTTCTGATTCCTGAATTCTGGCTTCTGGCTTCTAGCTGCTGAGCTCCTTGGAGCGCTTTGCGGCGGCGGCGACGGCACGGGTCAGAAGATCCTGAAAGCCGTGTTTGCCCATCAGCACCTCTAGCGCGGCAGCAGTCGTACCCTTTGGCGAGGTGACCTTCTCCCTGAGCTCCGCCGGTGAAAGATCGGATTGGTGCAACAGCGCACCGGCGCCCGCCACCGTCGCCCGCGCCAGACGTTGGGCAAGCTCGGCAGTGAGGCCCGCGGCGCGGCCGGCTTCAGCGAGACACTCGGCCAGCAGAAACACATAAGCAGGACCGCTCCCCGACACGGCCGTCACTGCATCGAGCAGGCTTTCATCGTCGAGCCACAGCACCTCGCCGATGGCTTCGAGCAGCGCGGTGCATTCGCGCAGCTGGTCCGGCGTGACTGCTGCGTTGGCGCAGGCCACCGTCATGCTGCGTCCCACCGCGGCCGCCGTGTTGGGCATGGCGCGCACGATGGCGGTACCGTCCGGCAACGGCCGCGCAAGACTCGCGAGCGTGCGGCCTGCCGCGATCGACAGAAGGACAGTGCCCTCCCCGGTCATCGGCTCGAGTTCCGGCAGGAGTTTCGCGACAAGGTCGGGCTTTACCGCGATGACGATGACGGACGGTGCGGCAGGAAGGTCGGGCGAGGTACCGGCGACGATCGAATGACACGCGGCGAGACGCAGGACCTCGGGCGCGGGAGCCGGGTCTTGGATGAAGATGGAAGCGGGGTCGAGGCCCTGCCTGAGCCAGCCTTCGAGCAGCGCCCCGCCCATCTTTCCCGCTCCCACCAGAAGCAGCGGGCCGGCGAGGCGAAGGGTCATGCTTGTCCTTGCGTTTCGAGCATGGTGGCGGCGAGCGCATCTTCAGGCGACTTGCCCGCCCACAACACATATTGGAAGGACTGATAATAGCGCTCGCAAGCTTCGAGTGCAGCCTTCAGCAAAGCCTCGCATTGACCGGCATGGGTGTCGGCCCCTGCGAGCAGGAGCCCGTGCCGGTAAAGCAAGAGCCCGTCTTCACGCCAGAGATCGAAATGGCCGAGCCAAAGCTGCTCGTTGATCAGCGCCATCAGCCGATAGATATCGGCGAGCCTGCGCTCAGGCACTTTGAAGTCAAAGGCGCAAGCAAGATGCAGCGCCTCCAAGTCGTCCCGCCAATTCAAGGAGATATGATAATCGCACCACGAGCCTGAGACAGTCATCGTCAGCTCGTCCGGAGTCGAGCGTTCGAAAGTCCAAGCATGGATGGTTGCAATCTGCTCGACCACATCCACCGGATTGGTGAAATGGTCAAAGATAGCCTGTGTCGTAGCCATGCGTGTTCCTCTGTGGCCTCGGCAGAGTTCCGCGCAACACTAGACGCCGCCGCGAATCAGCTTGTTGAATCAGTTATATAACGGAGAGTCTGAAAGCACCACGGATGAGAAGTCCGGCAAGGGCTTCATCTAAAGATTGTTGTGGATTGCTGGTGGCCCGCTAGGGATTGGGAACGCCTCGAATCACCTTCCTGCGCAGGTTTGAGCATTCTGACAGTCAAGAGGTTTCGGCGCATGGGCGGGAGCATGTCTAGCTCTTCTTCTCGGCCAAGCCTTTGACAATGGCGGCCTCAAGCGCGGCAATTCTCTCCTTCAAGGCCTCGTTCTCCTCGCGCGCTTTCTGCGCCATGGCCTTGACCGCCTCGAACTCCTCGCGCTGCACCACGTCGAGATCGCGCAGGACGCGCTCGGCCTGGCCGCGCACCACGGTCTCGATCTCCTTGCGCACGCCCTCGGCAGCGCCCGCGGCGTCGGTGATCAGCTTGCCAAGCTCGTCGAAGAACCGGCCTGTGGTCTGCGTCATGGGATTGACTATGGGATGCAAGCCGCCGCCGTGCAAGCTCGCGCCGCGTGGCGTTGCCCCGCCTTGACAGCGGCACTTTGGGCTGTGAAGGGTCACGGAGTTGCGTGGAAAGAAATTACTAAAGGACATGTCTCTGTTTGTCCTCCCCTACCCCGTGATCGATCCGGTTGCGATCGAGGTCGGCCCCGTCGCCATCCGCTGGTACGGGCTCGCTTATATGGCGGGCATCCTGCTGGGCTGGCTCTATGGGCGACGGCTGGTGGCGCGGGCCGATCTGTGGAACGGCAAGCCGCCGATGACCGTCGCGCAGGCCGACGACTTTCTCCTCTGGATCACCCTCGGCATCGTAGTGGGCGGCAGGCTCGGCTTTGTCTTGTTCTACGAGCCCTCCTATTTCTGGCAGCATCCGATCGAGATCCCGGCGGTTTGGCATGGCGGCATGTCGTTCCATGGCGGGCTGCTCGGCGTGGTGCTCGCCGTCTACGTCTTTTCGCGCGTGAAGGGTATCAACCCGTTGTCGCTCGGCGACGTCGCCTCGGCCGCCACACCGTTCGGCCTGTTCTTCGGGCGCGTGGCCAATTTCATCAATTCGGAAGTGGTGGGGCGGGTGAGTGACGTGCCCTGGGCGATGGTCTTCCCCGGCGCGGGCGACGAGCCGCGCCATCCCAGTCAACTCTATGAGGCGTTCCTCGAAGGCGTGGTACTGTTCGCCATCCTGCGCATCGCCACACACTATTACCATGCGCTGACGCGGCCTGGCACGGTGTTCGGACTATTCCTCGTCTGCTACGGCATCTTCCGCAGCACCGCCGAGTTCTTCCGCGAGCCGCATGCCGGCCACCCGCTCGATATCGGCGTCCTTACGCCCGGCATCGCCTATTCCATCCCCATGATCCTGATCGGCGCGTGGCTCATCTGGCGGGCGAGACGAGAGCCGGCGCTTGCCGCGTAATGCGCGCTCAAGCCAAACCGCGGCGCAATCTTCCTACGGCACTCGTGGCGCGCCTTAAGGATCGTATCGCGCGCCACGGGCCGATCAGTGTGCACGACTATATGGAGGCCTGTCTCGCGGACGCCCGGGCCGGGTACTACGTGACGCGTCAGCCGATCGGGCGCGAGGGCGATTTCATCACTGCGCCGGAGATCAGTCAGATCTTCGGCGAGCTGATTGGGGGTTGGGCGGCGGCTGTGTGGCAGGACATGGGCGCGCCAGCAGGCGCGATCATCGCCGAGCTTGGGCCGGGACGCGGCACCTTGATGGCGGACGCGCTCCGCGTCTTCAAGACCGTGCCGAAACTGCTCGGCAGCGCGACTATTGCGCTGATCGAGACAAGCCCGGTGCTGCGCAAAGCACAGGGAGAGACCCTGCGCGGCGCTCCCGCCCGGCTGCAATGGTTCGAGCGGTTGCAGGATGCGCCGCTAGGTCCGCTTATCCTCATCGCCAACGAGTTCATCGATGCGCTGCCGATCAGGCAGTTCGTGCGGGCGGGCGCTACTTGGCGCGAGCGCGCGGTCTGCATCGGTGCCGACGACGCCTTCGTGTTTTGCGCGGGCGAGTCTGTCGGCAACGATGTCCTGCCCCGCGCACTGCGCGAGGCGGAAGCTGACGAAGGCGCGATCGCCGAGATCAGGCCTGCGGCAGTGTCTCTTCTGGACACGCTTGCCAAGCTGGCGAAGGATGCGCCCGTTGCAGCGCTCGTCATCGACTACGGTCACGCCGAGAGCGGGTTCGGCGATACGTTGCAAGCGGTACGCGGTCATCGCTTTGCCGATCCGCTCGCCCGACCTGGCGAAGCCGATCTCACCGCCCATGTTGATTTCGCCGCGCTGAGGGAGACCGCCAAGGCGTTTGGCCTTGCCGCCTACGGGCCGATGCCACAGGGAGAGTTTCTACTCAAACTGGGGCTTGAGGCGCGCCTGGAGCGCCTTTGCCGCGATGCCACCAAGGATCAGAGAGACGCGCTCGTTTCTGGCGCGGCAAGACTTGCCGATCCGCGGCAGATGGGGGTGCTCTTCAAAGTGCTCGCCTTGCAATCCGGCGGACTTGCACCGCCGCCTCCCTTCGGAGACATTTAGGCAGCGGATTTTTCGACGTGCCATGGTGACGCCCGAGAAGATGAAATTTCAGGCCGCGAGCCTTGCCGCAATATCGGGCGTGCGCCACGGCTTCTTCACCCGCCAAGGCGGCGTCTCCACCGGGATATACGCTTCGCTCAATTGCGGGCCGGGCTCGCGCGACGACCCGGCGAATGTCGCCGAGAATCGCGGGCGCGTCGCCGAGATTCTCGGCATAGAGCCATCGCGCTTGATCACAGCTTTCCAGAAGCACAGCGCTGTTACCGTCACCGTTGAGAAGCCTTGGAAAGATGGCAAGGTCCCGGAGGCCGACGCCATCGTGACGGCCAAGCCCGGTCTTGCCATCGGCGTGCTCACAGCCGATTGCGCGCCGGTCCTTCTTTGCGACGGGGAAGCGGGTGTGATCGGCGCGGCGCACGCGGGCTGGCGCGGAGCATTGTCCGGTATCCTTGAATCTACTGTTGAAGCGATGGCCAGGCTGGGCGCGAAGCCCGAGCGCATCACCGCGGTCATTGGGCCCACCATCTCCCAAGAAGCTTACGAAGTCGGCGCGGAGTTCATGCAGCAGTTCCTCGCCGAAGTGCCGGAGAGCGGCGCCTTTTTCGTCGCCGACGAGGGGACAGGCGAACCCCATTTCGACCTCCCCGCTTACGTGGCCGACCGGTTAGCGCAGGCCGGTGTCGGAACGATCGATGACCTTGGCCTGTGCACCTATTGCGAAGAGACGCGGCTCTTCAGCTATCGCCGGTCGCAGCACCACGGCGAGGAGGATTATGGCCGCCAAATTTCCGCCATCCTGCTCACCTGAGTTGGCCTTACGGACTGGGATTGGGCCGAAAACCGAGCCACCCAAAAACTGGACGCAAGCGCCCCAAGGCGGGTAAGCTGCTGTTCGGGAAGGGTTGGGAGTTCCGTCACGACAGGTCTGTCGCGAGCGGTGCTGTGCGGCCAACAGAGGGAGAATTTTGTTGGGCGCGGACACACGACACGTGCGCGGCTGGCTCAGGCGCATCGCAGGATTGGCGTTCGCCTCAATAGCGTTCGCCTGCTTGGCGGGGTGCGGCGGGGGTCCAGGCAGCCCTAACGGTGGCGGCGGCTTCTTCAGCGGCGCAACGAGTTGGTTTGGCGGTTCGAAAACGATCGCGGTGGCGCCCATTATCGGCACGACGCCGGAAGTCGCCAATGAATTGAGCCAAGCCCTGGTTGCGGCAGGCAAGGACCGCGGCCTCACCTTCGTCCCGGATGGCAGCAAGGCAAATTACACGCTGCGCGGCTATCTCGTCGCTTCGAGCGAGCGGCAGGGCTCCAAGATTTCCTATATCTGGGATGTGACCGATACGGGAGGCACGCGCGTCGCACGCGTCTCGGGCGACGAGGTGCTCGCCAAACGTTCGGGGAGCGACCCCTGGAGCGGCATGGACAGCGCGGCGATCCGCAGCATCGCCGGGAAGACTGCCTCGCAGATTGCGGCCAGCATGTCGCGCGGCGGAGGCTCAGCGAGTGCCGTCGCCTCGGCCACGGATACCGTTCCGGCGGCGGCCCCAGCTCCGGCGGCGGCTCCAGCGGGAACGGCGAGCGTGGCCAGCCCGAAGGCAAACGGCGTGCTGGTGCAGCCGGTCTCCGGCGCCCCTGGCGATGGCCAGCGGTCATTAACCACGGCGCTCAAGAAACGGCTCTATGCCGGCGGCATCAAGCTCGCCAATGGGCCTGCCGTCAATGTCTACACGGTAAAGGGGACCGTCAGCCTCGCCGACGCGAGCGGGGGCAAGCAAAACATCCGCATCGATTGGCAAGTGCTCGATCCCAACGGGCGCAAGCTCGGCACTGTGTCGCAACAGAACACTATCCCGAAGGGCTCACTGAACGGCCCTTGGGGCGCCGTCGCCGACGCCGCCGCCGGCGCCGCTGCCGACGGCATCATCAAGCTCCTGCCCAAATCGGGCTAGAGCTTCCCTCCACAGAATTGCAGCATCGCGTGAGTTTACAGCGCCCGTAACCGCTTGTTAAAAGCCGCTTGGCGCTGGGAGCGAGCAGGCACACGCCTGTTCGGTGGCATAGGGAGCGGACCAATGAAACTGGTTGCAGGCAACAGCAACCGCCCGCTCGCCGAGGCGATCTCATCCTATCTCAAGACACCGCTTGCCAAGTGCATTGTCCGCCGCTTCGCGGACATGGAGATCTTCGTCGAGGTGCAAGAGAATGTCCGCGGCGAGGATGTGTTCGTTATCCAGTCGACCTCTGCGCCTGCCAACGATCACTTGATGGAGCTGCTCATTATCATCGATGCGCTGAGGCGCGCATCGGCGCGGCGCATCACCGCCGTGGTCCCGTATTACGGCTATGCACGGCAAGACCGCAAGCCAGGGCCGCGCACGCCGATTTCGGCCAAGCTGGTCGCCAATATGATCGTCGAGGCCGGCGCCGACCGCGTGCTCACGCTCGATCTTCACGCCGGCCAGATTCAGGGCTTCTTCGATATCCCGACGGACAATCTGTTCGCGGCACCCGTGATGGTGCAGGACATCAAACAGGTGTTCCCCACCGACAATATCATGGTGGTGTCGCCCGACGTGGGCGGCGTGGTGCGCGCGCGCGGACTCGCCAAGCGCATTGACGCGCCGCTCGCCATTATCGACAAGCGGCGGGAACGGCCGGGCGACTCCGAGGTGATGAACGTCATCGGCAATGTCAAAGGTCGCACCTGCATTCTGGTCGACGACATCGTCGATTCCGGCGGCACTTTGATCAACGCTGCGGAGGCTCTCCTCGATCACGGCGCCAATCAGGTTACCGCCTATATTACCCACGGCGTATTGTCAGGCGGCGCGGTGGCGCGCATCATGTCGTCGAGGCTGAAAGAACTCGTCATCACCGACTCGATCCTACCGAGCGAGGCGGTGCAGAACGCGCACAATATCCGGGTACTCTCGATCGCGCACCTGCTCGGCGAGGCGATCGCGCGGACCGCCGAAGAACAGTCGGTGTCAAGCCTGTTCTATTGAGTCAGACGGTCGCGTGCTATTTTTCGGGATGGCCCTCGTATTTGAACGAGACTTTGACCTTGGTCCGGTAGAGCTGAACCTTTCCCTCGTGGATGACCATGTCCTGCTCGACGACCTCCGCCACGCGCAGCTCGCGCAGATGCTCGGCGGCGCGTTCGACCGCGATCGTCGCTGCCTCCTCCCAGGACTTATCGCTGGTTCCGATCAGCTCGATGACTTTGTAGGTGCTCCTGGGCATTGCACATTCTCCTTCGACTGGGTTTATTCCGCGACACTTGCGAACATGGTGTGACCGCTTCCCCTTGCGTTCTCCCCCCGCAACGAGAATAGCGCGTTGGGTGGCCTTTGCCACCATCCCGGGGCAACTGCGGCGGCCCCGTCGGGCGCAGGAGTCCTACTGGGACCTCGAAAGTACAATCCCAGGCGGGAGATTGGCGACATCGTCAACGCCAGTAAGCGCCATACCGGCGTTGAGCTCTTGTTCGATAATCTCTAGAGCGGTGATGACGCCCTTCTCGCCATAAGCGGCCAATCCATAAAGCGGGGCGCGGCCCAGCAGGCAAGCTCTCGCGCCTAGACCGAGTGCCTTCAGCACATCGAGTCCCGAGCGTATGCCGCTGTCGAAGAGGAGCTCAGTTTCGCCGCCTACGGCGTCCTGAATAGCGGGGAATGCACGCGCCGAACTTGCCGCACAATCGAGCTGACGCCCACCGTGGTTGGAAACGACGATTGCGTCCGCGCCGAGCTTGACGGCGAGCTTCGCGTCTTCCGGATCCAACACACCCTTCACCACGAGCTTGCGCGGCCAGTGTTTCCGAACCCACTCGAGGTCGGCGCCGCCGACGGCGCCTTTGTAGTTGCCCTCCACCCAAGTCGAACAATCCGCGAGCTCGGCGTTGCCTGGAATGAACATGGCGATATTGCCGAGCGTTCGCTTGCTGCGCAGCCAACCGAGAGTCCAGCGGAACTTGTAAGCCATCTCCAGAAGGTGGCCGAGCCGCACCTTTAGGGGCACGACCAAGCCGTTGTCGCAGTCGCGATTGCGACGTCCCTGCACCGCGGTGTCAAGCGTGAGCACGAGAGCGGGGCAGCCGAGACGGTCCGCACGCTCGATGAGGCTCCGATTAACGCCGCTATCCTTGAAAAGATAAAGCTGAAACAGGAAGGGTTCGCTTACGGCTTCAGCAAGCTGCTCCATCGAGCAAATCGAGAAAGTGCTGAGACAATACGGTACGCCAAATTTTTGCGCGGCACGCGCGGCATGGATCTCTCCACGCGGATAGATAAAGCCCGTGAAGCCGCACGGGCCGAGCGCCACCGGAATGCGTGCCGGCTGGCCAGCGATGGTGGTACGGAGATTACGCGTCGACGCCTCTGTCAGAACGCGTTGGCGCAAATTAAGCGCATCAAGATCAGCGCGGTTCGCACTGCAAGTTAGCTCGGCGTAGGAGCCGCCTTCAATATAATCGAAGATCGCTGCCGGAAGCCTGCGCCGCGCGGCGGCCTGGAGATTGCCGAGATGCCAGGCAAGCGGCGCCGTCTTAC
>Ga0073934_10011655_pt1 | contig 10570 bp, 9 predicted proteins | sample LarsenN4metaG_FD_76834 | JGI IMG/M metagenome (GOLD analysis project Ga0073934, IMG submission 76834) | Hot spring sediment bacterial and archeal communities from British Columbia, Canada, to study Microbial Dark Matter (Phase II) - Larsen... ... | reverse complement strand
GTGAGCACGCGCCGGCGCTGGACCCTGCGGCGGATCGCGGCCGGCGCCGGCCGCCGCGTTCCCCTGCGGCCGCTTCGGGTCCTCTTCCCCTTCCGGCCCTGGCGCGCCCTCTTCCGCCTCTGGCTCGCCTCCCTCGCAGCGCAAGGCGACCGGCGGAAGGCGGTGCGCGAGCTGCTCGAGGTCTACGCGGACGCGTACGCCGGCCTCGACCGGGCGGCCGTCCGCTACGGCGGGGGCGTCCACCCCAAGCACCGGCTGACGGGCTACCACGATTTCTTCGTCGAGCGCATCCGGCCCGGCGAGCGCGTGCTCGACGTGGGCTGCGGGATCGGCAGCGTCGCGCACGACCTGGCCGAGCGCGCGCAGGCCACCGTGGTGGGCATCGACGTCAGCCCGTGGACGCTCGCCTTCGCCCGCGAGCGGCACGCCCATCCGAACGTGCGCTACGTCGAGGCGGACGCGCTCGCGTACGAGCCGGACGAGCCGTTCGACGTCGCCGTCCTCTCCAACGTGCTCGAGCACCTGGACGCCCGCCTCGAGCTGCTGCGCGCGCTCCGCGAGCGGGCGCGGGCCGCGCGCCTGCTCGTCCGCGTGCCCTCCTCCGAGCGGGACTGGACGGTGCCCCTGCGGCGCGAGCTCGGCCTCCCCTGGTTCAGCGATCCCGAGCACGTCGTCGAGTACACCCCCGAGCTGCTGCGAGCCGAGCTCGCCGAGGCAGGCTGGGAGCTGGGCGAGCCGATCCTCGCCTGGGGCGAGATCTGGGCCGAGGCACGGCCCGCCTGAGTCAGCCCCCGCGGGCGAGGAGCTCCGCGAACAGCTCGGCGTGCCGGTCGAGCCAGGGCCCGAGCGCGTAGCGCTCGACCGCCCGGACGCGGGCGGCGGCGGCGTAGGCGGGCAGGTCGGCGAGGACGCGCGTGACCGCCTCCGCGAGCGCCTCCGGCGGCGGGGGGACGAGCCGCTCCCAGCTTCCCTCGTGCGGGACGCCGATCCCGGCCACGCCGCCCACCAGCTCGACCGTGCCGCCGCTTGCCGGGTGCACGACGGGGAGCCCACAGGCCATCGCCTCCAGGACCACGCTCGGGCAGGAGTCGTTGAGCTGCGTGTGCAGGAGGAGGTGCGCGCGCCGGTACAGCGCCGGCGCCTCCGCCTGGCTGTAGCTCCCGAGCAGCTCGACGCGCCCCTCGAGCCCGAGCTCGGCGAGGAGCGGAGCGGGATCGGTGAGGAGCCGCCCGGTCACGAGCAGGCGCGCCTCGGGGTGCTCCCGGCTGAGAACAGCGAGCGTGCGCAGGGCGAGCTCGAGCCGGTAGGCCCCCTGCGTCTGGTCGCCGCCTGCGAGGAGAACCGGCCCGCCCGCGGGCGGCTTCGGCGCGGGCGTGAAGCGCTCGACGTCGACGGCGTTCGGGAGGATCTCCCACGAGCCGCTCGGCGGGCTCACCCACTCGTCCGCGGACCGCTTGCAGAACTCGCTCTGATAGAGGACGTGGTCCGCCGCCTCGAGCGCGAGCCGGATCGGCCGGTTGAGCTCCCCGAAGCGGTCGCCCGCCCAGGCGGGGTAGGCGACCCCGTTCTGGTTCAGCACCACGGGCACGCCGCGCCGGCGCGCGAGCCAGAGGAGCGGGCGCAGGTCGCGCGGGAGCCAGCTCGAGCCGAGGTAGAGGAGGGTGAAGTCGCGCGGCGAGCTGGGGAAGCGCTCCGCCAGGCGCTGCATCTTCGCCGTCCCGCCGGCGACGGGCTCCCCCGGCCCGGGGATCCGGTCGTGCCCGTAGCAGACGCGCAGCTCTCCCGGGGCCGGGCGGCGCGCGAGCAGGACGGCCCAGCGCGCGCCCGCGCGCGCGTAGCGTCCGGCGCGCTTCCGGTCAATCCGCACGGACGACGAACCCCTCGAGCAGCTCCGCCCAGAGCGGGTCGAGCCGCTCGTAGGCATGCGCCTCGGCGAGCGCGCGCCCGGCCGTGCGCACGGCCGGATCGACGCCGTCGCGAGCGCGCGCCGCCCAGCCCGCGAGCCCCTCGGCGTCCTCGACCTCGACGAGCCAGCCCGAGACCCCGTGCTCGACCAGCTCCTGCGCCTGCCCGACCTTCGTCGAGACGAGTGGGATGCCGGTCGCGAGCGCCTCCAGAACGGCCTTCGGCCCGCCCTCCTGGCGCGAGGAGACGAGGTAGACGTCGAGCGCGTGGTAGGCGCGGGCGAGCTCCTCGCGGCTGCGCGCGAGGACGTGCCGGTAGGGGATGCCGAGCCGCTCCAGCCCCTGCTTCACGTAGCCGCGTGCCGGCCCGGTGAGGAGGACATGCAGCTCGGGCACGTCCGCACGCAGCCGCTCGAGCGCGGCGACGAGGACGTCCGGGCCCTTGACCAGCTTCGGCTCCAACCCCTCCCCCCAGCCGACGCCGTCCTTCTGGAAGGAGCCGGCAACGAACGCGCTCGCCGGCAGCCCGAGGGCGGCCCGCGCCGCCGCCCGGCGCGGCTCGTCGGCGAGCGGGAAGCGCTCGAGGTCGATCCCGAGCGGGATCCGGAAGACGCGCTCCTCGGACACCCCGGCCGCTAACACCAGCTCGTGCATCTCCGCGTGCGTCACCTGCACCCGCCAGAAGCGGTCGCGGTGCCGGCGCAGCGCCGCGAAGCACGCGTCGAACTCCGGGATCCCAGGCGTGCCGGGCCGCCCGTGCAGGTACGCCGTGGCGAGGCGATGCGAGGTGGCGAGCCAGCGCGCGCCGAGCGCGTCGAAGTGGCTCGTCACGAAGACCGCCTGCCGGGCCGCGAAGCGCGCCCAGCGCGGCGGCCCGACCCGGTAGCCGAGGCGTCGGGCGGCCGCGGCGAGGTGCTCGGCGTCCTCGTCCACCGACCACCCGCCCCGGTCGCCGACCGCGAAGAGGCGCGAGTGGTCGGGCCAGGGGGCGGTGCGGAGGGCGGTGGCGGCCCGCGCGAGCGCCCTCCCCGCCGCGCGCGCGGTCACAGGCCGAGCACCTCGAGGTAGCGGTCGGCGACCTCGGCGAGCGGCGCCACCCGGATCGCCGCCCGCCGCTCGTCGAGCTCGGCGACGAGGCGCTCGATCACCTCCGGCAGCTCCTCCGGCTCGGAGAAGGGCAACCCGGCCTCCCCGACCAGCTCCGGGTTACCTCCGCTCGCGTGGTAGGCGGCCGGCAGCCCGCAAGCGAGCGCCTCGAGCAGGGCGTTCGAGCAGGATTCGTTCCGGCTCGGAGCGAGGTAGAGATCGTGCCGCCGCAGCTCGGCGGCCACCTCCTCCGAGCTCACCGGGCCGAGCACGCGGGCGTGCGCGAAGCGGGCCGGGTAGCGGCCGAGCAGGGTCAGCTCGAACCGGTCCGGGTCGAGGTGGCGGTCGAGCCAGACGAGCGTGTCGGCGCCCTTGTTCGGGTTGTCCGACCAGCTCGTGGCGATGAGCCGCAGCTTTCGGCCGGCGAGCGGCTCCCGGATGGCGGGCGGGTGGAAGACCGCGGGATCGACCGTGTTGTGGATCACGGTCGGCGTACGGAGCTCGATCCCGAGCAGCCGGTGCGCCTCCAGGCTGTAGCGCGACTGGACGATGGTCGCGGCGGCGAGCTCGGCGTTGATCGCGGCGATTCGCGCGTCCGTCCCGTCGTCCGTGCCGCGGTAGATGCCGATCGGCCCGTCCACGCGGTGCACGAGACGGCAGTCGGCGCGCGCGAAGCGGCGCAGCCGGCGGAAGTCGAAGTTGAAGGAGTTGAAGAGGCAGGCGGGTGTCCCAGCCGAGATCCGGTTCAGCTCCACGACGAGCCCCCGCCGCTCGAGCTCACCGAGGAGCGCGCGCAGGAACTGGTGTCCACCCCCGGTCGGCGGCGGCTCGAGCTCGTGGAAGAGGGCGAGGTCGGCCCGCCCGCGCCGCCGGTAGCGGCGGACGTCCCGCTCCGTCGCGAGCTCCCCCGCAGCCGCGCGCAGCAGCCGCCGGGTGTGAACGAGAACGGCGCGAGGAGCCGTGCGGAGCCTCACACGGAAACCGTAGTGCGGGCGGCGGGCGGGAAGAGAGCTGTGGTCGCGCTCCCGGCGCTCCCCGTCCGGGAAGGCGCCTCGTGCGGCATGCCACTCGCGGCGCTCACCGCACGGAGCGCTGGCCGGCTTTGGCCGCGAGCTCGGCCCGCAGCTCGCGCAGACCCAGCCGGGCCTCGACGTGCGTGCCGACCATCGTCTCCCGCACGAGCGGCTGGTTCGAGGGGTGCCGTCCCTTGTTGACCGGGTGGTCGAGGTGGAGCAGCGTGGCCCGCGAGCCAGGCCAGCCGCAGCGGAGCTCGGCCCGGCGCAGACGTGCCGCGAGGTCCTCGTCCTCGCCGCCCCAGCCCTCGAAGCGCATGTCGAAGCCGTTCACCCGCTCGAAGTCGGTCCTCGCCACCCCCGTGAAGAACCCGTACGCATCGTACGGAGGGTGGAACTCCCTCTGCCCGTCGCGCCAGGGGCGTCGCCGGTCGCGGACAGGGAGGAAGAGCCCCGGCCGTCTCGTCTTTCGTGGGGACGCAAGCAGATGCTTGACCTCACGACCGAGCCACCGCAGTGCCGACCATCGCCAGACGGGCAGTCCCTCCTCGAGCACGCGGTGAGTCAGCGTCGCGCTCAGATTCAGCCGCTTGCCGGCGAGAAACCAGCCGGGCAGCGCGCCGCGCCGGACCGCCGCGAGGAACCCGCGCCGGACGAGGACGTCGCCGTCGAGGAACACGAGGTACTCGCCCCGAGCGGCGAGCGCAGCGAGGTTCAGGACGCGCGCCTTCCGCCAGCCCTCGTCCGGCTGCCACACGTGGCGAACGCCCCCGCCGAGCCGGTCTGCCCACCGCGAGACGACCGCCCTCGTCTCGGGCCCGGAGCCGTCGTCGGCGACGACGATCTCGAAGGCGGGATCCTCCTGCTCGGCGAGGGCACGGAGGACCGCGTCCAGCGCTTCGGGCCACTCGTAGGTCGCGACGACGGCACTGACGAGCCCGCCTCTCACGCGCGCGCATGACCGAGGAACGGCGCCGCATCGACGCTCACACGCTCTCCCCGGCGGTACTTCTCCGCTTTCCAGGCAGAGGTTTCGCGACGGTCGCCGAGGCTGCGGCCGAGCGCCCAGCGGGCGAGACGCTCGACGACGCCGAGCGCACCGCGCCGGTAGGCGCCGGTCTCCCCGAGGTTGGGGCGACCCGTCGCAGGCAGCAGCTCCGGATCGCGGCTCGACCGCCGCAGGAAGCAGACGTGGAGGCAACGGAACGGGCTCTCGTCCCACCCGTGCTCGGCGCCGAGATGGCGCCAGCTCTCCCAGTCGAACCCTGGTCTGAAGACGACGTCGCCTCCGTGGAGTCGCTCGCTCCGGACGTTCGTCCAGGATTCGAGGGCACCGAGGTTGAGCAGGCCCACGAGCGGGCGGCTTGGAGGAGAGAGGTAGCCGGCAGCCACCCTCTCCTCGACGTCGAGGAAGTCGCAGTGCAAGCCGGCCGGGCGGAGCCGGAACGTGCCGTCGTACTCCCCGCCCTCGAGGGCCGCGCGCAGGAGCTCGAGCCCAGCCGGATCGTAGAGCTCGTCTCCGTCGACGGAGAGGACCCACGTCCCCGTGCCGGCGAGGCGCTCGACGAAGGCGTGCGACTCGGCCGCATGACGCACCCGCCGCACCTCGAGATGATCGAGCTCACGGGCGAGCTCGGCGAGGACCTCGGGGGTCTCGTCGTCGGACAGGTGATCGGCGACGAAGAGACGGTCGCAGAAGTGCGCGACGTTGAGCAGCGCTCGGCGGAGGAACCGATCTTCGTTACGCACGAGCGAGACGCCGACGATCTGCACAGGTCAGCGCTCCTCGGTCGTCCACTCGAGGAGCGGGCGCACGACGCCCTGCCACTGCCCCGCGAAGATACCCCGCGCCGAGTCGCCCTCGCCCGGGTCCTGGACGTGGAACGAGAGCGCATCGTGCATCCCGGCGTGGTGCACGAGCTTGGTCAATCCGAGCGAGCAGACCGCGACGTGCACCGTCACGAAGCCCTCGTTGAGGAGGTTCCCCGGAATCCACGCGGTCGACACGTACGTGCCCGGGGTCGCGGGCTCATGCCAGCGCGGGCTCGTGTCCATCGCGTTGAAGGCGACGTCGCCACGCTCGTCGACGACCTTCAGCTTCGGGAACACAGGTGGTCCGTCGCGGTGCAGCACATGGAAGCCGATCTCGATCCCGACCGGACGCCGGACGTCGACCGCGGCGGCCTCCTTTCCGTCCTGCACGACGCGGGCGTGAACGAGCCGTACGAGCTCGTCGCCGGGAGCGGTCTCGAGGTCGGGCCACACCCGGCTCGAGCTCGAGCCGTGCCCCGATTGCAGGTAGGCGGCGACGAGCTCGGAGCTGGGGCCGTCGCCGACCACTCTCCCGCCGTCGAGCCAGAGCACACGGTCGCAGAGCTGGGTGACGGCCTGCATGTTGTGGGAGACGAAGAGGACCGTCCGGCCGGACCGGCTCAGGTCCTCCATGCGGCCCAGGCAGCGGCGTTGGAACTCGGCGTCGCCGACCGCGAGCACCTCGTCCACGAGCAGGATCTCGGGCTCGAGGTGAGCGGCGACTGCGAACGCCAGCCGCACCGACATCCCGCTCGAGTAGCGCTTGACCGGCGTGTCGATGAACTTCTCCACCCCCGAGAACTCGACGATCTCGGCGAACTTCTGCTGGATCTCCCGGCGCCTCATCCCCAGGACGGATCCGTTCAGGAAGATGTTCTCGCGGCCGGTGAGCTCCGGGTGGAAGCCGGTGCCGACCTCGAGCAGGCTGCCCACGCGTCCGCGGATCGTCGCCCGTCCCGAGGTCGGCGTAGTGATGCGGGTGAGGATCTTGAGTAGCGTGGACTTGCCGGCGCCGTTGCGGCCGATGATCCCGAGCACCTCGCCCTCGGGAACCACGAAGGAGACATCCCGCAAGGCCCAGACCTCGGCCGCGCGTGGCCGATGCTCCCTCCGCAGCGCTCGCCGGGCGGCGGAGACGAGGGAGTCGCGGAGCGTCCCGTACGCGCTCTGCAGCTCGCCGATGCGGTAGCGCTTCGAGAGCTCCTCGGCCGCGATCGCGCTCGCCATCAGATCGTGTCCGCGAAGCGGGGCTCGGAGCGGCGGAAGTACCAGAGCCCGACGACGAAGACCGTTGCGGTCGCCCCAACGCTGATCATGGCCTTGTCCAGCTCAGGCGGGTGCGTGCCAAGCGTCCCCCACTGGAAGCCGTCGATGACGGTCGTCATCGGGTTGACGGCGAGCACGAGCTGAGCCCACTCGGGAAGCGCGCTGAACGCGTAGAAGACCCCGGAGAGAAACATCCACAGCTGCATCAGGAACGGGATCGTGTAGGCGACATCGCGGTAACGCACGTTGACCGCAGCGAGGAAGAGTCCCACCCCGAGGGCAGTCACGAGCGCCATGGCGAGGAAAAGTGGAGCGACGACGATGGTCGCGTCCGGCCAGCGGTGGTACCAGGCGCAGAGGGCGACGAGGACACCGAAAGCGAAGACGAAGTCGACCAAGGGCACGACCACCCCCGCCAGCGGCATGAGCACGCGCGGGAAGTAGACCTTCGTGACCAGGCCCCGGTTCGCCACGAGGCTCGCGCTCGCGAGGTTCACCGAGGAGGCGAAGTAGACCCAGGGCAGGAGCGCCGAGTAGGTGAAGATCTGGTACTGCAGCCCCTTGGAGGGGAAGTTTCCGAACTTCCCGAAGATGAGCGTGAACACGACCATCATCAGCAGCGGCTGCAGGATGGCCCACGCGACGCCGATCGAGGTCTGCTTGTAGCGGACGGCGATGTCACGCCAGGCGAGCGTCACGAGCAGCTCCCGGTAGTGCCACAGCTCGCGCAGGTCGAGGTGCGGCCACCGCGGCGCCGGCCGGATCACGGTGACACGGTCGACCGACGGCGCAGCCGCGGAGAGCGACGGGTCTGCCACCGGTGCCAAGTCCCGAGCGTCGAGCTCGGTGTCGGTCATCCGCTCGATGCTAGCTGCGGCCTCGGCGCGGACGCGGCCCTACGCGCTCGTAGAATCGGCCGGCGTGACTGCCCCGCTGCTCGTCCTCGGTACCACCTCCTTCTCGCTCGAGATTGCCGACGTTGCGGCTGCGACCGGGGACTTCGAGGTTGCCGGGTTCGTCGAGAACCTCGACCGGAAGCGCTGCGCCGAGCCGCTTGCAGGTCTGCCCGTGTACTGGATCGACGACACCTCCGCCCTTGCAGGCACGCACCTCGCCGTCTGCGGAATCGGCACGACCCGGAGGAGCATCTTCGTCGAGCAGGCGGCCGAGCGAGGCCTCGCCTTCGCCACCGTCGTGCACCCGCGGGCCTGGATCTCGCCCACGGCTACCCTCGGCGAAGGCAGCATCGTCGGTGCCGGGGCAGTCGTCGGCGCCCATACCGAGATCGGCCGTCATGTCCACCTGAACCGCGGTGCGCTCGTCGGACACCACACGACGATCGGGGACTTCTGCTCGATCCAGTCGGGCGCGAACATCGCCGGCTCCTGCCGCGTAGGCCAGGCGACGTTCGTGGCCATGGGCGCGGTCGTCGTCGACCACCTCGCGATCGGCGCGCACTCCCTGATTGCCGCTGGCGCCGTGGTCGTCGCCGACGTGCCCGATAACGTCCAGGTCGCCGGCGTCCCGGCGCGGATCGTCAAGGAGGGCATCGAGGGCAGGTGAGGGCATGGACCCGTTGATCGTCAACGCTGCGCTCACGGGGATGGTCCCGACGAAGGAGGACAACCCCAACGTCCCCGTCACCCCGGAGGAGATCGCCGAGGACGCTGCCCGCTGCCGCCGCGCGGGCGCGGCGATCGTGCACCTCCACGCCCGCGACGAGCACGGCCGCCCCACCTGGCGGGCGGACGTCTACGCCGAGATCGTGCGGCGCGTGCGGGAACGCTGTCCCGATGTCGTCGTCTGCGTCTCGACGAGCGGGCGCCTGTGGAACGAGTTCGAGAAGCGGGCAGAGGTGCTCGATCTCGACGGCGAGCTGAAGCCGGAGATGGCGTCGCTCACGCTCGGCTCGCTGAACTTCCCGCGCCAGGCCTCCGTCAACGACCCCGACATCATCCGCCGCTTGGCCGAGCGCATGCACGAGCGCGGGATCGTTCCAGAGCTCGAGGTCTTCGACCTGGGGATGGTCGACTACGCGACGTACCTGCTCGAGCGCGGCGTGCTGCACCCACCCCTCTACTTCAACCTGCTCCTCGGCTCCTTGGGAACGGTGAGCGCGACCCCCTTCAACCTCGCGCTGCTCGCGCGCGCGCTCCCGCCGGGGGCGACGTGGGCGGGCGCAGGGATCGGCCGCTTCCAGCTCCTCGTCAACTCCCTGGCCGTCGCCTCGGGCGGCCACGTGCGGGTGGGGCTGGAGGACAACCTCTGGCTCGACCCCGGCAAGCGCCAGCCCGCGAGCAACCTCGCGCTTGTCGAGCGGCTCGTGGCACTCGCGCGCCTGCTTGGGCGCGAGGTGGCGACGCCCGCGCAGGCCCGAGAGCTGATCGGCCTCTCCGCGGGGCCGGGCTAGCGCTCGACGCCCGCGACGATCGCGTCCACGACGCGCTCTGCCGCGCGCCCGTCGACCTCACCGACCACCTCGGCGACGACCCGGCGCCGCTCCTCCGCCAGCTCGCCGGGTCGGGCGAGCGCGCGCTCGATCCCCGCCGCCACCTCCTCGAACCGCTCGGCACGATAGAAGGCGCCGGAGGCGGCCAGCTCGCGGTAGTGCTCGCCGATCACGTTCTTCAGCGCCCACGACTCGCCGGGCGGAGCGCCCTCGTCGTAGAGGACGCACACCGCCGGGCGGTCTGCGACGATCGCCTCGAGCAGGATCGTGCCCGCGTTGGCGACGACGCATGCGGCGTGCTGGAGGATGGTCGCGAGCGCCTCCAGGTCGGTGAAGCTCGGCTCCTGAACATGGATCCCCGGCCGCCCCCTGGCAAACGCGAAGCGCTCGCCCCACTCGCGGTCGCGCGGATGCGGGCGGAAGAGGAGCGAGAAGCGGCCACGCCCCTCCGCCTCCCACCAGGACACGAGCCGCTCGACGAAGCGGCCCTCGTAGGGCGCGTTCGTCGGCGTGTTGCCCATGACCGCCACGAGCGGGAGCGCAGGGTCGAGGCCGTATCCGCGCAGGAGCTGCTCGTACGCCTCCCGCGGCCGGCGGCGGCTGTAGACGTCGGTCTGTGGCCAGCCCGTCACCACCACCCGCTCGGGCCCGATCCGGTGGTAGCGGGCGAGGTCGTCCGCCATCGTCCGGTTCTGGACGAGGTAGACGTTGCAGAAACGGGGGATCACCCCCTTGCCGACCGTGTGGTCCCAGCTCGCGATGGTCGCAGCGATGGGGAGACGGCGGCGTCTCGCGGCGAGCAGGAAGGGCACGGCCGCGTGCGGCTGTACGCTCGAGAAGGCGATCCCGCCGCACTCCCGCATGAGCCGGGCCCGGAGCGCGCTCGGCACGTAGCGGAGGCGCCCGTAGTGCCACCGCTCCATCGCCCGCTCGAGCCAGGTCCAGCGCGGAAGCGGACCGACACGCGCCGAGTCCAACATCCAGTTCCCGTGCCCCGGCGCCATCCGCTCGAGGTGGAACCCGTGCCGGTAGTTGAGCCG
>Ga0073934_10011654_pt1 | contig 10571 bp, 9 predicted proteins | sample LarsenN4metaG_FD_76834 | JGI IMG/M metagenome (GOLD analysis project Ga0073934, IMG submission 76834) | Hot spring sediment bacterial and archeal communities from British Columbia, Canada, to study Microbial Dark Matter (Phase II) - Larsen... ... | reverse complement strand
TTGCGCCGTCTTATCGTCTACCGCCGCCAGGATGATGAGGATGCAATCGGCGCCGAGCGCCCGCGCCTCCAGCACCTGATAGGGATCGATCATAAAGTCCTTGCGCAGGACTGGAAGGCTGGTCGCCGCTCGCGCCGCCGCCAAATATTCCGGGCGCCCTTGGAAGGACGGTGTATCGGTCAGCACCGAAAGGCACGCCGCCCCGCCAGCTTCATAGGCTTTGGCCAATGAGGGCGGATCGAAGTCGGCGCGGATCAGCCCCTTTGACGGGCTCGCCTTCTTGATTTCGGCAATCAACGCAAAGTCGCCGCGCGCAATCCGCGCCCGTAACGCCTCCGCAAAAGGACGCACATGGGAGGCGTTCTCGGCCTTGGCCCGCAAAGTACTTTCGCTCACCGCCGCCTTGGCGGCGTCAACCTCTTTCCGCTTATAGGCGAGGATCGTATCGAGCACCTTTGCCATGGCTCAGACTCTATCATGGCTGAGCTTAATGAGGGCTTCGAGCACGGCTTTGGCGTTGCCGCTATCGATCGATTCCGCGGCAAGCGCCACACCCTCACGCAGGGTCTTGGCCTTGCCGGCGACGAGCAGCGCCGCTGCGGCGTTGAGCAGAACAATGTCCATGAAGGGCCCCCGATTGCCGCCAAGCACGGCCCGGATATGCGCTGCGTTCTCCGTCGCATCGCCTCCGCTCAAATCCTCCGGTCTCGCTTCGGGGAGTCCGGCATTTTTCGGCGAGACGTTGAAGGTCGCGACCTTGCCCTGGTCGAGTACTGCCACATGGCTGATGCCGGTCGTGGTCAGCTCGTCAAGCCCATCCGAACCGTGCACCACCCAGGCACGCTTCACGCCGAGGCGCCCGAGCACCTGCGCGATCGGCTCGACCCATTGCTCCGCGAACACGCCGACGAGCTGATAGTCGGCGCTGGCCGGATTGGCGAGGGGACCGAGCAGATTGAAGATGGTGCGGGTGCCGAGCTCGGTGCGTACCTTGGCGACATAGCGCATGGCGGCGTGATGGGCAGGCGCAAACATGAAGCCAAGCCCGCAATCCTCGATGCAGCGGGTAACCACCTCAGGCCCGCATTCGATATTGACGCCGAGCGCAGCGAGAACGTCTGCCGAGCCTGACCGCGAGGAGATCGACCGGTTGCCATGCTTGGCGACCGGCACGCCGGCGCCAGCCACCACGAAGGCGGCACAGGTAGAGATGTTGTGCGTGCCTTTGGCGTCGCCGCCCGTGCCGCATGTATCGATGGCGCCCTCCGGCGCACGCACCTTCAAGGCATGCGCGCGCATCACGCGCGCTGCGCCCGTGATCTCGTCCACTGTCTCGCCGCGGATCCGCATGCCCATCAAGAACGCGGCGATCTGCGCCTCGGTGGCCGCGCCCGACATGATCAGCTCGAAGGCGTCCGCCGCTTCGGTTTCGGTGAGGGTCTCGCCGGCAGCCACCTTGCGCAGAGCAGGGCGGAGATCGGCGGGCGCTGTTTTGCCCGCGAGCGCTCTCTCAGAGGGCACGGGCCGCTTCCCGCTGCGCCGAACCCCGGGTACGCCGCTCGACGCGGGCAAGATCGAGGAAATTGGCGAGCAGCTGATGACCGTGTTCGGAGGCGATGCTCTCGGGATGGAACTGCACGCCGTGTACGGGGTGCCGCTTATGCTGGAGGCCCATGATCACGCCATCTGCCGTCTCCGCGGTGATCTCCAGCGCATCCGGCAAGCTTTCCCGCTCGACCACGAGCGAATGGTAACGCGTGGCGGAGAAATCCTGCGGCAGTCCGGCGAACACACCCTTGCCGGTATGATGGACCTTGGAGAGCTTCCCATGCATGAGGGTTGGCGCACGCACTACCCTGCCGCCATAGACTTGGCCGATGGCCTGATGCCCGAGGCAGACGCCAAGGATCGGGATCACCGGCCCGGCGCGGGCGATCAAGTCGAGACAAATGCCCGCACGGTCGGGATCGCAAGGCCCTGGCGACAGCACAATGGCCTCCGGGCCTTCGGCCAACACCTCGTCCACCGTCACCTTGTCGTTGCGGTAGACGCGGGTCGAGGCGCCCAATTCGCCCAGGAAATGGACGAGGTTGTAGGTGAAGCTGTCGTAATTATCGATCAGTGTCAGCATGGGGTGGTGTTACGCTTGGGCCGGACGCCGCGTCAAGGTTCCCGCGCCTAGCCCCGCAAATCCTTGGGCGCGAGGAACAGATTCAGGGTCCCGCTATTGACCGTGACGCTCTTCCAAAGTCCGGCGGCGAAATTGATCACCGCCAAGGCCGCAGTGGGGAATTTGGTCATTAGCCGGTCGCGGAAATGCTTCGGCCCGGCGCCGACGAGATCGAGCGCAAAGGCGTGAAGCTCCGGATTGTGGCCCACCAGCATGACCCGGTTGGCGCCGGGCTGGATGCCATGCAACAACTCAAGCATTATCTCGGGTCTCGCATGGTAGAGCGCGTCCTCATAGACGACCTTTGGCTCGACCCTCAGTTCCGGCAGCACGAGATCGAGCGTGTCGCGGGCGCGGCGCGCCGAGGAGCAAAGTACAAGCTCGGGGTCGATGCCTCGCTCGGCCATGGCCTTACCCATCAGCGGCGCGTCGTTCATGCCACGAGTGGCGAGCGGCCTGTCGATATCCGACAGCGCCGGATTGCTCCAACTCGATTTGGCGTGACGAAGGAGGATCAGCGTCAGCATCGGGCTCATTGCCCGCGCTTGGCACGAGCGGCGAAGCGTACCGCCTCGTCGGCAGCCTTGAACAGCGCGCGCGCCTTGCTCACGCACTCGGCCTGCTCACGCTCGGGCACCGAGTCGGCGACAATGCCGGCGCCGGCGCGCACATACATTTTGCCGTCCTTCACCACCGAGGTCCTGAGCACGATGCAGCTATCCATTTCGCCGGCCGCCGAGAAGTAACCGACACAGCCCGCATAGGGTCCACGGGCCTCATCCTCCAGCTCATCGATGATCTCCATGGCGCGGACCTTCGGCGCGCCCGAGACGGTCCCGGCCGGGAAGCCCGCCATCAACGCATCGACCGCGTCGAACTCAGGCGAAAGCGCGCCTTCCACATTCGACACGATATGCATGACCTGGCTGTAATATTCGAGGAAGAACGAATCCGTGACCCGCACGCTGCCGACCTCCGCCACGCGGCCGACGTCATTGCGGCCGAGGTCGAGCAGCATCAGATGCTCCGCGCGCTCCTTCGTATCGGCTAGCAGCTCCTTGGCAAGCGCCTTGTCCTCTTCCGGCGTCGCGCCGCGCGGCCGCGTGCCGGCGATCGGCCGGATGGTCACCTTGCCATCGCGCACCCTGACCAGGATCTCGGGGCTCGACCCGACCACGGCGAAGCTGCCGAAATTGAGATAATAGAGGTAAGGGGAGGGGTTGATGCGTCTGAGCGCCCGGTAGAGCGCAAAAGAGGGCAGCGTGAAAGGCGCCTCGAAGCTCTGGCTCAACACCACCTGAAAAATATCGCCGGCGGCGATGTAATCTTTGGCGCGTTTGACCTTGGCCATATAGGCCTCGGGCGCCGTCACGGCCTTCGGCTCTGGATGCGGCACGCTGAGATCGGGAGCGCTGGCATGCGGCAGCGGCTGATCCAGCCGCTCCAGCACAAGATTCAGCCGTTCCGCGGCGCGGGCATAGGCCGCCTTGGCGCTGACCCCCGGCGCGGGGCGCACTGGCGTTACCACGGTCATCTCATCCTTCACATTGTCGAAGACGACGATGAGCGTGGGGCGCACCAAGATGCTGTCGGGGAGCCCGAGCATGTCCGGCTTCTCGCCCGGAAGATGCTCGATCAGCCGCACTGTGTCGTAACCCATATAGCCGAAGATGCCCGCCGCCATGGGCGGCAGCTCTTCCGGCAGAGCGATCGCCGATTCGGCGAGCAGCGCCCTCAGCGAAGCGAGCGCCGGCAGTGGCGAGGGGGCGAAGGCATCAGGATCGGCCTGGGGCGCTCGATTGACCTCGGCCTTGGTGCCCTCGGCGCGCCAGATCAGATCGGGCTCGCAGCCGATAATCGAGTAACGTCCGCGCGCGGCGCCGCCCTCGACCGATTCCAGGAGAAAGCTGTTCGGCCGCTCATGCGCGAGCTTGAGCATGGCGGAGACGGGCGTTTCGAGATCGGCGACGAGCCTCGTCCAGACCACCTGCGGAACGCCGTCCTCGTAGCGCCGCGCGAAGCGCGCAAAGTTCGGCTCGATCGCGCCGCCCGCCGCTTGCTGCTCCAAGGGCGGGATCGAGGCCTTGGCAGAGATCATGGCTCTTCGCTGCCGATCAATTTGGCGAGAGCCTGCTGATTGACGTAAACGCCGTAGCGATTTTCCAGCGCCTTGAAATATTCCGCGATGGCATCCTCGCTGATAAGCAGTCCAAGTTGTTGCTTCAGACGCGTGGCCTCGGCCTCGGTCAGAGCCTCAGGCGCGGTGACCTTATCGACTTGGAAAACGATGCGGCCTTCGCCGGCGCCCGACGGCGCCGATCCAAAGCCCTTTTCGGGCAAGGTGAAGGCCTGCGCCACAGCGGCGGGGAGGACGTTCACTGTGATGCTGTCGCGCTTCAAGGGATCGCTGATCAGAACCTCGGTATTGAGGTCCTTGGCGACGTCTTCCAGCGTCTTGCCGCCGTTCAGGCTGGTGACGAGATCTTGCGCATATTTGGCGACGCGGGAACGTACCTCCTCGCTGTGCCAGTCCTTGGCGACCTTGTCCTTGATCTGCTCGAGAGGCTTGAGCTGCTGCGGCACCACGCCCAGGACCTCGTACCAGATGACGCCCTCATCCTTGGCGTCGATCGGATCGTTTTCCACGCCGATATCGGTGGCAAAAGCTGCGTTCAGCACGTCCTTTTGCGCCGGTAGCGTTACCGTCGACCCGTCCGGTTTGCGGCCCTCGCGATCGACCTGATCGATCAGCAAGTAGTCGAGCTTGAGTTCGTTGGCCGCCTCCGCAAGCGTCGCCCCGGAAGCGAGCTGATCCTCGATCTTGTCGTGCAGGTCGAAAATGGCGCCGGACGCGCGCTCCTTGAGCAGCTTTTTCTCCAGCTCTGCTTTTGCTTCTTCGAAGGTGGGCGTCTTGCCGGGCTCGATCGCTGTGACCTTCAGCAACACGATACCGCCAAGCTTGCCAGTAACCGGCTCGCTCACCTTGCCAACCTCGAGTTTGAAGGCCGCCTCGGCAATTGCGGCGTCGGCAAGCTCGGCGCGGCCGACATTGCCGAGATCGATGTCGACCTCAGTCAGCCCTTGCTCTTTGGCGATCTCGACGAAGTCGGCGCCGGATTGAAGCTTGTCATAGGCAGCCTTGGCCGTCTCCATATCGGGGAAGGTGATCTGCAGGATCTTCCTGCGTTCCGGACTCCCGAGTTGATCTTTGCTTGCTTCATACGCAGCCTTCAGATCCGCTTCGGTTATGTTGACCTCGGCCTTCACCGTCTCGGGTGTGACGGCCAGCACACCGATCTTGCGATATTCCGGCTGCGTGTATTTGCTCTGGTGGTTTTCGTAGTAGCGCTTGAGATCCTCCTCGGTCGGCTCCGGAATGGTCCCTGCAACACTTTCCGGAACCAGCACATAGCGCAGCGTTCGCGTCTCGCCGTTGTAGCTGTTCAGCGCCTCGAGCAGAACCAATGGAGCATTTGCCACCTTGCCGACCGTGGAAAGGATCTGCCGGCGCAGATTGCGTTCACGCATCGCATTCAGATAACTGTGCTCGTTCATGCCCATCGAATACAGCGTTTGCTGGAAGATCGCCGGACTGAAATTCCCGAGCGCGTCTTTGAAGGCGGGATCCTTCATAATCTCCTCAAGCAGCGCAGCCTCCGTAATGCCGAGATGCAGTTCCTTGGCATGATTGTCGACCGCAGCCCCCCCAACCAGCCGCTCCAGCACGCGGCTGTCGAGTCCGAGCGCGCGCGCCTCTTGCAGGGAAAGGCTGCGTCCGGCCTGCGAGCTCATGGCGCGCAGCACTTCCTGCTGGGCGCGCAGGTAATCCTGGCTGGTGATCTCCGTATCCCCGACACGGATGAGAGTCTGCCTGCCGTAGCCGGTGAAAACGTCCGCGATCCCCCAGATCGCGAAGCTGACCACCAGCAGGCCGACAAGGATCAAGCCGAGGGTTCGGGCAGCCCCTTTGCGCAATGTATCGAGTGCCACGCTGAAAACCTTCCAATTCGCGATTTGCCAAAGCCGCGCTGGCGTCCGATGCTTGGACATCCTCGCGCGGCGGCGGCATCATAGGTAGCAAGGAGAAGCCCGGCAAGGCAGGGTCTTTGGCCAAGCCTTGGCGGAAGGTAAAGAGCCGCTCTCAGAGGAGCTCGGTAAGGAGGGGACGTGGGCGCGATCAAGCCGCTGGTGGCGGGGAATTGGAAGATGAACGGGCTCACCGCCTCGCTGGGCGAGGTCCAGACGCTTAAGGAACGCGTTGCTCGGGGCCCCATCCCGGAAGCTGATATCATGGTTTGCCCGCCCGCGACTCTGCTCGCCCAGGCGCGCTATTTCCTCACGGGGAGCACAATCCTGCTCGGTGCCCAGGATTGCCATACCGAGCCGTCCGGCGCCCATACCGGCGATCTTTCCGCCGAGATGCTGGCCGACGCGGGTGCGCGTGCCGTAATCGTGGGTCATTCCGAGCGGCGCAACGATCACGGCGAGACCGATGCGCTCGTCAACGCCAAGGCGCGGGCTGCATATCGCGCAAACATTGCCGCCATCATCTGCATCGGCGAGACGGAGCAGGAGCGCCGGGATGGGACGACCTTGCAAGTCGTGCGGCGCCAGCTCGAAGGCTCGCTGCCCAGTGTGGCGCGCGCTTCGAACACGGTGATTGCTTATGAGCCGGTCTGGGCGATCGGTACCGGCCTTACGCCGACGCCCGCCGATGTTGCGGAGGTGCATGAATTTATTCGCGGCGAGCTTGGCCGTCTCCTGGGCGAGAGCGAAGCCAAGGGCGTGCGCATCCTCTATGGTGGATCGGTCAAACCCGACAATGCGAGTGAGCTTCTTTGCGTGCCCGATGTCGATGGCGCCCTGGTCGGCGGCGCAAGCCTGAAGGCCGCCGATTTCTACGCGATTGCCTCGGTTTATGCGGGAAGATGACTGGCAGGAAACGAGAAAGCGGGTTGGCAAACGGGCCGATCTTCGCCATTCTGGTGCGGGACTGATTTGCCGGCAGGGAAATCCAAGTCTTACCGGCGGGGACATGACGATGCCGTTCCTGGGCTTCATTGCCGTGGCGCTGCTCGCCACGGGCTTGGCGGCGCCGTTTTTGGCGGTTGCTTTCGCCGAACCGCTCGACCAGGCCGCCTGCAACAGTCTGGAGACGGAGCGCAAGAAGCTGCTGACTCCGAAGATGAAGGAAGCGCTCGAGCAGGGTCCGGATTGGGTCAAGGACCATCTCAACGAGGGGGATATCGAAAAGGTCAGAGAGTTTCTGCTCGTCGAGGAGAAGATTGAATTCCGCTGTCGCAGAAACAACGTCATCGCCAGAGCGCTGAAGGAAGCCGCAGCCAACCCCGACGGAGTTCCTCTGCCGGACCGGAAGCCGCCGGTACCGCAGAGCACGGCGGAAAGCAGCGACCAGGTGCCGCAGAAGGCGGTGGCAAGCGGGGATCCTGAGATGCCATTGCCGGACCGTAAGCCCGGTGCGGCACAATCGGCGGAAGCCGACGTCCCGGCTAGCCAAACGGTAGCGGATTCGGCTAAGACGGCGCCTTCGAAGACGAAGGCGACGCGATGATTACGGTTATTCTGCTGGTTCATATCATGATCTGCGTGGCGCTCGTGGGTGTCGTGCTGCTGCAGCGCTCCGAAGGGGGCGCGCTCGGCATCGGCGGCGGCGGGAGCGGCAGTTTCATGACCGGGCGTAGCGCCGGCAATGCGCTCACCAAGACAACGGCAGTCCTTGCTGCCGCCTTCTTCGCCACGAGCCTCTTGCTTTCGATACTCGCGAGCCAGCAGCGCCCCGCGCCCACTATCGTTCCGACCGACGGCGGTTTGGCACCGCTGCAAGTGCCAGGCACGCCAGCGCCAGCCGCACCCGCTGCGCCCGCCGCGCCGCAAGCACCCCAGGCGCCGCAATCGGAATAGGTACGCTCGGCCGTCCACAAGGTTAAACCGCCGACCGGGCCAATCCGTTCTTTGGGGGTTACGACTCGGCCCGGTTTCGGTGTATGGTCGAGGCCCATGGCGCGGTACGTTTTCATTACCGGCGGCGTGGTTTCCTCACTCGGCAAGGGGCTCGCCTCTGCGGCGCTCGGAGCGCTGCTGCAGGCGCGCGGGTTCAGCGTGCGGCTACGCAAGCTCGACCCCTATCTCAATGTCGACCCCGGAACCATGAGCCCCTATCAGCACGGCGAGGTGTTCGTCACCGACGACGGCGCCGAGACCGATCTCGATCTCGGCCATTACGAGCGCTTCACCGGCCGCCCGGCGAGCCAGGCCGACAACATCACCACTGGGCGCATCTATCAGGAGATCATTGCCCGCGAGCGGCGCGGCGACTATCTCGGCGCCACCGTGCAGGTGATTCCGCACGTCACCGACGCCATCAAGAACTTCATCACCTCCGGCAATGAGGGCGTCGACTTCGTCCTCTGCGAGATCGGCGGCACGGTCGGCGACATCGAGGGCTTGCCCTTCTTCGAAGCGATCCGCCAGCTCGGCAACGAGCTGCCGCGCGGGCATACCGCCTTCATCCATTTGACGCTCGTTCCCTATATCCCGAGCGCCGGCGAATTGAAGACCAAGCCCACGCAGCATTCCGTCAAGGAGCTGCGCTCGATCGGCATTCAGCCCGACGTGCTGCTCTGCCGTACCGACCGGCCTCTGCCCAAGGACGAGCGGCGCAAGATCGCGCTGTTCTGCAATGTGCGCCCCGAGGCGGTCATCCAGGCCCTCGACGTGCAGAGCATCTACGACGTACCGGTTGCCTATCACGCCGAAGGACTCGATCGCGAAGTGCTGGCGGCTTTCGGCATCACCACGGCGCCAGAGCCCGATCTCAAGTCCTGGCGGCAGATTGCCGAGACCATCGCCAATCCGGACGGCGAGGTCACGGTTGCGGTGGTGGGCAAATACACCGGACTCAAGGATGCCTATAAATCGCTCAACGAGGCTCTCGTGCATGGCGGAATCGCCAACAAGGTGAAGGTCAATCTCGAATGGATCGAATCGCAGATCTTCGAGAGCCAGGACGCCGCCGCCTATCTGGAGGAGGTGAACGGCATTCTCGTGCCAGGCGGCTTCGGCGAGCGCGGCTCGGAAGGAAAGATTCAAGCGGCGAAATTCGCCCGCACCAGGGGGCTGCCTTATTTCGGCATCTGCTTCGGCATGCAGATGGCGGTGATCGAGGTCGCGCGCGACGTGGCCGGCATCGAAAACGCGAGCTCGACCGAATTCGGCCCGACCGAAGAACCGGTGATCGGCCTCATGACCGAGTGGATGAAGGGCGAGGAATTGCAGAAGCGGCAATCGAACGGCAATCTCGGCGGCACCATGCGGCTCGGCGCCTATGACGCGGTGCTTGCCAAGGGCAGTAAGGTCGCCGAGATCTACGGCACGACCCGTATCTCCGAGCGCCATCGCCACCGCTACGAAGTGAATATGCGCTACCGCAACAAGCTCGAAGCTGCGGGCTTGCGCTTCTCGGGCCTTTCGCCCGATGGCCTCCTGCCGGAGATCGTCGAAATTCCCGACCATCCCTGGTTCATCGGCGTGCAGTTCCATCCCGAGCTGAAATCGCGGCCCTTCAGCCCGCATCCGCTGTTCGCCTCTTTCATCGGCGCCGCCGTCGAGCAATCGCGACTCGTATAAAGCCGCACGCCTCCTGCGCCTGTTGACGGCTGCGCCGCGCGGTCCCATGGTCCGGGCATGAATGAAGCCATCAAGCCCGAGCCGAGCGCCGTCGTCGCGGCCGGAAAAGCGCGGTTCGGCAACGATTTGCCGTTCGCCCTGATCGCCGGGCCCTGTGTGCTTGAAAGCCGAGCGCACGCGCTGGAGATGGCGCAGGCCCTGAAGGAAATCGCGAAACGTCTCCAGCTTGGCCTCGTCTACAAGTCCTCCTTCGACAAGGCGAATCGGACCAGCGCCAAGAGCGCGCGCGGACTTGGTCTGAGAGAGGCGCTTCCCATCTTCGCCGAGATCAAGGAACGCGTCGGCCTTCCCGTCACCACCGACGTGCACGAGCCGGAGCAATGCGCCGCCGCCGCAGAGGTGGTTGACGTGCTGCAAATCCCCGCCTTCCTCTGCCGCCAGACCGATCTGCTCGTCGCCGCGGCGCGCACCGGCAAGCCCGTCAATGTCAAGAAAGGGCAATTCCTCGCGCCTTGGGACATGAAACATGTCGTGGCCAAGCTCATTGGCGCCGGGAATCCCAATGTGCTCGTCACCGAGCGCGGCGTCTCCTTCGGCTACAACACGCTTGTTTCCGATATGCGCGCGCTTCCCATTCTCGCCGAGACCGGGGCGCCGGTGATTTTCGACGCGACCCACTCGGTGCAGCAGCCGGGAGGGCAGGGGGAGCGGAGCGGCGGCGAGCGGCGTTTCGTTCCGGTGCTTGCGCGCGCGG
>Ga0073934_10011653_pt1 | contig 10572 bp, 6 predicted proteins | sample LarsenN4metaG_FD_76834 | JGI IMG/M metagenome (GOLD analysis project Ga0073934, IMG submission 76834) | Hot spring sediment bacterial and archeal communities from British Columbia, Canada, to study Microbial Dark Matter (Phase II) - Larsen... ... | reverse complement strand
GATTCCCGCCGCGACCAGCGGATCGATATAGATGCCCGCCACGCGCGTCTCGCCCGCCCAGCCGTGATCGGCGAAGTAGACGAGGCCGTCGGGCGCCGTCCCCACCGTGGCGAAGCGGCCGATGGCGTCGTTGACGAGGATCTGGTCGATATCGCCATCGCCGTTGACATCGGCCGAGCCGATCCGCAGCCACGAACCATTGCCGCCCAGCGCGTTGCCGTCGAAATCGCGGATCGCGTTCATCGCGCTCTGGTAGACCGCCGGGGTGGCGGTCTCGAAATTGACGCTCACCCCGGTCCCGGGGCGCAGGCGCAGCACCTGATCGTTGAACTGCAGGAATTCGACCGCGGTCAGCGTGTCGGTGCCGTCGGCGCCCACCACCCGAAACACCCCGTTGAAGGTCTGGGTCACGGTATAGGCCGAACGGTTGCCGCGCACCACCGCGGTATCGACATTGCCGCCGCCGTTGATCGTGTCGTTGCCCCCAAGACCGGTGAGCACGTTGGCGCCGTCCGAACCGATCAGGGTATTGTCGATGAAATTGCCTGTGGCGCTGAAATCGCCGTTCATGATGATCAGGGTCTCAACCGAATTGGCGATCACCCCGTTCATCCCGAAGACACGCATGGTGTCGTTGCCGCCCGAAGCGGTTTCGATGATCACGTCACCGGCATTGTCGATCTCGTAGATGTCGTCGCCCGCGCCGCCTTCGAGCCGGTCGACGCCGGTGCCGCCGACGAGCAGGTCATTGCCCTCGCCGCCGTAGATCCAGTCCTCGCCAGCATCGCCGTAAAGCAGATCAGCACCGATCTCGCCGTAGATGTCATCGTTGCCGTCGCGGCCGCGGATGGTGTCATTGCCATCATAACCGAACAGCAGGTTGCCGAACTGATTGCCCAGCAAAGTGTCATTGAAGGTGGAACCGCTCAGCCCCTCGAAGTCGGCGAGCGTGTCCCTGCCCGCCCCCGAGGTCTGCTGGGCCGAGGCGATCGCGAGATCGACGGACACCGCTGCCGCAGCCGTCTCGTAGGCGGCAATGTCGAAGCCGAGACCACCATACAGGCGATCATTGCCGGCCCCGCCAATGAGCCAGTCGTCACCGCCCATCCCGTACACTTCGTCCGCTCCGCCACGAGCATTGATCACATCATCGCCTCCGGTGCCGGTGATGACGTCATTGCCTTCGGTCGCGGGCGCAGGCAGGTCGATGCTGACGAAGCCGATACCCTGCGCGGTGTTGAAATAGACTCCTTCGCCATCGGGTGTGACCACCAGTTCGGCGCCGTGCTGGAGCGTGTCGAAATTGAGCCCGGAAACCGGCGCGGTGGCCGCCACAGTGAAGTTGTAGGCATCAATCACCACCATCGCATTGGCGATCGGGTCCATGAAATAGATGCGATTGCCATCGGGGCTGAAGGTCACGCCGGGAGAGAAGGCCAGGTTCGGATAAAGGTTGGCGAGATTGCCGATGTAATCCATCGTCCCGTCATAGACATGCACCCCGCCGCCGGTGACGATCACGATCCGATCGTTGGCGGTATCGCCGGAGGCAGCCTCGACGCCGTCGGCGTAGCCGCAGACGTCGTTCTGATAGATCCCGTTACTGCGGACCGACGATCCATCGGGTGCGATAAGGAAATATTCGGCCGAGGACAGGCCGAGCTGGCCGAGCAGCACCGTGCTAGATCCGGACATGGTCAGCAGCGAAGCAGCCGAGCCGAGCCCGGCGTAATAGCTCGACGAGAAGCTCATCGAGCCGTCCGACAGCTCGAGCGTGCCTAGCGCGGCCCAGCCGCTCCAGCCGGGCAGGATGTTGCGCGAAACCTGCAGGGTATCCGAATCGCTCCATGCGACGTCGGCGAAGGTTGAGTCCGATCCCCGGACGGTGAAGGTCATCTCGTCGGCGACGAAGGTGTTGAGGTCGAGCACGTAACGGCTGACATCGGCCGAGTTTTCCGTCCAAGCTTGGAACTGCTGGACGTTTTCAGGCACTTCTTCGACGATCGCCAGCCGCGCGCCGTCGGGCGAGAGCGCGATCGACCCGAGATCGTCGCCGAGCAGCGATTCGAACACCAGCGCACCGCTGACCGCATCATAAACCCTCAGCACGCCGTCGTTGCCCGCGACGAAAATCAACGTACCGTCCGGGCTGAGGGTCCAGTCCTCGTCGCCATCGGTTGCGATAAGAAGCGCGCTCATACGTCCATTCCCTTTGCCTGCCGGTGCCGCGCAGACAAGCGCGTCTGGAAATCCTGCCGCAAGGGATGGAGCCGACCCTGATCTCCCGAGGTCCGGAGGTACCCTCAAGCTGGCCAGAGGTCAATCCAGCGTTTGCCGGATTCTGCCGCTGCGCTAGGCAGTTAGCGGCATCTCGGACGAAGCCGCGCATCGCGCGCCTATTGTTCCTGCATCGATTGCGAGACGGTCTTGAAAATCGGCTTGGTGAGGTAGTTCCACACCGTCGTCTTGCCCGTGAGAATCTCTGCCGTGGTGGTCATGCCCGGCTGCAGATCGATCGCCACGCTGCCGGCTCCCTCGCGCATGGTGGCGGTGTCGACCTCGAGATTGACCCGGTAATAGGCCTCGGAGGAACCGTCGTCGGCAGTTTCCACGATCGTGTCGGGGCTGACGAACACCACCGTGCCGCGGGCCGAGCCATAAACCGCATTGTCATAGGCGTCGAAATTGACCCGCGCGCGCTGGCCCACCTTCACGAAGGCAATGTCGCGCGGGGCAACGCGGCTTTCGACGATCAGCTTCTGCCCGGCGGGCACGATCTGCAGCACTTCCTCACCCGCGCGCACCACCCCGCCGATGGTGGTGATGCGCACATTCTTGACGATCCCGTCGGTGGGTGCGGTCAGCCGCCCGGCCGCAAGGCTGTCCTCGGCCCGCGCCAGCTGTTCGCGCGCGGCGGCAAGCTGTTCCTCGGTGCCGGTGAATTCGTCCTGCAATTCGCGCAGATATTGCGCGCGCAGGTTGGAGATGCGCCCCTCGGTCTCGACCACGCGCTGGCGCATGGCGATGATCTCCGAGCGCGCCACATCGCCGGTGCCGAGCAGCGGCAGGTTGAGATCGAGCTCCTGCTGCTGCAGCCGCGCGAGATCGCGCAGGGTCGCGATTTCACCATCCAGGCTGGCGCGGCGCTGGGTGTAAAGCTGGCGCTGGTTGGCGGTGAATTCGGGAAAGTCTGCGAGGCTTTCGGGAAAGCGTAGCGGCTTGCCGTAAAGCTCGGCCTCGATCCGCGCCATGCGGCTTTCGAGCGCGGCCACCTTGAGCCGCGCCTCGCGCACCGCCGCCTCGAGCTGCACCGTGTCGAGCGCGATCAACAGGTCGCCGGCCTTGACCCGCGCACCCTCGCGCACCGCGATGCGGGCGATCGCACCGTCCTGCTCGGTCTGCACCACCTGCACCCTGGCGAAGGGCACCACCCGGCCCGGGGCGCGCGCGACCTGATCGAGCTCGGCCCACAGCGACCAGCCGATGAAGCCGAGAATGGTCGCCGAAATCGCAAGGATGATCAGCCCGCCGGGCCGCAGCAACCTGTTCACGCCGCGCCTCCGGTGTTGATCCGGGTGCTCACGAAGCTCTCGCCCCCGCTGCGCGGCGGGCCGGAGAACTCCCTCACCTTGCGCAGGAATTCGTCGGCCGGCTCGCTGCGTACGATGCCGCCGCGGGCCATCACCACCACCCGGGTGAAGCGTTCGACCAGCGGCAGCTTGTGGGTCGCCATGACGAGGATGCTGTCCTTGCCGAGCCGCGCCTCGATCGCGTCGAGCACCGCCTTCTCGCTTGCCGCATCGAGCGCGGCGGTGGGCTCGTCGAGCAGCCACACGCCGGGTGCAGCGTGGATCATGCGGTTCAATGCCACCAGCGCGCGCTGCCCGCCCGAGAGCCCCGTGCCACCCTCCTGGAGTTCGGCATCAAGCCCGCGGTGGCTCCCGGCGAAGAGGGCATCGAGCCCTGTCGCCTGGGCCACGGCGATGAGATCGTCGTCGCTCACCCCGGCGAGGCCCATGGTCAGACTGTCGCGCAGGCTCCCGCGCACCAGCCGCGCGTTCTGCGACAGATAGCCGATATTGCGCCGCAGGGTCTCCTCGGCGATCTGCGCCAGATCGAGCCCGCCGAGCGTGATCGTCCCGGCGCTGGGCGAATAGAGCCCGGCGAGCAGCTTGAGCAGGGTCGATTTGCCCGCGCCCACCCCGCCGAGCACCGCGACGCGCTCGCCCGGGGCGATCTCGAGCCGTTCGACCGCCAGCACCTCCGGCCCGCCACGGTAAGCGAAGCGCACTTCGCTCGCCACCAGCGGCCCGGCGAGCTTCCCGGGCCGCAGCCCACCGCGCGAGGCGGTGGTCTCGACCGGGTGCTGGAGCAGCGCATCAAGCCCCCTCAGAGAGGAGCGCGCATAACCCCATTGCACGATCAGGTTGGGCAATTGGGCGATCAGCGGCCCGTTGATGCGCCCGACGATGATCGAGCAGGCCAGCAGCGCGCCGGTGGTGATCACGCCGGTCGCGGCGAGATAGGCGCCGAAGCAGAGCACCGCAGTATAGGTCGCCTGCTGCATCGTCGAGAACAGCGCGCCCGACACCGCCGAGGCGCGTTTCACCGGGTAATCATAGTGCTGGATTTCGCCGATCAGACGGTTCCAGCGCGCCAGCATGTGCCACCCGCCGAGATTGGCCTTCAATGTTTCGGAAGCGTCAAGCATCTCGACCAGCATCCCGTTCTTGCGGGTGCCGGTCACCTGGGCGCGCTCGGCGCTCTTGCGGATGACGCGGGCGAACAGCAGCGCCATGGCAATCGCGATCGGGAAGCTCACCAGCGGCACCAGCGCCAGCGGCCCGCCGATGCCCAGCACCACAAGAATAAACAGCACCGCAAACGGCAGATCGGTAATCACGAACAGCGAAGAGGCGGACATCACCTGGCGGATCTGCTCCTGCCCCTGGATCTGCGCCGCCAGCGTCCCGATCCCGCCGGGGCGCGCGTCGAGCCGGATCGCCTGCGCGCGGGCGAAGAAGAAGGCGGAGACTTCGCGGTCGATCCCCTGCGCCTCGGCCTCGATCAGCACCCCGCGCAGGGAACGCAGCGCGAGATCGAGCAGCAGCGCGAAGGCCACACCCGCGGTCAGCACAATGAGGGTGTCGAAGCTGGCGAGCGGGATCACCCGGTCATAGAGCTGCATCGCATAGAGCGAGGTCGCCAGGGCGAGGATGTTGGCGAAGACCGTCGCCAGCCCCGCCAGCACCAGCGCGGACTTGCGCCGGGCAATCGCGCGGGCAAAGACCTGGAAGGCGGTGATATCGGCTTCGCCGAGCGGATCGGCGAAGATCAGGCGATGGAAGCTCTGGCCTTCGCCGCGCAGCGTGATGGCGCCGCCGCCGACCAGCGCAAGCTCGTCCTCGCCGATCCATTGGGCCGCCGCCAGCCAGCCGGACTGCTCATCGTAGAGCAGCAGCGGCAGTTCGTCGGGACGCGGGCGCCCGACGATGCGCTGCGGCGGCTCCCACCCCAGCGCGGCGCATAGGACTTCGAGCGCGGCCGGTCCGGCGGGCAGGGCCTCGGTCTCGCACTCGGCTGCCCAGCCGGGCGCGAGCGAGCGGCCCGCGGCTTCCGCGTAACGTTCGATTGCGAGGAGAAGATCGGCGGCCATGGCGCGCATTCCTGCCCTAGAGACCCGCCGGACGCCAGCGGCACGACAGCGCGAGGATGCGCGTGGCATTGGCTGCGGCATTCACCCGCGCGTCGCTTTCGGCAATCCGCGCGCTTACCAGCTCGCGCGCGGCGTTGAGCACGTCGAGCCAGCTGCGCCGCCCGGCAACGAACTGACGCTGGTAGCTCGCCTGCAGATCGGCGGCCGCCAGACTGGCGCCGGTTCCCGCATCGGCCTGGGCGCGGTTGGAGCGCAGCGCGACATATTCATTGCCGATCCGCGCGCGCAATTCGCGGTCGATCGCGCCAAGCTGGGCGACGTTCTGCTCGACCCGCGCCTCGGCCCGGTCGATCGCGGAGAAGCGCGACAGGCCAGCGCCGGTCTGTGCCCGCAGCACCAGCGCGGCGCGCGCACCGGTCAGCTCGTTCTGCGACAATTGCAGCAGCAGCTGCGGCCACAACGCACCCTTGGCCGAGCGCAACTCGGCTTCGGACGCGAGGATCTGGTTGCGCAGCCGCCCGAGAGCCGGGGCGCAGGCGACCATCTCGTCGAAGGCAACGGGTTCGGGCGGGACGGCGTCGAAGATCGCGGCATTGGGCAGCACCGGGCTTTCTGCCCCCGCGCCCGCCAGCTCGGCGAGCCGGACGCGCGCGCTGTCCCCGGCTTCGCGCGCCGCGGCGAGTTCGATCTCGAGCTGGGTGGTGCGCGAACGGGCGAGGGTGAGATCGGCTTGCGGCGAGACCTCCTGCGCCACCCGTCGCTCGATCGAGGCGACCAAGGCGCGGTGATCGGCGATGCCCGCCTCGAGCGCGCGGGCGCGCTCGTCGGCGCGGACCGCCCCGAACCAGGCCTCGATGATCCCGGCAAGGACGCTGAAGCGCGCCTCGCGCAGTCCTTCGATACCGGCATCGCGCTGGCCGCGCGCAGCGTCGATCTGGTTCTCGATGGTTCCGCCCGCCCAGATCGGCTGCTCGAGCGCAACGTTGAACCCCAGCCCGTCGATATTGGCCGCGTTGGAGCCCCCGGTCGCGGCGAGCGCCTCGGCGGTGAGGCTGGGATAGCGCTGCCACTTGGCGGCCTCGAGATCGGCCTGCGACACCGCGAGTGCAGCGCGGCTGGCGATCACCTGCGGATTGTCCGATAGCGCCCGGTCCGCAAGCGCGACCAGCGCCGGCGGCAGGCCCTCGGGCACGACAGACGGGGCATCATCGGCCATCGGCGCGGCGGCGACAGGGCCATAGGCCGCATCCTGCGCCGCCCCGCCTGCTGCGGCGAGGCACGCTGCCAGACAGGACGCGATCCAGCCGGCGCGCAGGCTGCGCGTCACGATCAACTGCCGCGAAGAACGATGTAGTGCCGGATTGCCCATGCCCATTGCCGCCGGCGGCGCGATTGCGGGTCTCTCGCCGCTCCTGTTTCCGCCGCTGCAATCGACGCAGATGCTTGCGCAGACAAGCGAAAAGTGCCCAGCCTGCGGTTTGGGCGCCGGTTTGGGACTGGGGCGAAGACCATTGCATCGCAGCGGCAAGCCCAGCAATAGGGGCCCGCCACGCCTTGGGGGAAAGCCAGTCATGCGCACCGTTCTCGTCACCGGATCCGCCGGGTTCATCGGTTTCCACCTGGCGCAATTGCTGCTCGAGGCGGGTTTTCGTGTCGTCGGCTATGACGGCATGACCGATTACTACGACGTGCGGATCAAGCAGCGCCGTCACCAGATGCTGCTGCAGCACCCGCATTTCGCCTGTACCGAGGGGATGCTTGAGGACTTCGAGCGCCTGCGTGCGCTGGCGCTGGCCGAGCGGCCCGAGGTCATCGTCCACCTGGCCGCGCAGGCGGGGGTGCGTTACAGCCTTGAAAACCCGCGCGCCTATGTCGATGCCAACCTGGTGGGCACCTTCAACGTGATGGAATGCGCGCGCGAACTGGGGGTGGAGCACTTGCTGATGGCCTCGACCTCCTCGGTCTATGGCGCCAACACCCAGATGCCCTTCACCGAAACCCAGAAGTGCGACACCCCGCTCACTCTCTACGCCGCGACCAAGAAGGCGAACGAGGCGATGGCGCATTCCTACGCCCACCTCTGGAACCTGCCGACCACGATGTTTCGCTTCTTCACCGTCTACGGGCCGTGGGGGCGGCCCGACATGGCGCTGTTCAAGTTCACCCGCGGGATCCTCGAGGGCACGCCGATCGACATCTACAACGACGGCGAGATGTACCGCGATTTCACCTATGTGAGCGATCTGGTGCGCGGCATCCGCCTGCTGATTGACGCCGCGCCGGTGCGGCCCGAAAGCCCGGAAGACATCACGCCTGGCGACAGCCTTTCCCCCGTTGCGCCCTACCGCGTCGTGAACATCGGCAATGGCGAGAAAGTGCGGCTGATGGATTTCGTCACCGCGATCGAGGCCGAATGCGGGCGCGATGCGGTGAAGAACTTCCTGCCGATGCAGCCGGGCGACGTGCCCGCGACCTGGGCCGATGCGAGCCTGCTGCACAGCCTCACCGGCTACGCGCCGCAGACCCCTTTCCGCGAGGGCGTGGCCCGCTTCGTGGCCTGGTATCGCGACTATTACGGCGTGTGAGGCCTATTCGGGCTTGTCGCCTTCCTCGGCGGGCTGGCCCGGCGCGGGCAGCGCGCCTTCGCCCGGAAGCTCGGATTGGCGTTCGCGCTCGAGCCGCTCCATATATTCGCGCTCGATCATCTCGACCCGTTCCTGCTCGGCCGCGGCCTCGGCATCGATGGTCGACATGCGCTCGGCGCGGGCCTCCTCAATCAGCTGGCTGAAGCGGACATTGTCGGCCTCGGCGCGATCCCTGTAGGCGGCCTCGATGAATTTCTGGGTGCAGCCGGTGAAGCCGCCCGCGCCTGCCGGGCTGCAGCTCATCGCCCCGAAATCGCCGACATATTTGATTTCCTCGACCCGCCGCGACCACGCCACATTGGCCGGCGAATCGCTTTGGCGCAGGTTGGAGGGGATGCGATAGCGTTCCGCTTCGACCAGGATCTCGCAGATCACCAACTCACCCGGCTGGGCCTCGGGGCACTCGTCGGCGCTGTAGGCGATCACCATGTTGATCTTCTCGTTCGCACTCTGCGCCGCGGCGGGAGCGGCAGGGCCAACGGCGGCGACGCCCGCGAGCAGGGCAGCGGCGAGAATACGGGGAGCGAGCAGTTGCGTCATCGCGTAAGGTCCTCTTGGCCGGCACGGCGGTCGATCCCTGCCATGCCTCCGGGCGGGGCCGCTTGTCTAGAGCGCATGCGCTGAACCGGCGGTGAAGCCGCCCGCACGGCCCGCGTGGTTAGCGAAAAATTGAGTCCTGTTAAGCTAGCGCGGCGCGCATGGACGCAAGTATCGCAGTCGTGGGACTGGGCTATGTCGGCCTGCCGGTGGCGGTGGCGCTGGCCGAACGGCTGACGCCGCGCGGCGCGAGGGTGGTGGGTTATGACATTTCCGCAGCCCGCATCGCGGCGCTGAGGTCCGGGCACGATGCCACCCGCGAGATCGAGGATGGCCGCTTGACGTCATGCGGCCTTGAAGTCTCCGACGATCCCGCCGTGCTCGCCGGAGCGAGCCTTGTCATCGTCACCGTGCCCACCCCGATCACCGAGGAACGCCGCCCCGATCTCGCACCCTTGCGCTCCGCCTGCGAGACCATCGGAACGCGCCTTGCGAAGGGCACGCTGGTTGTGTTCGAGTCGACCGTCTTTCCCGGCGTAACCGAGGAGATCTGCGGGCCCTGGCTGGCAGCCCATTCGGGCCTGGTGCAAGGACGCGACTTCGCGCTCGGCTATAGTCCCGAACGGATCAATCCGGGCGATCATGTCCACCGGCTCGAGACCATCACCAAGATCATCGCCGCCGACAGCGACGCCGCGCTCGCGCGGATGCGCGCGGTCTATGGCGCCATTGTCGATGCCGGGCTGCACGAGGCACCATCGATCAAGGTCGCCGAAGCGGCCAAGGTGATCGAGAACACCCAGCGCGATCTCAACATCGCGCTGATGAACGAGATCGCGCTGATCTTCGACCGCATGGGGATCGCCACCCGCGACGTGCTGGCGGCGGCAGGGACCAAGTGGAACTTCCTGCCCTTCACCCCCGGGCTCGTCGGCGGGCACTGCATCGGGGTCGATCCCTTCTACCTGACCGCGGCGGCGGAACGGCTCGGCTACCGGCCCGAGGTGATCCTCGCCGGGCGGCGGATCAATGACAGCATGGGCCAAGCGATCGCGCAGAAGCTGGTCAAGCTGCTGATCGGGCAGGGGGTTTCGCCCTGCCGCGCGCGGGTCGGCGTCATGGGGCTCACCTTCAAGCAGGACGTGCCCGATATCCGCAACTCCAAGGTGCCGGACATCCTCGCCGAACTGCGCGAATACGGCATGGCCACGCTTGTGAGCGATCCGCTGGCCGAGCCCGAAGCCGCCTTGCATGAATACGGCATCGCGCTCAGCCCGCCCGAGGCGCTGGCCGATCTCGATGCGCTGGTGCTGGCGGTCAACCATGCCGCCTACCTCGCCGACCCGGCCGGACTGGTGGCACGGGTGCGCACCGGCGGCGTGCTGATCGACGTCAAGAGCGCGCTCGACCGCGCGGGATTGCCCGAAGATCTGGTGTATTGGAGTTTGTAAGATAGATCGCGCCTTAGCGCCCCGGTCGCGATGCGACCGCAAGCGCGAATGCCCGCCCGCAGGCGCCCATAGCGAAGTGGAGGAACAGCGCCGAGGACGCACCGGCGGAGGCCGACGCGCCAATCAAAGCCTCTCGCTCACCTTGATGGCGATACGGCAGCCCAGCCGAATCGCCCCGGCGAGCAGCGGATAGGCCGGCGCGCGCTCGGCCCCATGGGCGAGTGCGGCGTCACGGTGTTCGCGCTCGTCCTCGCGGAAGGCCTCGATCAACTCCGCAAGCTCG
>Ga0073934_10011652_pt1 | contig 10573 bp, 12 predicted proteins | sample LarsenN4metaG_FD_76834 | JGI IMG/M metagenome (GOLD analysis project Ga0073934, IMG submission 76834) | Hot spring sediment bacterial and archeal communities from British Columbia, Canada, to study Microbial Dark Matter (Phase II) - Larsen... ... | reverse complement strand
TTGGTGAGACCGTCGCCGTCGGTGTCGATGTCGCACGACCCCAGGTCGCCGGAGAGCACCAGCGCGATCGCGTCGAACCGGTAGAGCAGCGATTCCGCCTTGTCGAGCACCGCGAGGACCAACTCGAGATCGTCGTCGAACAAAGGATCGAGCACCCCCGACAGCGCGATGGACACGGTGCCGCCGCTCGCGGGCGCGTCGGCGAGACCGATGATCTGGAACCCACCGGCGACGCTCCCGGCAAACATCAACAGCTCCGAATCGGCCGACACGGTCTGCGGCGCAAGCGTCGTGATGTCGATGCGCGCCGCCATCCCCGCCGTGACGGGACAGTCGGGCCGCTCGATCTCGATCACCGACGCAGCGAAGTCGGCGCCCCCGCACGGCGGGACGGCGTCGGTGTCGACCAGCCAGGCCGTTGCGTCGGGCGGGCCGGTCAGCGCCGCCTCGCCGGGGGCGGCCGGCACGAGCTGGCAGCTCGTGAGCGCCGCTTCCTCGGCGGGCGTCATCGCTCGCACGCTCCCCACGTACATCGTGTGCATGCCGGTCGCGGCGCGGACCGGGTGCATGGTCCCAAGCGCCGCGCCGAGCGCGCCGCAGCACGCGAGGACGGCAGCGAACGGGCGACGCATTCCGCCTATATCGGCATGTCGAAGCGGCGCTGGAGGCGGCGCATCCCGGCCAGCCAGCGGTCGTAGTCGTCGGCCTTGCGCCGGAAGTACTCGAGGACTTGCGGATGCGGGAGGATGAGGAACTGCTCCGCGGTGAGGCCGGCCACCACTGCGTCGGCGACGGCGTCGGGCTCGAGCATGCCGTCGACGCCGGCGACCCCTCCGCCGGGCGTTCCTGCGGTCATCGCGGTCCGCACTGCCTGCGGCGCGAGCACCGATACCTTCAGTCCCCGGTCGCCATAGGTGATCGCGAGCCACTCGGCGAACGCCACGGCCGCGTGCTTCGTGACGGAGTAGGGCGCGGAACCGAGCTGGGTCAGCAGCCCGGCCGCGGAGGCCGTCTGGAGCAGGTACCCGCCGCCTCGCTCGAGCATCCGGGGCACGAGCGCGCGGGCGGCGTAGACGTGGGCCATCACGTTCACGTCGATGCTGAGCTTCCAGGCGTCGTCGGGTGCCTCGGGGCCGCCGAGGATCGCGACGCCCGCGTTCGAGCAGAACAGGTCGATCGGGCCGACGTCGCGCTCGACCGTGTCGACGAGCCGCTCGACGTCCGCCGCGCTCGCGACGTCGCAGCGCAGCGCGACGCCGCCGATCGCTGCGGCCACCGTGTCCACGCCGGCGGCGACGTCGGCGACGACGACGCGACCCGCGCCCTCGGCGGCGAAGCGACGCGCGAGCGCGGCGCCGATGCCACCGGCCGCACCGGTCACGACGACGTTCGCCCCGGCGAGCCTCATGAGCCTGCGAACCTCATGAGCCTGCGAACCTCATGAGATCGCTGCCCCTTCCGCGTCGAGCTCGACGACGAACGCGCGGCCGTTCGCCGGCAACGCGGCCGCGATCCGGTTCGCGGCCCCCGCGTCGGCGAACGCGGCGACCGACGGGCCCGAACCCGAGAGCCACGCCGCCCAGGCGCCCGCCCGGAGCGCAGCGTCGATCGCGCCCCGTGAGTCGGGCGCCCGTGCGAGCCGGCGATCCTGGTGGAGCCGGTCCTCGGTGGCGGTCCGCAGCGCGTCGATCTCGCCCGAAGCCAGCGCGGCGACGAGGAGCGCCGTGCGACCGACGTTGAACACTGCGTCGGCGAAGGCCACCTGGTCGGGCAGGAGCCTCCTGGAGCTCGCCGTGGCGGTCTCGCGCTCGGGGACCCACACGACGACCGTGGGGTCGCGCCCGATCGGTACGCGAACGACACGATTGCCCGCGACGGCGACGACGCCCCCGTGCAGCGACGCCGCGACGTTGTCGGCATGTCCCTCGAGCACGGCCGCCTCGCGCAGCACGTCGGCACGCGTCTCCCACGCGGTGCGGCCGGCCTGAGCGTGCGCGGCGAGGAGCCCCGCGACTCGCGACGCGCCCGAGTAACCGAGTCCCCGGCCGCCGGGGAACTGCGCGCGCACCGACAGCGGGCCGTCTCCGCCCGCCGAGCGGAACGCGCGCACGGCCGGGTGCGTCTCGGGCGCGGCCTCGCCGTCGTCGCTCACTTCGATGTAGCGGGCGAGCGCGATGGCGACCGCGTCGAACGCGGGTCCGACGTTCGCGGACGACGCCGGAACTCGTATCACCCACCCGCGACGCACCCTCAGAGAATGACACGGCAAACGACGCGCGGAGGGGTACCTTCCCCCTTGTGCGAAAGCAGTGCGCGCGTCCCGGGTGCAGTGCGGCGGCAACCGCGACGTTCACGTTCGATGCCCGTCAGCAAACGGTATGGCTCGACGCTCCGGCCGAGGGGGCGGCACGAGCCGGCGAACTGTGCGAGCGGCACGTCCGCTCGCTGACCGCGCCACGCGGTTGGTTCGTCTCCGACCGGCGGCACCGAGCCCAAGACTTCGAGCACCTGCTCGATGCCCACACGCCGATGCTGTCCCGCGCCTTCCAGAGCGCCGGGACGGTTTGACCTCCCGCTCCGGCGGTAGGGCAAACTAGGGACCGGCCGGGGGGAGTAGCGGGCCGTTCCCGTGTGGGGCATCGAGCAGGGAGGAAGCCGCAACATGATCCCCGGGCCGAACTGGACCCGGCGGTACGGCTCTGCCGCGCGGCGCCTGTGCGCACGGGCAGGATGCGGTGCCCCGGCGGCCGCCACGCTTCGCTTCCAGCCGACGCAACGCGAGGCCTGGCTCGTCGACCTCGAAGACGACGTCGCGCGCACCGAGGGAGACCTGTGCGCGCGCCACGCGACAGCGCTGGTGCTGCCGCGCGGCTGGGCACTGCACGACCAGCGTCAGCACCCCCGCGCCGCGACGGTTCCCGACCCCGACCCCGACCCCGTGCCGCCGCGCGTGCGGCGCGCGCCGCGGGTCCGGCCCCCGCGGCGCGAGCCCGCGCCGATGCTGCCCGGCCTCGCGCTGGCGGCCGAGGAACGGGCCGTCCCGGCGCCTGCACCGCGGCCGGAGGACGTCGCCGCGGCGAAGCCGACACCCGCCGACGAGCTCGCGACCCTCCTGGACGCGCGCACGCCACTGCTGAGACGCGCGTTCGGCAACGTCGACATCGATCTTGACGTCTAGCGCGGCGCAGCGCTCAGTGATAGCCCTGCTCGTCGAGCGCGCGCCGGTACGCGATCGGTAGCAGCTCGACGAGTTGACCGTCGGGGTCACGGATGAACACTGCGCTGCCGATGTCGGTCGCACCGAGCACCTCGCCGCCGTAATCGGGTACACGCTCGCAGACGGAGGCCACGTCTTCGACGCTGAGCGAGATGTGCGTGAGCCCGGGTTCGTCCATCGTGCGCGCGCGAAACGGCTGGGTCCGGCCGGGCGCCGCGAAGTGGAGCAGCTCGAGCACGAGCCCGTCGCGCACCAGGTACGACGCGGTCAGGCCGAGCGGCGCGTCGAGCCCCATCAACTGCGCCGAAGCCTCGTCGGGCGGGTTGATCTCCCGTTCGAGGGCGAAGCCGAGCAACTCGCAGTAGAAGCGCTTCGACCGTTCGAGGTCGGTCACGCACTGCCCGACGTGGTTGAACGCAACCCGATCGCTCATTCGACCCTCTCGCAGCGCAGCCGGCGGTCGTCGCTGGTCAGACATTGCCCCGTCTCCAGGTCGAACTGCCAGTGGTGGAGCGAGCACGTCAACACGCCGTCCGCGATCTCGCCGAAACGAGTCAGGTCGGCCTGCCGGTGGGGGCACCAGCGCTCGATGCGCCAGCCGTCACGCTCGAAGAACTCGCCGGCCTTCCTGGCCGAGCGCAGGCAGCGCTCGACGTAGGCGATGCGCTCGGGAGCGAGCGCCTTGAAGAAGGTCATCACGTGCTCGTTGAACGGTCCGGCGCGATGCGCCGTGAAGCGACACGACAGGAACAGCGAGTTGACCCAGTCCTCGACGTGACGCTCGATCAACGCCTCGACGAGCCGCCGGTCGACGTCGACCTTGTAGACGTACGGCTCGCCGGTCCAGCGCCGGACTCGGCTGTCGACGAAGTCGATCGCCACCGCATCGTCGTCGCCGGTGTCGAGCACGACGACGCCCGCGACGCCCGCCGACGTGACGGGCGCGGCTTCGAGGAGGGGCTCGAACCACGGCGCGAGCGCGCCGACCAGCTCGCGCCGCCCATGCGACCAGCCGGCCTTCTCGGCATCCAGCCAGTCGCGCCAGCCGGCTCGGTACTCGTGCAGGTAGGCGCGCTTGTCGACGAACGGTCGCATCACGGCATGTTCCGGCTCGGGGTGCTCGACTCGGCAGTGGGGGCCGTCGAGTCCGACGACCGAGCCGGGCACGATCAGATGCCCGCGATCGATGCCGTGCGCGCGCAGTTCCTCGAGGAACACCGTCTGGTCGGGGAAGATGTTCGCCGGGTCCCGATCGAAGTCGTTGAGCGCGAAGAGCGCGTCGTCGAGGAAGCACGGCGGGCCTGCGGCCGGGAAGACGTTGGCCGCCTTCACCCACTCGATGTACTGGCGAGCCCGCGCCATCTGGTTCACGCGCTTGTCGCGCGCGAGTCGGTCCTTCTCGTCGGGCGGGAAGTCGTACGCGACCGGATACCAGATCGCACCGCTGAACTGCACGATGTGGGCGTCGTACGGACCGAGCCGCTGGAGCACGTCGGGATCTCCCGGCCGCGCGTCGTTCTGGTTGAGGACCCGCGCCGTGCCGTCGTCGAGGACGATCGCCGAATCGCCGAGCGGCCCGTCGGCGGGAGCCGTCATCGCGAGGATGGTGACCTCCAGACCGTCGAGGTCGACCGGCTCCGCGTGGCGCGTCCGGACGAAGTGCTGGAAGCCGAGTGACCGCAACGCTCGCTCGAGCAGCGGGACGCCGAAGTCGGGGAGCAGCACACGCGCTCGCTTGTCGACGTGGCGCGCGAGGAACTCGGGATCGAAGTGGTCGTGATGGAGGTGCGAGACGTAGAGGTACTCGGGCGTGACGAACGGTGCGACGTCGAGCCCGTCGTTGCGCGGGAAGGGAAACCACGACCCGAAATAGGCCGGAGTGAACCACGGGTCGCACAGCACCGAGCCGTGCGCGGTCTCGACGTGGAACCCGACGTGACCGAGGAACGTCATCCGCACCGCTGCATTCTCGCGGTGCGGACGACGTTCGCCGTAACGCTGCGGTTCAGGCGACCTGCGAGCTCGCGTTGATCGCGTGCGTCCCGTTGGTGCTGCCGATCTGGATCCGGCGCGGCTTGGCCTGCTCGGCAACCGGGATCCGCAACGTCAGGACGCCCCGGTCGTAGTGAGCCTCGATGTGGTCTGCGTCGAGGCCCGTACCGAGGAACAACTGCCGCGAGAACGCGCCCTGGGGCCGCTCGGCGACGAGCCACTGATCGCCCTCGCTGCGCTCGAAGGAGCGCTCGGCCTTCACGGTCAGCACGTCCTTCTCGATCGTCAGGTCGATCGTGTCGGGGTCGACGCCCGGCAGGTCGAAGTGCACGACGAACTCGTCACCCGACCGGTACGCGTCCATCGGCATGGCCGGCGAGCGAGTCAGCGTCCCGAACGCCTGCTGCGCGAGCCGGTCGACCTCGCGGAACGGGTCATAACGCATCAGCATCCGATTCACCTCCCCTGAAACCCACTGTGTGCCGTGGCCGGGTTGCCGGATGCCGGGCAGCCCGGCCGCACGAATTAATCCTCCGCCGGTGCCCGGTATTCCCGTCCGCGGACGCAGTCGCGCTCGGAATGACGTTGCCACACAGTGAAAGGGTCCGACCACCATGCGCAAGCTCCGCATCCTCTGCCTCGCCCTCGCCGCGGCCGCTCCCCTCGCGCTCGGCGCGCCCGCCGGGGCGCTCGGGGCCCCCGCGGGCGACGTCCCGCTGCCGGAGGCCGGCAGCGAGGTTCTTCCCCCGGCCGGCGGCGAGCCGTCGGCGGCGCTCGTGCAGGTCGTGACCGACGTCGTCGCGATCGTCGGCGTCCCGCTCCCCGTCCCGCCGGGCGGCGCGCCGCTCCAGCCGGTCGTCGACGCGCTTCCGCCCGACGTGTGCACGGAGCTCACGGGTCCGCTCACGGAGGCGGGCGGCCCCGTCGCCGCGTCGTGCACCGTGCGGCCCACCGACAACGGCGGCGTCGACGTCGAGATCTGCCTCACCGTCGCCACGATCGCGACGTGCGACGACCCGTCGTCGCCGTCGCCTTCGCCGACCACCACACCGACGACCACGCCCACCGTGACTCCCGGCAGCGGTGGCGCTGGAAACGGCGCAGGATCGGGCAACGGCTCGGGCGCGGCGCGGTCGAGCACCTCCGGGACGAGCGGAGCTCGCACCGACGACGGCCGGGTCGGCACGGCGAGCGCGACGCTGCCCTTCACGGGCGGCTCGGTCGGCGCACTGCTCGCGCTCGGCACCGCGCTCGCAACCTCGGGAGGCCTCGCCACCCGAGCCGTGCGGCGACACCGGGGATGACGCTGGTGAACGCCGCTGCCGTCGACGCCTGCGCGGTGGCGCGGGTCGACGATCGGCCCGCACGTACAATCCGGCCGGGCGCCCGACACGGTGCCCGGTCGGAGGTGTTCTCGGGGTTGGCCTCCCTTCCTGCCCGCCCGGCGCGCGAGCACGCGCTCTGCGAACGCCTCGCCGCGGGCGACGAACGAGCGCTGCGCGACACGTACCGCATGCACGCACCCGCCGTGTTCGGGCTCGCGATGCGCGTACTCGCGAACCAGGCCCTCGCGGAGGAGGTCACGCAGGACGTCTTCGTGCGCCTGTGGGAGCAGCCGCAACGCTTCGACGCGGAGCGCGGGACGCTGCGCTCCTACCTCCTTGCGATGACGCACAGTCGCGCCGTCGAACGCGTTCGCTCCGAAGAGTCGCTCCGCCGCCGGCACGAGGCGGCGGCGGAGCAGTCGGCGCCCTCGGGCGCGGGCGTGAGCAGCGAGGATCCGGCGCGCGTCGCGGTCGATCGCGACACCGAGAGTGCCGTGCGCCGCGCGCTCGCTGCGCTCCCGGAATCGCAGCGCGTCCCCATCGAGCTCGCGTACTTCGACGGTCTCTCGTACCGTGAAGTCGCCGAGGTGCTCGCCGAACCGGAGGGGACGGTCAAGTACCGCATCCGAGCCGGCATGCAGAAGCTGCGAGCCGCACTCCAAGCCGTGGAGGTTGCGCCGTGAACGAACCTCGAGAGGATGCAGTCGACCGGGCGATCGCCCGCGCGCTCGACATGCCGGGCACCGCAGACGACGCCGACGGGGCCGGAGACGACGCCGTGCGGGAGTACCGGGAGGTGCTGTCGCACCTGCCGTTCGACGAGGTGCCGCCGCCCGCGGGGCTCGAGGACCGGGTCGTCGCCGCGGCCGCGGCGCGGCGGCCGGCGTCGGTCGTGCCGATCGCGCACCGCGAGTCGGCCCGCCGCCGCGCGACGGCACGCGCAGTCGGCTTCGGCGCGACCGCGGTCGCCGCAGCAGCCGTCATCGCGTTCGCGCTCGCACCGCGAGGCGACGGCGGGCCCGACGCGCGCATCGAGCAGGCCGCGAGCAGCAACGCGCTCGATGCCGTGCTCGCCGCGGAGGGAACGCGGGCGGCGGCGCTCGGCGATGCAGGGTCGGTCGCGCTCGCGAGCGACGGCACCGGGTACCTCTACGACCTCACGCTCGAACCGGGTGACTACACGCTGGCCCTCACGACTTCGGACCGCGAGATCGACGTCGGGAGGTTCTCGACGGGCGGGTCGGTCCTCGCGTTCGAGGTCGACGGCGACGTCGGCACCGTCACGGGTGCCGTCGTGCGTGCCGGCGAGACGGTCGTCGCCACCGCGACGTTCTGAGCTACGAAGCCGCCCGGGTGCGGATGCGCTGGCGCAGCGCGCTCCGCAGGACCGCCTGGAAGGCCACGGCGAGCGCCGCGAGCGCCGCCCAGGGAGCCAGGCGGCCGGCCGCGATGCCGATCGTGGTCCACAGGCCGCCGGCGGGCCGCCCGATGCGGGCCGACACCGCGGGCTGGGCGTCGACCGGTCGGGTATCGGTCGGCGCACGGCCCGCGGCCTGCGCTGCCGGCGGCTGCGTGCCGGCGCCGGCGGGCGATCCGGGCGGTGCCGACGGCATGGCTGCGACGACCGGGTCGTCGAGCAGGGACGGCACCGTACCGAGGGGCAGTTCGGGGACCGGTGGCACGGCGAGCTCGGGCAGGTCACCGGGGAGCGGCAACGAAGGTGACCCGGGAAGGCGGACACCGGCCGTCAGACCGTCTTCGTCGGCGCCCGCGCCCAGGCCGATGGCGAGTGGGCTGCCTGGCACCTCGAGCGTCACACCGGTGCCGGCGCCGGCACCGCCGGGCGCGAGCGTGACGTCCGGATCGGCGGTCACCGGGCCGACCGTCACGGGCCTCGCGAGCGTGTCGAGCGCGCCACCGGGGTCGAGGGCCGTCGCCGCCGTGGGGGCGAGCGTCCAGCCGGCAACCACCGTGAGCGCGAGCAGCCTGGTCGTTCCCATACGCCTTGTCCGCCCTACCCCGGTCGGAGTGTAGGGACACGGCGCCCGGCGTTCCACCAGGAGTGACCAATTCCCGTCCGGGCCGGCGGGCGGGCGCGGACACGGGCCAGGCACAGCCCGCCGTCATCCGGAACGAACGAGGAGTCTCCATGCACGTGGTCCTGCGCTTCCCCCGCCGCCACCGCGGCCGCCTCGTCGCCGCGGTCACGGTGGCGGCGGCCGCCGTGGTGCTCGCGGCGTCGCTCGCGGCCGGCGAGCCCGGCAACGGAACGCCCGAGATGCAGGTCCTGCCGAGTCCGGACGGGGTCGACTACCGCCAGACCGTCCAGGTGAGGGCCGACGACCTCCCCGAGGGATCGGGGCTGATCGCCGCGACGATCTGCGGCCTGACCGATGCCGCCGGCGAGCCGATCGCCACGCCCGGCGCCGACGACTGTGCCGGCGCCGACGAGCTCGGCCGAGGCCTCGTCGTCCTCCAGGAGAATCGCGACGGAACCTTCGACCAGCCCTACACACTCCCCGCCTCGGGCGAGACGTTCGGGAAGAACGGTCGCTTCTGCGACGCGACCCACCGTTGCGCCTTGGTGGTGGCCGACGCCAACCCCGAGGCACCCGCGTACTACCTCTCGCAGGTCCTCCGCTTCGTCGACCAGGCGCCGCTCGGAGGCAGCACGCCCGAGGACGAGACGACGACCACGACCGCGCCCCCGCCGCCGAGCGCGCGCGCGTCGGGCGCGACCGTGCGAGTGGGCGAGACGCTGACCGTGTCGGGTGAGCACTGGATCGCCGGCGACCCCGATACCTACGTCGGTTTCGTCGACGGCACGGGCAACCGCACCACGACGCCGGTCGCCGCGACGATCGACAGCGACGGCAGCTTCACCGTGAATTTGACTGCGCAGTTCGACGACCTCGACGCGAACACCGTCGTCGTGGAGGATCTCAGCGCCGACCCCACGACCCATCGCATCGCGATCCCGATCGACGTGGAGCCGCAGCCCGGCGTGTCGGGAACGAGCCGGGCGAGCGCCTCGGTGTCGCCCGAGCCGCGCGTCGAAGTGAGGGCGCGCGTGGTGATCGAGCCGCCGTCGGGCGACGATGCGCCGCTTCCGCCCGCGGTAGCGGGCACGGTCGCCGACGCGTGCGCCGCGGTCGCGCAGCAGCTCGCCGGCGCGGGCGCGGACACGACCGCGCTCGTCACGGCGTGCCGCAGCGTCACCGAGGGTGGCGGCGCCCAGCAGCTCGAACTGCTGCTCCGGCAACCCTCGCTGCTGTGCATCGCGCTCGCACCGGCCGCCGGGAACAACCCCGAGTTCGTGTCCGCGTGCAGTGAGCTACTCGGCAGCGGCGGCGCAGGCCAGGCGACGCCCCCGCTCGCGGACGCGTTGTCGCCGTTGCTCGCCACGGTTCCGTAGCGGTCCGCGTCGAACGAACCCCGGCGGAACAATTGCGTCACAACCGGGAGCTCCGCGCTCGTGTAACGCACCGAACGTGTCGAAGCACGAAGTGAGCAGTTCGCAAGCGATCCCGAAGTGACCGGGATCACACTGCGGGCACGGCGAAGGACACGAGGCCTGAAAGGAGGCCACGATGCGCGACGAGCACGAGACGCAGCGGCCGAACTCCCGGGTCGACGTGATCCTCGACCTGATCGACCGGACGCTCGCCGAGTACGACGAAGCCGTCTCCCAGCACGGGTTCTTGCTCGCACCGGCCGCGTGACGACGCGCCCTACTCCGTGACCGGCGCGTCGCCCAGGAGGTAGCGGGCGCCCACACCGAGACCGGCGGCCCGGTCCGCGGGGTTGTAGAGGGCGCACGCGCGCAGCGACAGGCAGCCGCATCCGATGCAGTCCGTCAGCTTGTCGCGCAGCCGTACCAGCTCGTCGATCCGGGCATCGAGGCGAGGCCGCCACGATCGGGACAGGCGCTCCCAGTCGGCCTTCGTCGGTGTGCGCGAGCGCGGGAGCGACGCGAGCGCAGCCCGGATGTCGTCGAGGCTGAGCCCGACTGTCTGCGCCGCTCGCACGAAGGCGACCC
>Ga0073934_10011651_pt1 | contig 10573 bp, 8 predicted proteins | sample LarsenN4metaG_FD_76834 | JGI IMG/M metagenome (GOLD analysis project Ga0073934, IMG submission 76834) | Hot spring sediment bacterial and archeal communities from British Columbia, Canada, to study Microbial Dark Matter (Phase II) - Larsen... ... | reverse complement strand
TGAAAGGCATGTTAGCCGTCCTGCTGAGCATCGCGTTGACGGCGTTTTGCTGGGGCATTTACGGGCCCGTACTGCACGAAGGGCAGCACGGTATGGGGGCGATGGTCAACGGGCAGCATGTGTCGAGCCTGTGGCGGCCCTTTACTTGCGTGGGACTGGCGTATTTCGGAATCGCCGTCGTCGTGCCGGCCGTGCTGTTACGTTCTCGCGGCGAGGCCGGCCGCTGGACGATCACCGGCACGATTTGGAGCCTGGCGGCCGGCGCCGCGGGGGCCTTGGGGGCGCTGGGCATCATCATGGCGTTCAAGAACCAGGGGAATCCGATTTATGTGATGCCGCTGGTCTTCGGCGGCGCCCCGGTCGTGAATACGTTTTTCACGATGTACTTGAACCGCTCCTATAAAGACGTGGGACCGCTGTTCTTGGCGGGCCTGATTCTTGTGGTTACAGGCGCGGTGGTGGTGTTGGTGTTCAAGCCAGGTTCCGCGAGGGCCGGGGCCGAACTCACGCCGACGCAGTTGCTCCAGGTGGCTTCCTGGGTCACGGTCACGGCGCTGAGTTGGGGCGTGTACGGCCCGGTCCTACATAAGGGTCAGGTCGCCATGCAAGGGAGCCGCCTCCGCCCGTTGATGTGCGTGGGGCTGGCGTACTTTCTGATCGCTGTGATTTTGCCCCTCTCGGCGATGGCGGCCACGCCTGAGCCGGGAACGTGGACCAATATTACCGGCACGCTGTGGAGCCTCGCCGGCGGCGCGGCGGGGGCGATCGGCGCGCTGGGGATCATCCTGGCTTTCAACTATGGCGGCAAGCCGGTTTACGTCATGCCGTTGGTGTTTGGCGGCGCGCCGGTCGTGAACACGCTCACGACGATGCTCACCAAGGGCAACTTCAGCAACGTGAATCCGGTGTTCTACGCGGGGCTGATCATCGTCGCCGTCGGCGCGGTCACGGTGCTGGTTTTCGCCCCAAAGGGGGGCCACAAGCCTGCGCCAGCCCCAGCGCCGCCGCCCGAACCTGCCGCCGTACACTAACATCGCCATCAATTCCGACTTCCGACTTCATACTTCCGACTTTCACCCATGTCCTACCCCCACTTCTTCCGCGTTCGCCAGCATTTCGAGGCCCCGCGCGTCGAGGACGTGCCGGGGGAAGTGGAGCGGCAGCTTGCGGCGTTACGGCTGAGCCAGCGGATCAAGTCGGGGCAGACGGTCGCCATTACGGCCGGCAGCCGCGGGATCGCCAATATTAAGGAGATCATTCGCGGAGTGGCGCAGCACATGCTTCGCCTGGGCGCGCAACCGTTCATCGTGCCGGCCATGGGGAGCCACGGCGGCGGCACGCCGGAGGGACAGACGCAGATCCTGCACGACTACGGCATCACCGAGAGCTACTGTGGTTGCCCGATCAAGGCCAGCATGGAGACGGTGATTGTCTGCCAGACGGCCGAGGGCTTTCCGGTCCACTTCGATCGGCACGCCTTCCAGGCGGATCATGTGTTCGTCGTGGGGCGCGTCAAGCCGCACACCGATTTCGTCGGCGACATCGAGTCCGGCTTGATGAAAATGATGCTAATCGGCCTGGGCAAGCACGAAGGGGCCAAGGTCTATCATCGCGCGATCCAGGACTACAGCTTCGGGCAGATTCTCCGCAGCGTGGCCGGCGAGGTCCTGAAGAAGTGCCACATCGTCGGCGCGCTGGCGACGATCGAAAACGGCTATGATCAAACGGCGAAGCTGGCCGGCGTGTTGCCCGAAGAACTCGAAGCGCGCGAGAAGGAACTGCTGTTGCAAGCGCGCCAGTGGATGCCGCGGTTGCCGTTCAAGAAAGTGGACATCCTGCTCGTTGACGAGTTGGGCAAGAACATCAGCGGCGCCGGCATGGACACGAATGTTGTCGGCCGCAAAAAAAACTTTCACGCGCCTTCGCCAGACGAGTTCCCGCAGGTAAAGCGGATCGTGGTCCGCGGGCTGACCGAGGCCACGCACGGCAACGCGGCCGGCATCGGCATGGCCTCCTTCGTCACCACGCGCACGCTGCGGGCCACCGACATGGTGAAAACCCGCATCAACTGCCTCACGAGCGGCCACACTTCGGCGGCGATGCTGCCGATCGACTTCGAAACGGACCGCGAAATCCTCGACGCGGCCCTGCCGACGATCGGACTGACCGACCCGCCGCACGCCAAGATCCTGTGGATCACGAACACGCTGGAGATCGCGGAAGTGGAGTGCTCGGCGTACTATCTGGCCGAGGCCAAGGAGCGCCCCGATTTGGAAATCCTCACGCAATTGAGACCATTGCCGTTCGACAAAGACGGAAACCTCTCCAGTTGTCACGCGTTGGGCACGGCGACGTGAACTCCAAGTTCACCACGGAGGGCACGGATAACACGGAGGAGTTAACCGCGAAACACGCAAAAGATCGCGAAAAGTAGGACCAAGGGATCGCCTTACAGGGGAGTTTGCCGAGTTCGGTATTCCAAAGTTCTTTTCGCGTGTTTCGCGGTTAAACTTCCTCCCCTCCGCGCCTCTGTGACTCCGCGGTAAATCAGGCGCGCGGCCCCGGGGCTTCTGAGGGGGCCGAGTTCGTGTATACTTTCACGAAGTCTTGATTCCGGCCGCTTTCGCCACCTGTTTCCGCGATTTTCCCGCCGATGGCCACTCAGCTTGACGATCCTCGGATCATTGAATTCGACGTCCGGACCGACGAAATGTTGGTCAACATGGGACCCCAGCACCCCAGCACGCACGGCGTGCTCCGGCTTGTCCTAAGAACGGACGGCGAAGTGGTTTCCGAGGTCACGCCCCACATCGGCTACCTGCACCGCTGCGCGGAAAAAATCGGCGAGAACCTCACGCCCCGGCAGTGGATCCCCTACACCGACCGGATGGACTACCTGGCCGGGATGAACATGAATCTCGGCTGGGCGCTCACGGTCGAGAAGCTGATGAAGATGGACCTGCCGGAGAAGGCCCACCACCTGCGGGTGATCATCTGCGAACTGGGCCGGATCGCCAGCCACCTGGTGGGCATGGGCACATATGGTCTCGATCTGGGGACGTTCAGCCCGTTCCTGTACGCCTTTCGCGAGCGGGAAAAAATCCTCGACTTGTTCGAGGCGGCCTGCGGCGCCCGGTTGACATACAGCTACATCACGGTCGGGGGCGTCACCCACGACCTGCCGAGCGGCTGGCTCAAGCAATGCGAGAAATTCCTCGACGAGTTCGTGCCGATCATCGCCGAGTACCATGCGCTGTTGACGACGAACGCCATTTTCGTGCGCCGTACGGCCGGGATCGGCGTGATTCCGCCTGAGATGGCCATCGACTACGGCTGCACCGGCCCGGTGTTGCGCGGCTCAGGGGTCGACCAGGACTTGCGCCGCGACGGCGAGGTCTGGTACACGCGGATGTACGACGGCTACGCCTTCGAGGTGATCGTGCAGAAGGACGGCCACTACCCGAAGGACCACGACTACCCGCCGGTGCCGCACACGGCGGTGCTGGGCGATTGCTGGCACCGCTTCTACGTGCGGATGCTGGAGGTGATGCAGTCGGTCGACCTGGTGCGCCAGGCGATGGATCGCTACAGCATGGCGAAAGGCTCGTACGGCGAGCCGATCAAGCTCACCGAAAAACTTCCGAAGGGGGACGCTTATCTCGAAACCGAGGCCCCCAAAGGCCAGATGGGTTTTTACATCGTCAGCGAGGGAGGCTCCGCGATCCCATGGCGCGTCCGCGCCCGCAGCAGCTCTTTCAGCAACCTCTGCGTCGCCCCAGAAGTCTGCCGCGGCTGCCTGATCGCGGATATCCCAGCGATCGTGGGGTCGCTGGACGTGGTGATGGGGGAGATTGATCGATAGGCTTCACAAGTTCGTGTCGTTCTGGGCAACCTATGGACGGCGACCAGAGGCTCGCCCGCTGCCAGGCTGTGTTAGCCGAATGCTTCCGGCAAAATGGTTGGGGTTACGACCTGAAAGCGAAATACGAATTCGCGAGGTTTGCGCTTCGCCGCTGGGATACTTTCGAACGCCGATCGAAAGCGAAGTCTCCAACCTTTGAGATGCGGATCAACGACTTGCGCAAAGGACTGCAGCAGCGGTTTGATCCGTCGTCGATGGATTCCATAGTGGAGTGGCGCTGGATTGCCGAGGAATTGGCGACAGCGATAGTTACATCGGGGTAGGGATTGGCATGACAATGTCGCGATTCCTTAAACCGACACTCACGGACGAGCTGCTCGCCTTCGTCAACAAGAATTGGGGCGATGGCACTCTCTTCGCAACTCCAAGCGAATTTGTGAGCGACTTGCTCCTGCAGCGCAAGCTGCAAGTGGAAGCCTCGCGGATGCGCGACGCAATCTTGGACGGTTACGAGGACGCAATCGCTGGTCGAACTCTGGAATTCAAGGGAAATCTGCGCGAGCTGCTGGAGCAATGCAGCCAGGAACTGTAAACGAGCGTGAGCAGTTCACTTCCCCGGCAACCCCTCCACAAACCGCAAGCCCTGCTCCACCCAGCGGCGAAGTTGTTCCGCCGTTTCCACTCCCTCCGCCTCCACCAGCACCCAGCCGCGCATCGGGCGGCCGGTGATTTCGAACTCGCGGGCGTGCGGCAGCGCCAAGGACTCTTCGTAAGCATCCGGGCCGACCCGGGCGATCAGGCTGTCCTTCCAGACGCCCACGCACATGTTGCCGGACAGCAGGAAGCCCAGCCCGCCGAACATTTTTCTCTCCGCCATGTCGTGCCGCTGGCGAAATATCGCCCGTAGGCGCTCGGCCAAGTCTTCGTCGTACGACATATCTCTAGGCTCGCTCCGCTCATGTCTTGATTGGGCCAGGAGCAAGTCCGCCGCGATCGCTCGCGGTGTTCCCCGGGGCCACAGCCTTGTTCCGACTTTTTCGCGACCATTTCGCGGCTTTTGCGGTTCTTGTTCCTCAGGAAAAATGCCCCGCCGCAGGGGCTTGAACTTGTTTGCCCCCTTGTGCCATATTTCACGATCTTCTGAACCGCCTGGCAATCCATTTCCCGAAAACTAGCGCTCGTGGCCGAGTTTTTCATTGAAACCTGCGGCTTTCCTGGGTGGCTGGGCTACCTGGTGACGGGGATCATTCAGTGCGTGATCCTGATCCACGTTCCGCTCGTCGGGGCGATGTTCTTCGTTTGGGTGGAGCGCAAGGTCTCCGCCCGCATCCAGGACCGACTGGGCCCCACGCGTTGTGGCGGGAAGTTCGGTTGGCTGCAACTCTTGGCGGACGGCGTGAAGCTGCTCAATAAAGAGGACCTGATGCCGGCCGACGCCGACAAGATGCTGTTCCGGCTCGCGCCGTATGTCAGTTTCTGTGCGTCGTTTGCGGCCATGATCGCGCTGCCGTTTTCCGACGGCTGGGTCGTCCAGCGGATGGACGCCGGCGTGTTCTTCATCCTGGCGGTGCTGGGGCTGGAGGTTTTCGGCGTGATCCTGGCCGGGTACGCCTCGGCCTCGAAGTGGTCGCTCTTTGGGGCGATGCGGGAGGCCGCCCAGGTCGTCAGTTACGAAGTGCCGATGGGGATGTGCGTCGTCGTCCCGGTGGTGATCGCCGGCTCCATGGACCTGGTAACGATCGCCAACAAGCAGGCCGGCCTGTTCACCAACTGGTATCTGTTCCACGACCCGTTCACGTTCATCATCTTCTGGGTCTACTTCACCTGCGGCACGGCGAGCGTCAACCGCGCGCCGTTCGACCTGGCTGAGGCCGAGAGCGAGCTGGTGGCCGGTTTCCATACCGAATACTCCGGCTTCCGTTGGCTGATCTTTTACATGGCGGAGTACGGCTCGATGTTCATCGTGGCCGGGCTGGCCTCGATCCTGTTTTTCGGCGGCTGGAACGGACCGATCCCGATCGCCGATTGGCTGGGGCTGTCCTACGCCCCCGGCGCGACGGACTGGCAGTGGCAAGGTTTCCTGGGAAACCTGCTGGGCTGCTTGAACTTCGTGTTCAAGGCCATTGTCGGCGTGACCGTGATGATCTGGGTCCGCTGGACGCTGCCGCGGCTGCGGATCGACCAGGTGATGACCACTTGCTTGAAGTATTGCACGCCCCTGGCGGCGATTTGCTTCCTGCTGGCCACGCTGTGGACGTTGTCGGGCGTGCCCTTCATCAACGACATCGCGCCGCGGGGCGTCGAGACGGCGACCGCGGAGCCGGAAGAGCCGCCGGCGCCGCCGGCCGTGGCCGCGTTGGATACGCCGAGCGAGGAGCGATAGCCATGGAACCGATCAACTGGCATTCGTTCTTCTTCTTGCTGTTCGGCGCGCTGACGGCCGTGTTCGCGGTCGCGGTGGTCGTCACCAGTAACGTCGTGCGGATGGCCTTTTATTTGATCCTGTCGCTCGGTGCGACGGCCGGTCTGTTTTTTCTGGCCGGGGCCGATTTCGTTGGGGCGATGCAATTGATGATCTACGTCGGTGGCACGCTCGTGCTGCTGATTTTCGGCGTGATGCTCACCGCGCAGGGGCCGTTCATCTCGATGAAGACCGGCGGCGGCGAGTGGGTGTTGGCCACGATCATCGGCGGCGCGCTGTTGGGGCTGCTCGTGAAGACGGCCTTCAGCGTCGAGGATTGGCAAGGGCCGGCGGCCGTGGCGCATGTCGAAGGGGAAGAGGAGCACGCCGCGGCGTTGCCGGCGCAGTCGCCGACGTCCGCGCCGATCGGGCTGGGGCTGCTGGGCGTGCGGACCGATAAGCTCGACCCGGCCAAGGCGGAGCTTGCTCCCGGCATGGCCGGCTACCTGTTGCCGTTCGAGATCGTGTCGGTGCATTTGTTGGTGGTGCTCGTGGGCGCCGCGTATTTGGCCAGGACGAAGAAGCGCCGCGAGGCGTAAGTTCCAGCAACACAGAAACTCCGCGATATGGACCTGCTCACCCAGCCTGTCGGCGTCGCCCATTTCATGGCCGTGGGCGCCGTGTTGTTCGTGGCCGGCGCCGTCTGCATGGCGACCAAGCGAAACGCGCTCGGCGTGCTGATGGGGATCGAGCTGGTCTTGAACGGCGCGAATTTGAACTTCGTCGCCTTGGGGAGCGAATACCTGCGGCGCGATACGGCGCTGTCGCTGGGGGCCGACGGCAACTTGATCGCACTCTTCGTGATCGTGCTGGCGGCCGCCGAGGCGGCGGTCGCGCTGGCGATCACGCTTAACTTTTACAACAACCACTCCACGGTCGACGTCGATCGCGCGGATGATCTGCGCGGTTAGCGGCGACGAGGATTCGGCTCGAAGTAACGATGGACGATCAGGTACTCGGCGATAATCTGTGGCAGTTGCTCCGCGCGGCCTGGCTGCTGCCGTTGGTGTCGTTCACGATCATCGTGTTCGGCGGCAAACGGCTGGGCAAGGCAGGCGTGCTGGCCGGCTACCTGGCGACCGGCGCGATTGTCGGGGCGTTCGTGCTCTCGATGACGGCCTTCGGGCTCTGGTTGAACGCCTACGGCGTGCCGAAGCTGGAGCACCACGGCGGCGAGCATCACGCGCAAGCGGTTTCCAGCGGCGGCGTGTTTTCACTCGTTAAGTTTCAGGAAGAGGCAGCGACGGAAGAGCATCACGCTTCGTCAACGGCCCATGCCGGCACGCCGCACTACCACGCCGGCGAGTGGTATCGCCTGGCCCAGTTCGGCAATCTGCGGGCGTCAATCAGCTATCACATCGACGCCTTGACCGTCTGCATGTTCTGCATGGTGACGTTGATCGCCTCGTGCATCCATTTCTACGCGATGGGCTACATGCACGACGAGCTGCACGACATCACGGATCATGAAGTCCACTTGCGCGACGGCCATCATCTGCATCGCCCGGGGCGCTATTATCGGTTCTTTCAGTACCTGTCGCTCTTTTGCTTCAGCATGCTGGGGCTGGTGATCGCCGGCAACGCGCTGATGGTGTTCGTGTTCTGGGAGTTGGTGGGCGTTTGCTCGTACTTTTTGATCGGCTTCTACATCGAGCGGAAGAGCGCATCGAACGCCGCCAATAAGGCCTTCATCGTCAATCGCGTCGGCGACTTCGGGATGCTGATCGGCCTGATGGCGCTGTGGGGGAGCTTGGGCACCTTCGACTTCGCCGCCAGCGACCTGGACCATGACGGCGCGATCGCCCAGAACGAGAAGGGGATCTTCGACCTGCTGCGCGATCCGGCCAACGGCTTCGCGCTGGCGCCGGCCGATGGCATGGTGGCCGCCGCCGCGGCGGCCGATCCGGAAGTGCAGGCCGCGCCCACGGCCGAGAACATTCAGAATTGGCGCGCTCAAGGGTACGGCTACTGGCTGTTGGTGATCGCGGGGATCGGCATCTTCTGCGGCTGCGTGGGCAAGAGCGCCCAGTTTCCGCTGCACGTCTGGTTGCCGGACGCGATGGAAGGGCCCACGCCCGTGTCGGCGCTCGTGCACTCCGCGACGATGGTGGCCGCTGGCGTCTATCTGGTGGGTCGTTTCTATCCGGCCTTCGCGCCCGAGGCGCTGTTGGTCATCGCCTACGTCGGCGCGATCACGCTGTTCCTCGCGGCCACGATCGCCATCACGGCCACCGACATTAAGCGCGTGCTGGCCTACAGCACCGTGAGCCAGTTGGGCTACATGATGCTCTCCTTGGGCATCGGCGGCTGGATCGGCGGGATGTTCCACCTGTTCACGCACGCGTTCTTCAAGAGCTTGCTTTTCATGTGCTCAGGCTCGGTGATCCACGCCACGCACACGAACGAGATGCCCAAGATGGGCGGCCTGCGGAAAAAAATGCCGTGGACCGCGTATACGATGCTCGTCGGCTGCCTGGCGATCGCGGGCGCCGGGTTGCCCTTCGCGATCTTCGGCTGGCACATCGGCTTGAGCGGCTACTACTCCAAAGACTCGATCGTCATGCACTCGCTGTGGTACGGCGACGTGATGCCGCGCCACGCCTGGCTGGCGTTCATGCCGGCGATCGGCGCCGCAATCACCGCGTTCTATATGTTCCGGCTGTGGTTCATGACCTTCGCCGGCAAGCCGCGCGATCATCACATCTACGATCACGCCCATGAATCGCCGCCGATCATGTACGTGCCGCTGGTCGTGCTCTCCGTGTTCGCCGTCGGCGTCGCCTGGACCATGCCTTTCACCGGGCTGAGCCTCGATGGCTTGCTCGATTCCGCCCGTTGGCCAGGCACCAATCCGGCCGAGGTGCTCGGATTGTCCGGCGTGGTCGATCCGCATCAATATCATGGGATGGCCACCATCGTGGCCTTCTCGACGGCGATCGCCGGCATCACGCTGGCGGCCGTGTTCTACGGTTGGGGTTATCTCAACCCGGAAGACGCGCGGCGCCAGTTCGCGCCGATTTACACGTTCCTCCGCAACAAGTGGTACTTCGACGAGCTGTACGACTTCCTGTTCGTCCGCCCCACGCACTTCATCGCGGCGCGGGTGGCCAACCTGGATAAGAAGTGGATCGACGGTTTGATCGACACGTTGGCGCGCGGGACGAAGGGCCTGGCGAACCTGGACGACGTGATCGACCGCTACTTCGTGGACGGCCTGGTGAACGCGGTGGCGCACTGGACGATGTCGACGGGACTCGCGCTCCGCGGCGTGCAGACCGGCCGATTGAGGCAGTACGTGATGTTCATCGTCGTCGGCACCGTGGCGTTGTTCGTGATGATTAGTTTCTACGCCAGTCGGGCGTAGTGGTGACGAGTATGACACGCTGTGCGGTGATTCGGAGAGGTGTGAGCTAATGAGGTGAATGACGAATTTCTAAATCCGAATGACGAATCAAATCGGAAATCTGAAATCCGAATGACGAATGTTTCGTTTTCGGACAAGGATCGTTCAAGCATTCGACATTCAGCCATTCGGATTTGATTCGTCATTCGGATTTAGAAATTCGACATTCCCGGCCCGCCGCCCAGCACTCCCGATAGAATTCCGGATTCCATCCATGCCTTCCGTCAACCCCACGACATTACTGTCGTTCCTGACTTTCTTTCCGGCCGTTGGCGCGCTCGTGCTGGCGTTTTTGCCGAAGGATAAGCCGGACGCGCTCAAGTTGTTCACCTTGGTGATCACGGCCGTCGTGTTCGCGGCTTCGCTGGGCCTCGTGCTGCCGAGCACCGGCTGGTACGACCCGTCCGACGCCGGCATGCAACTCACCTTCTCGCTGCCCTGGATCCCGTCGTTCAACATCGACTACGCGATGGGCCTGGACGGGGTCTCGATGCCATTGTTGTTGCTGACGAACTTCGTGTTTTTCCTCTCGATGTGGGCGAGTTGGCCGATTGAGAAGCACGTCAAGGCGTACTGCATCCTGTTCCTGACGCTGCAAACAGGCGTGGTGGGCGTCTTTTTGTCGCTGAACTTTTTCCTGTTCTACGTGTTCTGGGAAGTGATGTTGCTGCCGATGTATTTCCTCATCGGCGTCTGGGGCGGCCCGCGGCGCGAGTACGCGGCGATCAAGTTCTTCATTTACACGCTGTTGGGCGGCGTGTTCATGTTGATCGCCGTGCTGATGCTGTACTTTGCCAGCGACCTGCGCGAACTCACGCCCGCCCAGTTGCAAGCGGCGCATGTGATC
>Ga0073934_10011650_pt1 | contig 10574 bp, 11 predicted proteins | sample LarsenN4metaG_FD_76834 | JGI IMG/M metagenome (GOLD analysis project Ga0073934, IMG submission 76834) | Hot spring sediment bacterial and archeal communities from British Columbia, Canada, to study Microbial Dark Matter (Phase II) - Larsen... ... | reverse complement strand
GGCCAGGTTGCCGGCAGTTACCTGCATGGTCTTTTCGACGCGCCCGCCGCCTGCGCGGCGCTGCTGCGCTGGGCCGGCCTTACCGGGGTGCTGCCGTTTAATTACCCGGCGCTGCGCGAGCAGGGCATCGAACGCCTTGCCGATGCCGTCGAGCAGCATCTCGACATGCGTCGCATCGATGCACTCCTGCAACCGGCCCGGGAGGAAGTGCGCGCATGAAGGAATTGATACTCGGCGGAGTACGCTCCGGCAAAAGCCGGCTCGCCGAACAGCATGCCCTGGCGAGCGGCCTCGCCGTCACCTACGTGGCCACCGCCATGCCTGGCGACGCGGAAATGCAGGCACGCATTATCGAACACCAGCGCCGCCGACCGCCAACCTGGACACTCGTCGAAGAACCGCTGGCGCTCGCGCGCGTGCTGCGTGAACAGGCGGCGCCGGATCGCTGCCTGCTGGTGGACTGCCTCACGCTCTGGCTCACGAACCTGGTCTGTGCGAGCGACGACATCGTGTTCGCTACGCAGCGCCGCGCCCTCGTCGAACTGCTGCCACGGTTGCCGGGCCATATCATTCTGGTCAGCAACGAAACCGGCCTGGGTGTCGTGCCAATCGGCGCGTTGTCGCGCCGCTTCTGTGACGAAGCCGGCTGGCTGCACCAGGACATCGCCCGACTCAGCGACCGGGTCATTCTGACGGTCGCTGGCCTCCCTCACCTGCTAAAAGGAAAACCGACATCATGAATGACGAAACCGCAAACGCGCCACATCAAATGACAGGACGAACGAGCGAAGCGAGTAGGGCTTCCGCTTCGGCACGCGGCCCTCGGACATGTGTCCCTGACGTCCCGCCTATTATGTCTCCCATCGGCGAAGCCGCAGACGCGCCGTCCGTGGCGCGCGGCCCTCGCCTCGATCCCATCGGCGAAGCCGCAGACGCGCCGTCCGTGGCGCGCGGCCCTCGCCTCGATCCCATCGGCGAATGGTTGAACGTACCCTGTGCCCTGTTGAATCACGTCACGCGCGGCGAGGCCGAGCACCGGCAGACGCAACTCACCAAGCCGCCGGGCGCCCTCGGGCGGCTGGAATCGCTTGCCGTGCGGCTTGCCGCCATGCAGGGCGCGGCGCGCCCCGGACTGGAGCGTGTGTGCATCGCGGTGTTCGCCGCCGATCACGGTGTCGCGGTCGAAGGCGTGTCCGCGTTCCCGCAAGCGGTCACCGCCGAGATGATTCGCAACTTCGCGCGCGGCGGCGCGGCCATCAGCGTGCTCGCCCGGCATCTTGGCGCCACACTCGAGGTCGTGAACCTCGGCACGGTCGTTGACACCGGGCCGCTGGACGGCGTGCTGCATCTGCACCTGGGTGCGGGCACGGCGAATTTTACCCAGGACGCGGCCATGAGCCGGGAACAACTGGCGCGCGCGCTCAATGCCGGGCGCCAGAGCGCCGAGCGCGCAAGGCTTGCGAGCGCGCAGCTTTTCATCGGCGGCGAGATGGGCATCGGCAACACCACGGCGGCATCGGCCGTGGCCTGCGCGCTGCTCGGCGCCGAGGCCGCGGCGCTGGCTGGGCCGGGCACGGGGCTGGATGCGCAGGGTGTGGTGCGCAAGGCCGAAGTCATTGCGCGCGCGCTGGCGCTGCATGGCAAGCATTTCTCTGATCCGGTTGAAGTGTTGCGCCGCCTGGGCGGCTTCGAGATCGCCGCGCTGAGCGGCGCCTTCATGGCCTGCGCCAAGATGGGCGTGCCGGTGCTGGTCGATGGCTTCATTGCCACCGTGGCGGCGCTGGTGGCGGTGCGCCGCTGCGCGGAAACGAAAGACTGGCTCCTGTACTCGCACACCTCCGCCGAGCCGGGTCACCTGCGCGTACTGGAAGCACTGGATGCGCAACCATTACTCAACCTCGGCATGCGTCTCGGCGAAGGCAGCGGCGCGGCCGTGGCCGTGCCGCTGCTGCGCCTGGCCTGTGCGCTGCACAACGACATGGCCACGTTCGCCGAGGCCGGCGTTTCCGGGAAGTCCTAGAAGATGCGTCCGGCACGCGCGACACGCATCGATCTCCTGCGCCACGGCGAGACCACGGGCGGCAACCGTTACCGCGGCAGCATCGATGACGCCTTGACGCTGCCGGGCTGGACGGCGATGCGCGCTGCGCTAGGCAAGGAGTGTGGCTGGAATCGCATCGTGAGTTCGCCGCTGCGTCGTTGCGCCGACTTCGCGCGCGATCTGGCGCAGCGCCAGGCGCTGCCGCTCGACATCGACGCGCGCCTGCGTGAAATCCATTTCGGGGACTGGGAGGGGAAGACCGCGCCCGATCTGTTGGCCGCGGACCCGGGCGCGGTCACGCGATTCTGGAACGATCCCGTGAATCATCCGCCGCCAGGCGCGGAAAACCTGCTCGCCTTCCAGACGCGCGTGCTGCATGCCTGGCATGAGATCGCCGCGCGGCATGCCGGCGAACACCTGTTGATCGTAACCCACGGCGGCCCCATCCGCATCATCCTCGGTCAGGCGCAGGGCATGCCCGTGCCAGAGTCGCTGCGCCTTGAGGTCCCGCACGCGCATCTCAGCCGTCTCGAAGTAAAGGCCGTGCCGGAAGGTGGTGATCGTCCAGCATTTACGCTTCTTGCGCGATCGTCATGATGTGGCGTCCGTTTTTCCTGGCACTGCAATTTCTTACGCGCGTTCCGGTCCCGGCGATGGCTGCGGTGGATGACCGCGATCTGGGTCGCTCGCTATTGTGGTATCCGCTGGTGGGTTTGCTCGTCGGCCTCACGCTGGCCGCATGGGATTGGGTCATCGGTGGAGCGCCCGTGGGGTTGCGCGCGGCGCTGGTCCTTTGCGCGTGGGTGCTGGTCACCGGCGCCTTGCACCTGGACGGACTGGGAGACAGCGCCGACGCCTGGATGGGCGGACGCGGTGATCGCGAACGCACGCTGGCGATCATGAAAGACCCGTGCAGCGGCCCGGGTGCCGTGGTCACTCTGGTGGTGGTGCTGATCGTCAAGTTCGCGGCGCTCGAAAGCATCCTGGCGACCGGCGACTGGATACCGCTTGTGTTCGCGCCCTTGCTCGCTCGTGCGTTGCTGCCGCTGCTCTTCCTCACCACGCCTTACGTGCGCCCTGGCGGTCTCGGTGCGGGCATGGCGCAACACTTGCCGCGGCGCACGGCCGTGGGGGTGGTATTGGCGACCGCGTTCGTGGTGCCCGCATTTACAGGCGCGCAAGGCGTTTGGTCGCTTGCAGTCGCTACCCTGGTGTTCATCCTGCTGCGCGCGCTCATGATGCGGCGCATCGGGGGCACAACCGGCGACACCGCGGGGGCAATGGTCGAACTGATCGAGACCGCGACGTTGGTCGCCGCCTCGGTCGCGTGATGATTAGATGCGAGGTGCACGTGGCCGGCAACCGTTCCGAGGCTGTAAGCGGCGGTGCCAAAAAGCGCGGCGCGCCTGACCGGCCGTCACGACCGGACCATCAGGAACCGCGCGCTCAACTCCGCCGCCGGCACCGGCCGGCTGAACAAGAACCCCTGCGCCGCGCCGCAGCCGAGCTCGCGCAGCGCCGCGAGCTGCGCCTCGGTCTCGACGCCCTCGGCGATCACCTGCAGCCCGAGGCCGCCGGCGAGCGCGATGACGGCCTTGACCACGGACTGCGCAGCGGGGTCGTGTCCCAGGTTACGGACGAACGACTGGTCGATCTTCAGGACATCGAGCGGCAGCCGTTGCAAATAGGCGAGCGATGAATAGCCGGTGCCGAAATCATCCACGTACACGAGCAGCCCGAGCGCCTTGAGCCGCGTGAACACCTCGGCGGCGTGCACGACGTCGTGCATCAACTCGGACTCCGTGATCTCGAGGGCGATGCGCGCGGCCACGGTGTCGCAGCCGGTCTCCCGCAAAACTGCTTCGACCCGCTCGACGAAGCTCGCGTCGCGCAACTGCCGCACCGAGACATTGACCGCGATGCGCAGGTTCGCGTGGCCCGCCTGCGCCCACGCCTTGGCCTGGCGGCAGGCGGTCGCAAGCACCCATTCGCCGATCGGCACGATCAAGCCGGTCTGCTCGGCCACGGGGATGAACCGGTCGGGTGTCACCAACCCGAGCTTCGGGCTCTGCCAGCGCAGTAGCGCCTCGACGCCCGTCATCCGGCCGGTGGCGATATCGATGACAGGCTGATAGAGCACGAACAGCTCGCCGCGCTCGACCGCGCCGTGCAGCGCCTGCTCAATCGCGTGGCGCTCGGCGGCCTGAGCATTGAGCTGTGCGGAGTAGAACACGACGGCGTTGGCGGCCTCCGCGCGCGGCGCATGCAGTGCAAGCTCGGCGTTCTTGACCAGGGATTCCGCCGTTTCACCGTCAGCCGGGTACACCGCCACGCCGGCGCGCAGCGCCAGGAGTATCTTCTGTCCGCCCATGTCGAGCGCCTCGGGCAAGTGGTCCAGCATCCGTTGGACTACTACCGACACGTCCTCGGGGCGCGCCACATCAGCGAGCACGGCGCCGAATGTGGCCCCGCCGAGCCGAGCCACGGTGTCGCCCTCGCGCACGCCCCCGGCGAGCAGCGCGGCGACCTGGCGCAAGAGCTCATCGCCCACCTGGCGCCCGAGCAGCCCCGAGACCTGGCGCACGTTGTCGAGATACAGCGCCAGCACGGCGGCGTTTCGCCCGGAGTGCTTCGAGCGCGCCAGCACCTGTTTCAGCCGGTCCTCGAACAGCGCGCGGTTGGGCAGGCCCGTCAGTGGATCGTAGTTGGCGAGGTAGCCCAGTTGCTGCGCCTTCTCGATATGCTCGAGCCCGAGCGAGGTGTCGGCGGCGAGCTCCTCGAGCAGGCGCACCTCCTCGGGGCTGAAGCGCTGCGGCGCGTCCGCGTAAAGGTTGAACGTGCCGATGACGCGGCCCTCGGTGCGCAACGGCAGCGCCACCACGGAACGCAACCCGAACGCGCGCGCCCGCTCCCGCCACGGCGCCATGCACGGGTCGCTCTCGATGTCGTTGCAGACCCGGCTCGCGCCTTCGCGCAGCGCCTGCCCCGTCGGTCCCTGCCCCTCGGGCTGTTCCGCATCGAGCGACAGGCGCAGGCCCTCGACATAACCCGCGGCCGGGCCGGCGTGCACGAGCGGGCGGATCTCCTGCGTCTTTGGATCGATCAGCCCGATCCAGGCGAGGCGGAAACCGCCCTGCTCCACGGCGATGCGACAGGCCTCCTCGAGCAGCGGGTCGCGCTCGCGCAGGCGCAGGATCGCGGCGTTGATGTGGCTCAACACCGCGCGCACCCGGTTCAACGCGGCCACGCGCCCGACTTGGGCTTCGAGCGCGCCGGCCATGGCGTCGAAGGCGGTAGCGAGCCGGCCGATCTCGTCGCCGCTCTCCTTATTAGTGCCGCTGCGTGCGCGCAGGTCGCCGCCCGCCAGGCGTTCGGCGGCGCCCATCACGGCGTCGAGCCGGCGCAGCACGAAGCGCTCCGCCCCGAACCAGACCGTGGCCAGCGCGAGCAGCGTGAGCAATGACAGCAGGACGTGATTGCGGAATGTGGTGGCCACCGCCTGCGCGTAGGCAATCTCCGTCGGGATGCCAACGCTCAAGTACCCATGACCTTCCTGGTGCGGCTCATGGATCGCGGTGAAGGCATAGAGGCGCGCGACGCCGTCGAGGCCTGTAGTCTCGAGCACGCCCTCACGCTGCGCGCGCATGGCGGCGTACAGGGGCGTGCCGGCCATGGAGCGACCGATCCATTTTTCACCGTCCGGGGCACGCACGAGCACGGACCCAGCATGGTCCACGAGCGTGAGCGTCGAGCCGGCCGGTAGCCGCGCCTCGGCGGCGAGCCGGTTGAGCCAGGCGAGATCGATGCCGGCACCGACGATGGCGCGCACCTCACCCGCGGCATCGAGCACCGGCTGGGCGAGCACGATGATGGCGCGCCCCGTAATCCGGCCGATCTGGTAATCGCCGACGGCGAAGGCGCGCGTCGCGAGCGCGCGACGATAGTACGCCTGGTCGGCGGCGTTGATGCGACGCTTGAGGGGCGCCGAACTGTAGAACACATCGCCGTTCGGTCGGAGGACGAAATAGGAACTGTAGCGCGGAGCGGGATCCTGCTGGTGGAGGCGCGCAAGGAACGCGCTGCAGCGCGCGCCTTCATCCTCGCGCACCTGCGGCAACTGCGCCAGCAACTGCACCAGCCGCCGGGTTTCGGCGAACAGCTCCCGGTGAGTGGCGGCGGCGAGCTGGACGACGCGCATGGCCTCGGCGTGCGCGACCGCCGCGGCCTGACGGCGCTGCTCGACGCCGGTGTAGGCGATGATGCCGAGGATTGGCAGAAAGATGAGTGCGACCAGAACCAGCAGCTGCGCGCGCAGCGACAGCGGCCAGAGCCGCCTACGCCCGGCCGGCTTGCGAAGTGCTGGCGTCAGCCGCGCCACCGCTTGCCCCTCCCAAATCGGGGGGGGGGCGGACAGCCCATGCTCTTGCTTTTGATCTACTGACACCGCGCCGTCACGGTGCGGTGTTTCCCCCGTCGTCATCTGCACCCCCGGAGATGCTCCATCCCTGCGCAAAGTTGTTGTTTAACCGTTTTGTAATGCGCTCCGTGCCGGTCTCAAAACCAGCCCTATAAACTATAGTCGATAATCCTTGGATTTCAGGGGGTAATGCGCAGCACCGTCATACTTAACTTCAGCTCCTCCCGATATCCCTTGCTGATCTGCTCCGGCACAAAGCCGTCCCTGTACGCGAGGTTTTCGCCGCTCGCGGCCTACGGCAGGTGACCGCGCAGCAATGTGGACAGCTCGCCGTCGGACGCCGTGATGCTCACGTCGGGAACGACCGCACCCGGTTCGTGGCGCACCTGCACGGTCACGTCGAGATCGAGAATGCCTGTGGTCGGCCAGTGGCGAAGCGCGCTCGGGTTCGCGTAGGTCAGTGTGACTGCCTCGTGCACTGTGCCTGTAGCGGTGATCGTCGGCGGCGCAGGTGGAACGCGAGCGCGCAGCCGGCTGATGAGGTAGACCTGCCCTACTCGTTCGAGCGGTGCGAGTGCCGCAAGCAGCGCTTCGGTAGTCGTGGCCTTGGCCTTGAGTGTGCGGACGGTGGTCTCTTCGTCCGCGCCACGCACGAGAACCGCGCGTTCGGCGTATCAGTCGCACGCACCTTCGCGGCATACCGTTACCGGACCAGCCGGCGCCTCGAGGATCAGCCCGCCACTCTGCCACGGGCCGACCACGCGATACTTTCCCTGTACGGGACGGAAGGCGCGGTTGTCCTGGCCGGCGACGTCGAGCCACCAGTCGGCCTCGGACTTGTGCGCATCGTAGTGGGTGCGTGCGTCGGTGAACCAGCCGAGCATATCGCGCACCGTGCCGAGCGGCCCGGCGCCGTGCTGGGTAACGGCCACGACGGGGATCGTGAGCACGGTAATGACGATAACGAACCACAACTCGCCCATGCTCATCGGCGGCATGTGTTATTTCTCGTTGCCGGGCAGCACGCAACGCACGCGCGAGGGCCAAAACCATGCGACCCCCGCCGGCGTCATCATGTCGGCGATCGGGTGCGAGGCGAAGCCGGCGACCAGGGCGATTCGGAACCCTTCCGGCAGCGGCCAGGCTACGAGCGCGATGAGCATGGAGGCGAGCAGCGAGTGTGTCGCGGTGCGATGCCCGACCCAATACTCGATAGGCCCGGAGAGCCAGGGCAACCAGCGCCCCACCATGCCGTCGCGCTTGTCGAGGTCGGGTAGCAACGCCGATGTTGCCGCGATAAGCGCCTCGGCCAGGTGCGGCTTATGGCCCGCGACCGCCGCCGCAAAGAAGTAAGCGAACTGGCCGACGATGATGTGGGACGGCGCGATCATTTCTTAAAGGTGGGCCTGTGATCGCGAATCAGCGCGAAGCTGCCGGATCGCTGTCCTTGACCAAGCTGTCGATGAGCGGGCAGCGAATGGCCCCGCGGCGCGTTTCGCACTGGCGCACGAGTTGTGCCAGTGCCTTCTCGATTCTTTGCAAATCGCGCAGCCGTGCGCGCACGGCGGTGAGTTTCTGCGCGGCGATGTCATGCGCCTCCGTACAATGGGTGCCGTCATCGAGCTTGACGAGATCGGCAATCTCTTCAAGCGTAAACCCGAGTCCCTGCGCGGTCTTGATGAACCGCAACCGCGCCAGTTCCGCGGCACCGTAGCGGCGGATGCCGCCCGGCGCTTTCTTCGGTACCGGCATGATCTTGATGCGCTGGTAATAGCGCACCGTCTCGACATTGACCCCGGCGGCCGCCGCCAACCGCCCGATGGTGAACCCCGCTTCAGCCATAAATCCCTCCTTGACTCCGTACTCAAGTACGGACCTAAGCTTACACCATCTAGTCCAAGCAAGGAGATCGTCATGGAAACAAACCCGACTCGTACCGGCAGTGGCACACTGATCGCGGGCGTCATCGCTGGTATTACTGCGTCGGTCTGCTGCGTGGGCCCGCTGGTGCTGCTCGGCCTCGGCGTGAGCGGTGCCTGGATCGGCAACCTCACGGCACTCGAACCGTATCGCCCGATTTTCATCGGCGTCACGCTCGTGTTCCTGGGGCTCGCGTTCCGCAAGCTCTATCTCGTGCCCATCGCCTGCGCACCGGGACAACACTGTGCCGTACCGGCCAACCGCAAACGCCAGCGCTTTGTCTTCTGGCTCGTTGCGCTGCCGGTGCTGCTGCTGCTCGCCTTCCCCTGGTACGCCTCACTCTTTTACTGAAAGGAGAATCACATGCGTAAGACGTTGTTGCTTGCCACCCTGTTCCTCGCACCGCTCGGGATGGTTGCTGTCCCACCGGTCCTCGCGGCCGAGGCCGCCACCAAGACCGTGACGCTCGCGGTCGAGAACATGACCTGCGCCGCCTGCCCGATCACGGTGCGCAAGGCGCTGGAGAAAGTTCCGGGTGTGGCCAAGGTCAAGGTGGATCTCGATACCAAGTCTGCCACGGTCACGTTCGATCCCGCGAAAGCCAAGGTCGAAGACCTGACCTGGGCGACGACCGAAGCCGGATATCCGTCGAAGCTCGTACCTTGACCACACCGCTCGCCCTGAACCGAGAGGAGCACAAACGATGATGGACAACATGGGTTGGTGGGGGCCGGGCATCGGCTGGGTCTTCATGATTCTGTTCTGGGGTCTGGCGATTGCTGCGGCGGTGGCGTTGATCAAGTGGCTGGCTGGAGCGTCTTCGGCGACGCGCAACAAGACGCCGCGCGACATACTGAAAGAACGCTACGCCCGCGGTGAAATCAACCGGGAGGAATTCGAACAGAAACGCGCCGATCTGGAGAAGTAAACGATGAATACTACGCTGTTGCACATCACCGGCATGACCTGCGACCACTGCGCGCTCACGGTCGAGAAGGCGCTCAATGCCATGCCCGGTATCAAGGCAAGCGTCTCTTATGATGAGGCATTGGCACGAGTCGAGAGCGAGAAACCGGTCGCGACTGAAATCCTCCTCAAGGCCGTGCAAGCCAAGGGTTATGGTGCGAGCTCCGTCGAGGGACCGGCGGCGCCGGTGACCGATAAGGGCGGCGCGGGACTGCATGTAGCGATTGTGGGCAGCGGTTCTGGAGCGTTCGCCGCGGCGATCCGCGCGGCCGAGAATGGCGCGCGCGTGACCATCATCGAAGCAGGCACCATCGGCGGCACCTGCGTGAACGTCGGCTGCGTGCCCTCCAAGATTCTGATCCGTGCGGCGCATATCCGACAACATGCCGCGCATCACGCGTTCGACGGTCTCGCGCGCCATACGCTTGCGCTCGACAACGCCGCACGCGTCGCCCAGCAGCAGGCGCGGGTCGAAGAACTGCGCCGCGCCAAGTACGAGGACATTCTCGAATCCAATCCGCACATCAACCTGGTGCGCGGGCGCGCGCGCTTCGCCGACGCCCATACCCTGATCGTCACGCGCCCGGACGAGAGCGAGCGTCGCATTACGGCCGACCGCATCCTGATTGCCACCGGCCGAAGGCCCTCGATCCCGGCCATCCCCGGCCTCGAAGGCACACCCTATTGGACTTCCACCGAGGCGCTCACCGCCGCTCAACTGCCTGAGCATCTGATCGTGTACGGCGGCTCGGTCGTGGCCGTGGAACTCGCCCAGGCGTTCCAGCGGCTTGGCTCCAAAGTCACGCTCATCGCTCGCACCACCCTGCTTTCGAAAGAAGACCCAGCAATCGGCGAAGGGCTTAAGAAGGTTCTCGAAGACGAGGGTATGCGCATTTTGACGCACACCGAGGTCAACAGCGTGCGCCACGACGGCAAGCACTTTCGTGTCGACACCGGCAACGAGACGCTGAGCGGTGATCGACTGATGATCGCAACCGGGCGCCAACCCAACACCGACGGCCTCGAACTCGGCAAGGCCGGCGTCGCCACCGACGCGCGCGGCGCCATCGTCGTTGACGATCATTTGCGCACCAACGCCGCGCACATCTATGCCGCCGGCGATTGCACCAACGCACCGCAATTTGTGTACGTGGCGGCCGCGGCCGGCACGCGCGCGGCCGTCAACATGACGGGCGGCGATGCGGCACTCAATCTTTCCGCCATGCCGGC
>Ga0073934_10011649_pt1 | contig 10574 bp, 8 predicted proteins | sample LarsenN4metaG_FD_76834 | JGI IMG/M metagenome (GOLD analysis project Ga0073934, IMG submission 76834) | Hot spring sediment bacterial and archeal communities from British Columbia, Canada, to study Microbial Dark Matter (Phase II) - Larsen... ... | reverse complement strand
CAGCTCGCGGCCGATTTTCTGAGCCAGGCAACAACGTCAAATCCGCTTGTTTTCCTGCCTGATCAGGCTTAGCGGGAGGTACTGAGTCAGACGCGGGACGAGCTCATCCGAATCGTCCGGTCGTCCTCGAGGAGGCATCATGAAGAACTTGATGTTGGGTCTTGTGGTCTTGATCGGCGGCGCGCTGACCCTGGCTCCAGGCTGCGGCGACGACGGCGATGACGGCGGCTCGGCCACCGGCGGCGGTGCAGGGAAAGGTGGCGCCACCAGCGGCGACGGCGGAAGTCAGCCGAGTGGCGGCGACAGCGGCGACGCGGGTTCAGGCAACAGCACGAGCAGCGGCGGCGATCCCGGCAGCGGCGGCGATCCCGGCTCCGGTGGCGCTGCGGGCGGCGCACCTGGCGCAGGCGGTGCCGGCGGCGCGGGCGTCATGAACCCCGAGGGCTGTCCGGATGAAGCACCCGAGACGGGCGAGGACTGCACCGTGGATCTCGGTGTCAACGCCTCGTGCGACTACCCGGGCTCGAGCTGCGTGTGCAACGGCTTCGTCGGCGGCGCTGCCGGTGCGGGCGGTGCTGGCATGGCCGGCAACTGGATCTGTCGCGGCGACGGAGCCGACTGTCCCGAAACGGCGCCCGACCACGATAGCGAGTGCGAGGACAACGGCCTTCAATGCCCCTATCCCCGGGGCGTCGAGTGCTTCTGCCAGGGCGCCAACTGGGACTGCGCCAGGCCTGGTCCCGGCGGTGGTGAGGGCGGCGGACCCGGCTTGCCGCTCGGCGAATGTCCCGAGACCGCGCCGGAGGATGGCGCGACGTGCGTCGGACCCATTCGGAATTGCTTCTACGAGGAGGACGACGCGTTCTGCACCTGCCCCAGCAACGGACCCAACGCCAACGAGTGGAACTGTGAGTAGTCCCGGCGTTCCTTGAGACCCGCCCGCCCACCCCCACCGGAGTCCTCCGCGGGGGCTCGCCGCCCCCGTGCCCCCGACGGAACTCGCGCTGCTCGTTCCGCGCTCGCTTCGCTCGCGGGCGGCGAGGCATGCCCCGACGGAAGTACCTGAGCGGTGAAGGCTAGCCGCAGCTGCCGCTCGGCAAGCAGCGCTGGCCTCACTGCAGGTATTGCCGCATCAGGCGCGCCTCGGGATCTTCACGCTCGGGCCCGGACACCTGTCTCTTGTGCCCTCGGCAACCCACAACTCTGCTGTAAGCCGACACTTACATCGCAACCGCGCTCGCCTTCGAAGGTTTCTGGATGATTCGGCCCGCGCTGTGGCCTCCTTCGGAAGGCAGATGACGCCTACGACCAAGCTCCCGTCGCTCGGCGTGCTGGTATGCGGCCTGGCGGTCGCGTGCGGCAGCCCTCAAACCGCTCCACCCCCAGGCTCCAATCAACCTGCGGCCGGAACCGGCGGCGTGACGGCGCAGGGCGGGTCGACCAGTCCCGGCGGCTCGGCTGGCACGGGCGGAACGGGCGGAAGCGTGGCGGCCGGAGGAGGCGGAGTCGGCGGCAGCAGCGGCGGAACCGGCGGTACGCCCGGTGGGGCCGGCGGAACACTCGCGGGAGCAGGAGGCATGCCCGTCGGCAGCGGAAAGCCTCTCACCGTCATCGACTACTCGCCTTACCGCGACGGGCAGGCGCCGGGCGGAGCGCAGCCCACCGAGCAGCAAGTGCGGGAAGATCTCGAGATCCTGAAGCCGCTGGTGGACGGCATCCGCATCTACGGCACTGACGGCGGCAACGCCCACGTGCCCGCGCTCTGCGACGAGCTCGGCATCGACCTGCACGTCGGCGCCTGGATCGACGGGCTTCCCAGCGACGGGCCCAACGTGAACGCCTTGGCCGCGCTGGTCAACGAGAACCATCCCTCGATCAAGACCGCCGTCGTCGGCAACGAGGTCCTCAATCGCACGGAGGACAACGGCATCGACGAGGAGGGGTTGATCGCTTTCATCGACCAGGCACGCGCCGCGATCACGGTCGACGTGCCCATCGCCGCCGCCGAGACCTATCCACGCTGGATGGAGATGCGCCCGAACCTGGCAGCGAAGGTCGACGTGATGATCTGGCACACCTACGGTTGGTGGGCCGGCGCGGACATCGCCGACGCCGCCGCGCTGGTGACCATGAGGTACCAGGACGTGCTGGCGGCGTACCCGGGCAAGAAGATCATCCTCGGCGAAACCGGTTGGCCGAGCATGTACGACAACATGTCGGAAGACGGAACGTCGACGGCCGTGGGCAGCGAGGAGAATCAGGCGCGCTTTTACATGGAGCTGCGTGCCAGCCTCGGCCCGCTGGGACTCGAGTTCTGGCCGTTCGCGGCCTTCGACGAGCAGTGGAAGGGCACGTCGGGCGAAGGTGCAGTCGGAGCTTATTGGGGCATCTTCAGGTCCGATCGCACGCCCAAGCTCGCGGCGATGCAGCTCTTGGAGCTCGTGCCGCCCTGAGCGCAGATCACGGCTTCCAGGGATCGAACAATAGACGCATGTTCGCGGTCCCATAGCTGACGGTGAACTCGGCCCAGACCGGCGCGAAGTAGAGGGCCACGCCCAGCGCCGCGGCGAAGGTGACGAACACGGCTTTCGGCCGAGCGCGCTCGAGCGCCGCCAGGCAGCCGGCCACGAGCATCAGCGCGAAGCCGTACGACGGCAGGTAGTGGTACATGAAGGTGAAGCGCCCGCGCGCGACCATCCAGGGAGACAAGAGCGCGAGCCAACCGAGTACGAGCAGAAGCGCTCGCGTCATGAACTCACGGTCGGCCCAGTCTGGTAGGCGCTTCTGCCAGCGCGAGTCGAGCCTGACGAGCCCCGCGCCGACGGGCGCCGCGATCACCGCCAGCGTACCCGCGGCGAAGAAGACGAGGTTGCCGAGGCTCGAGGCGTAGCGCCATTTACCGCCCACCATCGACAGCTTGACGACGATGGGGTGATAGGCGAGCGGCCAGGTGTACCAGGGGGAAGCCAGAGCATTGGCTTCGTTCGCGCGCGAGAGATGCTTGTCGTAGAGCTTCGTCATCAGCGAAAAGAGCGACTTCGCGTCCGAGGGCTCTCCGCTGAGATCGAGCGCCCCCATCCAGATGACCGCGTGCACCAGCGGCACCAGCCCGAAGGCCAGCACCCAGACCCGCGGCACGCGACCGAGCGCCCAGATCGCCGCCGCGGCCGGGACGACGGCCATGACGCCGCTCCACTTGATCGACGTGGCGCAGCCCAGCAAGAACACGGAAGAGAGCACGGAGGCCGCCGAGCGCGCGCTGACCGCGGCCAAGAAGCCCCACAGCACGAAGCACACCAGCATGCCGTCGAGCAGCGCCGTGCGCGAGTACGCAAGGAAGAACCCGTCAGCGGCCATGCAGGCGGCGGCAAACAGGCCCGCTCGTCTGCTCTCGAACAGCGCACGCCCGAGCCAGTAGGCGATCAGCAACGTGAAGAGCCCGAAGCAGAGCGACGCGAAACGCCAACCCACGGAGTTGTAGCCGAACAGCAAGTAGCCCACGGCGATGAGCAGCTTGCCGAGCGGCGGGTGATCGTTTCCGTCCCGGACCTGCGCCAGATAGAAGTGCGCGTCGTTGGCGAAGTTGTGCTCGTCGAAGGTGAAATACGCGGGAGCCCCGACGCCCTGCACGCGCAGGATCACGCCGCCGACGATCATCACCACGGCGATCAGCGTGCTGAGCTCGCGCTCGGAAGGGTCGCGCCACTTCTTCAACGCGATCATTTGGGGATGACGCAGCTTTTCCAGTCTGCCGACGGGCAGCGTCTCTTTCAGGCGGATGAACTCGCCCTTCATGTCCCAGCGCACTGCGGCGGATCGGGTGACGCCGAGAATGTGGAAGTTGCAGACGGCGGTGAAACGCCCGGCCGGCGCCCGGTCGAGGTCGGGGGAGGTCCACAAGCCGGCGCCGAGCAGCAGCGCTCCCTTGACGCTCTTGTATGGCCGCAGCTTGCGCCGATCGTCGAGCGCTTCCGCCAGCGCCTGCTCGTTGCGTCGGAACTCGCAGCGCACGTCCTCGATCTGCACGTCGGCGGCGCAGGCCAGCTTGGTCCGATCTTCGCGGACCAACGTCAGCTCCACCATGTGGGTGCCGCCCAGCCGCCAGCCCTCGATGGCCTGGGCGTACCTGTCGGGGTAGTTGGTCCAGGAAAAGATCAGCCACACGGCGAAACCGATGCAGATCAGGGCCGCCGCGCCCTGCAGCAAGACGCCCGCATCCGGGTCTCCTGCCGCCTGAATGAACCGTCGCACCCGAGAAAGCATGATCCAGTCCCGCCTCTCGCTTACACGAGCTTCGGACAGAAAACATCGATGAAGTGCTTGACGGGGCGAAGTCATGCTCCGAGCATGGCCTCATGTTGCGTGGCCCGACCGCCTGTGTCGCTCTGGGCCTCGCCTTGGTGCTCTGCGCCGCGAGCTGCAGCGGAGACGAAGGCGGCGGCGAAGAGCCGACCACGAACGACCGAGCCGGCAGCTCCAATCGCGGAGGCACGAACGGAATCGACGTGGGGGCAAGCGGCGGTTCGGCCGAACCAGGCGATGGTGGCGGCCCGCCCGACGACGGCGGCGGCGGTGAGCCGCAGAGCAGCGGCGGCGACGGCAACGACCCGCCGAGCGACGGCGGCGCGCTGGGGTCGGCGGGAGCCACGTCAGGGGTCGAATGCAGCTCGGCGCTCGCCACCAAACCGTGTCAGGGGGAGGATCATTGCGAGTGGACGAACGAAGCAGCGTGCCAGAGCGGCGAGTGCGACTGCACGAACGGCTCCTGGGCGTGCACCCAGCGGCAAACGGAGGAATGCGGAGGGATGTGCCCGTCGCCTCAACAGGCCGAGTGTGGCGGCAGCTGCGAAGGCTCGGTTTCGAACTGCACCTGCTCTTGCGGCGGACCGAACTACTCGGGCTGCTCATGCGCCGGCGGCATTTGGACGTGCCTCGGGTGTTGAGCCACCTCAATCAGAGCGCAGCTTGCGCTCGAGCATGACGGTGGGATCGGGCGGAGGAACACTGGCGGAGGCGCCCGCGCGCAGCACGATCCGTTCGACCACGGCGCGATGCTCGGCGCTGCCGACCTGGGACATGTCGAAGGTCGGCGGCGCTGCCCAGCGCATGGTGAACACGGAAAGGCGTTCGAGCGCCTGCTCCAGGCGATACTCCGGGACGTGACCCCGCGCCACCGCGTTGGCGACGGCGTCGATGGCGCGGTGCATCGTTTCGGGCGTGTGGCAGCAAAGGAACGCGTCCACGCCCGCGTTGAGCCCGCGCACCACCACGTCGTCGAGCGCGTAATGATCGCTGATCGCCTTCATCTCCAGGTCGTCGCTCACGACCAGGCCTTCGTAACCCAGCTTGTTGCGCAGGATCGAGCGCACGATCAGCGAGCTCATCGTGGCCGGCCACTCCGGATCGAGCTCCCTGAACAACACGTGCGCGGTCATGATCGCGGGAATGCCGGTCTTGATCGCGGCCCGGAACGGCACGAGCTCCACGCTTTCCAGTCGGTCGAGCGAGTGCTCCAGGCGGGGCAGATCGAGGTGTGAATCCTGCAGCGTGTCGCCGTGACCGGGGAAATGCTTGCCGCAGGCGGCAACTCCGCCGGCGCCCAGGCCTGCCATCAACGCCTGCGCGTGCCAGGCAACGAGGTCCGGCGTACGGGCAAAGGCGCGCGGGCCGATCACCGGGTTGTCGCGGGTCGTGTCCACGTCGAGCACCGGTGCAAAGTTGAGGGCGAAGCCCACCGCACGCAGCTCGCGACCGATGACCTTGCCCAGTGCGAACGACAGCTCGGCGTCGTCCGCCCTGCCGACGGTGCGCATGGCCGGGATGGGCGTGAATCCCTCCCGCAGCCGCACCACGTTGCCGCCTTCCTGATCGACGCAGCAGAACAAGGGCTGGCTGGCTCTGACCTTGACCGAAGCAGTGAGCTCGGCCACCTCGGCGGGCTCACCCAGGTTGCGGGCGAAGAAAATCACTCCACCCACGCCGCGCTCCAGCAGCTGCTCGAGCTCCGACTCGAGCTTGCGCCCGTGGAAACCGACGATCAGGAGCCGAGCGGCGCTGCTCCGCAGATCCAAGGCCATACGCTTCGAGCCTAACCCATATTTCCCGGCTGTCTGAAGTACGAGCGCGGCGCAGCGCGATTTGAGCCTGACTTCGATCACCCACACGCGTGCGAGCGGCATCTCGCAACGCTCGAAAAAATGCCTGCGAGCCTAAACGCCGGCGACCATTGACAGCTGGCTTTGGAGGTCTACTCTCGAGATCAGTGGTCGTCGGTATTGGACCTACTGATAGTACCGGCGCCAGCGCCCGAAACTGAGAAACCATCATCAAAGTTTGAAGCCAATACACGGTTCCCCGTAGCCGGGGAAAAGGATGCTTCGAGCATCGGGCCGCTGTGCCGCAAGGGCAGCGGCCCTTTTTCATTCAGCAAGGCCGCCTGCGCCGCCTTGACCACCTTCGCCCGAAGGAGGCGGGCAGCCGAGGTCGTAGTCCACCGACGGCAAGCAGCGCATCGGCGGTGGATCGCCATTGCTGCAGCCGCACACGCCCGACTGGCAGTCGGAGTCGTTCTCGCACAGCGACCAGTTGACGCTGGGGCAGGCAACGCCTGCGCTGGGGACGCAAATGGCTGCCGTCATCGACTCCGGATCGCAGGCGCAATGACCGGAGGCGCAGTCGGCGTCGCTCGCGCAGGGAAGCCCGTCCGCGAGGTTCGGCTTGCACCCGGCGCCCTGGCACGGCTCCAGCGTGTCGAGCGGGTCGGCGGCGTACTTCCACCAATTGTTGCAGGTGCCGCCCGGCGCCACGCCCGAGACGCGCGGGATATGAAACGAATACCAGTTCTGAAAGCCGACGTCGTCGCAGCCCCAGTCCTCGCAGGTGACGTCCTTCGGCGTGCCGGCCATCACCGGATAGTCGTACCAGAGGTGGGCGTTCGAAAGGACGGGGTCGGAGTTCTCGTAGTCGCCTATGGAGCGAGCGTTGGGCGGGAACCAAGGTTCGCCGACGCCGGTGATCACCCCCGCTTCCAGGCTGAAGAGCGAGAACTGCTTCCAGGCCTCCTCCGCGGACGCGGGGAGCGCGCTGAACTTGCGCAGGGAGGTGGAAATCATCTGCCCCGCGCGTTCGTTGTATTTGCGGTGCGACCAGACGCCTCCAGTCCGGTACCAGAAGCTCATCACCCACAACGGCCTGCCACAATCGGGTAACTGCTCGGCGCGAGCCTGGTAGAAGAGGTCGTCCTGCGAGGGCGGCTCGCTGGTGGGCCAGGACGGGATCTTGACCTTCCAATCCTCGAAGCCCATCGTCCCGCCCTCGTCGTAAGCGCCCCAGATCCAGATCTCGGAGATGTCCTTGTCGCTGACCAGCTGACACAGGTCGTGCTCTTGAAAGATCGCCTCGTAGTCGGCCTTGCGCTGCGGAGGTTGAGGCGGAGCGCCGCCCCCGCCGGAAGGCGCCTCGAAGAACGCTTGCTCGTCGAGCACCGGCCAGCCTGGAAGCTGTGGTGGCCAGTCGTTGACCTCGAGCTGATCGACGAGGTGGTAGTTGATGACTCCACCGCTGGCGGCCGTGAGCTGCTGCGCCAGCGTGGCCGAGAGCGCGCGAAAATCCGCGACGGCGTAGTGCGCCTGGAGATCGAGGCCAGACTCCAGGATCGGGTTGTAGGCCAGCAAGAGGACCTTGGCCTTCCGCGAGTAGGCCTGGCAGGGCTCGTGAATGAAGCCACCGGAGCCGCCATCGCCGGCAGAGTTGCCGCCGACTCCGCCCTCACCCGCACTGGCGCCGCCACCGGCACTGGCGCCGCCCGCGCTGCCGCCTCCGCTGCCGGAGCCGCTCCCGCTCGCGCCGGCCTGGTCCGAGCTTTCGTCGCCGCCATGACCCGAGCTGCCGGAGGTCCCACCCTTGCCGGCATTGCCGCCCTCCGGCGCGGGCGCAAAGCTCGTGCGACCGCCGCCGGAGCTGTCGTTCGGGTTCGGACAGAGCCGTGTGAGATCTTCGTCGGCGACGCACTCGTTGCGCGCTGCGCAGCACTGGTAACCGCTCGCGCAGGGACAGGGCAAGCCGTCGTACTCGACCAGCGGCACACACGTCGCAGCGAAGCAGAGCGCCAGCGCGACGAGCGAACCCCGGGACCAGTGGTTAGAAGCGTTCACGGAAACCCACCATGGCTTGGCCCCGACCCGGATCGATCTCGACGTTCACGCGTTCTTCCGGCCAGAGCAACAAGAGTATTCCCGCGGCCGCCGCACCCCCGGCGACGGTAAACCCGACGGCAGCGCGCACGTTGCTGTCGTTGATGCGTTGGTTGGCAGCGGGGCCATCGGCGTGCGAGCTGACCTCGTTCCGATAGGCGTTGCCCTGCATCAAGCTGTAGGTGCCGAAGCCTGCGCTCAGCGCCCCGAGGCCGAGCAGGCTGAAGCCGGCGACGGTGCGAAGCTTCGGTCCCCCCGACGGCTGGCGGCTGGCCACGTCGTGCTCCGGCGGGAGCTCGACGCTCCGGAACTCGAAGCTGTCGACGACGCGCTGCCCGAAAGGCAGCTTGAACAGCGACTCGAAGGCGTCATTGGCCGCGCCGCGATGCGCGATGCGTCCGTCCTGGATCACGAGCTCGACCAGCGCGACGACCGAGGGCGTGAGCGGAACCACCACCTCGGTTTCGTCACTGGTGCGGCGCAAGTAGAGCTTGCCCCCCGTGCGCGGCTTGAGCAGGTAGCCGGGTGACGCGCTGTCGTTGTGGAAGTCCGCGTAGCGCACGCCGCGCTCGTCCTCGAGCACGTAGTGATCGCTTGGGGCCAGGTTGAAATCGATGCGCGCGCCGAGCTTGCGGCTGAGGTCGACCAGGACGTCGGTGTTCTTGGGCGGTTTGACGTAGATGTCGGGGCGATAGCGATCGTTGGCGACCGAGGCGTTGGCGCGCTGGACGAACGCCGCGATCTCCTTGTAGCTGATGCGGCCGTTGCCGTCGGCGTCGGCCGCTCCGTAGAGTCCCGAGCGCACCTCGTGCGAGAAGACCCCCGCTTGAAAGCCAGCCCACTCGTGGCTCTCTTTGGCCGACGACGTCGAGAACAGAAGGCCCGTGTTCGGGCGCGCCGCCAGCCCGCCGAGCTGACTGAAACCGCGCGCCTCGCGGCGCTTGCCCCCTGGACCCCGGCCGACGGCCAAAAAGTACGAGTGGCAGGCGTCGACGATGAAGTGCTCTTGGTCGGCCCTGATCTTGTCGAGCAGCTCGCGTTCGAGGTCTTCGCCGTGCAGCCTGGCGTCTTCCAGCGTGATGTAGCCGCGGCCCTGCTTGACGTCGCCGTGACCGGCGTAGACGAAGTAGAGCGTGGTCTTGACGCCGCGCTTGCGCGCCTGCGCGATGTCTGCGGAAAGCGTGCGAATCAGCCGGCGATACTCGGTCAGGCGCGGCCGCAGAGCCTCGGCCGCCACCTGCGGGTGCAAGCGGCGCGTGTTGTCGTCCAGCCGTGCCAGCACGTAGCTCCTGGCGCCGAGCGTGCGGAACAGATCCAGGTAGCGCGCCGCGTCGTCGTCCGCGTAGCGCAACAGCGGCGCGTCCTTGTCGACGCTGCGGTTGACACCGATGATCAAAGCAAAGCTGGCGTGGTCACCGGACACGAGCTCCGGCGGGCTGGCCTTTGCCGGCGTCGTCAGCAAGAGGGCGAGCAGTAGCAAGAGCCAGATTTGCCGGGGCATCGGCTCACTCCACCGCCAGGTTCACCTCGACTTCCCTGACGTCGCCGAGGAGCGTCGTCAGAGAGCCGACGTAGCTGCCGGGTCCGGCCTCGCGCTGCCTGGCGAGCAGCTGCTCGACGTCGCGCACCGAAAGGTCGGAGTTGGTGAAGATGGAGCGGATCTTCAACTTCTTGCCGTCGATGTCGTGTGCGATCGACTCCGGCAGCTCGCGCAGCTCGGGGCCGGAGCCGATGGCTATCGCCCGCGGATTCTCGGCCTGGTCGCTCCACGCCGGGTGATACCAGTAGATGTGCCCGTGCTCGTCCTCGCCGAAGATCAAGAGCCTGCTGAAGCCTGCCGAGTTCACGTAGGCGAAGGCGAGCTCGTCCGTAGAGCGCATGCTGCTCCCGACCGCCTGACCCGCTTGCCCCGGCGGCACCCGATAGACGAACACCTGCGCCACTTGCGCCGATGGTTCGCCGCTGCGCGCCGCGAACTCGGCAGGCTTCTTGACCAAGAGCAGCGCCATGGCCGCCATCGCTGCCACGGCAACGCCCAGGTGCAGCGGGAAGGGAGGCAGCCCGCCCTTGCGCTTCAGCCCGAGCCCGACCGCCAGGCGCTCCCCGGCGCGCGGCGCCTTGGGATCGAGCGAAGCGATCAAGAGGTGCCGCTCGTACCAGGCGGCGCAGTCCGTGCATCCGACCAGGTGAAGCCGGAGCTTGCGCTCCTCGCCCGGCGAGATCGACAGATCGAAGTGAGCCCGCATCAGCGAGCGCGCCGTGCCGTGTGACAGGAGGCTCACGACTCTGCCCCCTTCAAGAAGAAGCTGTGCAGGAGCTTGCGCACGCGAAACTCCTGGTAGATCAGCGTGGTCCTCCGGATGCCGAGGACGCGCGCCGCCT
>Ga0073934_10011648_pt1 | contig 10574 bp, 10 predicted proteins | sample LarsenN4metaG_FD_76834 | JGI IMG/M metagenome (GOLD analysis project Ga0073934, IMG submission 76834) | Hot spring sediment bacterial and archeal communities from British Columbia, Canada, to study Microbial Dark Matter (Phase II) - Larsen... ... | reverse complement strand
TTATGAAACAAAAGCAAATTTCTTGCGGCTGTATAACAAAAGGATTAATAGGTTTTTCACATATGAGCCATGGAATGTCAAAACACCCTGCCTATTGGGTATGGCGCTCAATGCTAGACCGATGCAGGCTTCCCACACATCAGGCATGGAAAAACTATGGCGGACGTGGAATAAAGGTTTGTCAAAGATGGCAGGAGAGCTTTCAAAATTTTTGGATGGACATGGGGAGCAGTTATGTTCGGGGATTAACATTGGAGAGAAAGGATGTAAACGGAGATTATACACCGGAAAACTGTGTATGGGCAACTTACAAAAGCCAAAGCCGGAACAAGAGATACAACAGGGTTGTAGCATCTCTAATAGGAGAAATGACTGTGGCCGAGCTGTCGGAAAAGTCGGGAATAGGTGTAACAACGCTGCTTTACCGGTTGGATCACAATTGCCCGATAGAGCGTTTACTAGAACCTCCGGATTTTACGAACCGGTTTATGACATAAAAAACAGTGGTCCGAGAAATCGGTTTGTTGTCATGGGGGATACCGGTGCATTTATTGTACATAACTGTACCCAGGCAATTGCAAGGGACTGCCTTGCAGAAGCAATGCTGAGGATAGATGCAAAAGGCTACAAAATCGTAGGGCATGTTCATGATGAAATAATTGCCGAGATGCCCGAAGGCGCTGGTTCCCTCGAAGAGGTCTGCGGAATAATGGGACGTGAGCTGCCGTGGGCAAAGGGATTGCCGTTAAAGGCAGAAGGCTTTGAAGCAAAATTCTATAAAAAAGAGTAGCAGCAGGAGGTGTGTGGCAAATGGTACTGACTGATGACGAGTTGATTGATATGGCTGGATATATGATTGAAAAAAGGGCAACAGTGAGGCAGACTGCAGGTGTTTACGGAGTCTCAAAATCAGGTGTCCACTCTGCTGTCACAAGAAGGCTGGGGCTTATTGATATCGGGCTGGCAGCCCAGGTCAGAAAGCTTCTAGACGAAAACCTGAAGGCTAGGGCAAGAAGGGGAGGAGAAGCCTTGCGTAAAAAACTGCGGGGAGGTTTGCAGCCATGAAGATAGCAGTTGCAAACAACAGAAGGGAAAAGTACTGGAGAAACAGAGAGATGTCATGGGATGAGTTTACTGAAAAGCTAAGCAGGACTTACCGAACCAGTGAAACAGTGCAGGAATACCGCAAACTGTCAAAGGCCAGACAGGATGAGATAAAGGATATCGGAGGCTTTGTTGGAGGATACCTGAAAGATGGCAGGCGAAAAAGAGGGTATATAAAAATGCGATCCCTCTTGACGCTGGATGCGGATTATGCAAGTACGGACTTCTGGAGCCTTGTGAAAGACAGGTTCACCTGCTGCATCTATAGCACCCACAAGCATACCTCCGAAAGGCCGAGGCTCAGGCTGGTAATCCTGCTCAAGCGGCCCGTAACCGAGGAGGAATATCCGGCAGTTGCAAGAATGGTGGCAAAGGACATAGGCATTGAGATGTTTGATGATACCACCTATGAACCCACAAGGCTTATGTACTGGCCTTCCACATCAGCGGACGGTGAGTTCATCTTTGAAAAGAGCGGCGCAGGCGCTTTGGACGCAGATGAAATACTGGCAATGTATGATGACTGGAGGGACAGCTCCCGGTGGCCTGTCTCCGAAAGACAGAAAAAGCTTATTAAAAGCAGTATGGATAAGCAGGCTGACCCGCTTGAAAAACCGGGTATTGTAGGAGTGTTCTGCAGGACATACAGCATTGATGCAGCAATTGAAAAATTCCTTTCAGATATTTATGAACCCTGCGACCATGTACCGGGGCGGTACAGCTATATTCCAGCCGACAGCACGGCGGGGGTTGTGGTCTATGACAGAAAGTTCGCATATTCACATCATGCTTCGGACCCAGTATGCGGAAAGCTGTGCAATGCCTTTGACCTTGTCAGGCTCCACAAGTTCGGCAACATGGATGAAGCGGTTGATGAGAATACGCCCGTAGGGAAGTTGCCATCCTTTGTTGCCATGCAGCAGCTGGCAGAGGAGGATGGAGAGGTTCAACTGGTGAAATGTCAGGAGCGCAGGCAGATGATTGAAGATGATTTCCGGGAATCAGCCATTAACCCTATCAAAATGTTTTTTGACAAGAAAAAATTCATTCCAATGTATATGGCGGATTGGTTTTTAAACCACTACCATGCCATAGTAATTAACGATGAATTGTATATTTACAATGGCGGGAGGTATGTCAACGGTGAACGGCTTTTCAAAGAAAAGTGCACTGTGGCGCTAAGCTCCGAGTACCAGACCAGCAGGATTAACGAAGCATTAAACTATATAAAAAACACTGTGGAGCTTATAACGCCGGACGATGCTATTAATACCGGGAATTTTCTCAACCTGAAAAACGGCATATTGAACCTGGACACCTATGAATTCAAGCCCCATTCCCCGGAGATAAAGACTACCATACAGGTGCCGGTGCAATATGATCCAAAAGCCCAATGCCCTGCAATTGATGCTTTTCTTGAAATGGTGGTAGCGGATAACATTGCTGTTATAGAGGAAATGGTAGGTTTTTGCCTTATTTCTTCAATGAAGTATGAAAAGGCCTTTTTGTTCCACGGAGACGGAGGCAATGGCAAAGGTACTTTAATAGCAGTGCTTCAGAACTTTTTCGGTGCGGAAAATGTCTCAAACGTGGCCTTGCAGGCACTTACAGAAAACAGGTTCTATGCCGCGGAGCTTTTTGGGAAAATGGTCAATCTCCATGCCGACATCCCAAACAGGATTATTGAGGACTCATCCCTTTTTAAGGAGCTCACATCAGGGGACAGGATACAGGCAGAACGGAAGCACAAGCCGCCTTTCAGCTTTTGCAACCGTGCCAAGCTTATATTCAGTGCGAATGAATTTTCATCTTCAAAAGATAATTCTGTGGGTTTCCATAGGAGGTGGGTTACCATACCTTTCCCCAAAAAGTTCACCGATAGGGAGCTAAGGGAAAGGCTGTTTTCGGAAGCTGAAATGTCAGGGCTGCTGCTTAGGGCATTGCGTGGGTTGGAAAGGCTTAAAAAGCAGGATGCGTTTTCAGAGCCTGACAGTGTGAAAAACTTGGCGGAGGAATACCGCAGGAAAAGCGACAGTGCTTACCAGTTCTTAAAGGAGTACTGCAGCCTTGACAGTGAATGCAAGACCGGTAAGCAGGAGCTTTATGATGCATACCGAGACAAGTGCCGGGAGTGGGGCTGTCTTTCTGTGAGCCAGGCCAACTTTAATGGGAAGGTCAGAATGATTTTTCCGGGAGTTACCGAATACAGGAAAGCGTCGGGCAGGAAATGGAACGGCTTAAAGATGGAAGTTGAAATCAGCGATTTTTCAGTTGAAGAGTAGACGACCTTACTTCCATAAATATACAACACCCGTCACCCCTAGAATTTTACAGTGGACGTCTTGGAATTTGCATTAGACGGACTGGGTGACAGGGTGAAATCAAGCAATTGCAATGGGGTAGACAAGTGTAGCCGGTATTCCTTTTTTAAGTCAAAAAAATAAAAAATAAAGAAAAAAGAAAGAAAAATAGAGAGAAAAAGAAGATATAGAAAAGAAGTTATAGGAAAGCTGTCTACCTGAAATTTTCGAATGGGTGGTTCAATGGTCATGCTGGAAAAAGAAATTGAGAAAAAACTGAGAACAGAAGTTGTAAAAATGGGCGGTCTTGCCTTGAAGTTTGCATCGCCAGGTATGGCTGGAGTACCTGACAGGCTTTTGCTTCTGCCAAACGGCAGGATATTTTTCGCAGAGACCAAGAAACCGGGAGGAAAAATGAGGCCTTTGCAGCTAAAGCGAAAAAGCCAGTTAGAAGCACTGGGATTCCAAGTGTTCTGCATCGACTCAATTGAAGCGGTAAGGAGGTTTGCCGATGCTATACGTACCCCATGACTACCAGAAGCACACAACAGAATTCATATTAAAAAATGTTGCCTGCGGATGCTTTTTGGATTGCGGTCTTGGGAAAACAGCAATCACTCTGACTGCAATTGGAGAGCTGTTGTATGAAGAATTCGAAATAGATCGTGTATTGGTGATCGCACCGCTTCGCGTGGCAGAGGATACCTGGGACCGGGAGTGCATGAAGTGGGAGCACCTAAAGCACCTTCGCATTTCAAAGGTGTTGGGCAGTGAACATGAAAGAATGAAAGCCCTTGATGCCATTGCGGATATTTACATCATCAACCGTGAAAATGTGGAATGGATTGTTAGGTATTATGGGAGCAAATGGCCCTTTGACATGGTTGTGGTGGATGAACTGTCAAGCTTTAAATCTGCAAAGTCAAGAAGGTTTAAGGCACTACGGAAAGTCAGGCCGTTAATGGCAAGGATTGTAGGGCTGACCGGGACGCCTGCTCCCAACGGACTGATTGACCTGTGGCCCCAGGTATACCTGCTGGATATGGGAGAGCGGCTTGGAAAGACATTGACCGGGTACCGGGAAAGGTATTTTAATCCTGATAAAAGGAACCGGACTGTGATATTCAGCTGGAAGCCAAAGCCTGATGCAGAGCAGGCAATCTATAAAAAGCTTTCTGATATCTGCATCAGCATGAAATCAGAGGACTGGCTGGAGCTTCCAGAGAGGATTGACAACATCGTAAAGGTCAGATTGCCGGAAAAAGCAATGGAAAGGTACCTTAAGCTTGAAAGTGAACTGCTGCTGCCGTTCAAAGAAGGGGATGTGGTGGCGAACACGGCAGCAGTTCTGGCGAACAAGCTTTTGCAGATGGCAAACGGCGCTGTGTATGACGAAAGCGGAAAGATACAGGAAATACATGCAGCAAAGCTTGAAGCACTGGCTGATATTGCAGAGGCTGCAAACGGCAACCCAGTCCTTATATTTTACACATACAAGCATGATTTATTACGGCTCCAGAGCAGGCTAAAGGGATATAAGCCAAGAGAGCTTAAGACGCAGGATGACATACATGATTGGAATGAAGGAAGGGTCCAGGTGATGCTTGCCCACCCTGCATCGGCAGGGCATGGTCTAAACCTGCAGGCGGGAGGGAATACCATCATATGGTTTGGGCTTACCTGGAGCCTTGAACTGTACCAGCAGTCAAACGCAAGGCTTCACCGCCAGGGTCAGAAAAAAGCGGTTGTTATACACCATCTTGTGGCGGAAGGAACGATGGATGAGCTTGTAATGAAGGCTCTGGCAGGCAAGGAGGCAGGACAGGAGGCACTGCTTGAAGCAGTGAAGGCCAGGATAGCAAGAGGCGGATGATAATAAAAATGGAGGATGTTAAAAGCAACAGTTTAGTGTTTGATGTGTTTATTCAGAAAAAAATGAGGCATGGGAGCATGGTGATCAAAACCAGGTTCAGGTATGTTTACGACACACCAGATTATGATGACTACTACCAGGCCAGTATTGCCAAAATGCCGGGGATTTCGCAAACCCATACAAGCAGAAGGCTTTCAAAAATCAGTGAAGCATTTACCAAAGCGGGCAGTTGTTATACGCTTGGGATTGATATTGCCGTATAAATATGTGAAGGAGGGTTGGACTTTGAATAAGACTGAAATACAGACCATACAGGCAATTGTAGAGAAGAGTTTCAAGAAGGAAGTCAGCAAGGCGGTGAACACCATATCCAGTGTGCTTAATCTGGCGGAAGAGAATAAAAAGAACTATTTCAAGGAAACAGAGACTCTCCTTTACAATTATGCGGTTTTAAAGCTGAAGGTAATGGAGGATGCAAGAGAGCTTGAAATTAGCGGCATACAAATAAAAAACAAATCAAAGGATATAGTCAGGTTTTCTTCCAAGGGAGGAAGCAGGCCGCCGGAGGATGTTGTTGCAGAGGAATATTACAACAGCAGACGGGCCAGTATGGAGAGGACACGGTTGAGGGTCAAGGATATTGAGCGTGGCCTTAACAAGATAAGGGGAAGCAGATATTACAGGGTGATAGAACTAAAGTACGGCATACCGCCGGAGGATTTTGACTGGGATAGTGAGGATGCTTCCGAGAAGCTTAAGCAGTATGAGCCAATAACCATAAAAGAAATTTCAGAGATGATCCCATGCGATGAATCGACAGTCAAGAGGAACAGGAATAAACTTGTGAACGCCTTGAAAATAGCCATATTCGGCGGAGATGCCACTTGAAAAAATTGCACCTTTTTTGCCCTTTTTCTGCCCTTTTCGTGCAACTTTTAGTGTGTTACTATAATTACAATAGAATTTTTATATAATCCGATTGGAAAAACCCTGTCGGATTTTTTTTCGTTCATTGAGGATGTACCTTGCGGATTGCCTGCAGGGTGCTTTTTGTCTGGGGTGGTGTTATGCCGTATAAACCAAAGAGAGCCTGTTCATATCCGGGATGTCCAAGGCTTACTGCCGGGCAGTACTGCGATGAGCACAAAAAGAAGGCTGACAGGGAATACAACCTTTACAAAAGGGATGACTTCAGCAGAAAGTTCTATAACACACATGAGTGGAGGAAACTTAGGAAGCTTAAGCTTGCAATGAACCCTTTGTGTGAACACTGCCAACATGAGGGTAAGCTTGTAGCTGCCGTGGTTGTTGACCATATCGTCCCCATCAAGGAAGGCGGAGCCATGCTTGATATAGAAAACCTGCAGAGTCTATGCAGGTATCATGACGATGTGAAGGGGCTGAAGGACAGAGGCATGGTGCCAAAATGACGACCCCTAGGGGGGCAAAAATCCTCCTATTTCTTGCCCTGAACAGCGGGGCGCGCCCTTTACGTTGAAATCCGAGAAATTCCAGAGGGGGGAAGGGAAATTTTGCGAAAAGGCAAAAACCTTGATTCCGTCTTAATACGGCGGTAGCCAAAAGCCAGAAAAAGGTGGAAATATATGCTTGAAACAGTGCAAAAACAAAAGATTATAGAGCTTCGCAGCAAGGGGTATGGTTATGGCAGCATTGCCCTTATCCTAAAAATCAAAAGAGATGCTGTCAGGGACTTTTGCAGGAGGAACAACCTTGACGGATATTTGGGCTATGGCCTATCGATGCCTTGTGAAGGGAAAAGGCGACCTATTAACATTCCTAATCACTGTGAATATTGCGGTCAAACTATCAACCAGTCTGAACGTAGGGGAAGAAAGTCCCGATTCTGCTCTGATAGATGCAGGCGAGAATGGTGGAACGAGCATCCTGAGAAGAAAGAGCGAAGGGAGACGGCATGGTATCCGTTTATCTGTCTTTACTGCGGGAAGGATTTCAAGGCTTATGGAAATAGAAACAGGAAGTTTTGCTCGGTTAAGTGCACTTTAAATTATAGGTTTGGGTCATACAGGGGAAAGACAGGGGACAGATAAAAGATGTAAGAAAAAGAATAGAAGCTAGAGTGAGAGCGTATGTGCCAGCCATGTACGCTTTTTTATGTGTACAGAAAACAATAAGGAGTGAAAGGAACCCGTGAATATACAGAAAATTGAAACCTCAAAACTAAAGCCGGCGAAGTATAACCCGAGAAAAGACCTGAAGCCGGGAGACAGGGAGTATGAACAGATAAAACGAAGTATCCAGGAGTTCGGATATGTAGACCCGGTAATTGTAAACAGCGACTTCACAATTATCGGGGGACACCAGCGCTGGAAAGTCCTTAAGGATCTAGGCTACAGTGAAATTGACTGTGTTGTTGTGGAGCTTGATAAATCCAGGGAGAAGGCATTAAATATTGCCCTTAACAAGATTTCCGGCGAATGGGATCTCCCGCTTTTAAAAGAATTGATAGAATCCCTTGGGAAAGAGATGTTCGATGTTTCGCTTACTGGTTTTGGTGCAGCAGAGGTTGAGGAGCTGTTCTCAAAGGTTCATGACAAGGAAATAAAGGAAGACGGCTTTGATGCAAACAAAGCAGTGGAAGAGATAACAACCCCCATTACCAAATACGGAGATATCTGGCTGCTCGGAAAGCACCGACTGATGTGCGGGGACAGTACTCTTCTGCATGATGTGCTTACCTTGATGGATGGAAAGAAGGCAAATATCTGTGTTACAGATCCTCCGTATAACGTGGACTACACAGGCGCAACCAAGGACGCATTGAAAATAAAAAATGACAGGCTTGAAGACGACAAGTTCTATGAGTTCCTTCTGGGGGCATTTAAAAATGCTTTTGAGGTATTGGATAACGGCGGAGCCATGTATGTTTTTCATGCGGATACGGAGGGGCTGAATTTCAGGAAGGCCTTCAAGGATGCTGGATTTCATCTTGCCAATGTGTGCATATGGGTGAAGCAGTCAATGGTGCTTGGCAGAAGCGATTACCAGTGGCAGCATGAACCAGTCCTTTATGGATGGAAGCCTACAGGAAGCCATAAGTGGTATTCTGACAGGAAACAGACAACCATCTGGAATTTTGACAGGCCGTCAAAGAATGCAGAGCACCCAACAATGAAACCAGTCAATCTGGTGGCCTACCCTATAAGAAACAGCAGCCTTTCAAACTGCATCGTGCTTGACCCCTTTGGGGGAAGCGGTTCCTCTCTGATTGCAAGTGAGCAGTTGAGTCGTATTTGCCACACTATGGAACTTGATGAGAAATATTGTGACGTAATTGTAAAAAGATTTATCACCCAGGCGGGCAGAACCGATGATGTGTTCCTGCAGAGAAACGGAACAAAGCTTGCATGGGATGAAGCTGAAAAAGAAAACCGGTTGATGAAACTGTAAACAGGTGGTGAGGATATGACTCAAAAGCCAACACTTGGCAGTTTGTTTGATGGAAGCGGAGGATTTCCTTTGGGTGCGCTGCTCAGCGGAATTGTTCCCATATGGGCAAGCGAAATTGAGCCGTTCCCTATAAGGGTAACAACCAAGAGACTCCCGTTTGTCAAACACTATGGGGATATACGGAAAATAAACGGGGCAGAAATTGAGCCGGTGGACATTATAACCTTCGGCTCACCCTGCACCGATATGTCGGTAGCCGGGAAAAGAGCCGGGCTTGAGGGTAAGCAGTCAGTCCTTTTCCATGAAGCAATAAGAATTGTGAGAGAAATGAGGTGCAAAACCAATGGAATGTTTCCAAGATTTATCGTGTGGGAAAATGTGCCGGGCGCGTTCTCAAGCGGAAAGGGAGAGGATTTTAGAGCAGTCCTTGACGAAATCGCAAAAATCAAGGATGAAGCCGCTCATGTTCCTTTGCCTGACAAAAATAAATGGCTGTGCGCAGGAGAGATCTTGGGAGATGATTTTTCCATTGCATGGCGAACTGTTGACGCTCAATTTTGGGGAGTCGCCCAAAGACGCCGTAGAATCTACCTTGTCGCAGATTTTGCAGAAAGATGTGCAGGAAAAATACTATTTGAGTTCGAAGGCCTGTCAGGGTATTCTCCGAAGGGCATCTGCCCGTGGGAAGCAGCTTCCCGAAATGCTGAGGATTGCATTAGAACGCCAGTCAGCTTTGAACCTGGAGCCGCCTCAAGACTAGGAGGGCACTATTGGGATAATTCCACTTGCAGCCTACGGGCGCAAATGGGAGACAACCAGCTTGCTGTTGCAATTGAAAATCATCCTTCTGATAGTAGAGTAAGGATTGATGACAGCGGAATTATCCAAACACTGACCGGGAGCATGGGGACTGGAGGAGGGAATGTCCCACTCATCATGGATGAACTGCAGGATAAAAAGGCACACGATACAATCAATAATATCCAAGTTCAACAGAGAATATGTAAGGGCTGCTGCGATTGCCAGGCCGCAACTTTAAAAATCAGGTCGGGTTGTGATGGTGGAGGTAAAGGGGCCTTGGTACAGAAGGATTTGTCTGCAACCCTTTCCTGCAATAATGAACAGACTGTATTTGTTCCATTCTGCAAAGGAACAAGACCTCATAATAAGGATGAAGCACAAAAATGGGAAAATGCTCAAAAGGCAAACACAATAAACACATTTGATGTTGGAGCACAAAGGGCGAATGAACTTATTGTCAAAGCTTACGGCATTTGCTCCGATAAGAGCAATTCAATGCTTTCTGATAATCCGAACAGCGGTATTTATGAAGCGGACACTAGCAGGACTCTTGATGGCAATGGCAGTAATCCGGCATGCAATCAGGGAGGGATTGCGGTGGTTGCACTGCAGGGAAGTATGATTGGGAGGGAAGATAAAAACGGTCCGCAGGGTGATGGAATTAATGAAGATATAATCTTCACCTTAAATACAACAGATCGGCATGCTGTAGCATTTGCCATGACCACTGGCTGTTATACAGAAGTCAATGAAGAAGTTGTTGCACCACTGATGGCAAGGGATTACAAGGATGCACAGATTGTAACCGAGCCGGTTAGTTTCTATCCGCAAATGAAAGCGGAAAGCCAGTGCTTTCGGAAGGACGGAAAAGCCAACACCCTTGTTAACGGCACAAACCCCGGCTGCCATAATGGTATTGTGGACACTGAGTACACCGTAAGAAGGCTGACACCTACTGAATGCGCACTGTTTATTTAGGAACTGTACACGATAGTTAATTACACGATAGAAAGACGATATAAAGCCTTGTTACTACAACCTTCTATAAGCGTGTTACAATATCTGTA
>Ga0073934_10011647_pt1 | contig 10576 bp, 2 predicted proteins | sample LarsenN4metaG_FD_76834 | JGI IMG/M metagenome (GOLD analysis project Ga0073934, IMG submission 76834) | Hot spring sediment bacterial and archeal communities from British Columbia, Canada, to study Microbial Dark Matter (Phase II) - Larsen... ... | reverse complement strand
GCCGAGGCGAAGGGAGACAACCTCGAAGAGACGATCTACGAGGGCTACGGACCCGGTGGCGTGGCCGTGATGTGCGAAATCCTCACCGACAACCGCAATCGAACCGCGGGGGAAATCCGCAAGATCTTCGAGCTGGCCGACGGCAATCTCGGCTCCACCGGCTGCGTGGCCTGGATGTTCGAGCGGAAGGGACTGATCCTGGTGGCCGCAGATAAATGCGACGAAGATCAATTGATGGAAGTCGCCCTGGAGCATGGCGCCGACGACGTACAGCGCGCGGGCGAGAACTTCGAAATCACCTGCGATCCGAGCAATTTTCAGGCGCTCGTGGCCGCCATCGAAGCGGCCGGCATCACGCCGGAGGCCAAGGAGATCAGCCGGATCCCGACCAATACGGTCGACCTGGACGCCGAGAACGCGCGTAAGGTCCTGAAGATGATGGAAGCGCTCGACGACCACGACGACGTGCAAAGCGTGGCGGCGAATTTCAACATTCCCGACGAGGTGATGGCGGGAATTGGTGAGGGCTGAGCCGCGCTGAAATCCGCTGCGTCGAGGGACTGATGCCGCGTCATGCTCCTCTGCCCACGCGCCACGCCCTGGGCTGCTCCTCATCCAAAGGTGGGGGTGCCGCGTTAATCTTTGGCAGTTTCGCGGCGTCTCTGTTAGAGTAGCGGGATTCTCCGGAATGTGAGGGGGCCATCCTCGGCGGTTCTCGCCGGGGAGGGGGAGCTTGCGCCGTCATTCAGACGTCGCATTGTGTCGTTTTCGGGGTGAGTGATGCGCGGAAAATCGGTTTCTCGCGGCGGCTTTCGGCGGGTTTTGACCGCTCTCTCCAGCAGCCGGCCGCGCCGCAGGCAGCGCACGCGCCGACTCGAGGCCCTCGATCCACGACAATTGCTCGCCGGCTCGAGCTTGGTGATCTCGGAGTTCCTGGCCAGCAATGGCAAGGGGCTGGCGGACGAGGACGGCGAGTTCTCCGATTGGATCGAGGTGCAGAACGTCGATCATGCGCCGCTGTCGCTCGAGGGCTATCACTTGACCGACAGCGCCGGCGAGCCGGCGAAATGGACTTTCCCGGACGTGACGCTCGGGCCGGGCGAGTACCTGGTCGTGTTCGCCTCAGGCAAGGATCGCGCCGTTGACGCCGGCCCGCTGCATACGAACTTCCGTTTGAGCGACGAAGGGGAATATCTCGGGTTGGTTGCGCCCGATGGAACGACCGTGCTGCAACAGTTCAGTCCGGCTTTCCCGCGCCAGCGGACGGGCATTTCGTACGGGGCGCCGCAATCCGCCCAGGCGACCGAGTTAGTTACCGGCGCTTCGGCTGCGTCAATCTTGACGCCCGGCGACGGACAGTTGGGAGCCACCTGGACGCAACTCGGGTTCGACGCGTCGGCGTGGCAGCCAGGCGTGGCCGCCATCGGCTACGATCAGGCCGAAACGTACGGCGCCCTGATTGGGACCGATCTCGAAGGGTCGATGCTTGGCGCGCAGAGCACCGCATACGTGCGCGTGCCGTTTCACGGCGACGGCGTCGATCAGTTCGATTTTCTCAACCTCGACATGCGGTACGACGACGGCTTCATCGCCTATTTGAACGGCGTCGAGGTCGCGCGTCGCAATGCGCCGGCGGCGGCGGCGTGGAACTCGACCGCCACGGCCGACCATAGCGGCGTGTTGGATACGCTGGCGTACCCGGATTTCAACGGCGGCGGCCTGACATTGCTGGGCTCGTCGCAGGTGGCGAACGGTCGGCTGCGGTTGACGCCATCCACGACCGAACAGCGGGGAACGGCCTGGACGACGCAGCCGGTGCAATTCAGCTCGAGTTATTCGTTCAGTACGGAGTTCGTGTTTGAGATCAGCGCGCCGGGCGGAGCAACCGACGGGCAAGACGGCGTCGGCGGAGAAGGGCTGGCGTTCACGATTCAGAGCACGGGTCCCAATGTGCTCGGAACGAGTTCCACGTCGTACGGTCTGCTGGGCGGCGGGGCAGCCGCGCAGAAATTCGTCTCGGTGGAATTCGACACTCGCCCGGGCGGCACGTGGGACTCGACGCGCGCCTCGGGCAGTCACGTGGCGATCAACAATCACACGTCGACACTGAGCGTCAGCCCGATCCCGCGCGTGCCGCGGTTCAACGACGGCGGCTTGTATCACGCCTGGGTGGATTACGACGGCCTGTCGCGCACGTTCCGGGTGTATTATTCAAACACGGATGCGAAGCCCGACGCGCCAATCACGCAAGCCGTGATGGATTTGAGGTCGTTGTTCAGCGGCGAACAATCGCTGTATCTGGGCTTCTCCGCTTCGACCAGCAACGGCACGAACGTGCACGAGATCGTGGAGTGGAACTTCGCCAGCGGCGACAGCGAATTGGGGCTGACCGCCGAGACGATCAATCTGACAGAGCACTTGGGTCTGTTGCGCGGAGGGGAGAACGTCCTGGCGATTCACGGCCTGAACGTGGCCAATGATGATCGCGACTTCCTCGTCTTGCCGCGGCTGGTGGCCACCGACCTGAACGCCACAGTGAACGAATACCGCTTCTTCGACGCGCCGACGCCGGGGCGCACCAACGGAGAAGGACTTGCCGGCTTGACCGAGGAGCCGGAGTTTTCGCTCGCGGCTGGCGTTTATAAGACTTCAGTGAGCGTGGAACTTAGCTCGGCGACGCCAGGCGCGTCGATTTACTACACGCTGAACAATACCGCGCCGACGACGGCCTCGACGCTGTATACCGGGCCGATCGTGACCGACGCCTCGACGATTATCCGCGCCATCGCGCTGCGGGACGACTACATCCCGAGCGAAACGGTGGTGAGCCGCTACTCGGTGCTGGCGCCGGACGTCCAGGAGTTCAGCTCCAATCTGCCGCTCGTGGTGTTGGACACGTACACCAGGTTCCCGACGGAGAACACGCTGACGGAAGTCGCGGCCTCGTTTGTCGACGTCGGCGCCGATGGACGGGCCACGCTCGACGGCGAGGCCGATTACTTCGGACGGGGCGCGTTCAAATTGCGCGGCTCCAGTTCGCTGGGCTTCCCCAAGCAGCAGTACGCCTTCGAGGTCTGGGACGAAACCGGCGCAGATCGCTCGGTCTCGCTCTTGGGCATGCCGGAGGAGAGCGACTGGATCATCTACGCGCCGTACTCCGAAAAGGCGCTGATGCAAAACGCGCTGGCCTACGATTGGAGCCGGCGGATGGGCCAGTACGCGCCGCGCGTGCGGTTCATCGAACTCTACATGAACACGTCGGGGGCCGTCGCCGCGTCGGATTACCGCGGCGTGTATATTCTGATCGAGAAAATCAAGCGAGATCCCGCCCGGGTCGATATCGCGGAACTGAATCCCGAGGATAATTCCGAGCCCGACGTGACGGGCGGATACATCCTCAAGAAGGACCGGCTCGATCCGGGAGACACGGGGTTCGCCACGAGCCGCGGACAGGTGTTGGGCTTTGTGGAGCCCAAGGAAGACGATATCACGCCCTCGCAGCGGTCCTACATCACCGCGTACATGAACGCGTTTGAGGCCGCGCTGTACGGCCCGAACTTCGCCGACCCGGTGAACGGCTACGCGAAGTACATCGACGTCGATTCGTTCATCGATCATCACATCATGGTCGAGATGACCAAGAACATCGACGGCTACCGCCTCAGCACGTTCATGTACAAGGACCGCGGCGGCAAGCTCGTGATGGGACCGATCTGGGACTACAACCTCTCGATGGGGAACGCTAATTACCTGCAGGGCGAACTACCCGCCGGTTGGTACTATCCGCAACTCGGCGGCAGCGACTACCCGTGGTACGCGCGGTTGTTCCAGGACGTCGAATTCCAGCAGCGCTATATCGACCGATGGACCGACTTGCGAAAGGACATGTTCTCCACCGAGCGCTTGATGGCCGATGTGGACGCGTACACCGCGTTGCTCGGCGAGGCGCAGGTCCGCAACTTCCAGCGCTGGCCGATCCTGGGCGTGTACGTTTGGCCGAACCCCAACGGCTACGCCGAGCGCAACACGTACCAGAAGGAAGTCGATTTCCTGAAGAACTTCATGCGCAACCGGCTTTCGTGGATCGACTCCAATTGGCCGCTCGTGCCCAGCTTCAGTCATGAAGGCGGCCAAGTACCCGAGGGCTTCAGACTCGATCTCATCTCGGCCGGCCAACCCATTTACTATACGACCGACGGCAGCGATCCGCGGTTGCCGGGAGGGGCCGTCAACCCCGGCGCGTTGCGCGCGGAGCCGGGCGCGGGGACGGTCTTGGTTCCAGTCGGCTCGCCGGTCAAGTACTTCGTGCCGCCGGATAATGCGCTCGGCCAAACCTGGAAAGAGCCGGCGTTTGACGACTCGGCTTGGAAGTCCGGCACGACCGGACTGGGTTTCGATGACGACGGCACGCTCGCCGGCCATTTTTCCACCGACGTGAAGGCCGACATGTTCGGCGTGAACCCAACCGTCTTCGTGCGGCTCCCGTTCGATGTGCAGGACGCGCGGTCGTTCAAGCTGCTGCGACTGCGGTTGAAATTCGACGACGGCGTGATCGCGTACCTGAACGGTACGGAAATCTTTGTCCGCAACGTAACGTCCCGGGGTCGCGCGTGGAACGGCGCCGCGTCTGCCAATCGCACCGACGCCGAGGCGACCATGTTCGAGAACATCGACTTGACGCCGTATCTCGACCTATTAAAGCCGACGGGCAACGTGCTGGCGTTCCAGGTCTTGAACCAAGGGTCGACGAACCCCGATTTCCTGTTCTCGGCGGAAATCGCCGACGTGACCGGCAAGGCGACCACGCTTGAACTGACGGAAAGCGTCAACATCAAGGCGCGGACGTATTTGGGAGGCGTCTGGAGCGGTCTCAACGAAGCCTCGTTCGTGGTGGGGGACGGATTGCCGCTGCGCGTGACGGAGTTGATGTACAACCCGGCCCCCGGCGGCGCTTTTGCCGATGCGGATTACGAGTACATCGAGCTGCAAAATGTCGGCGCGACCGAACTCTCGTTGAAGGGCGCCAGGTTCACGACCGGCGTCGAGATGACGCTACCAGACGTCACATTGACGCCGGGCGAACGCGCGCTCGTCGTGGCCAATCAAGCGGCCTTCGAGAGCCGCTACGGCCAAGGCTTGCCGATTCTCGGCGAGTACACCGGCCGGCTGAGCAACGCCGGCGAACAGGTCACGCTCGTCGACAGCTTCGGCGGCACGATTCTCAGCTTCACCTACGACGACGGCTGGTATCCGCAGACGGACGGGCAAGGCTATTCGCTGGTGATCCGCGACGCGAATGGTCCGAAGGACGCCTGGAGCCAGGCGGCGGGCTGGCGGGCGAGTTCGCAGGTCGGTGGCGGGCCCGGGGAAGATGACAAGCTGGCGGGGGACGCCAACAACGACGGCCAGGTCGATATCGAAGACCTGAACCTGGTCCGCGGGAACTACGGCCAGTCGGGCGCCGGGGACGTGAACGGCGACGGAGTCGTGGATATCAATGACTTGAACGCCGTGCGCAATGCGCTCTCGCCGCCTCCGCCGGCGCCGGTCGCGAGTGCTCCGCGCCGCTCGTCAATCGCGCCACGGACGATTAACGCCGTCGATGCCCTGCACGGAATCAGCCCGTTGAAGCGTCGTGTGGTGGCGGCTCGCCAGTGGGATGAGGCGCTGCTGGAGTTGATTGAGTCGCGGGAGTTTGTGTGATTGCTTCACGCACTCGTTAGTGCCGGAAACGTCAGCGTTCGAAGCGAGCACAAGAAGGCGCTGACGCTTTCGTTTTTTTGTGCGATTATCCTCATGCCGGTTCGTAGCCCAGATTCGGCGATAACCAGCGTTCCACATCCTTGAGCGGCATACCCTTGCGTTCCGCATACGCTCGAACCTGATCTTGCGTGATGCGGTCGACGGTGAAGTATTTGGCCTCCGGATGGCCGAAGTAGAGGCCGCAGACGCTGGCCGCCGGGTGCATCGCGAAGTGTTCGGTGAGTTGCATGCCCGTGGCGCGTTCGGCGTCGAGCAGGTTGAAGATCGTGCGTTTCTCGGTGTGATCGGGGCACGCCGGGTAGCCGGGCGCGGGGCGGATGCCGCGGTACTTCTCGTCGATCAATTCGTCGTTCGTGAGCGACTCATTGCGTCCAAAGCCCCAGGCGATGCGGGCTTCGCGGTGCAAGAACTCCGCGAAGGCCTCGGCCAGGCGATCGGCCAGCGCTTTCACCAGAATCGCGTTGTAGTCGTCGTGGTCCCGCTCGAATTCCTTGACGAGTGTCTCAATCCCCTCGCCGGCCGCCACGGCGAACGCGCCGATGTAGTCGAGTCGGCCCGAGTCGAGCGGGGCGATGTAATCGGCTAGCGAACGGAAATCGCTCTGCCCCTTGCGCTCCCACTGCTGGCGGAGGAAATGCAATCGGGCGCGCTCCGATTTGCGGTTCGCATCCTGATAGAGGATCACGTCGTCGCCGACGGCGTTCGCGGGCCAAAAGCCGTACACGCCGTGAGCTTGGATCAGCTTTCCTGTAACGATACGGTCGAGCAGGCCTTGCGCGTCATCGAAGAGTTTCTTTGCGATTTCGCCCTGCGCCGGGTCGTCGAAGATCTTCGGGTACTTGCCCTTCATTTCCCAGGTCAGGAAAAAGGGCGACCAATCGATGTATGGTACGAGTTTTTCCAGCGGGAACGACCGCAATTGGCGCACACCGATGAATTCCGGCACGTCAATCGTCGCGCTCGACCAATCGACCTGAAAGCGCTTCGCGCAGGCGTCGGTGTAGGGAATCAAGTTGCGGGCCTGGCGTTGCTCGTAAGAGGCGACCAGTTGCCGCTGCTCGGCCCGATTTTGGCGATCGAACGACTCGCGGGTGCGCTCGTTCAACAATTGGTCCACGACTCCGACAGAGCGCGAGGCGTCGAGCACATGCACAACCTGGTTCTGGTACGCGGGGGCGATCTTCACGGCCGTGTGCCGAGCGCTCGTCGTGGCGCCGCCGATCAGGAGCGGCGTCGAAAATCCTCGCCGCTGCATTTCCTGCGCGACATGGACCATTTCATCGAGGCTGGGCGTGATTAGGCCGCTGAGGCCGATGATCGACACGCCTTCCTTGATGGCGGTGTCGAGAATCCGCTCGCAGGGGACCATCACGCCCAGATCGATCACCTCGTAGTTGTTGCAGCCCAAGACGACGCCCACGATGTTCTTGCCGATGTCATGGACGTCCCCCTTCACGGTGGCCAGCAGCAGCTTGCCGCGCGTCTGCTGCGTCTGCCCGCTTTGCCGCTTCTCCTCTTCCATGAACGGCAACAAGTAGGCCACGGCCTTTTTCATTACGCGGGCGCTTTTCACCACTTGCGGGAGGAACATCTTCCCTTCGCCGAAGAGATCGCCCACCACCGACATGCCCGCCATCAACGGGCCTTCGATCACATTGAGGCACGTCGGGTACTTTTGCCGGGCTTCCTCAACGTCCTCGACGACGAATTCATCCAGCCCCTTGATGAGGGCGTGCGAGAGGCGCTCCTCAACGGTCCCCTTGCGCCAGGAGAGGTCCGGGCCGCTGGCCGCGCCGACCTGGCCTTTCACCGTCTCGGCGAACTGGATCAAGCGTTCGGTGGCGTCCGGGCGGCGATCGAACAGCACGTCTTCCACGCGCTCGAGCAAATCCTTGGGAATCTCCTCGTAAACCGCCAACTGTCCGGCGTTCACGATGCCCATATCCATGCCGGCGCGGATGGCGTGATAAAGAAATGCCGAGTGCATGGCCTCGCGCACCGCGTCGTTGCCGCGGAAGGAGAAGCTGATATTGCTCACGCCGCCGGAAATCTTGGCGCCCGGGCACAACTGTTTGATCCGCCGCGTGGCCTCGATGAAGTTAATGGCGTACCGGTTGTGCTCCTCGATTCCCGTGGCCACGGTGAGGATGTTGGGATCGAAGATGACGTCGGTCGCGGGGAAGCCGACCTGCTCCGTGAGCAACTTGAACGCCCGCTGGCAGATGCGGACCTTGTCCTCGATCGTGACCGCCTGGCCCTCCTCGTCGAACGCCATCACGACGACCGCCGCGCCATACCGGCGGAGCAGTTTCGCTTGTTCAAGGAACTTGGTCTCGCCCTCTTTCAGGCTGATCGAGTTGGCGATCCCTTTTCCCTGGCTGCACTTCAAGCCCGCTTCGATCACCTCCCACTTCGAGCTGTCGATCATCATCGGCACGCGCGTGACTTCCGGCTCGGCGGCCACCAGGTTCATGAACCGGGTCATCGCGGCCACGCCGTCGATCAGGGCCTCATCCATGTTCACGTCGAGGATGTTCGCGCCGTTTTCCACCTGGCCGCGGGCGACCGCCACTGCCTGCTCGAACTGGTTGTTCTTGATCAGCCGCGCGAAGGCCTTGGACCCAGTGATGTTGGTCCGCTCGCCAATCATGACGAAGTTCGTCTCGGGACGAATCGTGAGCGCTTCGGTGCCGCTAAGGCGCGTGTAGGGCTCAATCGTGGGAATTTGCCGCGGCTGGTGTTGACGCACGGCGTCGCCGATCGCCGCGATATGCGCCGGAGTTGTCCCGCAGCAGCCGCCGACGATATTCAGCCAGCCATTGGCGGCGAATTCCCCCAGCGTCTTGGCCATCATCGCGGGTGTTTCATCGAACCCGCCGAATTCATTCGGCAGCCCGGCATTGGGATGGCAACTCGTATAGACGGGCGCGATCCTGGACAATTCCTCGACGTACGCCCGCATCATTTCGGGACCAAGACTGCAGTTGATTCCCACGCCCAGGAGCGGCGCGTGCGAAATCGAGTTCCAGCAGGCCTCGACGGTTTGTCCCGAAAGCCCGCGCCCGCCGTTGAAAATCGTGAACGAGGCCAGCACGGGAATGCGCACGCCGTGCTCGTCGAAGAACTTCTCGATCGCGAACAGGCACGCCTTGAACACCAGCGTGTCGAAAGCGGTCTCCGGCAACAAGAGATCGACGCCCCCTTCGACGAGCGCGGCCACTTGTTCGTAGTACGAGTCGACCATCTCGTCGTACGTGGCGTTGCGATGCCCCGGGTCGTCCACCTTGCCGGCGATCGAGAGCTGCCGATTCGTCGGGCCGATCGAGCCGGCCACGAAGCGCGGTTGATGCGGCGTCAGCTTGGTGAATTCGTCGGCCGCCTCGCGAGCCAACCGCGCCGCGGCCAGGTTCAGCTCGCGGACGTGCTCGGTCATCAGGAACTCGTCGACGCCCGCGCGCGAGGAACCGAAGGTGTTCGTCTCGACGATGTCGGCCCCGGCGGCCAGGTATTCGCGGTGGATTTCGCGGATCGCATCCGGCTGCGTCAGGCAGTAGACGTCGACGAAATTCTTCAGGTCCTTCGGATGATGGGCGAACCGCTTGCCCCGGGCGTCTTCCTCGGTGAGCGCGAGCCGATGGACCATCGTGCCCAGGGCCCCGTCGAGGATGAGAATCCGCTCGGTGAGCGACTGTTTCAAGAGTTCGGTTCGTTCCCCAGCCATTCCGTTTTGCCGCTCCAGTTCATGTGCATCGTCGAATGCAACTTATCAGTCTATCAGGGGTTGACTAACATCCGGTAGGCCAGGCTTTCGGCCTGACACCGGTGAACGACGGCCTTTTTTTGAACGACGGCCACTCCTGTCAGGCTGAAAGCCTGACCTCCGATGGAGCTATGCCGCGCGGGGGATGGGGGCGTGCGGGGCGCGGAGTTGGAAGAGGTTGAAGATCTCTTCGGCGGTGAGGCCCGATTGTCGCGGGCTTTCGGCGCCGGAGAGGATGGTGTCGAAGAGTTCACGTTTTTGTTCGAGGACTTGTTGGATGCGTTCCTCGATGGTCCCTAGCGCGACGAAGCGGCTGATCGTCACCGGGCCGGCGGCGCCGATGCGATGGGCGCGGTTGATGGCCTGGTCCTCGACCGCCGGGTTCCACCAGCGATCAAACAGGAAGACATATTCGCAAAACTGCAGGTTCAGCCCGACGCCCCCTGCGCCGTAGCTCATCAAGATCACGCGGCTACGGCGGTCCTCGCGGAAGCGTTCGATGACGCGCTCGCGCTGGGTCTGCGGGATGCGGCCGTGGTATTCGAGCGGGTGGAATCGCTTGAGCAACTTCGAGAGATGCGTGAGCGTCTCGACCCATTGGCTGAAGACAATGGCCTTCTGGCCGCTGGCGGCCACTTCTTCGAGGTCGGCTTCCAGACGTTCCAGCTTGGCGCTTTCGCCCGTGGCGGGGTCGAAGTTGCAGATCTGTTTAAGGCGTAGCACGAGTTCGAAGACGTGCTGGATGGTGGCGCCTTCGCCCAGTTCGGTGAGGCGTAGAACGCCTTCCTCCTCGGCAAGTCGATAAGTCTCACGTTGCGCGGCGGTAAGCTCGATGTCGGCGTCGCGAAACAGTTTTGGCGGCAGTTCGGCGAGCACCTGGTCCTTGGTGCGGCGGAGGATGTAGTCGGCGGCGAGCCGGCCGAGTTTTCTGGGCTTCATCTCCGCGGAGAGGTAGCCGGGCGTGAGGAACTCGAAGATGCCGACCAGGTCTTCGGCGCTGTTTTCGACCGGCGTGCCCGTGAGCGCCCAACTGCGCTGGCGTTTGATCGCGCG
>Ga0073934_10011646_pt1 | contig 10576 bp, 5 predicted proteins | sample LarsenN4metaG_FD_76834 | JGI IMG/M metagenome (GOLD analysis project Ga0073934, IMG submission 76834) | Hot spring sediment bacterial and archeal communities from British Columbia, Canada, to study Microbial Dark Matter (Phase II) - Larsen... ... | reverse complement strand
GTCCGGCGTGGTCGCCCGACGGCCAGTTCATCTTCGCGCGCCATCACTTCGTCAAGGAACGATCGCTCGGCGCCGGCGAAATCTGGATGTACCACGTGAGCGGCGCCGAAGGGCTCCAGGTCACGGAGAAGACCAGCTGGCAGAAGGATCAGGGAGAGCCCGCCGTCTCGCCCGACGGCCGCTATCTCTACTTCAGCAAGGACGTCACGCCGGGACAGACGTTCGAATACGACAAGAATCCGTACCAGACCATCTACGCCATCATGCAGCGCGACCTGCGGACCGGCCGGGAGCGGGCGCTCGTCCGGCGGCCCGGGGGGTCGGTTGCGCCGCGGCCGTCTCCCGACGGGAGGCGGCTCGCGTTCGTCCGCCGCGTCGGTACGCGAAGCGTGCTTCATCTTCGCGATCTCGCCACGGGAGAGGAGACGGCGATTTTCGACCGTCTCGACAAGGATCTCCAGGAGGCGTGGGCGATCCATGGCGTGTATCCCCAGTACGCGTGGACCCCCGACGGCCGCTCCCTCGTCATCTGGGGCGGCGGGAAGATCTGGCGTGTGGATGCGGCGACCCGAGAGGCCGTCGACATCCCGTTCACGGCCCGCGTCGAGCAGATGCTGAACGAGCCGCTCCGCTTTCCGCAGCCGGTGCACGCCGACGCCTTCCGCGTGCGGATGCTTCGCGGCGTCGCCACGGCGCCCGACCGCTCGCTCGTGGTCTACAGCGCCCTGGGCCGGCTCTATGTCAAACGGCTGGGGGCCGGCGGCGGCACGGACCCGAGGCGCCTGACGGCCGACGATCGGCTCGAGTTCGCGCCGGCGTTTTCTCCGGACGGCGCCTGGATCGCGTACGCGACCTGGACCGACGCCGACAAGGGACGCATTCGACTGGTCCGAGCCGACGGGTCGGACGGACGGGACGTCGTGGCCACGCCGGGTCATTACACCGCTCCGCAGTTCTCGCCCGATGGTCGATCGCTCGTATATCGCAGCGTCGGCCCGGACGGTATCCGCGGGTACACGCATGCCGAGAACCCGGGCCTTTACGTCGTGCCCGTGGCAGGGGGAGATCCGCGCAAAATCCGTGACGATGCCGAGGAGCCGCGGTTCGACCACACGGGCGAGCGAATCTACTTCACCGAGGTGCGAAACGAGAAGTTCGTGCTGGCCAGCGTGAATCTCGCGGGCGGCGACGAGATCGTCCACCTCCAGTCGCCGAACGCCACGCAGATCGTGCCTTCGCCGGACGGCAAGTGGGTCGCCTTCTCCGAGCGGTACCGGACCTACGTCGGCATCTTTCCGCGGTCCGGACGCCCCGTTGACATCGGCCCGGCGATCGGCTCGTTCCCGGTCACGCGCGTGTCGGCCAACGCCGGAACTTCTCTCCACTGGTCGAGCGGCAACCGGCTCCACTGGGTGCTCGGTCCCGAGTATTTCACGCGGGCGGCCGACGATCGCGGCGCACCCGAGGCGAGCGGTGTGGATATCGGCTTCGCGGCCGAAGCGGATGTGCCGTCCGGCGCGGTGGCGTTCGTCGGAGCGCGGGTGGTGACGATGGCTGGCCGGGGGGGCGCGCCGGCGTCCTCCGGATCGCGCGGCGGCAGCACGGATCGGGTCATCGAGAACGCGACGATCGTGGTCGAAGGCAACCGCATCACCGCCGTCGGGCCGTCCGGATCGATCCGCGTGCCTGCGTCCGCGCATCGCATCGAGGCGAAGGGAAAGACGATCATTCCCGGCCTCATCGACGTGCACGCGCACGTCGGGGGCGAAGGCGAGGGGATCCTCGCCGAGGCCAGCTGGCCGCTGATGGCCAACCTCGCCTTTGGCGTGACCACGGCGCACGATCCGTCGAACGACACCGAAACGGTGTTCACCAACGCCGAGATGATCCGCGCCGGACTCAAGCTCGGACCGCGGCTGTTCTCCACCGGCACGATTCTCTACGGCGCGGAAACGCCCTTCAAGGCGGTGATCGAGTCGTACGACGACGCGGTGGCGCACCTGAAGCGGCTTCAGGCGGCGGGCGCTTTCACGGTGAAGAGCTACAACCAGCAGCGCCGCGATGTGCGCCAGATGATCGTCAAGGCGGCACGCGATCTGAAGATGATGGTGGTGCCCGAAGGTGGCTCGCTCCTGTACATGAACCTGACCCACATCACCGACGGCCACACCGGCGTGGAGCATTCGCTGCCCGTGCCGAACCTCTACAACGACGTCGTGACCCTGTTCGCCCGAAGCGGCGTCGGCTACACCCCGACGCTCATCGTCGGCTACGGCGGCCTGACCGGCGAGAACTACTGGTATCAGCACACGAACGTCTGGCAGCACGAACGGCTGCTTCGCTTCGTCCCGCGCGAGACGGTCGATGCCCGCTCGCGGCGGCGGCTCATGACCGCGGAGGACGACTTCAACCACGTGCTCATCTCCCGCGGCGCCCGGAAGGTGCGCGCCGCCGGAGGCTCGGTGCAGCTGGGCGCCCACGGGCAGCTCCAGGGGCTCGGCGCGCATTGGGAGCTGTGGATGCTGCAGCAGGGCGGGATGACGAATCTCGAGGCGCTCGAGGCGGCGACCATTGCCGGCGCACGCTACCTGGGCCTCGATCGCGAGCTCGGATCCATCGAGCCGGGGAAGCTCGCCGATCTGGTGGTGCTCGATCGCAATCCGCTCGAGAACATCCGGAACTCCGACTCGGTCAGCCTGGTGATGCTGAACGGACGTCTCTACGATGCCGCCACGCTGAACGAGCGTGGCAACCATCCTCGTGCGCGCAAGCCGCTCTTTTTCGAGAGGCGCCAGCCGACCACGGAGCCGCACGACTGAATTTCGCGCGGCCGGAAACCTTTTCGGCCGCGCTGGTGTCTCTGTGGGCAGCGCCCGGCTGCGCCGGTCAGAACGCCGAGGGCCATGACCTACGTCGATGCGCTCATCCTGGACGTCGTCGAATGGCTGTGCCGCAGGTTTCAGGTGGCGACCGGCAGGACGAACGTGTGGATCGCCGCCCAGCTGACCAACCTCAGCATCGTCGTCTACTTCGTCTGGGCGGGGCTCTACTTCTGGGCCGGGGGCGCGGCGTCCCGCATCTGGGGAGCGTTGTTCGGCGCCGGCCTGCTGTACGTCCTGACGCAGACGGTATTCAAGGTGCCGGTCGAAGCCTACGAGACCGATGCGTACCGCCGCGTCGCGAAAGGTCTCAGAAACCCGCGCCGCGTGCGGGATGCCCTCCTGCGCATTTCGTTCCTGACGCTCTCGCTGGTCCTCTGGTATCCCGCCATCCTCGTCTACACGAATCTGAACCTGCAGATCGTCCTTCTGAGCTACTCGCTCGTCCTGCTGACGACGGTGCTGCTGTATGTGATGGCCTGCGACCCGCTGCCGCCGTGCGCCGGAAAGCTGCGGGAATGGCTTGGGAGTGTGGCGCCCGCGTCGAAGCCGTCCGAATCGCTGAACCTTCCGGTCCGGAACCACGTAAAGGGTGTCTGACACGGCGAGCGTCGTCCGGAGCGAGGAGGCGACATGGGCTTGTGGCAGGACGTGCAGTTCGCTTCCCGCCTGCTGGCGAAAGACAAGTGGTTCACGGTCGCGGCCGCGGCCGCCCTCTCGCTTGGCATCGGCGTGAACGCGGCGGTGTTCACGCTCGTGAACGCGGTCCTCATCCGCGGGCTGCCGTTCGACGATCCCGACCGCATCATGGCGATCGGCTCACGCGATCTGGTGCGGGATCGCGATCTGGGTGTCTCCTACCACGACTTCAAGGACTGGAGCGGGGCGGTCCGGTCGTTCACTGGTCTGGCCGCCTTCACAGGCACCACGATGAACGTCAGCGACGAGGGGCGCGCGCCGGAGCGCTTCAGCGGCGTGTTCACGTCGGCCAACCTGTTCAGGCTGCTCGGCCGGTCACCCGTGCTCGGGCGCGATTTTCTGCCCGAGGACGACCGTCCGGGGGCGGCTGCGGTCGTGATGCTCGGCAGCAGCGTCTGGAAGAACCGCTACGGCGCCGATTCCGCCATCATCGGGCGCACGATTCGCGTCAACGACATTCCGTCGGTCGTCATCGGCGTGATGCCCGACGACTTCAAGTTTCCCTTCAACACGGATCTGTGGCAGACCCTGTCGACGATTCCGGAGCTGGAACGGCAGCCGCGCAACGCGCGGCGATTCCAGGCCCTGGGACGGCTTGCCGCGGGGGTCTCGCGCGCGCAGGCGCAGGCGGAGCTCGCGGCCATCGGCCGGCGGCTCTCGAACGACCATTCCGATACCAACGCCAACGTGCAGCCGTTCGTGCAGCCGTTCAACGAGCGTGTGGCGGGCGGGCCCATCAGAGCGGTCTTTCTCTCGCTCCTGGGCGCGGTCGCGTTCGTGCTGCTCATCGCGTGCGCCAACGTCGCGAATCTGTTGCTCGCACGCTCCGCCCACCGGTCGCGTGAAATTGCGGTCCGCGTGTCGCTCGGGGCGACCCGCTGGCGCCTCGTGCGGCAGCTCTTGATCGAGAGCGTGATGCTGGCGTGCATCAGCGGCGCCGCCGGCCTCGCGTTGTCGATCTTCGGGATCCGATGGTTCGACGCCGTGACCCAGGATGTCGGCAAGCCGTACTGGATGACGTTCACGCTCGACCCCGAAGTGTTCGTCTTTCTGGCGGCGATCACGCTCGGCACGGGCGTGATGTTCGGGCTCGCTCCGGCACTGCACGTGTCCCGGACTGACGTGAACGAGATCCTCAAAGAGGGCGGCCGATCGGGGTCCGGAGGCCTTCGGGCGCGCCGCTGGACCGGTGGGCTGATCGTCGCAGAACTTGCGCTCACCGTCGCCCTGCTGGCTGGCGCCGGCTTCATGATCCGGAATTTCCTGACGCTCTACCACACCGATCTCGCCATCGATACATCGCGGCTGGTGACGATGGCCCTTGCCCTGCCGGAGCGGAAGTACCCCGCGCCGGCGCAGCGCCTGCACTTCTACGAGCAGCTTCGGGAGCGCCTGCGGACCGATGAACGCATTCGCGCCGTCAGCATCGCGAGCCACGCCCCGACGCTTGGAGGGTTCCGGCGCCAGCTCGCGGTCGACGGCCGGCCGCTCGAGCCGGGCGAGCAGGCGCCGACAGTCACCCTGCTGACCGTGGATCCGCGCTATTTCGAGACCGTGCGCCTGCCGATCGTTCGCGGCCGGGCGTTCACCGAGGCGGACGGCTCGCCGGGACAGGAGAACGCCATCATCAACAGCCGGTTCGCGCAGATGCATTTCGCCGACGGCGATCCGATCGGACGGCGAATCGTGCTGACGCTCGACCTCGCGGGCGGAGCGCCGCCGCCCGGCGGGGTCCCCGTGTCACTCACGGCAACGGTAGTCGGCATCACGCCCGACGTGCGGCAGGCGAATGTCGAAGAGGTGGAGACCGACCCTGTGGTCTACCTGCCGTACGCCTCGGACCCGCGGGCTTTCATGCTGCTCATCGCCCGCAGCGAAGGCGATCCGGCTGCGGTGATCGCGCCGATCCGGGAGGCGCTGCGCACCGTCGATCCCGACTTGCCGCTCTTCAACATTCGGACGCTGGACGAAAGCCTTGCGCGGCAGCGCTGGCCGTTCCGCGTGTTCGGCACCATGTTCGCCCTGTTCGCCCTGATCGCGCTGCTGCTGTCGGCCGTCGGCCTGTACGCCGTGACCGCATACTCCGTCACGCAGCGCACCCGGGAGATCGGGGTCCGAACGGCCCTCGGCGCGAACCCCGCACACGTGGTGTGGCTGTTCATGCGGAGGGCGATCGTGCACCTGGGCATCGGCCTGACGCTTGGAATCGCCGCGGCGCTCGGCGTCGGGAAGATCTTCGAGAGCACGGACCTGCTCATCCGGATCACCGGGCGGGATCCGATCACGATTGTCTCGATTGCGGGACTCCTCGCAGTCGTCGCGCTCAACGCCGCGCTGTGGCCCGCGCGCCGGGCCACCCGGCTCGACCCCCTCGTGGCGCTGCGAGCAGAATAAAAGCGCTCTCGCATTTGTGATTTGTGATTTGGGATTTGTGATTGGGATTTGTGATTGGGATTTGTGATTGGGATTTGTGAATCACAAATCACCAATCACAAATCACAAATAGATCTAAAACGTGAGGACCGCGGTGATCGACGCCGAGATTCCAGGCGCGAGGACGAACCGGGTATCGGGGCTGGCGTAGTACGTCTCGTCCAGCACGTTGCGCACCAGACCGCGTACGTCCAGGTGCGGGGTGATCGGCACGCCGCCCGAGAGATCGATCAGCGTGTACCCGGGCGTGGTGATCTCCGTCGGGCCCGGGCGATCGTCTTCGGCGTACTGTGCCAGCCGGATCTGTCCGAAGCCGCGGCCGATTGCTTTTCTCAGCTGCACGCTGAGGTTGTCGGTCGGCGCATCGTCCAGCGGCGAGCCGTTGTCGAGCAGCGTGGCGCGCGCGATCTGGGCGGCCACCTCGCCGGTCAGACCCCAGCCCAGAACGAGCTGGGACTCGAGCTCGACGCCGCGGATCCGTCCCTCGCCGCGGTTCCTGAAGAAGAAGAAATCGGTTTCGGGCTGGTAGCGCTCGATGAGATCGTCGATTGTGTACTGATAGAGGAACAGCGCGAGCCGCACGCGCCGCGACGTGAACCGCGTGGCGAGGTCGAACTGCAGGCTCGTTTCCGGGTCGAGGTCGGGATTCCCGGTGATGAAGCCGCGGCCCGACGGTCCGCGGAAGTACCGATCGGAGAGCACCGGATCGCGAAACCCGCGCGACACCTGCGCCGTGAGGCTGACGCCTGCGAACGGACCCGCCGTAAGGGATGCGTGGCCCGACCCGGCGGTGTTCGACGTGGAGCGATCGCCGAAGAAACCGCCCGAGTTCCGGGTCGTGATGCGATCCACGCGGACGCCCGCCGCCGCCACAAGCGCTGGTGTGACCGGCAGCTCGATGCTGCCGAACAGTCCCGTGTCCGTACGCCGTGCGTCGTCGATTGAGACGTTCGTGGTGACGCCGGTCAGCGCACCGGTCAGGGCGTACTCCTCGAAGATGTCGAGCGCGCGAAGATCGAAGCGCCCGTTCACATCGACGCCGAACTCGACACGCGTCTTGCCGGCAAAGCGCTCGGCCGTGCCGCGCACCTGGAAGTCGTTGGCGGAGACGTCCGCCCGTTCCACGCTGCGGGGACGGGTCGCGGTTGCGAACCGATCCTGATCCGTGACCTGCGCGTACGACCCGACGAAGCTGTCTACGCCGATGCGTGTGAAGCCTGCGATGTCGCGCATCGTGTAGCCGATCGTCAGCCGGTGCGAATCCTCGGCGGGGTAGAAAAACCGGACCGTGCGCGAGTTGCTGCGCGGCCGTTCGACGTCGCGCCCGAAGTCGCTCTGCCAGCCGACGCTGATCGTGCCGGGCCCTGCGGTATGTTCGGCGCGGGCCAGGAAGCCTCGGTCGCTCGCGCCAGAGTTGAAGACGTCCCCTTGGGGGCTGCGGTAGTCGTCGATGCCGCGATAGTGCGCCTGAAGAAGCACGCCGCCTCGCACCAGCCCCTTCGAGAGTTCCACTCCCGTCCGGCGCTCGGGGATGCCCCCGCCGAGCGTGAGGATCCCGCGCAGGCGAAGCGGCGAGCCCGGCTCCGCCCGGCGCGTGCGCGCGTAGATGACGCCGCCAAAGGCGTCCGAACCGTACGCCACCGATCCGGGTCCGCGGGACACCTCCACGCTTTCGAGCACGAACGGATCGAGAAAAGTGGCCGAGGGCCCCACCCGCCGCTCCGACGTCACACGGGCGCCGTCGATGAGGATGAGCGTCCGCCCGCGTGCCATGCCCCGCACCGTCGGGACCGAGGCGTGCCCCTCCGACACCTGCGACACGCCCGGCACGTTTTCGAGCGCCTGCATCAGGTTCACCGGCTGGCGGATGTCGAGATCACCACGCGTCAGCAGCGTCGCGCCATTCCCGGGCGTGGTCTGGATATCCGGCGCGGCTCCGGCCGTCACGGTGACCGCTTCCGTGACGAGCGGCGCGACCTCGACGATGAGGGGACCGGAGGCAGGGAGGCTTTCGATGAGGACCGGCTTCGTGTAGCGCTCGCCCGGCAGCACGACGAGGACCTCGAACGGCGGAACGGGATCCGGCTGCCAGACGAAGCGGCCTTCGGCATCCGTCACGGCGCTGCCGGGCCGTCCGAGAATCGAGACCTCGGCGCGCGCCACCGGCCGGCCGGTCGTCGCGTCGACGACGCGGCCGACGAGCGCACGTGCGGGAGCGGCGAAAACCAGAAGGAATACGGCGGAAAGGAGAAATCGGGACACCGCCCGCCACTATAGAAACCGGCCGCGCACTACTACCAGCGGTCGTAGACAGCACGGGCGCCGCGACGGGGGCGCTACGGCAGGTAGCGAACGAGCAGCTCGACCGCGGCGTGCGTCCAGGCGAGCATCGCCCTGCCCTGCAGCAGGATGGCGAACGCGGCCGGTGCGGCTGCCAGCCAGATGACGGATCGCGGGGCGCGCACGGCGGCGGGACGATCCACGGCGAGCAGACGCTGGATGCGTGCTTCGAGGCTTCCGCCGTCGTGAATCGTGCTGAGGGCAGCCGTTTCGAGCGGCCGGCCGGGCGCGAGCCTCGCGATCTTCACGAGCGCCGCGGCGAGATCGACGGCGCGCTCCGAAGACTCGGCCGCGCGCGCGTCGGCGGCGTGCTCGGCCGCATGACGCCACGCGGCGGCCGCGCGGCTGCGCGGCCCTTCGCACGCGCCGACCAGCAGCCGGCGCAGGTTGTCGCGGCACTCCACGTGAGCCCGCTCGTGGGCCGCGATGGCCGCCAGCTCGGCCGGCGAGCAGACCGTCAGCACGCGCCGATCCACGAACAGCCGCGGCCTGAAGAAGCCCGCGACGGCAACCACGGGGAAGCCGGCATCCACCGCATACGCGGGAAGGCCCCAGGGCTCGTGCGGGAGCGGCCTGGCGTGCACGCCCCAGGCACTGGTTACGGTCCGTGCGAAGCGCAGCATGCGAATGGCGCGAACCGCCGCGGCGCCGATCTGCGCCCCGCCCAGCACCGCCAGTGCAGTGAGCACCACGCCCGCGCGCTCTCCATCGTGCGCCGGTTCGAACAGCAGGAAGGCGGGCAGGATCAAGGCGGTCGAGACGATGCTCGCGACGAGCGTCGGCGCGACCGCGCGCGCGAGCAGCACGGCTGGCCTGGCCTGTGGGCGCGCCGGGCGGAGGCTCGCGCAGGCCAGCAGCAGGCGCGCGGCAGCGTAAGCCAGTCCGAAGCCGGCGAGCGTCGTGAGCGCCGTCATGGCCGTCGCGCTCACTGCCCCTCCTCCAGCGCCCTGCGGCGCTCCCGCACCAGACGCTCCAGCTCGTCGAGCGTATCGGCGTCCAGCCCGCCAACCTCGTCAACGAGAAAGGAGAGCGCCGCTTCGGCGCGCGTGAACCGTGGACGGTACGCGAACGCGCGCCCGGCCGCCACGCGGTCGAGCACACCCTTGCGGTGCAGCCGGTCGAGCGTCGTCATCAGCGTCGTGTAGGCGATGTCCGGGAAATCGGGCTGCAGATCGCGGACGCGAAGGGCTGCACCTCTTCCCCAGAGCACGTCGAGTACTCGTTGCTCGAGCGGACCCAGTCGCACGAAGAGATATTAGCGCCGATGCCGCGCCGAATCGGGCCCGCGCAGGAACCCGCGGGCGCGTTTCGTTTCCTGTATCGACGCCCATCGCTGCGGGCACGAACCCCCGGGCCCATTGACCGCGTCCTAATCTCCGATCTAATCTCGGACTTTACTTGTCGGATATGACGCCCCTCGCAACCCCGGCCGCACCGCTGCAAACCGCCCGCTCCGTTCTCCAACTCATTGGTAATACGCCACTTGTGCGACTGGCCCGGTTCGAGAGCGGCCTCCGCAATGTCGAGCTGTATGCCAAGATCGAAGGGCGGAACCCGGGCGGCTCGGTGAAGGATCGAGCCGCGGCGAGGATGATTCTCGAGGGGGAGCGGTCGGGAGCGCTGACGCCGGACAGGATCATTCTCGACGCGACGTCGGGGAACACCGGGATTGCGTACGCGATGATTGGCGCTTCGAAGGGTTATCGCGTTCGCCTGTGCATTCCGGAGAACGTGACGCCCGAGCGGAAGAGAATCCTGCGAGCCTACGGCGCCGACCTCGTGCTCACGAACCCGCTCGAAGGGTCGGATGGGGCAATTCGGAAGGCGCGTCAGCTCTACGAGCAGGATCCCGATCAGTACTTCTATCCGGACCAGTACAACAACGAGGCCAACTGGCGGGCGCACTTCGACACGACCGCGCCGGAGATCATCGAGCAGACGGGCGGCCGGCTGACGCACTTCGTGGCAGGGCTCGGGACGAGCGGCACGTTCATGGGCGTCGGGCGGCGGCTGCGAACCTTCAACCCGTCGGTCCGGCTGATTTCCGTGCAGCCCGATTCGCCGCTGCACGGCCTCGAGGGGCTGAAGCACATGGACTCGGCGATCGTGCCAGGCATCTACGATGCCGCGCTTGCCGATCGCGACGTTCGCGTCAGCACGGAGGAGGCTCACGAGCTGACGCGCCAGCTCGCCACGCAGGAAGGGCTGCTCGTCGGCATCTCGAG
>Ga0073934_10011645_pt1 | contig 10577 bp, 6 predicted proteins | sample LarsenN4metaG_FD_76834 | JGI IMG/M metagenome (GOLD analysis project Ga0073934, IMG submission 76834) | Hot spring sediment bacterial and archeal communities from British Columbia, Canada, to study Microbial Dark Matter (Phase II) - Larsen... ... | reverse complement strand
CACGGCGTCGGCGAGCGTCAGCCCGTGATCCAGGATGCTCGAGATCAACTGGGAGAGGGTCGTGATGATCGTGGCGCCGCCCGGCGTGCCGACGACATGCGAGAGACGTCCTCGCTCGTCCAGCAGGATGGTCGGCGTCATGGCCGACAGCATCCGCTTGCCGGGCGCGATCTGGTTGGCTTCGCCCTGGACCAGCCCGAAGAAGTTCGGCTCGCCGGGCCGGACGGTGAAATCATCCATTTCGTTGTTGAGGAGCACGCCCGTGCCCTCCGCGACCACCTTGCTCCCGTACCAGGTGTTGAGTGTCGTCGTGAGGGCGGCGGCCGCGCCTCGGCGATCGACTACGGAGATGTGCGTCGTGTGCTGGCCCTCGCGGCGCGCGCCGACCGCGGCCCCCGGGCGCGTGCCGAGGTAGCTCTCGACGCCGGGACCGACATCCACCGATCGGCTCGCTCGGCTCGGCGTGATCGTGCGCGCGCGCCACGCGCCGTACTCCGCCGAGGTGAGCACGTCGAGCGGCAGGTCCACCCGGTCGGGATCGGCGAGATAGTGGTTGCGGTCTGCGAACGCGCGCCGCCAGGCCTCCGCCATCAGGTGCACGTGCTCGGCGCCGTGCCACGGCAGCTCGCCCAGCTCCCACGTCGACAGGATGTTCGCCGCCTCGGCGATCGTGACGCCTCCCGACGAGGAGGGCGGGGTGGAGAGCACGGTGCGGCCCCGATAGCCGAACCGAATGGGGGTGCGCCACACCGAAGTGTACGAAGCGAGGTCGGCGTGGGTGAGGATCCCGCCGCCGCGCCGCATCTCCGCCACCAGGAGGTCGGCCGTCTCGCCCCTGTAGAAGCCGTCGGCTCCCGCGTCGCGGATCCGCTCGAGCGTGCGGGCGAGATCGGGCTGTCGGAACTGGCCGCCCTCCACCGGGAGCGCGCCCTCCGGCAGGAAGATCCGCGCGCAGGCATCGAAGCGGCGGAGGTCCGCGACGATGTGCGACTCGTACGACCGGAGTAGACGCGCGTCGACCACGAACCCCTTCGCGAGCGCCACGGCCGGATCGAGGAGCCGCTTCCACGGAAGCGAGCCGAAGCGGACGTGCGCGTCCCATAGCCCACGGACGGATCCAGGGACGGCGACGGCCAGGTGCCCCAGCTCGGAAGAGCGATCGGGCCGGCCGTTTCCGGACCGGAACATGTCCGGCGTGGCAGCCGCAGGCGCACGGCTGCGGAAGTCGAGGACGCTCGTTCCCTCATCAGGGAAATGCGCCAGCAGGAAGCCGCCCCCGCCGACGTTGCCCGCTTCCGGGTTGACGACCGCGAGCGCGAAGGCGACCGCGACGGCCGCGTCGACTGCGTTGCCCCCCGCCTCGAGCACCTCCACGCCCACGCGGGTCGCGTAGCGGTCGGTGCTCACGACCATCCCCGCGCGGGCTTCCACCCCGCGGCTTCCGGGTGCGAACGGCCAGTCGGACGGCCAGAATGCGGAGAAGGCGGGATGCGGGTCGCGGCGCATGGTTTCCTTATAATGCTACCATGAGCCCCGCCCGACGTGGGACGCGGTCCGGTCCTGCCCGCCCGCGTGCCCTGCGGGCGGGCTCGCGGATCGCGCTGGTGGCCCCGGCGGGGCCTCTGGACGCGCAGAGGATCGAGGCTTCGGTGGAGCGGTGCCGCGCGCTCGGGTTGGAGCCGGTGGTCTTTCCGGGCGCCACGGCCCGCGACCGATACATGGCGGGAGCGGACGCTCTGAGACTCGCCGACCTGCAGAGCGCGCTCGACGACCCGGCCATCGACGGCGTCTGGGCGTTGCGCGGCGGATACGGTACGCTGCGCATCTTGGACGCCATCGACTTCTCCCGTCAACTCTCGGACCCCATCCCTTTCATCGGGTTCAGCGACAATACGTCGATCCACGTCCGCCACGCGGCGATCGGGGTCGTCTCGTTCCACGGACCGCACCCGGGCGGTGACTTCCCTCCCGAGACGGAGGACTCCTTCCGCCGCGTCCTCTTCGCCGCCGAGCCGCCCGGACGGGTTGTGGCGCGCGAAGGAGATCCGCCGCCGAGGACGCTCGTGACGGGGTGCGCCGAGGGACCGCTGGTCGGAGGCAACCTCGCCATCCTGGCGTCGCTGTGCGGAACGCGGCATGCCGTCGATGCGCGCGGCTGCATCCTGTTCCTCGAAGACGTGGGCGAGCCCGCCTACCGCGTGGACCGCATGCTGCAGCAGCTGCACGCATCGGGCGTGACGAACGGTGTGCGCGGGCTGGCGCTGGGGCGCTTCACAGGGGCGCCGACGGACGACCCCGATTCCGTGTCCGAGGTACTGACCGAGCTCGCGGGGTGGCTCCAGGTCCCGGCCGTGACCAACCTGCCCTTCGGCCACGTCCCTCACAACTGCACGCTGCCCGTAGGTAGCCGCGCCCTCCTCGACGCCGACCGTGGGGCGCTGGACCTTATCGAGGCGGCCGTCCGCTAGGGTTCCGCGGGGCCCGGCGCCCGGCCGGGGGCGTACCTGACCAGCGCCGCTTCGTCGGCGTTACGCCTTCGTGACCGTTCTGGCACGGAGGCTGCTTGCACTTATCGCAACGATCAGGGCCGATAGCGGCCGGCGAGCCGGCCGAGCTCCCGTGGGGTGGGACGGCCGGGGAAACCGCCATCTGCCCAGCATGGGAGCCTCATCTGCGCCAGAGCAGAGCATTACCGGACGTAGCCACGATCCCGGTCTCGACGGGGCCCGTGAGCTGCGCTGCGTCGACCGACCTGTCGGTCGACGTGGTGCACGCGCTGACCGTGTGTGTCCGCGACGGCACGGCGGCCGACCTCCGCGCCGTTTCCAGGGACGTCGGTCCGCCCGGCCGACTCGACGGGCACCCCGCGACGGAAGCTCCGGTCATGGAGGTCCGTTTCGTCGACCGGCTGCAGGCGGCTGATCTCCGCCGCTTGGACGGGGGCAGGGTGGCCTATGCGAGGAACGAGGTCTACGCCCTCGGCCGCCGCGGGATCACCCCCGTGGCACGGATCGATCAGGGTCCGAGGTGGGGAGAGGGGACGATCGTCTGCCGCCACGGTCTCGGCAGGGTGCCGTTCCTCTCCGCGGCGGTAGACCTCGCAGCCATCGCCGGGGGCTGGATACCGCTGCACGCGTCCGGGTGGATCACGCCGGACGGCATCGGCGTGCTCGCATCGGGCTTCGCGCACAGCGGCAAGACAGGCGCGCTGCTCGCCGCGTGCGAGAACGGTGCTCGGCCGGTCGGTGACGACCGCGTCCTGCTCTCCGGCGACGGCCAGCTGATGGTCGGGCTGGGTCGGCCCGTCCACGCGAAGGATTGGCACATCGCGCAGCTCCAGCTTGCCTGCGCGGAGGTCGGCAGTGCGCAGCGGGCCCTGGCGAGGTCCACCTACGCGCTGGCTCCCCGTCGTGGCGCGCGCAGGGGACCGAAGTGGAAGCGGCTGCTCGAGGGTGCGCTCGACCGCGCCGGCGGCCTCTCCAGTGTCGAGGTGCCCCTCCGCGATCTGGACGACGCCGCGCAGGTGCGACCCCACGCCCGCCCCCATCTCCTGCTGATCATGGAGACGCACGACAGCGCCGAGGTCGTCGCCGAGCCAGCCGATCCTCGGTCCGTTCCGACGCGCCTTGCGGTCCACGTCGGCGCCGAGCTGGTGCCGACCCTCCGCAGTCAGCTCGCGTACGACTACGTCCATCCGCGGACGGGATGGCATGACGTGAGCAGCGCCCCCAGCCAGGCTCTCGCCCTGCTGGAGCGGGCAGCGCGAGGCATTCCTGCGTGGATCATCCGACACCCCTATCCGTGCTCGCTCGAGCGGCTCCACGCCGTGACGTCCCAGCTCGCCGTGAGGGTGTCCCGAGGTCTGAGGTCGCGGGCCTGACCATGAAGGGTCGCATCCTCACGCTCGTTGGCGCCGACGGCGCGGGAAAATCGACGCACGCACGTCGTCTGGCCTCTTCGGTCGCCGGTCCTGCGACGTACATCTACATGGGCTCGAATCCTGTTTCCGCGACACACAGCCTGCCCACCACGCGCGCGTGGATCTGGCTCAAGCGCAGGATGGGGCTCGAAGTCCACCACTCCGGTCCGCCGCAGCCAGGGCTCGCTCGACGTCCCCAAAACCCGGGACGGCGCCTCCTGAAGCACCTGAAGTCGCTCGGCGTCGTGATCTTCAAGGCGAGCGAGGAGCTCTATAGGCTCAGCCTCGCCGAGTCGCTCGCGCGGCGCGGCCACCTGGTGGTTCTCGACCGACATCCCTACCTGGACTACCACCAGCGCCGCCTGTTGAACGGCGGGTGGCTCCGTTGGGGAGACCGCTTGCATGCGCTGCTGCTCCGGCGCGTCTATCCGCGGCCTTCGGAGCTCGTCCTCCTCGACGCTCCCGCCGAGATCCTCCACGCGCGCAAGCCCGAGGGAACGCTCGAGGCCCTGCGCGCGCGCCGACAGGAGTATCTGGACCTCGTCGAGGTCCTGCCCAGGGATATCCGGATGACCGTGCTCGACGCGGCAGCTGCGGAGCACGAAGTCGCTGCGAGGCTTCTCGGCATCGCGCGGCGCCGACCGCAGAGCCCGGAGGGTGCCCGAGGCGGTTGATGCGCTCCCGGATGCGCATGCTGGCAGCACTCCTACTCGTCTCGACCTGGGCGTGCGATCTGCCGCCGACGGAGCTGCCGCCCGAGCCGGAGCCGGAACCTCAGCCGGAGCCGGAACCGGAACCCGAGCCGCCCGTCGAGCCGCCGCCGCCTCCGCCCCCGCCGCCGCCACCGCCACCACCGCCGCCGCCGCCGGTGAGCGTCGACACGATCGCCGCCATGACGTTCAACATCTTCCACGACGGGTCGAGCGGTCTGCGTCGGATCCCCCCATGGGACATGCGCCGCGACTACGTGGTGAGCACCATAGCCTCCGCGGGCGCCGATGTCGTCGGCCTCCAGGAAGCCTACATGTGGCAGGTGGACTGGCTGGAGCTGCAGCTGTCCGACTACGCCCACGTGGGCCGAGGAAGGGAAGCGGACGGGAGCGGCGAATCGGTCACGGTCCTGTTCCGTACCGACAGGTTCACCCTGGAGGAGTTCGGGCATTTCTGGCTATCCGAAACGCCGGATCAGCCAGGCTCGATCGGCGGTGCGTCCTGGGGCAGCATGACGATTCCGAGGATGGTCACCTGGGCCCGCCTCGCGTTCACCGACAGCGACCGCGAGCTCTATGTCTACAACACCCACCTGCCGTCCGACGAATCGGGCGGTGAAGAAGCCCGAAGGCGCGGAACGATCCTCCTCGCCGACCGGATCGCTGCCCGATCACGTCCGGAGGTGCCGTACATCCTCCTCGGCGACTTCAACTCGCTGGAAGAGGATTTCCCCATCTCGTATCTCCAGCGCGCTGGGCCCGATCCCAGCTCGCCCGTCGACGCGGTCGACACCTGGCGCGTTCTTCACGACGGCGACGAAGGGACACGCTGCCGCAACGACGCGTCGGGCGCTCCGAACGTCTACGGCGATCGTGTCGACTACGTCCTGGTGCAGGACACCACTCGCACGGACTCTTCCGGATCGGAGCGGTCCACGGCCGACGGAATCCTCAGCTCGGAGTCGATCCTGTCGACCCCTTCGTGCCCCTCCGACCACATCGCCGTGCTGTCCCGCTTCGTGGTGCCGTGAGAGGGTGACGCGTTAGGATAGGCCGTGGAGTTCGTGTGCGACCCGGTAGCTCAGCTGGTAGAGCAACGGACTTTTAATCCGTAGGCCGTGGGTTCGAGACCCACCCGGGTCACTGTAGGCGCGGCGCTCTCATAGCCAGCCGGGGACGACCAGCACCAGCCAGGTCACCAGCGGTACCAGCGCCACCATCGAAAACCCCCAGATCATCAGGGTCCGGAAGACTCCGTCGCGCTCCTCGGCGGTCGAGTTGGCGACCACGAGAGCGCCGCTCGTGGAGAACGGGCTGGCATCGACGATCGACGAGGACAGCGCGAGCGCGGTCACCAGGCCGATCGCGCCGACCGCGTCGGACCCGAGCAGGAACGGCACGGCCAGCGGAATGAGCGCACCGAGGATGCCAGTCGTCGAGGCGAACGCCGAGACGATCCCGCCGATGTAGCAGATCAGCAGCGCGGCGACGAGCGGGACGGCGAGCTCGGCCACGTTGGCTCCCAGCCACCCGGGAGTATCGATCTCCTGCATCAGCCCGACGAACGTGACGATGCCGCAGATCAGCAGGACCGTCTCCCAGGCGATCTGCCCGACGGCGCCCTTGGCGCCGGCCGGGGCGACGATCGACAGGGCGACGCCGATGACGATCGCCATCACCCCGATCTCGATGTCGAAGGCGAGCGCCCCGATCACCAGCGCGCTCAGGCCGAGCAGGGTGAGCGACCGGTCGCGGTCGAGGGTGACGGGGCGCGCGCTGCCGAGGGGCTCGTCGCGGGTGGCGATGCCGAGCAGCTTGCTGCCACCGAACAGAAAGAACACGACGACCGACAGCAGGGCATTCGCCACGATCGAGGCGAGCCAGAGGAAGCCCGGACTACCCGGCAGGCCGTTGGTTTCCACGACGGAGTTGGTGATCGTGCCGAAGATCGACAGCGGGGAAAAGCCGCCGGCCGTGCAGCCATTGACGATGAACAGGCCCATCAGCACGGGGTTGATCGAGTAACGGCGTGCGAACGCCATGCCGATGGGGGCGATGATCGCCACCACGGCCGGGACGACGCCTCCGATCGCGGTCAGCGCAGCCGCGACGGTGAACATCACCCACGGGATGAGGGCCAGTCGGTGGCCCGACGCGCGCACGGCGGCGCTCACCAGCCAATCGACCGTGCCGTTGTTCTTGGCGATGGCGAACAGGTAGGTGACGCCGACCAGGATGATGAACAGCTCACCCGGGAAGAACCCGTAGATCGTGTCGGCGTACTCGGCGCTGCCGAAGATGAAGAAGCCGAGCACGAAGGTCGCCACCAGCGCCAGCGCCCCCATGTGGACCGGCAGCACCGTGGAGATCAGGAAGACCGCCGACAGGACCAGGATCGAGAGCAGCTGTTCGGACATCGTCGTTCCTAGAAGGGGTGGGACGCCCGCCTCAACTCGGCGCTGCTGCCTTCGACCCGCTGGCCAGCGTCTGGTAGTGCGGGCAGTGATCGCAGGGGCCTGGAATCAGCTCGTAGGCGCGCCGCACCGCCAGCATCGTGCTGGTCTGCCGGACCGGCTGCTCCAGGAACAGGTCGGCACCGAGGTCCTCGCTGAGACCCGCGCGCTCCAGACGCCAAGCGAGGTCCTGGCGCACGCCGCACAGCAGGACGTGCACGCCACGCCTTCGGAGCCGCTCGACGAAGCCTTCCAGCAGCGTGATGCCCACCGCGTCCGGGCTGCGTACGCGCTTCAGACGCAGGATGACCACGACGGTGCTCGGCGTCACGCGCCCCTCGATTTGCTCGAAGAAGCCCTCGAGCGCCGCCGAGGCGCCGAAGAACATCTCCCCCTCGAGACCGAAGATGAGGATCCGATCGCACGGCGTATCCTCCGGCAGGCGCTCGCGTGCGAAGCCTTCCGGCGCGACCACGAACTCGCTCAGGAGCATGCGGCTCACGCGCGGCACGGTCAGCATGAACGACATCAGCACGCCGATCATCACGCAGAACTCGACCGAGATCGCCACCGCCGAGAAGGCCGTGGCGGCGACGATCACGGCGTCGAACTGAGTAGCTCGCAGGTGGTAGGCCAGCGAAGTCCAGTTGACCATGTTGTACGCCGAGACCATCAGGATGCCGGCCAGCGCGGCGCGCGGAATGAAGTGCGCCCAGGGCGCCAGCACGAGCATGATCAGCGCGACCGCCGCTGCGGACACGACGCCGGACCACTGCGTCGCGGCGCCGGCCTGCTGGTTGATCGCCGAGCGCGTGAGAGATCCGGAGCCGGGAAAGCAGTGGAAGAAGCTTCCCGACAGATTCGCGAGCCCCTCGCTGAGGCACTGCTGGTTCATGTCGAGCTTCTGCTTCGTGACCGACGCGATCGCCTTGGCCATCGCCACGGCCTCGAGCAGGCCGAGCACGGCGATGGCGAGCGCTCCGCCGGACAGCTCGCGCATCAGGGCGAAGTCGAACAGCGGAACCCCGAACGGCGGCAGCGCCGAGGGGATGTCGCCGACGACGCTCACTCCGGCCTGGTCGAGGCCGAGCCGGGCCGTCAGGAAAGCCATGATGCCGACCACGATCATCAGGTCGGGCAGCAGACGCCAGCCGAAGTGCGCTTTCACGCGGCGCAGTGCCAGCACGAGCACGATCGTGCCGAGGCCGATCATCGCCGTGGCCGGATGCACGCCGCCGCCCTGGCTGAGCGAGCCCCAGAAGCGGATCAGGAAGTGGTCTTCGACCTCACCGACCGCCGCGAGGCCGAGCAGGTTCTTCGTCTGATCGAGAACCAGCAGGGTGCCCGCCCCGAGCGTGAAGCCGACGATCACGGAATGCGAGATGTAGCGCGTGAGGTCACCGAGCCGCAGCAGGGTGATGCCGAGCTGGATCGCGCCGACGAGGAACGCCAGCAGGATGGCTGCCTGGATGCGCTGCTCGACCGGGACCGTCGCGAGGGCGCTGAGCACCGCGATCGAGATCGCGTTCGTGGGACCGTTGATGAGCTGGCGGGACGAGTCGAAGACGGCGCCCACCGCTGTCATCACGATGGCGGTATGCAGTCCGTACTCCACCGGCAGCCCCGCCACCAGCGCGTAAGCCATCGCCTGGGGAACCGCAACGGTGGCGACGGTGAGGCCCGCCACGAGGTCGCCCCGGGCCTCTCGTCGTCCGTAGCTCCTCAGCGAATCGAGCGCCGGAACCAGACGGAAGAGCAGGCTCGGGCGGGCGGGATTGTCAGAACGGGCAACCAACGATGTGACTCCGGTTTCCGTCAGAACGAGCGCTGGACGCCGAGCTGCACGCGGCGTGGCGCACTGGGCGTGAGGAACCGTTCGACCGTGCCGCCGGCGCCTTGGTTCACATTGAACCCGCCGAAGCTGCTATGGTGCCCGTCCATCACGTTGCGGATCAGCGCTTCGAGGCGCCATTGGCCGAACTCGTAACCGGCACGTACATCCACGATCGCGTGAGCTGGAAGCGGGTTCTCGTCGTTCGCCTCATCGCCGCGCAGAAATCGACTTCCGACGACCTGAGCTGCAATTCCCATCTCGATGTCGTACAGCTCCGTGTCGACCCCCGGGCTGAGCGTGAACGAAGGCACCAGCGGAAAACGGTCTCCTTCCTCGATCTCGTTGTCGGCGCCCGCGATCTCACGAATGCTGAAGATCTCGATGTCGTCGGATTCGAAAGTCGCCCGCGTCAGCGCGTAGCTCACGTGAGCCCGCGTCTCCGATGCGAGCGCGAGCTGCAAGTCGATCTCGACTCCCGTGCGGCGAGTGCGGGGAACGTTGCCAAAATATCCGTCGATGGTGGAGCCTGCCGGCTCGCTCGAGTCGCTATAGGGAAAGAGGAAGATGTCGTCAGTCACGTCCGAGCGATACACGGCGCCTTGCACGCGGAGAACGGGGTGCGCGTATCGGAAGCCGGCCTCGTAGGTGAGCACGCGTACGGGATCGATGGGTGGGTCGTCGCCCAGCGCAAACGGCAGCGGGCACGGTTCCTGAGGATCCGCGCAGGCGATCTCGATCAGCGACGGTGCGCGGAAGCCGCGACCCACCGAGGCGTGAACGACGAGGGGCTCCTCGACCTGCCACGAGATGCTGACGCGCGGTGCGAGCTGCACGAACGTGCTCGTGGTGTCGCGCGTAGGGTCGAGAAGGTTACGGAAGGGGATGCGTACGACATCCAAGCGGAGGCCCGGAGAAGCGGTGAGCGACCCGATATCCCAATCGGCCACGCCGTACGTGTCGAGACGCGTGACGGGGCTTCGAACTCGTGTGGTTCGTCCGGGCGAGATGCGCTCGGCGAAGAGCTCGATGTCCGTCCGACTGAACGTGCTCCCGCTCCCGACGCGCAGAGCCACCTGCGAGGCTCCGGCATCGAGCGTTCTCCGCCAATCCAGCTCGACCCCGGCTGTCCGAGCGTCCGAAAAGCCGCGAACATCTGGATCAGCGGTTTGATTGACGTTGAAGCGCTCCGCGTCGCTCACCCGCAGGAAGCCACGCGCGGAGCCGACTCCGCCGCCCATGCTCCGATACCCGTTCACGGACAGCTGGAGCTGGCGCAACAGCTCGAAGTCGCCGGCTGTGAGGTTGGAATCCGGCTGAACGGCATAGACGCTGGCCGGCAGTGAGCCGGCCGTCTGCGCGTAGCTGCGCGCACCCGTCACATGCAGCCGAACTCCGGACGTAACGCCATCGTTTCCCATCGTGAAGAAGACATGCGTGCGTCGGCTGCGCATGCGGCTTCGCCAGCCCTTCTCGGACTCGTGCCCCCCGCCGGCGTAATACGACCAACCTCCGGTGCTCCCACCAGCGACGCTGCCCGAGAAGTCCCACAGCTCGTTCGACCCCACGGTCATCTCGACCGAGCCGGTCCGTCCGCTGCCGCCGCGTTCCGTGATGAAGTTGATGGCACCGCCGAGGGTGTTCGGACCGAGCAGCGAGGCCGT
>Ga0073934_10011644_pt1 | contig 10579 bp, 11 predicted proteins | sample LarsenN4metaG_FD_76834 | JGI IMG/M metagenome (GOLD analysis project Ga0073934, IMG submission 76834) | Hot spring sediment bacterial and archeal communities from British Columbia, Canada, to study Microbial Dark Matter (Phase II) - Larsen... ... | reverse complement strand
GCCGGCTGGGTGGCGCAGGTGACCACGCAGCGCGAGGACGCCAGCTTCGCCGCCTTCTACCTGATCGCGCTGGCCGCCGGCGTGCTGATCGTCTCGACGCACGGCAGCCCGGTCGACCTGATGCACGTGCTGTTCGGCAGCATCCTCGCCGTCGACGACACCGCCCTCGTCAGCGTGGCCGGCGTGGCCAGCGTGACGCTGCTGGTGGTGGCAGCAGCCTATCGGTCGCTGCTGGTGGCCAGCGTCGACCCGGGCTTCCTGCGCTCGGTGGGTGGGCCCGAGCGGATGCTGCACTTCGTCTTCCTCGGCCTGGTGGTGCTCAACCTGGTGGCCGGCTTCCAGGCCCTGGGCACGCTGATGGCCGTGGGCCTGATGATGCTGCCGGCCACCGCGGCGCGCTTCTGGGCCCGCGAGGTGTGGAGCCTCGCCGCCGTGGCCACGCTGATCGCGCTGGCCAGCGCCGCCGGCGGGCTGCTGCTGAGCTACCACCTGCAGCTGCCCTCGGGCCCGGCCATCGTGCTGCTGGCCGGCGCGGGCTATGTCGTCTCGTTGCTGGCCGGCCGGCACGACAGCCTGCTCGCCCGCCGTATCGCGCTGCGCGCCCACCGCATCGCCTGACCCCGTCATGAACCGCCTTCGCTTCCTCTCGCTCACCCTCGCGCTGCTGGCCACCGCCCTGCCGGTCTCCGCACAGACGGGCAAGCCGCTCCAGGTGGTGGCGAGCTTCTCGATCCTGGCCGACATGGCGCGCGAGATCGCCGGCGACGCCGCGCAGGTGCACGCGCTGGTCGGGCCCAATGCCGACGCCCATGTGTTCGAACCGACACCGGCCGATGCGCAGCGACTCGCGCGCGCCGACCTGGTGATCGTCAACGGCCTGCACTTCGAGGGCTGGATCGACCGGCTGGTGCGCGCCTCGGGCTATCGCGGCCAGGTGGTCGAGGCCACCCAGGGCATCGTGCCGCGGCGCGCCGGCCGCAGCGTCGATCCGCACGCCTGGCAAAGCCTGGCGAATGCGCAGCGCTACGTCGAAAACATCCGCGCCGCGCTGGTGGCGCTGGCGCCGGCGCAGGCCGCGGCGATCGACGGGCGCGCCCGGGACTACAGCGCGCGCATCGCCGAGCTCGACCGCCGCTCCCGCGCCGCGTTCGACGCCATCCCGCGCGATCAGCGGCGCGTGGTCAGCTCGCACGACGCCTTCGGCTACCTCGGCGAGGCCTACGGCATCACCTTCATCGCGCCGCGCAGCTGGAACACCGAGAGCGAGGCCTCCGCTGCCGGCGTGGCCGCGGTCATCCGCCAGGTGCGGCTGCACCAGGCGCGCGCGCTGTTCGTCGAGAACATCACCGACCGTCGCAGCATCGAGCGCATCGCGCAGGAAACCGGTGCGCAGGTCGGCGGCACGCTGTACTCCGATGCGCTGTCGTTGCCCGGCAAGGGCGCCGCCACCTACCTCGAGCTGATGGCCCACAACGTCGAGGCGATCGCCTCGGCACTGCGTGCGGCCGCCGCACGCTGACATCGCTGCAAAGGATTCCGCCATGAAGACGATCGCCCTGTGCCTCGCGCTGGCCACGGCCCTGCCTGCCTGGGCCGGCAAGGCCCACGAACACGGCGCCGCGCGGCTGGACGTGGCCGTCGACGACGGCACGCTGACGATCGTGCTCGACACACCGCTGGACGGCCTGCTCGGCTTCGAGCGCGCGCCGCGCAGCGAGGCCGAGAAGCGCGCCGCCGACCAGGCCGTGGCCACGCTGCGCGCCGCCGACAAGCTGTTCGCCATCGATCCGGCGGCACGCTGCACGCCGGCCTCGGTGGCGCTCGACTCCGCACCGCTGAAGCTCGGCTCGGCCGCGCCGGCGAAGGACGACGGCCACGGCGATCTCGAAGGCACGTTCACCTTCCAGTGCCAGGCCGCGCCGGCCTTCGTCGACGCCGGCCTCTTCAAGTCCTTCCCGCGCCTGTCGCGCATCGACGTGCAGGTGGCCACAGCCAAGGGCCAGCGCAAGCAGGTGCTGAAGCGGCCGGCGCAGCGCATCGATCTGCCGCGGTGATCACGCTGCGCGACGTCCGCTACGCCTGGCCGCGCGCGGCGCGCGACGTGCTGGCGATCGACGCGCTGGACATCGGTGCCGGGGAGACCGTGTTCCTGCACGGCCCGAGCGGCTGCGGCAAGAGCACGCTGCTGTCGCTGCTGGCCGGCGTGCTGCTGCCGCGCGAGGGCAGCGTGACGCTCGCCGGGCGCTGCTGGAGCGAACTGCCCGCCGCCGCCCGCGACCGCCATCGCGCCGACCATGTCGGCTACCTGTTCCAGCAGTTCAACCTGCTGCCCTGGCTGCCGGTGATCGACAACGTGCTGCTCGGCTGCCGCTTCTCGCCGGCGCGAAGCGCACGCGCGGCGCAGCGCAGCGGCTCGCCGGTGGCGCAGGCACGCACGCTGCTGCAGCGCGTCGGCCTGCCGCAGGACGCCTGGGCACGAGCGGCGCGCGAGCTCTCGGTGGGGCAGCAGCAGCGTGTGGCGGCGGCGCGCGCACTGATCGGCGCGCCCGAGGTGGTGATCGCCGACGAACCCACCTCGGCGCTCGATGCCGCGCTGCGCGAGGGCTTCATGGATGTGCTGCTCGGCGAGTGCCGTGCCGGCGGCAGCACGCTGGTGTTCGTCAGCCACGACGAGCGACTGGCGGCGCGCTTCGACCGCGCACTCTCGCTGCCCGAACTCAACCGCGCCGCGCGCGAGGCCACGGCATGACCAGCCTGCCGGGCCTTGCCGCTGCCAGCGCCTGGAACCGGCGAGGCACGCTGTCGCTGGTGGCGCTGTCGATCGCGCTGGCCACGCTGCTGCTGCTGAGCTTCGAGCGTGTGCGGCTGGACGTGCGCGACAACTTCGCCAGCGCCGTCAGCGGCACCGACCTCGTCGTCGGCGCGCGCACCGGGCCGATCCAGCTGATGCTCTATGCGGTGTTCCGCCTCGGCGGCGCCACCAACTCCATCCGCATGGACAGCGTTCGCGCCGTCGAGCAGCACCGCGCGGTGGCCTGGGTGGTGCCGCTCTCGCTGGGCGACTCGCACCGCGGCTTTCCGGTGCTGGGCACGACGACGGCCTACTTCGAGCGCTTCCGCTACGGCGAGCAGCAGCCGCTGGTGCTGGCCCAGGGCTCGCCCTTCAGCGGCGACCTCGACGGCCTGTACGGCGCCGTGCTCGGCGCCGAGGTGGCGCAACGGCTGGGCTACCAGCTCGGCAGCAGCCTCGTGCTCGCCCACGGCAGCGGTACCCTGCCCGGCAGCGAACACGCCGACAAGCCCTTCACCGTGGTCGGCATCCTCGCGCCCACCGGCACGCCGGTGGACCGCACCGTGCACATCAGCCTGCAGGCGCTGGAGGCGATCCACCTCGACTGGTCGGCCGGCGTGCCGATGAAGGGCCTGAGCATCCCGGCCGAGCAGGCGCGCAAGTTCGACCTCGAGCCCAAGCAGGTGACGGCCGCGCTGGTCGGGCTCAAGGGCCGTGCGGCGGTGTTCAACGTGCAGCGCTTCGTCAACGAGTACGAGGGCGAGCCGCTGATGGCGGTGCTGCCCGGCGTGGCGCTCGACGAACTGTGGACCGTGGTCGGCGTCGGCGAGAAGGTGTTGGTGGCCCTCTCCGGCCTGGTGGCGCTGGTCAGCCTGGCCGGCCTGGTGGCGACGGTGCTCGCCGGCCTGAACGAACGCCGCCGCGAGCTGGCCGTGCTGCGCGCGGTGGGCGCCGGGCCGCGCCATGTGCTGTGGCTGCTCGCGCTCGAAGGCCTGCTGGTCACGCTGGCCGGCGTGATGCTCGGCGTGCTCGCCAGCGCGGCGCTGATCGGGCTGGCCGGCCCCTTGGTGCAGTCCGCCTACGGCATCGCACTCACGCTGGCCGCCCCCAACGCCACGCAGTGGCTGCTGCTCGCGGGCGTTCTGGCCGCCGGCGTGCTGGCCAGCCTGGTGCCGGGCGTGCGCGCGTATCGTCTTTCGCTGGCCGACGGGCTGGCACCGAGAAGCTGAAGAGGAGTGGCGATGAACAGACGGCTGATCCTAATGATGGCGCTGGCCCTGGCCGCACCGCTGGCCCCGGCGCAGGACAAACCCGCCGCCCGCCCCGGCCACACCGAGATCACCTGGGACGAACTGGTACCGGCCGACTGGGACCCGCTCAAGCAGTTCAAGGACATGAACTTCGGTGTGCTCAGCGACGCCGACCCGCGCGCCGCGGCGATGCTCAAGAAGATGCGCGAGGTGTGGGACAACGCGCCGGTCAACAACCAGATGGACGGCCGCGCGATCCGCATTCCCGGCTACATCGTGCCGCTGGAGGAAGGCAAGAACGGCATGACCGAGTTCCTGCTCGTGCCCTACTTCGGCGCCTGCATCCACTCCCCGCCGCCGCCGGCCAACCAGATCATCCACGTCAAGCCGAAGTCGCCCGCCAAGGGCTTCAAGTCGATGGACAAGGTGTGGGTCGACGGCACGCTGCGCACGCTGCGCTCCGACACCTTCATGGGCGTGAGCAGTTACCGCATGGAGGCGGTGGGCATCGAACGCTACGTCGAGAAGCCGGCGAAGTAGAGTCGCGCTACTTCAGGCCGTCGTAGAGCAGCTTGGCGCCGGTCAGCCCCATGCCGGCGTAGGCGAGACGATAGAACCACGACGGGTCGATGCGCTTCGTCGCCCAGACGCCCAGCCACACGCCGATGGGCGCCAGCGGCATCAGCACGAGGGCGGTGGCCATGTTGGTGAGGTCGATCAGGCCCAGCCACGCGTACGGGATCCACTTCGACAGGTTCACCGCCGCGAAGAACACCGAGGCCGTGGCCGCGTAGGTCAGCGGCTGCAGGCGCAGCGGCAGCACATAGGCGTTGAACGGCGGGCTGCCCGCATGCGCCACGAAGCTGGTGAAGCCGGAGGCGATGCCGAGCGCGAAGCCCAGCGGCCTCGGCGGCGGCGGGTGGTCGGCGCGTGGCGGGAACACGAGCCGCTGGGCGAGGAAGAGGAGCGTCAGCGCGCCCACCACCGCCGCCACGGTGGCCGGGCTGAGCACGCGGAACAGCAGCGTGCCCACCACGGTGCCGAGCAGGCCGGCCGGCAGCAGCCAGCGCAGCAAGTGGCCATCGGCGTGCTTCCACAGCTGCTGCAAGCCGGTGGCGTCCATCACCAGCAGCAGCGGCAGCATGATCGCCGCGGCCTGCGGCACCGGGATCACCAGCGCCATCAGCGGCACCGCGAGCGAGCCGAAGCCGCCGAGGAAGCCGCTCTTGGACAGGCCCATCATCAGCACCGCCGGCACGGCCACGGCATAGAAGGCCGCGTCGTGGATCAGCGGCCAGTCGCTCCACGCGTTCAATGCCGTCATGAGGCGACAATTCTGCGATGTTTGCCCCCTCCCAGAACGACGTGCGGCGCTTCTTCTGCGCCACCCACGCCAAGCGCCGTGACGGCGCACCCCTGACGCCGATGGAGGCGCTGGCCGCCGACTGGATCGCCGAGCACCCGGAGTACCACGCCGAGCTCGACGACCTCGATGCCGCGCTGGCCGCGGTCTACGACGTCGAGACCGGGCGCACCAACCCGTTCCTGCACCTCTCGATGCACCTGACGATCACCGAGCAGGTGGCGATCGACCAGCCGCGCGGCATCAAGCAGGCGTTCGAGCTGCTGGCCGCCAGGCGCAACTCGGCGCACGAGGCGCACCACGAGGTGATGGAGTGCCTGGGCGAGATGATCTGGGCCTCGCAGAAGAGCGGCCTGCCGCCGGACGGCGAGCGCTACCTGGAGTGCGTGCGGCGCCGGGCCACGCGCTGAGAGTCGGAGGTTCGGCGCCGGGACGCCCCAAGCCGAACGGCGCCCCCGGCGGCAGGAGCGCAGCGACTGCGTGGCGGAGATCAAGCCGCCTTCAGCGGCTCGCTGCTGTGCGGCTGCGTGGCCAGCCGCGAGGTCTGGCGCGTTTCGCCGAACAGCGAGTTGCGGAACACCGAAGAGTCGCCGCGGTCGCCCAGCGCCCACAGCAGCAGCGCGCGGGCCGTCATCGGCTTGGCGAACAGGTAGCCCTGCAGTTCGTCGCAGCCCATCTCGGCCAGGATCTGGTGCTGGCGCGGGTTCTCCACGCCCTCGGCCACCACCTTCAGGCCCAGCGCATGGGCGAGCTTGACCACGGCGTCGACCACCGCACGGGCGTCGGCGCTGTGCTCGAGGTCCTGCACGAACATGCGGTCGATCTTCAGCTCCTCGGCCGGCAGCCGGCGCAGGTAGGCCAGGCTGGAGTGACCGGTGCCGAAGTCGTCGATCGACAGGTGCACGCCGAGCTCGCCGAGGCGGCGGAAGGTCTCCTGCGTGGCGCGGGTGTCTTCCATCGCCGCCGTCTCGGTGATCTCGCAGGTCAGCAGCGAGGGGCGGATCTTGTGGCGCTTGAGCGCCTCGGTGATGCGGTCGACGATGTCGTCCTGACGCATCTGGTAGGTCGACAGGTTGATCGCCACGCGCATGCGCAGGCCCTTGTCGCGCCAGGCGCGGGCCTGCCGGCAGGCGTCCTCGATCACCCAGTCGCCGAGCGCACCGATCAGGCCGGTGCGCTCGGCGAGCTGGATGAAGTCGCCGGGCATGACCGCGCCGAGCTTGGGGTGGTTCCAGCGCAGCAGGGCCTCCGCCGCGGTGACCTGGCCGCTGCGCGCGTCGATCTTGGGCTGGAAGTACAGCTCCAGCTGGTTGCCGGCGATGGCACGGCGCAGGTCGCGCACCATCTCGAAGTCCTGCTTCGCGGCATGGTCCATCTCGGGCGAGAAGTAGGCGTGACGCGTGCCGCCGGCGCGCTTGGCGGCGTACATGGCCGCGTCGGCGCGCGGGATCAGCTTGTTCGCCTTGCAGCCGTCGGGGTACAGCGCGATGCCCACCGAGCAGGAGATGCTGATCTCCCGCTCGTCGACCTTGTAGGGGCGGCTGAGCAGTTCGATCATCGCCTTGGCCACGCGGGTGACCGAGTCCTGCGAGCTGATCGCCGGCATCAGCAGCAGGAACTCGTCGCCGCCGACGCGCGCCGCCACGTCGGCGCCGCGGGTGATCGAGCGCAGCCGCTGGCCGACCTGCTCGAGCACGCGGTCGCCGCAGGCATGGCCGTAGGTGTCGTTGACCGGCTTGAAGCCGTCGAGGTCGATGAACAGCACCGCCAGCTTGCTGCGCTTGGCGTCGCAACGCCGGGCGGCGGAGGCCAGCCGCTCCTCGAAGAACTGCCGCGTCGGCAGCCCGGTCAGCAGGTCGCCGGCAGGTCGGGCACCGCGTGGGTTCGTCTCGGCCGCGACCGGGCCGTGGCGCAGTGCGGCCCACAGCACCGCGGCCAGGCTCGCCATCACGGCAAGCATCGCCACCTCGTGCCACGAGGTCGGCGGCATGCTCGCGTCGGTGGCCAGGAAGCGACCGAGCGCCAGGGCGACGACGGCAGCGACCGTGAGCGCCGCGGTCGCATGCGTCGCCGCGGCCGACCTGGCGCGCCGCACCGGCAGGAACAGCGCGATCGCGGCCAGCGCCATCAGCGTGATGGCAACGCCGTCGCCGACCGGGATGTCCACCGGCGCGGTGCGGAACAGGCCGGGCAGCAGCAGCATCGCGTAGCCGTATGCGGCGGCGATGGTCGCGGCGCCCGCCGCCAGCACGCCGGCCATCGAACGGGCTGCCCACGCGCGGGCCGTGGCCAGCGCGACGAGCGACAGCCCGAGCGCCGGCAACCAGGCCAGGACGGAGCGAATCCCCGAACTCGCCACCAGCGTGCCTTCCACCTGCAGGGTGTGCGCCGGCCACCACAGGCCGCATGCCACCAGCACGGCGGCGCCGAGGCGGATGGCCTGCGCCAACGGCTTGCCGCGCCGCTCGGCGGCCACGGCGATGCCGGCGGCCAGCCACAGCAGCACGGCGGTCACGACGAAGCAGGCGGCTACGAGCATCGGGCAGGCGCGGGTCGGGGGGTCATCGAGTGACGTTCGTCCCCGATCTTCAGGCCTTTCGGCCCGGCTGCCGCTGGCTTGAGCCGCACAAAGCGCCCCGGATGTGACACAAGCCGCATCCGGGCGACCGCCCCCCCTGATTCAATGGCCGACGAGCCCGTTGCGGATCGCGTAGACCGTCAACTCCGAGTTGTTGGCGAGCGACAGCTTCTCGAGCACTCGCGCCCGGTAGACGCTGACCGTCTTGGGGCTGAGCTTGAGTTCCTCGGCGATGTCGGACAGCCGCTTGCCCGAGGCGATCATCACCAGGGTCTGCAGTTCGCGGTCGGACAGCTTCTCGTGCGAGTTCTCCACCACCGGCGCGGTCAGGCTCTCGACCAGCATCTGCGCGATCTCGGGTGTGACGTACTTGCGCCCCTGCGAGACCGTGCGCACCGCCGTGACCAGCTGCGCCGGGTCGCCGCCCTTGTTGACGTAGCCGAAGGCGCCGGCACGCAGCGCGCGGATGGCGTACTGGTCTTCCGGGTACATGGAGACCACCAGCACCCGCATCGGCAGGCCTTCGTCCTTCAGCACGTGCAGCACGTCCAGGCCGCTGCGCCCGCCGGGCAGGTTGATGTCCAGCACCAGCACGTCGCAGCTGTGGCCGCGCAGCAGGGTGCGAAGCTCGCCGTAGTCGCCCGCCTCGCCGACCACCTCGATGTCCGGGGCATCGGACAACGTGTCGCGGATGCCGCGCCGGATCAGTGCGTGGTCGTCGCAAAGTATGACTTTGATCACAGAGTGCCCCACTGCGAAGGATCGGCCGGCTCGCTGACCGGCCCGCTGCTCATGGGCGCGGTCTCGCCCGGCGTGTTCAAGGGTACCGAGAGTATCAGCGTCGTCCCGCCCGGGCCGCTGGAGAGGTCGACCCAGCCGCCCACCGTGCCGGCGCGCTCGTGCAGGCCGCGGATGCCGAACGAGCGCGCCTTGGCCAGGTCCTGCTGCGACAGGCCGCGGCCGTTGTCGCTGATCTCCAGCGACATCACGCCGCCGGCCAGCGACAGGTCGATCTGCACGCGCGTGGCATGGGCGTGCTTGGTGATGTTGGTGAGCGCCTCCTGCGCCGTGCGGTAGGCCACCAGCGGCACGCCGGGCGGCCACTGCGGCGCATGCGACGGAATGCGCAGCTCGCAGGGGATGCCGGTTCGCTTCTCGAAGCGCGAGGCGATCCACTGCAGCGCCGCCACCAGGCCCTGCTCGAGGATGGCGGGGCGCAGGTTGTGCATGATCCGCTTGCTCGACTCGATGGCCAGCGTCACCGTCTCGAGCGCCGACTGCACGCGCAGCCGGACCCCTTCGTCGGTGGTGTGGCGGGCGATCCAGGCGAGGTCGAACTTCAGCGCGGTGAGCGAGCCGCCGACGTCGTCGTGGATCTCGCGGGCGATCGCCGCGCGCTCGTGCTCGATGCTGGTCTGCAGGTGCTGGGCCAGCTCGCGCAGGCGCTGCTTGGACTTGTTCAGCTCGCGGTCGGCGTGCTCGCGGGCGTGGCGCGTCTCGGTGGCCTCCACCGCATGCAGCAACGCCGGAACCAGCCGCGCCAGGTTGTTCTTCAGCAGGTAGTCGGAGGCGCCGTTGCGCATCGCCTCCACCGCAGTGTCCTCGCCGATCTCGCCCGACACCAATATGAAGGGGATGTCGCGGCCACTGGCCTTGAGCAGGTCCAGCGCCACCAGGCCGGAGAAGCCGGGCAGGTTGAAGTCGGACAGCACCACGTCCCAGTCCTGCTCGAGCGCCTCGAGGAAGGCGGGCTCAGAGTCGACGCGCAGAGAGCGCACCTCCAGACCGCCGCGGCGCAGGTGGGTGAGCATCAGCTCGTGATCCAGTTCGGAGTCCTCCAGGTGGAGGACACGCAGCGCATGGTCGAGGAGCGGGGCGGCCATGCGTGAAGTATGCCGCGCCGCCACGCGTGAATCTGGCGGGGAATTCGCACCGACATCACCCTAATGATTGGCGGGCGGCTGCCGAAAATGGTCTGAGTCGCCAGCCCGCGGGCCGGCGCCGAAGCCTACTTGCGGAGCAACGATGCCAGACCGCCTCGAGATGGACCCCGGTGGGGGAAGCCCCCTGCCCCTGATGGCTGCAGCCGACATCCAGGACAACCTGATGACGGCGAGCAACGACCTGGAGCGCCTGCAGCGCCTGCTCAGCGACGCGAGCGACGCGCTGCTCGGGCACTTCTACGGCGCCTCGGGACAGCTCAACCACCTGCTGCACACCATGGCGCAGCACCCGGACGTCGACGTGCGGCAGCTGCACGACGCGATGCAGCACATGGCCGGCGCGATCACCGCGATGCAGTTCCAGGACATGGCCTCGCAACTGATCCACCACACCAACACGCGGCTGCGCAGCTGCGCCGACCGCCTGGCCGCCGAGGCCATGGGCGACGACGAGGACGGTGCGGCCGTCATCGAAACGGCCCCGCTGCGCCCCAACCCGGTCACGCAGGACGAGATGGACGCCGGTTCCATCGAGCTGTTCTGAGCCCTGGCATTCAAGAAACCCGAAACCTCTCCGAAATCCACTCGTTACCTGGAGCCCGACATGCATTCAATCCTCGCTGTGGACGACTCGGCCTCGATGCGCCAGATGGT
>Ga0073934_10011643_pt1 | contig 10580 bp, 8 predicted proteins | sample LarsenN4metaG_FD_76834 | JGI IMG/M metagenome (GOLD analysis project Ga0073934, IMG submission 76834) | Hot spring sediment bacterial and archeal communities from British Columbia, Canada, to study Microbial Dark Matter (Phase II) - Larsen... ... | reverse complement strand
TTCTTACTTCTTACTTCTTACTTCTTACTTCTTACTTCTTACTTCTTACTTCTTACTTCTTACTTCTTACTTCTTACTTCTTACTTCTCTCACCGGCCACCCCGTCTCATAACCCTCGGGGTAGAAATTCTCCTTCGTCCGGTTGAAGTAGCCGAACTGCACCCTGGGGAACTCCTCCTTGATCCGCTCCAGCAGGCGGTACATGCCGATCCCTCTCCCGCTCACCCCCATCTGCCGGTTGTAGTAATCCGGGTCGATGGAGAGGTTTCTCATCTGCAGCATGTCCACCCCGGTCTCGTCGAGAAACTTCAGCAGCGCGTCCACCTCCGCCGGGCTGTCGCTGACCCCGGGGGAGACCAAGTAGTTGATCATGGTGAACAGCCCCCGCTCCCTGGCGGTCTTCACCGACTCGACCACCGACTCGAAACGGTAGTTCACCGGGCGGTAGTAGCGGTTGTACAGCCCCTCCTGCACCGAGTTCATGGAGAAGCGCATGGAGTCCATGCCGGCGTCACACAAAAGGCGCACCCTGTCGGGGAAGGAGCCGTTGGAGTTGAAGTTGACCGTCCCCCGGGGTGCGCCGGCCTTCAGCCGCCTGGTCGCCTCGGCCACGGTGTCCGCCTGCATGATCGGGTCCCCCTCGCACCCCTGGCCGTAGGAGACGATCGCTTCCGGCGCCTCCAGCAGGTGGGGGAGCATCAGCTGGGTGATCTCCTCCGGCGTCGGCACGAAACCGATCCGCTCGTGGTTGGAGGGGCAGCAGTCCGACGGCTGCAGGCTGATGCAGCCGAGGCAGCGGGAGTTGCATGCGGGAGAGGTGGGGATGGGGGCTTCCCAGCGGCGGTAGAAGAGGTTCTTGGCGGCAAAGCAGTGGTAGTCGATGGCGCAGCGGGAGAGCTGCTCAAGGAGCCGGTTTTCGGGAAAAGCCTTGAGCATCCGCCGCACCAAGGGATCGAGCTGGCGGTCGTCGTAGTTTTTCGGGAGCCAGTTTTCATTGGCATCCACCCGGGTCGCAGCCACGACGATCCGCTCCCGCTCCTCGTCCCACCCCACCGCAGTGTAGGACCACAAGGGGAGATGGACCCGCTTCTCCCGGTAGGCGCAGGCGGGGAGCAGGGTCCGCATGTACCCCGGCGCCATGAAGGCGGAGACGGCCTGCACCGGCTGCTCGCGGCGCCCCTCCCGCACCGTGGCGACGGTGACGAACTTCCCCTTGTTTTCGTCCCACGCCACCGGCGGCGTATGAGGGATCGTGAAGAGCCGGCTGTCGTCGGGAAGCGGAATCAGCTCCACCCATTCCGGCAGGACGGCCTCGGCACCGCTCATCCCTGCCATGGTCAGGGTCGGATGGTCATAGATGTTCCCGCCGGCATCGGCGTAGAGGAGTTTGGGAAGGGTCCTGCTCCGTTTTTGTACAGGTTTGGCCATTTTGCACCCGTTTCACGGCACCCGGCCGCTCAATCAATACCTCGCATGGTATACCGTCCGGCAGAGAAAAAACAAGCCCCCTCCATCCGGTGACAGCAGGGCGCCGCACCCTGCGGCAGCGGGTGTCTTGACTTATCCGGCTGATTATGAAATAAAATTCTCAACAACAAGCCGGATGCGCCGACACCAAGGACAAATGAATGCGGTATATACTCATCATAGCGATGTTCATGCTGGCCGGGTGCGGCTACTCGTCGGACCACGCCCTCGGCTCTCATACACAAGTCAAGACCACCTATGCCAACCTCAGCTCGGTCATAAGCGGCAGCGTCACCACCGGGACGATGAAGAATCCGGTCGCCGTATCTGTCAGCTCCCAGTACAGCAATGGCGAGCTCTATCTCAACAATGAATTCTACTTCGTCAACATACCGCCGCCGCCAGCGAACCAGTGGCTCGAACTGAATGCAACACTGGCGGACAAAAAGACCCTCTACTCATTCTTTAACGGAACGCCGATAAGAAGAGCCTCGGTAACCATATCCCACAACGCGGACTGGCACGGAGACAGCGGCCCCAGCCTCGCAGTGGATGGCACGAGCGCCGCGGCCACGGTCAGCATCAACCCCTTCAGCAACCTCGCCTACTGGGTGAAAAAGGCGAATTTTTCCACCTACAGCACCGCCCGTACCATTGTCAATCAAGGGTTGAATCTACCCCAATGCTCTTTCGAACGACAACTCTGCCCCGCTCACATCGAATTTCTGCAGAGCGGCAACAACGTCTATGCGACAAGGGATCTCTTTGTCATAACGTCGCCCGGCAATCCGGACTGCACGGGACCCATCACCGGTTTTCCCAATTGCCAGTGATTTTCAATTCTGCTGCGCAGCGGCTTCGCACTGCTCCACCACTTCCTTCAGCCAGGCAATCTCCTCGGAGAGAAACCGCTTGGAATACTCGGTCCCCACATTCAGCGCCCACTGCAGCGGCGGCATGGTATTGACGGCCACCACGTGCCCGGGCACCTCGACGAAGTCAACCTCTGCCTTGGCCCAGTCATTCAGCCGATCCCTGGTGTCAAAGAGCATCAGGTAGTCGTTCCCCTCCGCCTCGATGACAAGGGGCATCACCGCCCCCTCTTCCAGCTCGTCCATCGGCAGACCGTGCACCTCGCTGCTGACGGTCGGCACATAAAAGACGGTGTTGAGGAAGAGATCGTAGAATCGGGACTGCCCCTTGGCATCCTCCCCGTCAATACGGAGCACGGCAAGGGCCTGATCCAGTTCGGTCATTTCAGTATCCATGGATTCTCCTTTTCACCAGCAACGCTACCAGCGCCGGGTGATCTCAACGAGGTGATAGCCGAACTGGGTCTTGACCGGGCCGAGCACCTTCCCCACTTCACCGGAGAAGACGACCTCGTCGAACTCCTTTACCATCTGCCCGGGCCTGAATGCCCCCAGGTCGCCGCCGCGCATGCGCGACGGGCAGGAGGAATTTTTCTGAGCAACCTCGGCGAAATCGGCTCCGGCCTCGATCTCCGCTTTCAACTGCAGACACTTCTCTTCCGTGGACACCAGGATGTGGCGTGCTGATGCTGTTGGCATGATGACTCCTTTAAATGAAAATCGGGGGGATACCCCGGTTCGTAGCAATCCCCTCTAAATCTCCCCTTGTCGGGGGAGACTTGAAGTCTACAGGGTCAGCTCCGCATGGCCGTGGTACAGCTCGTCCCGCTCCCGGTTCACGTCCTCGCTCTCCAAGTATTCGTCGAAGCTCGTGACCCGGTCGATCACCCCGCCGGGGGTGATCTCGATGATCCGGTTGGCAACCGTGGCGACAAACTCGTGGTCGTGGGAAGCGAACAGAACCACCTCGGGATAGGCGATCAGGCCATCGTTCAGGGCGGTGATGGACTCCAGGTCAAGGTGATTGGTCGGCTCGTCCAGCACCAGGGCGTTTGCGCCGGTGAGCATCATCTTTGCCAGCATGCAGCGAACCTTCTCCCCGCCGGAGAGCACCGAGCATTTCTTGGTGGCTTCGTCGCCGGAAAAGAGCATCCTGCCGAGAAACCCGCGGGCAAAGGTCTCACCCTCCGTGGGGGGGGAATACTGCCCCAGCCACTGGATCAGGTTCAGGTCGTTGGCAAAATAGTCGCTGTTCTCCTTTGGGAAGTAGGCATGGGTAATGGTGATCCCCCAGCGGAAGCTCCCCCCGTCCGGTTCAAGCTCCCCTGCCAGAATCTGGAAGAGGGTCGTGCGGGCAAGGCTGTTGCCGCCGACAAAGGCGATCTTGTCCCCCTTGCGGACAATCAGGTCGAAGTTGTCCAGCACCCTGACACCGTCGATCTCCTTGCAGAGCCCCTTGATCTCCAGGATGATGTCGCCGCAGGCCCGCTCCGGCTTGAAGACCACATGGGGGTACTTGCGCGAGGATACCGGCATCTCCTCCAGGGTCATTTTCTCCAGCAGCTTCTTGCGGGAAGTTGCCTGCTTGGCCTTGGAGGCGTTGGAGGAGAACCGCTGGATGAACTCCTTCAGCTCGGCGGCCTTTTCGGCTGTCTTGCGGTTTTCGTTCTGCTTCTGCCTCAGGTTGAGCTGGCTGGCGTGGTACCAGAAGTCGTAGTTGCCGACATAGACCTGGATTCTGCTGAAATCTATGTCAGCCGTATGGGTGCAGACCTGGTTGAGAAAGTGCCGGTCATGGGAGACGACAATGACCGTGTTGGGAAAACGGAAGAGAAACTCCGACAGCCAGGAGATGGACTTCAGATCCAGATTGTTGGTCGGCTCGTCCAGCAGGAGCACGTCCGGGTTGCCGAAGAGCGCCTGGGCCAGGAGGACGCGGACCTTCTCCCCCCCCTCCAGCTCCTTCATCTTCTTGTGGCGCAGCTCCTCCGGAATGCCGAGGCCGTTGAGCAGCACCGCCGCCTCCGACTCAGCCTCGTAGCCGTTCATCTCGGCAAACTCCGCCTCAAGCTCGGCGGAGCGGATGCCGTCCTCCTCGCTGAAATCCCCCTTGGAGTAGATCGCCTCCCGCTCGACCATTACGTCGTAGAGGCGCTTGTGTCCCATGATGACCGTGTTGAAGACCGTCTCCTCGTCAAAGGCGAACTGGTCCTGGCGCAGCACGGCGATCCGCTCCCGCGGACCGATGCTGATCTCCCCCTTGTCGGGAGAGATCTCGCCGGAGAGGATCTTGAGAAAGGTTGACTTCCCCGCGCCGTTGGCGCCGATGAGCCCGTAGCAGTTGCCCGGGGTGAACTTGATGTTCACGTCCTTGAAGAGGACGCGTTTGCCATAGGAGAGTGTTACGTTTGAAGCGCTTATCATCGAATCATCTGCCTTTCAGAAACAAAAAACCACAGGGGGTGTCCCTGTGGCCGAGAACCGTTACAATGTACCATTTCCGACTCCGTCAGGGCAATCATTAATTTCCCCCGCACGGTCATGAGACAGTTACTGAACTGTCAAAAGAGCCAGTAACGGCTTGCTGCGTTGATTTTAATATTCATTTGCAAAAACATTCGTCAAGACTATAATATTTACAGGAGATAAATGAAACAAAAGGAGGCCAGCCATGAAACGCATAGCAACCGTACTTTCGATCGTGGCTACGTCAGTCCTTCTATCCGCTGGATCGGTACTGTCCGCGGAATCCGGCATGGGGAAAGAAGAGGCAAGGGATGAATGCCTCTTGGTTTCCATGAACTGTGCCGGCGAGGTAGACTCGATCCATCAGAGGATTGAACGTCTCAACAAAGAGATAGCCAAGGGGACAGATGTCTACACCCAGGATGAGTTGAGAACGCTCAACATGAAACTGCATGATACGCTCAAACAACTGGAAGTCCTGACGATGGGCGGTTGATCAAACCGGCATCGGGAATTTTCCGGTAACTGACCGGCAGCAAAGCATTGATCGAAGAGAGAAACCCGGGGGTAATCTCCCCGGGTTTTTTCATCGATAACGATGAAATTCAGGTTGATAGGGTTGGCCACCTTGTCATATCCGAAAATCGCGAGATAATTCTTCCAGAATCGATACACTTCAACCGCAACTCCTGGAGGATATCATGGCTTCTCCACAGAAAAATTCCTTCCTGCAGCACGTTGCTGCGATAAAGGAGGGCAGCCGCGTCTTTGAGAACGCGTTTCAGTCGGTTTCGCGGATGATTCTGGAAGCCGGGTTCGAAAAGGTGGTGGTCAACGGTCGGACCACCTACGATTTCAACCTGTTCCGCAGCGGCCGCAAGCACACCATCGGCATGTACGACGAAATCAACAGCTTCGTTTCCTTTGTCAAGGATGCCGCCGAAGGGGGCTCCAGCAAGGAGATGGCCTTTGTCCTCGTTGGTGAACCGGGCAACGGCAAGACCTTCTTCGTCGAACTGCTCTGCGCCAACTACCGGGCGTTTCTCGCCAAAGAGCAGAACCGGCGCTACACCTTCCGCTTCACCGGACTTGACAAACTGGGCCACTACGGCAGAATCGCCGCCATCGATTCCCAGACCTACGAGGATCCGATGATCCTCGCCATGAACCTGTACGAGGACCGGGAGGAGACCAGGCGGTTCCTCGCCGATACCGGCGGCCTCGATGACAGGGCGTTGACCAGTCTCTACGAAAACTACCGCCCCATGGGTGCCTGCAGCGGATACATCTGGGGAGACATCCGGGATCACTGCAGCGGCGACCTGACCCGGATGCTGGAATTCATCGAGGTGATCCCGGTGCCGCTCTCCGAGAGTCTCGGCACCGTTACCGGCAAATACCCGGCAAAGGACAAGATCACCTCCTCGGCGGTTGACCTGCTGGGGGAGGAATCGATCCAGCGCCTTTTGCACATCACCGACACCAACAACCCGTACCGCTTCGACCTGCGACGCGGGGCACTGGCCCGGGTCGGCGGGGGGGGGATCCACTTCTCCGACGAGATCTTCAAGAACAAGAAGGACCTGGTGCAGGTCTACCTGGGGGTCATCCAGAACCGGGCCATCGAAATCGACGGCTACCGCTGGCCCATCGACACCCTGATCGTTGCCACCAGCAACAACTCCGAATTCAACCGCTTCCTCGCTGAAAAGGAGGAAGCCCCGATCGTCGACCGCTGCCGGATCTGCTACGTCTCCCACAACACCAACTACCTCCTCCAGGAGGGGCTTACCGCCTACGCCATCGGCGGCGAGGCGCGCACCACCCTGACCCGAGAACCGCTCCACCAGGACCCGAACCTCAACTACGCCGCTTCCGTCGGGGTGGTGCTCTCCCGTCTCCCACGCTCGGAGAAACTGACCCCCATCGAAACCATGAAGCTGGCAGCCGGCGAGGTGGCCGGCGAAAAGAGCATCAAGGCGCTGGCCGAGGTAATCGACACCCTGGGACAGGACCCGGACATCACCAAGCGGTTCGGCCAGAAGGGGCTCGGTCACCGCGGCCTCGGCAAGAGCCTGCAGCTGCTGGCGGAGAGCTCGGAGACCAACGAGGGACGCTGCATGTTCGCTTATGATGTTTTCAAGACCCTGGAGCGGATCACCCTCGACTACGTGGTTGAGACCAACGACCGGGCCAAGTTCCTCGAAGACCTGAAAATCGGCCGCGGACTTTACCGGGAACGGATCATGACCGAGATGTTCAACGCCTACATGGATGAGCCCTACGCCATCCGCAAGGATGTGATGAACTACGTCAACATGATCATCGGCATCGACGCCGAGAACCTGGGAGCGGACCGGATGTGGAAGTACAAGGACCCCCAGACCGGCACCCTGAAGGCGATCAAGATCGACGAGCGCTACGTCAAGAGCGTCGAGGAGCGGATCGGACTGAAGACCGAGGAGCAGCGGGACTCCTTCCGCACCACCATCCGCAAGATCTACGGCCAGAAGATCTCCATGGACCCCAACTACGACTTCATGGACAACCTGGAACTGGTCAAGGCGGTCACCGATGTCCGCCTCAAAAGCGACATCGCCGGCGCCGGCTCCCTCATCGGCGCCCTGGCCAACCGGACCAACGAGGAGAACCAGAAGCTGTACGACCGGATGATCAACACCATGCTGGAGAAGCTGGGGTACTGCCGGACCTGTGCGCAGAAGACGATAGAATACTTCTGCACGCAAGAAGATGAAAACTAGGGGAGGAATGCGGCTTTTCCGCCCTGGCTACGTAAGTCTTCGGGATCGCTCGTGCGGCGTAGTGCTGTTTATGACCATTTGGGTACTACGCCTCCGCGCACTCCCTTGACAGCCTTACCAGGACGAAAAATCCACATCCCGTGGGTCTTTTGCCAATGCGCAAGAATATGGAAACATATCTGGAGGAGTTGAAATCCCGCGGGCTATCCGCCGAGCGGGAGGCGAGGTTGCGGGCCGAACTGGAAACAGCCGCCGACAGCCATGAGCCGCCGTTCGCCACGGCCGGTGACCGCGGGCCGTTCGCCGGCTTCTCCAGAAGCGTCTACGCCTGGCACGACATGGCGATCCTCCAGGGGGAGCCGGCGGTTTCCAGCCCCTACCTCAGGCTGCTCAAATCCCTGGACGATCTCCTGGAGCGGGACAGCAAGCGGGAGCAGGACGGCTTCCCCCGCAAGATCCGGGTCGGCCGGCTGGTGAAGCCCGGCCGCGGCGGCAAGGGGAAGGTCGTCGTCGTGCCGACGACGGAGGAGGAAAAGTTCATCCACGACCCGACGGTCCGCCCCCCGGGAGAGGGGGGGGAGTCGGGGGGGACCGGGGACGAAGGCGAAGGGGAGATCCTCGGCGAACAGCCGGTGCGGCCGGAAGGGCAGCAGCCCGGCGCCGGGCCTGGCCAGGGAGAGGGGGAAACCCACGAGATCGAGTCGTCGGCCTACGACCTGGGGAAGACCCTCACGGAGAAGTTCCAGCTCCCCAACCTGAAGGAGAAGGGGAAGAAGCGCTCCTTCACCCGCTACACCTACGATCTCACCGACCGCAACCGCGGCTTCGGCCAGGTGCTGGACAAGAAGGCGACCCTGCGCAAGGTGATCCAAACCAACATCGCCCTGGGGAACCTGCCGGACGTGACCGACATCGACCCGTCCCGCTTCCTCATCTCACCCCGGGACAAGGTCTACCGGATTCTCTCGCGGGAAAAGGACTACGAATCCCAGGCAATGGTCTTTTTCCTGAGGGACTACTCCGGCTCCATGGCCGGCAGGGTCACCGAGCTGGTGGCGACCCAGCACGTCCTGATCTACAGCTGGCTGATCTACCAGTACGCCGGCCAGGTGGAATCCCGCTTCATCCTCCACGACACCGAGGCGAAGGAGGTGCCGGACTTCCACACCTACTACAACTCCCAGGTCGCCGGCGGGACCGAGGTGGCGGCGGCCTACAAGCTGGTGAACGAGATCGTGCAGCGGGAGAACCTCTCCCGGGACTACAACATCTATGTGTTCCACGGCACGGACGGCGACGACTGGGACACCGGCGGAGAAAAGGCGGTGCCGGAGCTGAAGACCATGCTGGCCTATACCAGCCGGGTGGGGGTCACCATCGCCGAGCACGGCCTGGGAACCTCCCAGGGGACCGAGGTCGCCCGCTACCTGGAGGGGTCCGGGCTGCTGCAGGAGAAACCGGAGCTGATCCGGATGGACGTGATGCAGGAGGACGCGGACGAGCCGCGGCTCATCGAAGGGATCAAGAAGCTCATTTCATGATAAGACCTATAGGTCCCATGAGTCCTATAGGTCCTAAGATTTCAGGATGCACCCATGGAATTAGTTAACCAGCATACGAAGGCCATCATGGAAGGGTGCAAGGAGCGGGCGCGGGACGCCGGCCTCTCCTTCACCGACGAGTCGCTGGAGTATATCGTCACCAACCGGGACCTGCTGGAGCTCTCCCCCAAGGTGATGATCCCGACCCTCTACGACTACTGGGTCCACGACGTGGAGGTCCTGAAGGAGAAGGGGAAGTACGAGCTCTACCCCCATAACCCCTACGAGACGGTGATCAACACCCGCCCGCCGATCTCCTTCTACAACGACAACAACCCGGACTGGCTCAACGTGATGATCTTCTACCACGTGCTGGCCCACATCGACTTCTTCCAGAACAACCTCTACTTCCGCCACACCTGGGACTACGACTTCACCGGCGAGGCGCTCTCCGACAAGCGGCTGATCACCCGCCTGCGCGCAGAAAAGGGGCACTGGGTCGACTACGTCATCGAGTTCGCCCGGGCCATCGACAATCTGGTGGACTACCACGGCGAGCTGGCCGGCTTCTTCGTCCCGGAAAACACCCTCACCTCCCGGCGGCTGGACTACTACTTCGACATCTTCCTCCAGGAGGTCAAGGGGGTGTCGGTTGCGGAATACATCCGCGAGGTGGGTCGCTACAACGACTGCCTGCGCGAGTTCGGCGAGCTGGCCGAGAAGAGCTTTTTCACCGAAGCGGTCCGGAAATATCCGGAATTCGAGGTCCTTTTCCACAAGGCCGAAGGGGAACGGGCCGCACCGAAGCGCGACCTGCTCCGCTACCTCATGGAACATTCACCCTTCCTTGCCCGGGACGAGAACCTCTGGATGAAGCAGATCCTGGAGATCGTGCGCAAGACCTCGGTCTTCTTCCAGCCCCAGATACGCACCAAGATCATGAACGAGGGGTGGGCCAGCTACTGGCACGAACAGCTCTTTCTGAGCGATGACCGGATCAGGGGGCACGAAGTGGATTTCGCCCGGGTCCACGCCGGGGTAACCGCCATGCCCCGGGTGGGGACGAACCCCTATGCCATCGGGATGCGGCTCTTCACCTACCTTGAGGAGCAGGCCGACAAGGGAAAGCTCTCCTTCGACTACCGCCGCATCAAGGGGTTGGAGGAGCGGGAGCGGTTCGACCGGAAAACCGGCAGCGGACGGGAGCATATCTTCCTGGTGCGGGAAAACCTGTGCGACTACATCTTCCTCAAGGATGCCATCGACCAGGAGTTCGTCGACCGGCACAACCTGTTCGTCGTGGGGAAACGGCTCGACCAGCAGCGCCAGGTCTGGCAGTACTACGTCAAGAGCCGCAAGGCGGAGGATTACCGGCAGATGTTGCTGGGCGGACTCTATCACCCCCCCGCCATCACCATTGTCCCGGAGAAGGGGGCCGAGGACACCCTCTACCTGCTCCACCGCTTCGAGGG
>Ga0073934_10011642_pt1 | contig 10580 bp, 8 predicted proteins | sample LarsenN4metaG_FD_76834 | JGI IMG/M metagenome (GOLD analysis project Ga0073934, IMG submission 76834) | Hot spring sediment bacterial and archeal communities from British Columbia, Canada, to study Microbial Dark Matter (Phase II) - Larsen... ... | reverse complement strand
CCTCCCGCCTCAGCATGTGAACGGCGGACTCCACGGCCTTCCGCGCCAGCTCGATCTTCTGTCCTTCCATCGACCCGGATCGATCCAGCACGAAGGCCACGCTCAGCGGCTTGCGGGTGGCCGACGATGACGCCTGCGGCGCCGTGAACGACACGTGCAGGTAGCGCGTGCTCGTGGCGGCCGCGCGAACGAGAGACCGGTCGGTACGCAGTTCGAGAGTCATCGTCTATCCTCCTTGCTCAGGCGCCGGGCGAGTGCGATAAGGTCGTCGACCAAGGCTTCGGACGAGGGCGAGAGCGGGTGCTGGACGTGCAGCTCGACGCCGGGCGCCAGCGGCACGCGCTGCCAGTGGCCCTTCGGAACCGGTGCACGCCAGGACCAGGATTGCTGGGCCGTTCCGCCCATGGACCACGCGGCCGGCGTCGCGTCCTCTCTCCGCTCGTCACGCTCCTGCAGCCACTGGCGGATCAACTGCCTGGCCGGCATGGTTCTGCGAGGCGGCTGCCTTCTGGCTTCTTCAACGAGCGCCTGCAGCTCGGCTGCCGACAGCCGGCGGATGGCGGCCCTGATTTCGCCGATCGGCCGGCCTTCGGCGCGCAGTTTCTGAATCAGAAACAGGCGGGCGAGGTGCTCGTCGGTGTAGCGGGTACCGCGTCCCGCGCCGGGCCCCTCGAACAGCCCCTCGTGCGACCAGTAGCGAATCGTCCGCCCGCGAAGGCCCAGGATCCGCTCCAGGTCCTCGATGCTGTAGGTTCCGTCAGCCATTGCCTGATTTCTTACCAGAATCAGACAGTGACTGTCAAATTCTCAGATCGTGCGCGGGCTGCCGCCCGCCGGGCACATGTCTTTCACAGAGAAACGGGTCAGCGCCCGACGGCGATCCGGACGCGAACCGCTGTCCCGCCGGCGTCGCTCTCGTTCAGCACCTCCGAGATGCCGCCGTTCCCCAGCGCGTCCGGTACCGCTCGATAACGCAGCTCGGCACCGGCCGACAGCCACCTCATGATGGGAACCTCCACCCCGCCCGCGACGTGCCAGCTCCGGAACCGCTCGTCAACGTCATCGCCGGGAGCCGCAAACGGCGACTCCTCGCGATAGGCGAATATTCCGAGACCGGCGCCCGCATACGGAATGACTCGTCCGCGGCCGAGCACGAAGCGGTACCCGACGGTCACATCGAAGGGCATCATCGTGATGTGGACGGGAATGTCGAGCGCGAACCGCTGCCCTTCGTGCACGAACAGCCGTTCGCCGCTCATCGTGGCGCGCGCGAGGTCCGCCTGTACGAACACGCCGCGCCAGATGTTGGTGATCTGCACGCCGCCGCCCAGCGTGGTGGTCGATGCCCGCCCGGTGACAGCTTCGAAGCTTTCGGCCGATGACACCCAGACCGTGCCGGCATCAAAGAATCCGCGCACACCGCGACGGCTGACAGGCGCCGGCGCCCGTTGCGCATAGCCTGCCGCCGGATCCACCAACACCCATACGAACGCCATCGCTACGATCGCCCTGGTCGTCATCGCGCCACCCCCAGCCCGCGGAGCGTTGCCCGCGGATCGATCAACCCGTACCCATACTCGTCGTCCCGGCCGGGAGCACCGAGATCGCGGGCGAACTTCTTCATCGCCGCCTCGATCGCGGCCGGGCTGGTGATCCCCTGGCTGTACAGCAGCGCCGCGAGGCCGGATACGTGCGGCGCGGCCATCGAGGTCCCCTGGTAGGAGGCCTCGAGGAAGAAGTCGAACCGCGGCCGCAGCAGGAACGTATCGAAGAAGGCGCCATCCAACGTCTGCTGGTAGATGCCGCCGCTGTTGCCGTCGGCGCGAAGGTTGCCACCGGGCGCCGCAATCTCCACGTACGGGCCCGTGTTGGAGTAATACGCGCGCTGGAGATCCCGCGACACGGCCGCTACCGACACCGCGCCCTCGATGTCCGCCGCGAACGCCGCCGGATAACTGACGGGATTGCCGTCCTCGTATTCGTTGCCGGCAGAGATCGCAACGAAGGCGCCGCGGGATACCGCGTACCTGATTGCGTCGCGCTCCGCGATCGAGGGATGCGGTCCGCCGAGACTCAGATTGATGACCCGGGCTCCGCGATCCGCCGCATACCTGATCGCCTGCGCCGTGGTGGCGGCGTCGCATTCGCTGAAATCCAGCGGGAGCACCGCGAGCCCCGTCTCGGCGTATCCGAACAGGTAATCCCACGCCGAGGCGCAGACCTTCAGCGGCATGATGCGCACGTTGTAGGCCATCCCGGCGAGCCCCAGACCGTTGTTCGTCGATTGCGCAATCGTCCCCGCCACGTGGGTCCCGTGGCCGTCCATGTCGAGCGGCAGCGCATCGTCCCACCAGAAGTCCCACGGGTCGACGAACCTGCCGGCGCGCTCGAGATCGGGCGCCGCCGCAAACGGCACCGTCACGCGAAAGAGAAACCGCCCGTCGCTTCGCAGGAACGTGAGGATCTCGTCGCGAAACGCCACGCCCGTGTCGACGACCGCGACGACGACGCTCGAGCTGGCGCCGGGGTTGATGTCCCACGCGCTTTCCATGCCGAGGGTGTGGAAGTTCCACTGGCGTCCGTAGGACGGATCGTTCGGGCGGGCGTGCGGATGCTGAATGTAGACCGGTTCTGCGTACTCCACGTCCGGACTCGCGGCCAGATCCAGCGCGGCCCGCCGTGGATCGATGTCCGGGCGAATATCGATGACTGAAAAGTCGCCGTGCCGCGGCCGATGTTCCTCTGCCTCGCCGACGACCGCTGCGAGCACGGTCCTGCGCGCGTTCGATCCGGTCCCGGGTCGGAATTTCACGATGAGGCGCCCTGGAACGTACGGGCTGCCGTTGCGGATGGCGGTTGCCTGCTCGGGCGTCAGGGGCCCGCGCATGACGCGAACGCCGGTGGAGTCGATGGCGTCCGATTGCTGCGCCCCGGGCGACAGGCCGAGTGAGACGGCGATCGCACCGGCGGCGAGGAGCCGTACCGTCTGGTGCGTCGGGTGCACTGCTTCCTCCTGTGATTGTTGTGGAGGGTAGGAGACACACCGGACAGATCGGGTCCTACGCCGGATCTTCGCTCAGGGGAGCTGAGCGCGCGGCTGGCGGCCGCCTCCCGAAACGCGGGTCAGGAAAGGCGGTGGAGCTCGGGAAACGGCAGGACGCGCTGGGTCGTCAGGTCGTAGCTCACGCGAGGCACGTCGAGATCGAGCGCCGGCGTGTACAGCTCCCGGGCGGCCTCGAGCTCGTCGAGGATGTCGTCGGCAAGCGAGGAAGGCGCCAGCACGCGTGCGTTCGAGCCGAAGCCGAGGATCCAGCGCCGGAGCGCCCAGTCGTTGCAGACGTGCAGCTCGATAGTGACGGTGCCGTCGGGGTGCGAGTGGACCTTCTGGCTGGCATGCCACTGGCGCTCGGCGACGTATGTCGCCACGCGCGCGCTGAACTCCACTTCAATGCGCTCGGGCGGGCCGCTGTGGACGCCGAGCGAATGCGGAAACACGTCCGCGCCCGCCTGCGACGGCTCGGCGAAGTGCTCGTCGCGAAGCGTGAGCCGCTCGATGCGCTCCACCGCGAACGTACGCACCTCCCGGTACTCCGGCACGTACGCCACGAGATAGAGCCCTCCCTCCGCGTAGACGACCCGGTACGGATCGACGTCGTAGTCCTTCGTGCGCCGGCTCGCGAGCGAGTAATACCGCATGCGCACCTTCCGGCGGTGCAGGCTCGCGTCCAGGAGCTGTGCGATGCGGTCGCGATGCCGGGTGTCGTGGCGCTTGCGGCCCGGCAGGCGCTTGGCCGCGATGACGCCGGGGAGGCGATCGAGGAACCTCCGCATGTTCGGCGTGAGCGCCTGCTCGAAGCGCCTGAACGCGCGCTGCAGATCGTCATGAAAGGGCGCCCCGGCGAGGAACTCGAGCGTGACCCGGCTGAAATACAGCGCGCACAGCTCGACGAGGCTGAAAGTGGTGTCCAGCCGTCGCAGCGCCTGCGAATCGAGCCTCCAGCGCGTAGAACCGTCCACCTTCTCCTGATAGAGCGGGAATCCCGCTTCCTCGAGCGCCGTCAGATCGCGCCGAATCGTCCGTGTGGTCACCCGGTATTCCCTGGCCAGCGCGTCGATCGTGAGACCGAACCGTGAGGCGGCAACCGCCCGCAGCAGCTGCCACTGACGGACAACTTCCTGGTTGCGCGGCATACGCCTGCTTATAGCAAAACCGCGCGGCGTTGGGACAGTGCGTCGTGGCGGCACAGAGCCGCCGTGCGCCTGTGTCGCACGTCAACCAGAACGGCGCACGGCCGGCTGGCGAGAGTGGAGCGCGGGCCTGGAGGGACACGCGTGTGCGCGAGGCGCCGGCCGCGCGACTCGAGGCGCGGCCGGCGGGACGTTCGTCACGGCGCCCGCGGGGTCAGGCGGGCGCCGCGCCGGATCACTGCTGCTGCTGGCTGCTGGTCGGGCGGCTGTAGCTGCTGACCGGCGGGAGCTGCGCGCCGCTGCCCTTCGGCGGCACCGGGCCGGCGACGGCCTTGTTCCGCAGCGTGCCGATGCCTTCAATCTTCGCCTCCATGACCTCGCCCGGCTTCAGATGGCCCGAACGGGTCCCGGCGAACATGGCGCCCGACGACGTGCCGGAGGTCGTGCCCCCGTTGATCACGTCACCGGGGTGCAGCGTGACGATCGAGGACGCGTATTCGATCAGCTCCCACACGTTGTGGATCATGTCCTCGATCTTTGCCTCCTGCACGAGCGTGCCGTCGATGAACAGCTGCATGTGGAGGCGCTTCGTCGGATCGCCGTAGAACTCGGCCGGAACGATCCACGGCCCCAGCGGGGCGAACGTGTCGTGTCCCTTCCCGACCAGCCAGTCCGATCCCTGGCCGAAACCACCCGGCGGGCGGCCGCCTCGATCCGAGACGTCGTTGTGAATCGTATAGCCGAAGACGTAATTCCGCGCCTGGTCCGCCGTGACGTACCGCGCCGTCCGGCCGATGACGACTCCCAGCTCCACTTCCCAGTCGGTACGGTCGCGGCCGTGCGGGATGACGACCTCATCCTCGTGGCCGATGATGCCGCCGCGGGTCGCCTTGTAGAAGAGATACGGGACGCCGCGGTTCGCCATGCGCTTGGCGCGGGCGGCGGCGCGCTCCTCCGGCGTGCACGCCTCGCAGGCGTGGCTGAAGAAGTTGACCGCGGCATTGAGCATCTTGCCGGGGTACCGGAGCGGGGCCAGGAAGCGGACGTCGCTCGCATTGTGGACGTACGCCGGCCGGCGGGTGCCGGTGAGCTGTCCCTTGCCCACGACGTGGTTGACGACCTCGTAAATCCGGTGCTTCAGCCCGTACTCGTACTGGCCGATCAGATCGACCATGTTGTCGGGAACGGTCACCACCGGATAGTTGCCGGTCATCTCGAGGTTGCGGTTGGCGCCGGCAAGCTCGACGACGAACTGGTCGCGGAGCACCAGGGCGACCGCTTCCCGCCCGGCGATGTCGACCGTGGCGAGATTGAACGGCTCGACGGACTTGGTGGCCTGCGCGCCTGCGTGCGACGGCAATCCGAGCAGGACGACCGCGGCAAGGGCAGCCAGGGTGTGGCGCATGAGAAGAGCCTCCCTCATTGATGATCTTCTGGACGAGAACCGGGTCTGTCGGCGTGTCCGGGCCGGCCGGAGCTCCGCACGTCCGCGGACTATAGGGGTTCCGTTCGGCGCCTGTCAACGACAACGGCGACTGGGAGACGCATCTGCGCTGCTACACTCTCCCGCGCGTGCTGCTCGGCCTCCTCGCGCTGGCTCTGGTGGACAGCATCAACCCATCGGCGATCGTTGTCACCCTCTATCTGTTGTCTCGGGAGCGCGCGCACGCGCAGGTTGCCGCGTACGTCGCCGCGATCTTTCTGACCTACCTGGCACTGGGCACGACGATGATGCTGGGAATCGACGCGCTGCTGCCGTCGTTCCGGATCGCGGGCGACAGCGGACCCGGCCTCATCGTGCAGGGCTTCATCGGGCTCGCCATGCTGCTCTACGCGATACGTGCGCCGGCGGCAGCCGCGTCCGCGCCGCAGGCGGAGCCGCGCGCGAGCACCTATGCCGCGGTGGCGGGCCTTGGCGTGACGGTGACGGCACTGGAGCTGCCCACGGCGGTGCCGTACTTCGGCGCCATCGCGCTTCTCACGAACGCCGACCTGCCGATGGCAGAGTGGCTGCCGTTGCTGGTCCTCTACAACGCGATTTTCGTTCTGCCGCCCGTCCTGCTCCTCGCGGGCCACATCGTGTTCCGAAAGAGGCTGGATGCGCGGTACGTCGATCTCAGGGAGCGCCTGCAGGCCGGCGCCCGCGAGACCGTGCTCTGGATATTCGGTCTCGTGGGCGGCGGGCTGCTGGTGTCGAGCGCCGTGGAGTACATCGCCCGGTTCGTGATGCGTCCCGATTGAGGATTCACCTGCCAACGGGTGCTGCCGGCAGGCACACGCGGCGTGCACTGCTGTGAGAGCGGCTTGCCTGAAGGGCTCACGTGTCGACTGCGATTCGTCCCGAGCGTGTTCCGGCGCGCCGACGAAACGCTACACGCGCGCGGAACTGAGGTCGAGCCTCGTCACCGAAGCCGGTTCGGGCTGCTCGTCCACAGACCATCCACGCGGCGCAGTCGCGCCAGACGCCATGTACGAAGCGCTACCCACACACAGCGCGGCAAGCGATCCGGCGAGCCACAGGGTCCGACTCGTGCTGTTGGTCGCCCGGAGAGCCAGCCGGGGCAACAGGTCGCTGACAACGATCCACACGAGCAGCAAGAACCGGCATCGATTTGAGCCGAATGGACTAACGACGATCACCAGAACCGCGAAGGCGATACTTCCAACTACCGACAGGGGATCTCACAAGCCGGTGTGAGTGAACCGCTTGCGGCACTGACCGACAGATTCGAACGCAATTCGGTCAAAGCGCCGCACTGGTGTCTGGCCGGGGAAGTCGTTGGTCCTGCGGAGATCCGGCGCCCGCTGCCCGGCGGTGGCTGACCGGGATGACCGAGCCGCAATCACAAATCACAAATCACAAATCAAAAATCAGAAATCACAAATCACAAATCACAAGTGGGTGGCGCGCCCTGCAGGACTCGAACCTGCGACCTCCTGGTTCGTAGCCAGACGCTCTATCCAGCTGAGCTAAGGGCGCGAAGACGGGCTATTCGATTGGCGCGCACCAGCCTGGGACGTTCGCCGGCGCACAAAACGTAATCATAACACACGGGTTTTCCGCGCCAGCCGCGTCAGTGCACCAGCCGCGCGGCCAGTGCCCCGCGTGTCCGTGGCTGATGATTAACCGTTCGGCCGCCCTCCTCAGCCCGCCTCGCCGCGCCCGCGCGTTCTGGAGTTCGACGTGAACACCGCGTCCAACTGCTCGTGTCCGGCCAGCGCCGTTCCCGGCCCGTGCCGGTCCCGGCCCACGCCGGTCTCGGCCTACGCTGGTCTCGGCCCGCGCCGCTCGCGACCGGCCTCTCGACGCCCCCTCAACGTGTCAGTCCGAGCCCTGTCCCACCGCCGCGCCTCGGGCCCCGGCCGGCGCACGTCCCTATCGCGCCGCCACGGACGGACGCACGGCCTCCCGCGTCAGGCCGTGCCCCGCGGGGAACAGCCCGGGCAGGCTCACCGGCAGCCGTCCGCCGATCGGCGCCTCGCCCGCGAGCGCCCGCACGGCCGACTGCTCCGCCAGATCGTAGAAGTCGTACGTCAGCAGCATGGCAGGAAGCTCCGGCAGGAACGTCGCCGCGTACGGATTTCCGAAGAAGACGGCCACCATAGGAATCTGCGCCGCGGCGGTCCGGCGCGCGATTCGCGTCAGCACCTCCGCGACCGGCGCCGCCAGGTCCATCCGCCCGCTTCCCGAATTCGCGCGCACGAACACCGACGCGACGATGGCGTCGTAGCGGTCGGCGGTGGCGGCGACGAGATCCAGCTCGGAGGGGGCGGTCTCGTCGGACAGCTCCACCGCCGTCAGGCGCGGCCAGCGCTTCCGCAGCTCGGGCGCCATGACGCGACTGGGCGCGGCAATGCCCCAGCCCGCCGGGTAATCGAGCACCGAGAGATACAGCACGGCCGCGTCGGCGGGCACCTGCAGCGGCACGCTGCTCCGATCGTCCTTCAGGAGCGTGATGGCCCGCTCGCTCACGAGTTGCGCGACCGCCCGGTTCGTGCGCCCGCCAACCCGCTGCGCGACGGCATCGAGCTTCACGAGCTTCTCCTTGTACAGCCCGAGCCTGGCCTTCGCCCGCAGGATGCGTTCGGCCGACGCCTCGATCTGCGCCTCAGAAATCTCACCGCGCTCGACGGCTCCCTTGATGCCGGCCAGCGCCGCGGCGGGATCCGGCACGTCGAGCACCATGTCGTGCCCGGCCTTGACGGCACGCGCGGCCGCGACATCAGGAGCGTGGTCGCGCGCCACGGCCTGCATCTTCATCGAGTCGGTGAAGATCAGCCCCTCGAAGCCCAGCTCGCGCCGCAGCAGCCCGGTCACGACGTTCGCGCTGAAGGTCACCGGCGCGCCCGGCTCGGGCTCGAGCGACGGCATCAGGATGTGCGACGTCATCACGGCCGCGGCGCCCGCGGCAATCCCCGCCCGGAACGGCGGCAGCTCCACCTGCTCGAGGCGCGGCCGATCGTGCGGAATGAGCGGCAGCCCGATGTGCGAATCCACATCCGTATCGCCGTGCCCGGGAAAATGCTTGAGGGTGGCCAGCATGCCGTGCGCCTGCAGCGCGCTCACATACGAGCTGACGAAGCCGGCAACGCCGGCCGTGGTGCCGCCGAAGACGCGAATCTGCCCCTCGCCAAACGACCGTGTGTTGATCACCGGGTTGCGAGGGTTGTTGTTCACGTCAGCCACCGGCGCGAAGTTCACGTGCACGCCAATCGCGCGCGCCTCGATCGCGGTGATCCGCGCGGCTTCCGCCGCAAGCCGATCGTCGCCGGTCGCGCCAAACGCCATGGCCCGCGGAAAGGACGTGCCGCCGGCGATGCGCATGCCGACGCCCCACTCGAAATCGGAGGCGGTCAGCAGCGGCACGGCTGAAAGCGCCTGGAGCCGGTTGAACGTGGCGGCCGCCGAGAGCGGGCTGCCGAGCGTGACGGAGGCGTACGCGGGGTTCAGGAGCACCCCGGGCGTGGGCTGGCTGCCGCCGAACGCGATGAAGCCGCCGACCTTCTGCTCGCGCACCCACGACGCCAGCCGCTCGAATGCGTCGGAATCGGTGGGCAGGTAGGTGGTCTCGAACGAGGGCACGAGCATCTGGCCGATCCGCTCGTCGAGCGTCATCCGTTCGAGCGTCCGCTTCACCCACCGCTCGGCGTCTCGGTCGAGCGGCGCGCCAGCGGGTGGACGCCAGGCCACGGCCGCCGCGGCCGACAGCCATGCGGCCGTCAGCCACAGCGCCACCAAACCCGGTTTCATTCGCGCCAGTATAATGCGCGAATGGCAGCGCCCGGGGACGTCCCCGCACAGCACAGGGCGGAGGCGCCGCGCACGGCGGGGTGCTTCGTGCTGACGGTCAGCGATACGCGCACCGCTCAGAACGACACGAGCGGGCTGGCCATCCGTGATCTCCTCGTATCGGCCGGCTATCACGTGGTGGGCTTCCAGATCGTGAAGGACGAGCCGGCGCAGGTGGCGTCGGTCGTCCGCAGGCAGCTCGCCGACGATCGCGTGCAGGTGGTGATCACAACGGGCGGCACGGGACTCACGTCACGGGACGGCACCTACGAAGCGATTGAGGGGCTGCTCGACAAGCGTCTCGACGGGTTTGGCGAGCTGTTCCGGATGCTGAGCTACGAGGAGATCGGGCCCGCGGCCATGATGACGCGCGCCGCGGCCGGGACGTCGGGGCGCAAGGCGATCTTCGTGCTGCCGGGATCCGAGCACGCGGTGCGGCTGGCGATGACCCGCCTGATCCTGCCGGAGATCGGACACGTCCTTCAGCAGCTGCGCAAGTGATCGAACGGGATGGCATGACCACGAAGATGCGTCCGATTCGCGACACGATCCCGCTCGAGGAGGCCCGGGCGCTCATCGACGAATCCGCCCGCCCGGTCTCGCGCATCGAGGCGGTGCCGCTGCAGGAAGCGAACGGCCGCGTGCTGGCCGCCGGCATCACGGCCCCCTTCGACGTGCCTCCCTTCTCGCGAGCCGGCATGGACGGCTACGCGGTTCGCGCGGAGGACACGTTTGGCGCGAGCCGCCACGAGCCGCGCGTCCTCCGCTGCGTCGAGCAGGTGTTCACCGGACAAATGCCGGTTATGACGGTGGGCCCGGGCGAGTGCGCCGAGATTGCAACGGGCGCCCCGATGCCGGATGGCGCCGACGCGGTCGTGATGGTGGAGGAAACCGAGAAGGAGCTCTCGGGCGACGTCCACATCTTCACTCCGGTCTATCCCCGCCAGAACGTCGGCCGCCGCGGCGCCGACATCCAGGCGGGCCACACGGTGCTGCGCGCGGGCGTCGCGCTCAACGCGAGCCGCGTGGGCGTACTGGCGGCGCTGGGCCTCACCGAGATCGACGTCTTCGCGCGGCCGCGCGTCGCCATCCTGTCTACCGG
>Ga0073934_10011641_pt1 | contig 10581 bp, 11 predicted proteins | sample LarsenN4metaG_FD_76834 | JGI IMG/M metagenome (GOLD analysis project Ga0073934, IMG submission 76834) | Hot spring sediment bacterial and archeal communities from British Columbia, Canada, to study Microbial Dark Matter (Phase II) - Larsen... ... | reverse complement strand
TCCCTGGATGACTGTTGGGCGCCGAGGCCATTGTGACTGTCATCCAGGGATCTTAGAGTGCCCCGCTCATCCAGTGCGGAGTCTGCATCGAGATGCAAGGCTTGTTGACCGGGAGCTGGCCGTGGCTGTGGCCTGGGTAGTGGCAGGCTCAGTTGCCGCATCAGCTCGGCGTACATTTTGGCGGCAAGCCGATGTAGGTACTCTCGGTCAATGTAGTAGGTTCCGGCTCGGAGATCCTGATGCTCATCTTTGTATTTGCGCTGGAGTTGCTTTCCTTCCTTCCGCCCTGTGATCTGGATGACGCGCCGAGCCGCAAGCTCACGAAGATAGTTAGAGATGCGCCCGCGGCTGACGCCAGGAGCGAGCAGGGCGATCTCCTTGGTTGAAAACGATGTCTCCCCTACGGCTTCATAAGCGCATAGGAGCATGTCCAGCGCATTGAATGTCACTATCAGGCCGGCTTTCCCATCACAGAGAACACTAAGCGCGTAGCGGAAGGCCACGTCTCTAATGTCCTGGGGAGCCTGCCTGAGCAGGTAGGCGACGTAGGGATCGCTCTCGTCTAGCTCGACGGGCGGAGGGTAGCGGGTGAAGGAGATGGGCGTCATTGTGCGCCCCCTTGGTGGCGCGTAGCACCGCTACAAAAGGGGGTGGCAAAGGTTCCCGCGTTGTGGTATAGTTTCATTGTTGATGATACACATCCCTGGTGCGGAAGCCTGGAAACTTCGCCGCGCCGGGGATGTGTGGCTTTGCACTACGATGCGCCAGGCTCCTCTGCACCGCCAAGCCCCTGAAAGAGTGGCACTTGGACAGGGCCGAGTTGCGCTAGGCCGACACGCTTGCGAAGGGCGTCACTGAAAGGCTGCATGGCATTCCAGCTTGCCGCTTGAAGATCCCAGGTGGGGATGCCCCTTGTTGTGAGCAGGCCGCGCTCTATGAGCGTTGTTGTCAGAGCCTCAACTGTCTCTGGTGCAAGGCGCGAGCGGGTGGCCCACATGCTCAGGTCTGCCTCTACTCCGAGCGCCTTGTCGTGAGGGAGCCAGATCGCGTAGACACACCACAGGGCTATCAGCCGAGGGTCGTCTAGCGTCTGGAAAACCACCGATGCGTAGAGGGGCACCTGGGAGAGATCAGGGATGCGGCCTCCAGAGAAGGTTTGCGAGAGAGCATTGGCTTCCACTCCCGACATGCTGACTCCTTTGGCCTCGAAGCCGCCAAGTGCTTAACGCGGGGCAGCTCGGGTACTATAATCTCTCTAGTAGGTGTGAAGGCAATAACAAACCAGCCGCTCTCTGAGAGAGCTGCACAAGGGCCTGATGACCCGCTCGCCTCTACTCTTTCGAGAGTGCCATCTGACGCTGTTCTGGAGATGCCAGTAATGTCAGAGGGGGCGAGAAAGGTTGGTGAGGGCGCTGTTGCAAATCAGGCCGGCGCCATGCTATCACTCGCTCCTGACGCCGCTATTGCCGTTAGTGCTTATGTTTGTTGGCGTGTCGTTTGCTCCATTCGGTCCCGTGGCCGTGTCTGTCGCTGGTAACGCAGCGAACGACATAGCCTGGACATAGACGGCTCTCAGGTCTCACGTAGGCTGAAGGCTGAGGGCTGCTCCCGTACAATTCTGGAAGCCGGCAAGCTCACACCAGAGTTGTACAAACACAGGCGTTGATCGACCCGCCCCCTATGTGTGGGCGCCGATCAACGCCTGTGTCGTTTCCCTACGGCGTTTTTTCCCCTGTTCCTGCGCTGCCTTTTCTGCCCGCTTGACCGCTAGAAGCCGCAACGCCTCCTCTTTCGTCCTACCCGACTTTTCGAGCACGCTGGTGAAGTAGATGCGGATCAAGCGACCGACCCGCGGAGCTGACGAAAGCGTGCCGGAGTTAGCCCACCTGCGTGTGCTGCCCTCAGAGGTTTCGAGGAGCCAGGCGGCTTCCTCGGGTGACAAGAATGTTGGCGCCTCCATAGCCTCGTCCATTATCCAGATCCTCCGTTCCTAACCCTGACGGTGGTTGCTGCTCATACTAGCACTCGAATCGTACAACGTCAATAACAAGCACAACGCGCACAATGATCGCTGTGTCCACGGCATTGACAATGATCGCTGCGCTCTTTATAATCACAGCACACACAACACGCACAGCGAACACAGCACACACAACGCACACAACGAACACCCGCTATGGAACCACCTTCCCGCCAACCCGACGACAAGCCAGGCTCACGCTCTACGGCAGCGCGGCAGGCCCACCAGCGGCTACGCGAGCGCATCGAGCGCGACGGCTTCAACGGCTATGTTGGCCGGGAGGCGTATTACGCTTACATGCGCTGGCTGCGCTCGCGTAGCCTGGCAAAGCATCCCGACCTCGCCTCGCTCGGTGGTAAAGCGCACCACGCGCAGTATGCCGCGAACGACCCTGCCGGCTACCGTAACCGGCAGCGGGGAAGCTACGATGCGGCGTGCAAGAAGCACGGCACCTCAAAGGTGAAGGACGCCATCACAAAGGCGCACGAGCGGCAGCGCCGATGGCGCCTTGATAACCCAACACCTGCTGAGGCGGCCTTGCGAGCACAGCTCGCGGGCCTGGGCTTCACGATACATCGCCACGATGATGCTCCATTCGACTACCTGCGCTATCTGCGTGAAGGTGGCGAGCTGTATGGACCGCTTGATGTCGTGATTGAGGCAAAGGTCGTCCCGTACTTCGTGGATGCACTTATCGTGGCCCTGCATCTTTCAATAGAAGCTATTGGCGGTGTTCACGAAGCCTTTAGAGCCGATCACGACGCGAAACGCGCCGCGTTCTTCGCTCGGATCGGCCTGGTCGAGCTGGCGCTGCCCAACGCTGAGATCCTTGCTGGTCCTGATGCGTTGTGCCGAGCCCTGAGCCGCTATGACCGACCTGATCAGCAGGCGGCCTAGTGCTCAGGGCTCTGCTTGTTCTTTCGTTCTCTCCGTCACGAAGCCGAAGCAGGCCAGGACTACAATTGCTGGAGCGAGTTTCGGACTAGGAACAGGAGCGCTGACGTGTTAGAAATTGATGTCGTTATCGAGCGCACCGCCGAGCACTTCAAGATGTATCCCAAAGAGATCACCGGGCGCAGCCGCGAACGCGAGTCCGTATATGCACGTTATGGGGTCATCTGGCTGCTACGCCAGTTGTACCCCTCCATATCTGTAACCCGCCTGGGCCGGGCCATAGGCGGGCGCGACCACACCACCATCATGTACGCCGAGAAGCGGGTGCTGGTGATGCGTGAAGAGGAGGACTGGTACGCCGCGACACTAGATGGCCTTCTTGCCTCGTTGCGCGACGAATTAGGCATACCAGAGCGGGACGAGAACCTCGCGCACACGAACGAGGAGCGTCCGCAGGAGGAGCGCCCGCAGGCGGCCCACCGCCGACGCAACAAGGCTGCGCCGCGGTGCAATGAGGCTGCTGCTCCAGCCCGCTCCGCGAGCCCTGGCACGCTGCGCGTTCGCTTTGTGCGCCGAGTTCATGCCGCGTAGGTGCATGATGCGTGACCTGAACAAAGTTCAGATTATTGGTCGCCTCATCGACGTGCCAGCAATGCGCTTTGCTGGCAGCGGCGATCCGATTGCGCGCTTTCGGGTGGAGGTGCAGCGCCCTACCCAGGGAGGCAATGCGACCGAACTATTCCGCTGCAAAGCCTGGGGCGGCCTGGCCGAAGCGATGGCGCAGCACGGTGAGGCTGACACGCGGCTCTACGTGGAGGGTCGGCTGCAAACTGAGCGTTGGACGGACCAGCGGAGCGGGCAGCCGCGAGAGATGTTCGTGATCAACGTTGCTAGGGTGCTATTCCTCTCGCGCCCCAACGGGGCGCCATCGCCTGACATCGAGGATGAGGACGTTCCGTTCTAAAGCCGCCGACAGGAGCAGGACATCGTGGCATGGCAAGACAGGAATGTGCTGATTGGAGGCCAGGTCAAGTTTACCGGCGGGCGCTGGTGGGCCGAGCCGCTGGAGACGATGCGCGGGCAGCGGGTCACGATTAAGTACGATGAAGCCGCTTACGGAGCGCTTTACCGGGTTGTGCAGGGAGAGGACGTACTTTCGGAGCGGTACTACCCGGAGGTCTGGACATCGGAGGCCAACCACCGGGCTCGCAGGCTTATTGGGCGCCTTAGCCCGGTCAGGAAAGCAGCCGCAGCTGATAGCACTGCGTCAACCGACCCCGGTGGCAAGGTTCTGAACGCTGGAGATGAAATGGCTATGGAAATGATCGCCATTGAAGACGAGCGGGCCGTAGTTACCTTTGCTGCGGCCGACGCCCTGACGGGCATAGCCGACGCCCTGGTGAGCACGCGAGATGTGCGCGAAGGCGAAATCATCGAGGGCTTTGACTACGGCGGCCTGGGCGACGAGGCCCTGCTGGTTGTTCGCCAGGCCGAAGAGGAAATTGAAGGGGTTATCCGCCAGTCCTCGATTACGATTGGGCGCAATCTCATCAATGTTAAGGCGGTGCTGAGGCACGGCCAGTGGGAGCGGTGGCTGCGAAGCCGATGGGGCTGGAGTGCCGACAAGGCGCAAAACTACATGCGCCACGCCCTGCTCGCCTCACAGCACCCGGCTATTGCCGCCCACAGCGAGCTGTTTGACACCTCAGCACTAACGGTGCTGTCGGCCAAAGGCACGCCGGCCACGGCTGTTGAGGAGGCCGCGGATCGCGCCGCCCAGGGGCAGCGCATCACCAACGCTGCTGCGAAGGCGCTGGTGGACGCGCACAAGGGCTCGCAAGAGACGATAACTATTCACACCCAGGATGGTTCTCGTCAGGTCTACCCGGTGGCCCGTGCTGGTATGCTTGCCCTTACGCCGGCGACCACGGCCGCGCTCCCTGGGACGAGCAATGAAGCTGTGCAGGGGCGAGTAACCATTACACACGTTCCGAGTGGGTTGTGCATCCCGGTCATCCTCGAAGACAACGAGCAGACGCGGGCGACCTTCCTGCTGCTTGCCGAAGAGGACTGGAGCGGGGTTCGTGGCAACAAGGTGCCGGAGCCGCTGGCCGCCAAGATCCGCGAGCTGCTGAACCTTCCACCTCGCCCCGCCGACGTTCCTCTCGGTGTAGCTGCTGCTACGCCCCGCGAGCTAATCCCTGATGATTGGAGCGAGTGGTTTGAGCGCGCTGCGCTCCTTTCAGGCGGCGCGCTCTCGCTGACCGAGCGCGGCATCGTCATCCTTGTGATCAAAGGCCAGGTTCAGCTGCGGGAGCAGCTGCCGGGCGTCTGGGAGAAGGTTTGCCGGTGTATCAGGCAGCATGAGCGTGAATGCGGCAGGGTGCCGGGAACGACGGAGTACCCGCACCCGAGGGGCGAGGATGACCCGGAGTTCCTGGCCGCGCAGAATCGGGCACGGGCCGCCGGTTTCTCGGTTAATTGGGGCTCGATGATCGGGCAGTATATCCTTTGGCGAGGGACGCCGACCGGATACACCTACTACCTTGCCGATGAATGGGATGAGTTACTGGCCGATTTGGAACGGTTTGCAGCCCGTTCCTCCCAGGCCAAGGCTGACGCTGCGGCTCGCAGTCCCACTCCTGCCAGGGAGCACGCCAGCAGCCCGCCAGCTTCGGCGCGAGCTACTGGTGCTGGCCTCGGTGCAGCAGAGAGCGCCTCCGATGAGCAGCCGGCCTCGGTGCAGGGGATCGACCCGCTGGAGGACATTGACCGCTTTGAGGAGGCGGCCCGGCGCCACGCCCGCCGCCTGGTGCGGCTGGTGGCTGACGCCGGCGAATTAGAACTCCTGGGCGCGATAGCCTGGAGCCGTCAGGATGCAGACTGGACGGAGGCAACGCCGACGCAGTGGGAAGAAGCCGCTGTGACGATGTTTGTTAATGCGCTGCTTCTTGAATATGACAGCATCAGCGAGGAGCGGTTTGGTCGGCTTTCAGCACTCCTCCGAAGAGGTTGAGATGGACACCACCGTGTTCGCGTGCGTCGAGACATGCCCGCGGTTGCCTGGTCTCGACGCACGCGGCACCGGCGGGGGTGTGCTGTTGCACACCGCTGATCGAGAGCGTCTTCGGGCGGCGCTCTCGCGGGCCTTTCCATCCATCCCGTACAATGTGTTGTGTCTCCAGCTCGACAGTTATCTTGCTACCTACGTCTCAGGTGGCGCCGTCCGATTGCTGCCGGATTGCCAGCGCGAGCCGCTACTAGACATGTTGCGACATCTTGATGGTTGTTCGGTGCCCGGCGCAGGCGTTGTCCTTGCGCCTGCGAAGCCAAAGAAAAAGAGAAAGTAATACCCCTGTGAGCCGCCTGCATCTCCTCCAGGTTTGTCATCGCCGGTGTGATGAGTGCCTGTTTTCGGCTAACGCTTTGGTGGACGCTGAGACACGCCGGCGTATCATTGCTGATGCTCGATCACAGACGAACGATGATATTCAAGCGATGGGAGGTAGAGGTACGGCGTTCTTGTGCCATAAGTTTACCTGGCGCATCAAACAATCCGAGGATGATGAGGGCTTTGATAAAGAGGACGCGCAGGTTGTGTGTCGAGGCTATTGGGATGCCTATAGCGAGGACATGACTATTCCTCTCTTTTTGCTGTCACGGATGCTAGGCAATGTTGTTTTTGTCGATCTCGACGGTCATATCGTAGAAGTGCTTTACGAGGGCGACAATCCCGGCCGGCGTGCGCTTCGGGCGCAGCAACTCGGCTTGCCTATCTCGAAGGAAGATGGTGATGATTGAGCATCCTATCTATCCCGGCCATGCCGCTGCTCTGGCTTGCCAGATCGCGCAGGCGTTCCCACGGTTGCTACAACGAGCTTAGGAACGCCACGAGGTCAAGCACATCCTGGTCAGTAAGCAGGAAGGGCGTGATCGCCGGGCTGACATCCTCACTGTTGACCTGCCCTCCCTGCTCGTAGGCGCGCACCACGGCCTCTAAGGTCGTAGCACTCCCGTCATGAAAAAAGGGCGCGGTGTGTCGGATGCCTCGCAGCGTCGGCACCCGCGCCCGGCCGTTGTTGGGAAGTTCGCCGGCGGCCACTCCGACATTGTGATAGCTGTCAGTGGCAAACAAGGGAGGGCGGTGGCAGCTGGTACAGCCAAGCTCTGCGAACAACGTAGCTCCTCGGCGAGCTTCTACGCTTAGGGCCTCGGTGTCGCCGGCGAGATAGCGATCATACGCGCTCTCGGGCTCGGGGATGCTGCGAACCGCGGCGGCCAGAGCCGCCCCGGTCTGCTCCCATGTCACGAGCTGGCGAGCCTGGGGGAACGCCTGGGCGTAGGCTGCTACGGTCGCGGGGTCGGCGCGAAGTCGGGCCAGCGTCGTCTCCAGGCGCGGCCCCATTTCTGCGGGATCGTCAAGGGGTCGCAGCACCATCGCCTCCAGGCTGGTTACGTCGGGCAGAAACCACCCGAAGGCATGGCGCTCATCAAGGCCCCATAAGGGCGGCGTGTTGAGCCCGCCCGGCCTGGCAGTAGGTAGACCGTCCGTGTAACCGGCTGCTGGCCGATGACAGTCAATGCAGCTCGTCGTCCCGTCCGCCGACAGGCGCCGCTCGGCCATGAGCCCCCGGCCAAGCGCGATCAGGGCCTCCTCCGGTGGCGGGGTGCTTCCAGAGGTCAGGCCCGCCAGGGCTACTACAATGATCCCGGTCACGATGACTGCAAGCCAGCGTGCTCGCCACAGGATTTGAAAGCGAGAATGAACCATGCTCAGGACTCGGTTCTTGGTAGTTGCTCTGCTTGCTGCCGGCATAGCAGCCTGTGGCCCGGCTCAGTCGCCGGCACCGGAGGGCTCGACCGCTTCGCCGTCGTCGGCCGCGCCGGTCACGCCCCCGCCGCTCCAGACGACCGTGATCCTTGGGGATGGTCGCCCCTCCACGTTGCCCGAGGTGCAGGAGCGCCAAGAGCGAATCGCTGCCGCGCTTCAAGCGCCCCCGTTCATTCTACGGCGTGACGGGCTCGATGCGCGTATCGAAGCTGCCCAGGAGGCGGTGGTAGCCGATCCGAGGGTGCAGCGCCAGATCATTGCGCCGAGCGGCGAGCCGTACCGGGCCGAGGTGATGACGGTTGCGGAGGCCCGGCCTGGTGACATTCCTCCGGCTCTCGCCGGTCGGTGTGGGCCAGGGACATGCGTGCGAGTGGTCGTGTTTGTCTACCCAACCAATACCACGGTGACGGCCATTGTGGATGATCGAGCCCAGGTGCTCGACGTGCAGGCCCTCGCCGACGCACAGCCCGAGATCCCTGAAGACCTCGCCGCCCTCGCCACGAAGATCGCTATCAGCGATCCCCAGGTGGCCGCCGCCTTCGACGGGCTTACCCCCGACGCCGCGATGGCGGCGATGAGTGCAACGAAGACTGCACTCGATAACACCAGCTGCGAGCGGAGCCGGCATCTGTGCGTCGCGCCGGTCTTCACCTGGGGCACATCGGCGCTCTGGACCATCGTGGACCTGACTGATTTCAAGATCGTTGCTGCGACGACCTGGACCGACCAAGGGCAAAGTGGGCGCCGGCGCGTATATAGCGAGGCGACCTTGCAAGACGCGGCAGTTGCGCCGCTCTGCGACACGCCGCAGCGTATTGAGCGCGACGGCTGGACCGCTTCCTACCTGCTTACTAGCTCCGATGGTCTTGAACTGCGCGACGTGTCCTTCCAAGACCGCCTGCTCCTGCGCTCGGTCAAGGTCGTTGATTGGCACGTTGGCTATACAGGCAGGGACGATCAGCGGGTTGGTTTCTCCGACGCTATTGGCTGTCCCGTGTTTAGCTCGGCAGCCGTCATCCCATACGGGCTGCCCTCGATAGAGGCTACGTCGGAAGGTGGATTTCAGCTCGTGATGACGTTCAGGAGTCCCAACTGGCCGAACCCCTGCAATTATCAGTACAGCCTCTCGGCGACCTTCGCCCAGGATGGAGCGCTAACGGTCCTGGCAGGCAACGAGGGGCGGGGATGTGGGGTGAGCGGGGTGTATCACCCTGTCCTGCGCCTGGAGCCCGCCGAGGGCTCACAACTATCCTCCTGGGACGGATCAGCGCGCACTACCTTGATGACCGAGGGGCGGGCAGAGTGGCCCGCGGGCGGGCCGCAGCGGATTGAGGTTGCGAGCGAGGACGGTGCCGGCCTTGCAATCTCGCCGGTGTGGGGTGATGCGGGGTTGGCCTACGTCTACTGGTCCCAGGCGAAAGACGCCGAGGGCCGCGGCGATCTGCCGAGCATCGGCCAGTGTTGTGCTCTGGATTTTCGGCAGGGGCCAGAAACGTTTGCCGATCCACCAGAGCCGCTTGGTAGTACGCCGGTGCTATGGTATGTCCCGAGAATTGAGAATGCCGAGCGGGAACGCTGTTGGGCCGACAGCGCTATCGAGAATGGGGAGATCGTTGTTCAGGTGTGGCCGTGCAGCTCAGGCGTGGTTGTCAAGTAGAACAGGCTCAGGATGGCAAGTAAAGCCAAGAAAACTCGAAGGCGCGGCCAGAAGCAGCAGCCGCGCCTTGGGATGGGTGTGCTCCTCGCGGTGTTCAGCGCCATTATCACGGTTGTCATCGTGATGGCACTAACGCGAGCGTCACAGGCGCCGGCGTCGGCCGCGACGGCGCCGGCCTTGCCGGCGGATACGGGGTACTGTCGCAGCACCCCTGCGTTTATAGCCGACCCGAATATCGTAGATCCGGCGCTTATCGGTGGTGGCTCCATCGCCTTTGCCACAGATCGCGCTGAGAAGGGCTTGGTGCTGCTTTCCACTGTGCCGGGGGCTGCACCGTTTCAGCTTCCGACCTGGGACGATGCCGGTTTCCTGGGTTCCATTGCTTACGATGGCCGAGGTGACATCTACGCGGCACCCACGCCGCGGCTCTCACTCCAAGACAACCCGCTGGCGGGCCAGTCAACGCTCTGGCGAGTGGACGCCAGCAGTGGCGAGATGCGCCCATTTGTGACAATCGCCGGCGAGGCGTCCGAGCGCAACCCTTACGGCGTCCTGGGCCTCACCTATGACTGCGTTCACAATCGCCTGTATGCAGGCAGCGTGCTCGGCTCGACGCCATCGGCAGAGCGTGGCGGGGTGGTTGCTATCGATCTGGACACGATGGAGCAAACGCCGATCTTCCGCGACCTTGACACGATGGGCGTGCTGGTAGCCCAGGTGGGTGAGGGACACGAACTCTACGCCGGCCTGGCGCGCAGCCCTGAGATCGTGGCCGTCTCACTCGATGCAGATGGCAATGCTGCATCTGAGCCCCGCCTGCTGATTGATCTCACCGAAGCCGGCGCTGCGCCGAGTGAGCGTGCTCGCAAGCTGCGCCTGGTGAACGGGACGCTGACTGTGGATCTCGTGCCGTTCAACTATTCCCTCCAGTCTAGCGCGAGCGATCAGCCGCAGCTCCGGCAGGCTGCATGGACCTACGATCCGAGTACAGGGGCCTGGGTCGTGAGCCAACCTGCCGCCGATGTCAGCTCCTCGTAGGCTCGCTCAGAATCTAGCAAGAGAACTTGGCTTTCCTGTAGCTTATAGGGGTAGCGCTAAAACGAACAACGCCCTCGGCTTCTGTGCCGAGGGCGTTGTCTTGGTTGGGTTTCTCCTTGCTTAGATAGGGCCGGCGCTGTC
>Ga0073934_10011640_pt1 | contig 10582 bp, 9 predicted proteins | sample LarsenN4metaG_FD_76834 | JGI IMG/M metagenome (GOLD analysis project Ga0073934, IMG submission 76834) | Hot spring sediment bacterial and archeal communities from British Columbia, Canada, to study Microbial Dark Matter (Phase II) - Larsen... ... | reverse complement strand
TCGGTGGGCGCGCTGGCCAAAGCGAATCGCCTCAGGAACGAGTTCGTGGCTTCCTTGGCCCATGAGCTTTGGGGCCCGCTGGCGCCGATCGTGAACGCGCTCCACTTGATGCGGGAGTCGCCGGGTCACGGGGCGGCCTACCCGGCAACGCAGGCGATGCTGGAGCGCCAGGTCAGGCACATGGTCCACTTGGTCGACGACCTGCTCGACGCGAGCCGCGTGAGCCGCGGAACCATCGAGATCCGTCCGGAGCCCATCGATCTGATGTCGGCCGTGCAGATCGCACTCGACGAGGCGTGGCCGGCCTTCACCTCGAAAGGCGTGGAGGTCGTCGTCACGCTGCCGTCCACGCCGATCATCTGCAACGCGGATGCGACTCGCATCGCCCAGGTCGTGAGCAACCTGTTGAGCAATGCGTGCAAGTTCACCGGCACCGGAGGGCGCGTGGAGTTCTCCGTCGCCCAGGAGCCGGAGAGCGCCGTGCTCAGGGTTCGCGACACCGGAATCGGAATGGAAGCGGATCACCTGCCTCACATCTTCGAGCTGTTCATGCAGGTCGGACCGTCGCTCGAGCGGGGGGAGGGGGGCCTGGGCATCGGCCTCACGCTCGTCAAGGATCTGGTCGAGCGGCACGGCGGCACGGTGATGGCGCGCAGCGACGGGCCGGGGCGAGGCAGCGAGTTCGAGGTTCGCCTACCGCTCGAGGCCGAGCCGCCGAAGAACAGCGCGGGCAAGGCACCCGAGACCGAGCAACCGGTCGTCACGGGCAGGCGAATCCTGGTGGTGGACGACAATCGGGACTCGGCGGAGTCGATGGCATGTGTGCTGGAGCTCTCGGGTAACGAGATCCGGACGGCACACGAGGGAGTGGCGGCCCTGAAGGCGGCGGCGGCGTTCAGGCCTGACATCATGCTCCTCGATGTCGGTCTACCTGGACTGAATGGGCACGAGGTGGCTCGTAGGATTCGGGCGGAATCCTGGGGCGCGGACATCGTGCTCGTGGCCGTGACCGGGTGGGGCCAGGAGGAGGACAGGAGAAAATCCCGCGAGGCCGGATTCGACGCGCACGTGGTGAAACCGGTTCGGCCGGCCGAGCTCATGCGCGTGATGGCTGCGCATCACCTGGGGGCCCGTGCGTGAGGCGTGCGAGCCTTGATCGAAATCGAGCACCTGTTTTCGACGAAAGCGTCCGTGAGCGGCCGGTCGTTTGGGCCTCGTCGTTAGATCACCCGAAGTAAGTAATCCCGTTGGGTGATTTCGGCGCTGACAGCCACGGGCTTAGCCTGTCCGCGGAAGTTCGCGTGTGCATCCCCGGGGGGCGGATGGAACGAGTGCAGGTGAGGCGGATGGAGCTGCCCCCCGACGACACGACGCGGGATCGAGTCGGGATCCACAGGGAGCTCCGCGAGCCGATGGTCGCGAAATCCGGCGAGGTGGACGTGGTCGCGGAGCTCGTCCACGATCTCAGGTCGCCTCTCACGGCCATTCTGGTCATCGCGGAGCGGCTGCTGCGAGGCGAGTTCGGCGAGGTGAGCGGCGACCAGAGCCGCCAGCTGGGCATCATGTACGGCGCCGCGCTGGGGCTGCATGCCCTCACGAGCGACGTCATGGATTTCGCAAAGGGCGGTGGTCGGGGGGTGGACGTGGAGCCCGGGCCCTTTTCGGTCCGCGAGGTCATCGAGTCGGTCGCGGGGATGGTGGAGCCGCTCGCAATAGAGAAAGGACTCGACCTGCGGACGTCGCTTCCCGACAACGGGATTCGCTGGGGTCCCCGGTCCGCTCTCAGCCGGATCCTGCTCAACCTCGCCACCAACGCGCTGAAGTTCACCGAGGAGGGTTACGTGGAGATCGGGGCGACGCCGTCGGCGAACGATTGCGTGCCGTTCTCCGTGCGTGACTCGGGCCCCGGCATTCCCCCGGAGACTCTGCAATCGCTCCGTCTGCCACTCGATCCCAGGCGCCCGCTATTCGAGTACCCTCCGAGCGAGAGGGGCCTGGGGCTCACGATGTGCCGGCGACTGTTGCAGGCGATGAGATCCGATCTCCACGTCCAGACGCGGCCAGGCTGGGGCACTCGATTCGCCTTCGAGGTGGAGTTGCCGAAGTCCGGTCCGCGCGCGGTGGCGGCCCCGCGCGGCAACCCGACCTGACGATCACCAGGTAGCCGCGAGCCCTAGGAGACGATCGTTGCGAATCAGGATGGGTGGGCATCGGCGCGCTCCGGGGCGCTCGGCGGGGCGGCGTCTCGTGATCTTCACGGTCGCGAGCCTGGCGCCGGGTTGCATGGCCCTGCGTCTGTCCTCGCTCGGCCCTCCCAACCAGGAGATGCGAGAGCTGCGCGTCGTCCTGGCGGCCGTGGACCTGCCGGCGATGGCGCATGTGGACGAGGAGGTTCTCCAGCCGGCTCCCGTGTGGGCGACATTTCCGGAGGCCGGGTGGCTCCACACGTTCGAGTTCACACTGGTCGACGCGGAGGGCGGGCCCGTGCCGCGAGGCGTCCTGCACCACTTCAAGGTGATCGAGCCCGAGCGGCGCGAGCTGTTCAGCCCCCTACCGCTGCACTTGGTCGGCGCCGGCGAGGAGACGGATCCCGTTCGCCTGCCATCTTCGGTGGGGTATCGTCTCGAAGCCGGCGACTCGTTGCTGATCACGGCCATGCTGCACAACCCGACGGACGTGGATCTCGAAGGCGTGCGCCTGGAGGCGACCCTGGGATATTCCATCGAAGGCTCGTGGCGGCCTCCCATGGACGTGGTGCCGTTCTTCGCCCACGTGGCCCCCCCGATGAGCGTGGCGAGCTACGACCTTCCGCCGGGTCGCTCCACGCGCACGGTCGACGTGAGGCCGGCGATCTCGGGAAATCTCCTGGGGATCGGCGGGCATCTACATCGCTACGGTGTTTCCCTCTCCGTCGACGACGTGACGGAGGCACGCCGGATTTGGGCAACCACGGCCACGACCGCCTCCGACGGGACGGTGCTGGAGATCCCGCGGGATCATTTCATCTGGTCGCGCGGGCCGCGGCTCGAGGCGAGCCACACCTACCGCATCTCGGCGGTCTTCGACAATCCGACCGGCGCGGTCATCCCGGACGGCGGCATGGCGACGCTCGGAGGCCTCATCATCCCGGGCGAGCCGTGGCCGGACGTGGACCGTGCGGATCCGGAATACCGATGGTACTTGGAGCGGGAGCTCGCGCCGCCACCCGCCGCGCACGCGCACGAGTAGCTCGATTGGTGCCGCTCAGTCGAGCCCGACCAACCTCATGCTGAGCTCCCGCAGCTGACGGCGGGCTTGGGGATCGGAGGCCTGCGGGTTCGCGTCGTCGATCTCCATCTCGTTGAAGTACACGCCCGTCTCCTGCGAGCGGGCCGCGTTCACGACGTATTCGGCGCCCACTTCCGTCGGCTGGGTCGGCGTGCCGCCGCGCTCGCGGACCATGTCGGTGTCCAGGAATCCGCCCGGGTTGACCGCGGCGAAGGTCACGCCGCTGCCCTGGAATTCCTCGGCCAGATCGTAGGTCATGAAGATCTGGGCGAGCTTGCTCCGGGCGTAGGCCGTGTTCCCCACGTACGGCGGCCTCTCGTACATCACGTCGTCGAACGGGATCGTGCCGCCGCCCTCGGCCCCGGACGATACGCTCACCACCCGGGAGGGAGCGCCCGCGCGCAGGAGGGGCATCAGCTCGCGTGTGAGGAGGAAATGCGACAGGTAGTTCACCTGGAAGCGGAGCTCGTGCCCGTCCGCGCTCACCTCGCGCGGTGCGTTCTCCTGTCCGCGCCCGATCCCCGCGTTGTTCACGAGGAGGTCGAGGCGATCGTACTCACGACGGATCTGCGCCACGAGCCCGCGGACCTGGGCGAGCGAGCCGAGATCCGCCCCGACGAACCGGGCCGTGCTGCCGCGGGCCTTCAGCTCCTCGACGACCTCGTTGCCGCGCTCGAGGCTGCGCCCGTGCACGATGATGTGCGTTCCGGGGCCCGCCAGCATGAGCGCCACCTCACGTCCGAGGCCGCCCGTCGAGCCCGTGATCATGATGATCTCACGGCCCTGGACGTCGCTGGCGGGCACCTGAGCCAGAAGATCCGCGGGGGCCGCCGCGGCGGCCGCGAGAGCGGAGATGAAGGCCAGGCGTCGGGCTGCGGCACGTACCATGGGGTCGCACTCCAGAGGTGAGCGGGACGGAACGACGTTTTTCTCGGGGCCCCATAGTAGGCGCGCGGGGGCGAGGCCGCTACCGACCACCGCGCCGCTTGCCCGCTCGGCTCTCGGCGGACAAAGTACCTCCCCTCGACGAACGGCCCACGCTTCGACACCCCCAACGCACGACGAGCGAATCGGCGTCCCAGGAGCTCCACCATGACCCGTCTACTCTCCGCGCTACTCTCGGTCCTCACCTTCGCCGCGCCCTTGGCTTCACCGCTGGCCGCGCAAGCGCCCGAAGGCATCAGGATGCGGGTGGACCGGAGCATTAACCCCCAGGATCCCGACGACGTCCCCGAGGTCGCCGTCCGCGCGGTGCCCAACGGGATCCGGGTGCAGACGGGCCCGGCGGTCATGCTCTGGCGGGACGACCAGAGAGCCACAGGGAACTACACGCTGAGCGCGCGTTTCACGCTCGAGCAGCCGAGCGGCCACCGGAACTACTACGGGCTGGTGTTCGGAGGCCGGAATCTCCAGAGCGAGAACCAGTGGTATCTCTACTTCATGGTGGCGCAGACCGGCCACTTCGTGGTCATCAACCGCATCGACAACGTCAACACGAACTACATCGTGAACCACACGGAGAACGCGGCGATCCGTCGGCCCGACGCGAGCGGACGGTCGGTGAACGACCTCGCGGTGAGAGTAGGGGCGAACCGGATCGAGTTCGTGGTGAACGGGACGGTGGTCCACACGGCGGAGAAAACGGGGGCGCTCCTCGATACCAACGGGAACTACGGGGTTCGCATCAACCACCAGCTACCCGGCGTGGTGGTGGAGAACCTGTCCGTCACGCCGATGTGACGAGGAGGGTGTCGATGCGTATGAACGTGCGCGTTTTCGCGGCGGGCGTCGCCATGCTCGCAGCCTGCGGCAGCCCGGAGGCGGAGAATGCCGGCTCGGGGAACGGCGCCGTTGCCGGCGCTCCGGAACTACCCGCGAGCATCGTCGCCGAGCGGGGAGGCTTCATCCCCGAGGGGATCGAGTACGACGCCGACAGGGGCCGCCTCCTGGCGGGTTCGCTCTCCGAAGGGACGATCCATCATTTGCAGCCGGACGGTCGCCTCTCTGTCGTCGTCAGCGACACGGCGCTGGTGTCGTCGGTGGGCATCGAGGTGGATGCCGCGAGGGAGCGGCTGCTGGTCGCGAACTCCGACTCGCGTGTGTTCGAGGGCGCCGGGCGGGGAATGGCCATGCTGGGAGCGTACGACCTGGCCACGGGCGCGCGGCTCGCGATGGTCGATCTGGCTGCGGCGATCCCTGGCGCACCGAGCGATGCGCGCTACTTCGCCAACGACGTCGTCGCGGCGCCCGACGGCACCGCCTACGTCACCGACACGTTCCAGAACGTGATCTACCGCGTGACCCCGGCCTACCAGGCCTCGGTCTTCCATCGGTTCCAGCCGACCGAAGGGCTGGGCCTGAACGGGATCGTCCACCACCCCGCAGGCTATCTGCTCGTGGCGGGTGGGTCCGTGCTCTACAAGGTGCCGATCGCCGACCCGTCCGCGGCCAGCGAGGTCGCGCTGCCCGAAGCGGTCGAGGGCCAGGACGGCATGGTTTGGACGTCCGATGGGCGCCTCGCCATCGTCAGCAACTCGCAGAATCGCGTCGTTGTGTTGACGAGCGGCGACGACTGGAGGACCGCCCAGCTCGCCGGCGTGGCGCCGTTCGCGGGGCAGGGCACCACGGCGGCCGTCGTCGGGGACGACGTGTACGTGGTGTATCCGCACTTCGCCGATCCCGAGCCGCCGAGCGTGGAGCGCGTCACGTTCCGCTAGCACACCGCGGGACGCGCGGCGTGGGTGGCTACCGTCCCTCGAGGAGCCGGTTGTAGATCAGGATCTCGGGGCGGTACTCGAAGTGGATGGCATCGAAGTAGCCCCATTTGCCACCCCACACGAACCCGTGCCGCTCGAAGACCTCGATCGCAGCCGCCGGGGGGCTCCAGCGCTCCTCGAGCGGAATCTCCTGCCACCCCTGACGATCCAGGGCGCGGCTCCACCTCCAGTAGACGTGGCGGCCCTCGTACGACTTCGGCACGAGATCGAACGCCAAGCCCCATGCGTGATAGCTCGGCGTGTCGGAGGAGGCGATGTCCCTGTCGATGAACGAGTATGTGATCTCGATCTCCGCGATCCACTCGGCAACCGCGGGGTCGCGGGTGGCGAGATCCCTGAGCTCGCGCTCCACCGCAGCGAGGGGAGCGTGAATGACGTCGTTCACGAACATGCGCCGGTCCAGGAACCTCACCCCGCTGGCGTGCCGGCGGGCCTCGCTCTCCGTTCTCCCCCACAGGATCTCGGCGACGTCCCTGCAGGACGTCGGAAACTCCTCCGCAGGTACCGGCGCCCGGGTCAGAGGTTCGAGCGGGTAGCGGTAGAAGACCGGGTCGCAGCTTTCACGCCGATGGAGCCGGCTCGCCTCGAGCAGGCGTCCGTCCTCGAAGTGGACATCGCTCCCGCCAACGGAGAAGACGACGTCTCCGTTCCGGTACGACACCGAGTCGATGAACGGTCGGTACGCCTCCACGAAGGCACGCGCTCGCGGATCGTCCTGGACTCGCTCCTGCGCGAGCGCCGCGGCCGGAGCCGCGCCGCAGAGAGCGGCTAGGGTCAGGGTCAGTGTCTTTGAGAGCACGGCCATCCTTCATCGATAACACCAGACTCCGGTCTCAGCACGAGTCGGTCCTTTCCTGGCGCCCGAGAGAGGGCCGGCCGTGGGCCGAGGACCGCCACACCCTGCCGGGCCCGGCCGCCCGCGTGTGAGTGCGGCGCGACGCGATGTCGCGCGCGTCGAGCAGGGCGCATGCGCCTCATCCGTTGGACGGGCGCCTCACACCGGCGATAGCTTCGGCTGCGGCGTGCTTCCAGGCCAGCAGACGAGCAGGAGGGACCGAACGTGCAGACGAGAATCGACACAGCCGCGGAGGCGTGCGCGGCATTGGCCGTGCTGATCGTGGCAGCCGACGAGCTCGGCACCGACGAAGAGCGCAGATTCCTCTTCGATACCGTGAAGGAGCTGCCGCTGTTCGCGGATCTCGATCACGCGCAGTTCAAGAAGCTCGTGGCGGATACCACCGCGGACCTGTACGCCGCGTCCGCGATGGACGGAAATCGTCTCGCCTCGCACGAGGTCGGACGCCTCGTCGACATGATCCGCGAAGCGCTGCCGGCCGACCGCAGGGTGGAGGCCCTGGAGGTCGCCGTAGACCTCGCGCGCTCCGACGGAGTGGTAAGCGTCGAAGCCCTGCTGCTGCAGCGCCTGTGCGAAGGCCTCGAGATCGACGCCGACTCGACGCGCCGGTTGCTCGGGCGGCTCGCGTGAGCGGATGCGCGGCCGCGCGACGGAGTGATTAGAGCGGCTGATCGCCGGCTGCCGCGGCGCTGAGCCTGCGGATGCGCTGGACGATCTCGATCACGCGCCGAGCGCTCGCCGCTCGCAGGCGGGTCGAGCGCATGTCGAAGAATCCGAAGTCGATGAGGCAGAGTCGCGGCCGGGGCTCCTCGCCCGCGGCCGTGCCGTTCCACCGGGTGCTCACGGCGAGATTGCCGTGACCGATCAGGTCGGGACAACGATGCTCCTGGTCGAACATGCGCAACGTGTGCTCGGCGAAGCTCAGGAACTGTCGGCGTAGCGCGTCGTGTGCGCCGAGGAGCGCGAGCACCTCGGCGTCGGTGCGGTCCAGGAAGTCCTCGGCGTCCGGGATGTACGGCTGGACGCACGCCACCGCGGGATAGCCGCAGAGGGGCGCGTGCAGGATGACGAAGTGCGAGGGGACGACGTAGTCCGCGCCGCCATACGAGCTCAGGGCCGTCGAGTACCTCTCCCGGCAAGTCCGCACCAGCTGCAGCAGCACGCTGCGCGGCTGTCCGAGTGTCTGCCGCGATATCTTCAGCACGCGGGGTGGCGTGGTATCGAGGCGAAACACCGTGTTGCCGGAGCCGAAGGCGATGAGCTCGGTCCTGGCATCGAACGGCGCCATCGTGAAGTCGAGCAGCGATCGACGGATCAGACCGTGGCCGCCCGGCACGGCGAGCGACGTCACCCGTATGAATCGGCGCAAGCGCTCGTAGATCGACTGCGTCCTCGGTGAGCCGCTCAGGGGCGCCTGCAATCCGGCGGTCAACACCGCGTCCAGGGCCCTACACACGAGTCGCGCCCGGGCCGTGTCCCGTGGCTCGCGAGTGACCGCGGCCTTTCCCTCTCCACTCAGAGCGGCGGTCGTCACGGCTTCACGCCGGGCGAGGGTCGCACGGCTTCGTTGCTCATCACGCTGACACTCGCGCCGGCCAGGGCCAGCAGGAACCAGAAGTAGCGCTCGAAGGCGAGGTGCAGAAACGCTCCAGTGACCATGTAGATGAACACGCTCAACCAGAGGGCGGTCGCGAGGTCGGACAGCTCGGGCCGCTGCGTCGCGTAACGGAGGCGCGCACGCCAGAGCGCGACCATGGCCGTCCCCACGATGGCGAGAAACGTCGTGAATCCGACCGCGCCCGTGTCCGCCGCCAGCTCGAGGTAGAGCGAGTGCGCTCGTCGGGTGCCGCGAATCTCCTTGAACTGGATTCCCGGCACCTGGTGATACTGGGCCGAGTACACCTTCCAGTACTGCGCCGGGCCCACTCCCAGAACGGGATGGTCGAGCGCCGCGTGGAGTGCCGCGAGCATCTCGGTCATGCGTCCCCGGATGGCACCGTCCGCCCCGCGTCCGCCGTTGTCCGCGAACACGCTGGTCGCCGTGCCGATGCTCGCGACCCGCTGGTAGTAGCCCGGAGCTGCCACGGCTCCCAGGACGACGAGTGCGACGGCCCCGGCGAGCAGACGGGCCGGGTGCAGCCATCCGACTGCCGACAGCGCGACCGCGAGCACGGCGAGCGCCACCGCAGCGCCGCGCGAATAGGACAGGACGACTCCGGCGAGCACGAGCAGCGCGACGGCGGTGCCGGTCACGCGCGCCGAGCGCGTCGTCGCGTGGCGGATCGGGACGAGCGCGAGCGGGAGGAGCACGATCATGAGCTGCGCGTACCGATTCGGCTCGTCGACGGGCCCCTCGGCTCGGTCGGCGCCGCGGTATTGGGCCAGAGGACGCCCCGCTGCCCTTCCTTCGCGCTCCGCCTTCTCGATCATCTCCCAATCCCGAGCCGCGAGCCCGCCGAACTCGTAGTTCGAAGACGTCACGGCCTGCCAGGTGCTCAGCGAGCCCAGGAACGCGCCTGCGATGAGAACCGTCCCGATCACGCGACGGAGCGTGGTCATGCCGGTGACGACGTTCACGACGAGCCAGTACAGCACGATGCCTTCGAACACGTACGTGAAGATGCGCTGGACAGCGAACGGCATCAGCGGTGCCCGAAGCGAGGATGCCAAGAGCACGGCGAGGAAGAGGAGCATGAGGAGCAGCACCGCATCCACACGAAGGCGGTGGCCCCGCAGCATCACGTGCACGAGCGGCGGGACGAGGAGGACGACATACGCTCCCGCCACCAGGGTGGGGAGCTCGTACGCCTGCCGTACCAGGGCCGGGATGTTCGTGTAGAGCAGGAAGACGAAGGCGACGATGGCGACGTCGGGCCACCATCCTTCACGCCACCCGCGCACGCGGAGCGCGGCGTTCATGTCACGGATGCTCGAGCGTCAGGAGGCGTGCGCCGCGGCCGCGACCTCGCCGTGCGCAGTGTAGTAGCCGTACGCACCGTAGTAGTCCGAGTACCGCGACACCTTCGTGTCGGGATCGTTCAGGACGACGCCGACGATTCGCGCCCCGACCGTGTCGAGCTGATCGACCGCCTGCCTGAGCGCACCGCGCGCCGTACGACCGGCCCGCACGACGACGAGCACCGCGTCGGCCTTCGCCGAGAGGGCGGAGGCGTCGGCGGCCGCCAGCAGCGGAGGCGAGTCGACGATCAGGAGGTCGATTCCCGCAGGCGGGTCGGCGACGAGTGACCGCATGCCGACGCCGGCCAGCAGCTCGCCGGCATCGGCCGACGGCGACCCTGCGGCGAGGAGATAGAGGTTCGGTGCGGACGCGCAGCGGATCGAGTCGAGCGTGAGCGGCTCGCCACGCAGCACGTCGCTCAGCCCAGGCTGCTGGGGAACTCCGAAGATCGTGTGCAGGGTGGGGCGCCGCAGGTCGCCGTCCACCAGCAGAGTCCGCACACCCTGGTGCGCGAACGCGAGCGCCAGCCTGCTCGCCGTCACGCTCTTCCCCTCCTGTGGAAACGCACTCGTGACGACCAGGGTGCGAACTCCTTCGACGTGCGATGCGAACATCAGATTCGTGCGCAGCGAACGGAACGCCTCGTCCGCCGGGGAGCCGCCCAGCTGCGAGCGCGACGGCGCGAAGGCGGAGCGTGCCGCGGGCAACCGCTGCGGAGAGGCC
>Ga0073934_10011639_pt1 | contig 10584 bp, 10 predicted proteins | sample LarsenN4metaG_FD_76834 | JGI IMG/M metagenome (GOLD analysis project Ga0073934, IMG submission 76834) | Hot spring sediment bacterial and archeal communities from British Columbia, Canada, to study Microbial Dark Matter (Phase II) - Larsen... ... | reverse complement strand
CGCTCAGCGCATTTCGCGCTCGACCGCACGAAGCTCGGCGCGGTGGCCGATCGCATCGCCACGCTGACGCGTTCGCGCTTTCCCGACCTGACGATCCCGGTGCACAGCCGCTGGCGCCACTTCGAGGCCGGCGGCGTCGACCGCAAGGCCGAACTCGATGCGAAGCTCGCCGGCCGCAGCACCATCGCGATGGCGCGCGCGCGCATCGACCTCGCGCTGGTCAGCGTGCTGCTCGACGCCGGCGCCGGGCCGGACTGGTGTTACCGCGAGGCCGAGACGGGTCAGTCCTTCGGCCGCAGCGAGGGCCTGGGGGTGGCCAGCTTCCGCGCCTTCCTCGCCGGGCGCTTCTCGTCGGACCCCGGCGACCCCTGCCGCGTCGATGCGGCAGCCTTGCTGAAGCTGGATGCCGCGGCGCTGGCCGGGATCTTCCAGGTGCGTGCCGACAATCCGCTGGTCGGCCTCGACGGCCGCGCGGCGCTGATGAACCGCCTCGGCGAGGCGCTGCGCGCGCAGCCGCAGACCTTCACCTCGACCGGCCAGCCCGGCCACCTCTTCGATGCGCTGACGCACCATCCGCACGCACCGCGCCTGCACCACCACCACCCGCAGCCGGCCCCGCTGCATCACCACGTGCAGGCCTCGCGCATCCTCGGCGCGCTGCTCGACGCCTTCAGCGGCATCTGGCCGAGCGGGCAGGTCTTCCACGGCACTCCGGTCGGAGACGCCTGGCCGCATCCGGCCGCAGGCGGCGACGGGCCGAGTGCCGGCTGGGTGCCCTTCCACAAGCTCAGCCAGTGGCTCAGCTACTCGCTGCTCGAGCCCTTCGAGTGGGCCGGCGTGCGGGTCGAGGGGCTGGACGCACTCACCGGCCTGCCGGAGTACCGCAACGGCGGGCTGCTGCTCGACGCCGGCGTGATCGTGCCGAAGGAGCCGGACTTCGCAGCGAGGCCCCGCGAGCCCGCCGAGCCCTGGGTGATCGAGTGGCGTGCCCTCACCGTGGTGCTGCTCGACGAACTGGCGCCCCGCGTGCGCGAGCGGCTCGGCGCACCGGCGCTGCCGCTGGCCTGCATGCTCGAAGGCGGCAGCTGGGCGGCCGGCCGCCAGATCGCCGCCGAGCGCCGGCCGGGCGGTGCGCCGCCGGTCGAGATCCGCAGCGACGGCACCGTGTTCTGACCGGCCTCGGTGCGCCGCGCCTCGTGCTGGTGCGCGAGGGGGCGCACATGCACGGGCACGGGCCTTGCACCAGGGTGGGCTGCATGACCACCGCCCACGCTCCGGAACAGGGCCGCGTCGCCGACGTCTGGCGCGACCGGCTCGCCCTGCTGCTGGAATCCACCGGCGAGGGCATCTTCGGCATCGACATGGCCGGCTGCTGCGTGTTCGTCAACCGCAGCGCGGCGCAGCAGCTCGGCTGGCCGGCCGAGCAGATCCTCGGGCGCAACATGCACGAGCTGATCCACCACACCCATGCCGACGGTCGCCACTACCCGGAGTGCGACTGCCCGATCTTCAACGCCTTCCGCCGCGGCCTGCCCTGCCGCATCGACGACGAGGTGCTGTGGCGCGCCGACGGCTCCAGCTTCTACGCCGAGTACTCCAGCCACCCCATCGTCGAGAACGGCACGGTGCAGGGCGCGGTGGTGACCTTCTCCGACATCAGCGAGCGCCGCCGCGCGCAGGAGCTCTCGCGCGTGCGCGAGCTGGCGCGCCACCAGGAGGCGGTGCGCGAGGCCGAGCGCACCCGCATCGCGCGCGAGATCCACGACGAGCTCGGCTCGCTGCTGGTGGCGCTGAAGATGGACGTCAACTGGCTCGCCAAGCGCGTGGCCGAGCGCGAGGAGCTCGGCGCCAAGTGCCGCGGCATGGGCCGCATGATCGACACCGCGGTCGACAACGTCGGCCGCATCATCACCGATCTGCGCCCGAGCATCCTCGACCACCAGGGCCTGTGGGCGGCGCTGGAGTGGCAGGCGCAGGAGTTCGTCGACACCACCGAGCTCGACAGCGACCTGCAGGTGCACGTGGCCGCCGGCGTGCCGCCGCCCGAAGGTGCGCTGGCGATCGCGGTGTTCCGCATCTTCCAGGAGGTGCTGTCGAACATCGCGCGGCATGCGCGGGCGCGGCGCGTGCAGATCCGCATCGCGGTGGACGACCCGCCGCAGCCGGTGCTCTACCTCGACGTGCGCGACGACGGCGTGGGTACCACCGCGGCGTCGCTCGACGACCCGCGCAGCTACGGCGTGATGGGCATGCGTGAGCGTGCCGCGCAGTTCGGCGGCACGCTGACGATCGACAGCGCGCCCGGGCTGGGCACGCGGGTGCGGCTGGTGATGCCCTTGCCGGAGGCCGCATGACGATCCGGGTTCTCGTCTGCGACGACCACCAGATCGTCCGCCAGGGCATCAAGCAGGTTCTCGCCGATGCGAGCGACTTGGCGCTCGCCGGCGAGGCCGCCAGCGGCCCGGAGGCGATCGCGCGCGTGCGCGAGGGCGGCATCGACGTGGTGCTGCTGGACATCGCCATGCCGCAGCGCGACGGGCTGGACGTGCTGCGCCAGCTCAAGAGCGAGTACCCGAAGCTGCCGGTGCTGATGCTGTCCACCTACCCCGACCGCCAGTACGCCGTGCGCAGCCTCAAGCTCGGTGCGGCCGGCTATCTCAACAAGAGCGCGGACTCCGACCAGATGACCGAGGCGATCCGCCGTGTGGCCGCCGGGCGGCGCTTCATCACGCCGCACGTGGCCGAGCAGCTCGCCAGCGCGGTGGGCGCGGGGCGCGAGGACGAGGCGCCGCTGCACGAGCGGCTCTCGCACCGCGAGTACCAGGTGTTCCGGCTGCTGGCCGAGGGCCGCAGCGTCGGCGAGATCGCCGAGCAGCTGGTGCTCGCCCCCAACACGGTGAGCACCTACCGGGCGCGCGTGCTCGACAAGACGGGCGTGCGCAACGACGTCGAGCTGGCGCTGTACGCCGTGCGGCAGGAGATCGTGTAGGGCCAGCCCTACAGCCGAAACCCGCTGGCCCCGATGTTGCGGTGGGCCCCTCGTTCCTAGCATTCCCCCATGCCACGACGAGAGGTTGCACCATGAGCGAGCACTTCGACCCCTACGACGCCGACCGACCCCTGATGATGGGCTGCCGCTGCGGAAGGCACCGCAGCGAGGCCGAGCATGCGGCCGCCGAGTTGCGCGCGCGCAGCGAGACCGCGGCGTTCGAGCAGTACTCCAACGAGTTCGTCGAGGCCAGCCTCGTCAAGGCGCTGTTCCCGCAGGATGCGGTGCGCCGCCAGTTCCTGCGCGCCGTGGGCCGCCGCTCGGCGATGGCGGCGATCGCCAGCGTGCTGCCGGTGGCCAGCCTGCAGGCGATGGCGCAGGAGAAGGGTGCGCTGGAGAAGAAGGACCTGAAGATCGGCTTCATCCCGATCACCTGCGCCACGCCGCTGATCATGGCGCACCCGCTGGGGTTCTATTCGAAGCAGGGCCTGAACGTCGAGGTGGTCAAGACCGCCGGCTGGGCGCTGATCCGCGACAAGATGCTCAACAAGGAGTACGACGCCACGCACTTCCTCTCGCCGATGCCGCTGGCCATCTCGCTGGGCCTGGGCTCGACCGCCACGCCGATGAACGTGGCCACCATCCAGAACACCAACGGCCAGGCGATCACGCTGTCGGTCAAGCACAAGGACAAGCGCGACCCGAAGGACTGGAAGGGCTTCAAGTTCGCCGTGCCCTTCGAGTACTCGATGCACAACTTCCTGCTGCGCTACTACGTGGCCGAAGCCGGGCTCGACCCGGACCGCGACATCCAGATCCGTGTGGTGCCGCCGCCGGAGATGGTGGCCAACCTGCGTGCCGGCAACATCGACGGCTTCCTCGGGCCCGACCCCTTCAACCAGCGTGCGGTGTTCGAGGAGGTCGGCTTCATCCACCTCCTCACCAAGGAGCTGTGGAACGGCCACCCCTGCTGCGCCTTCGGCACCAGCACCGAGTTCATCCAGAAGAACCCGAACACCTTCGCGGCGCTGTACCGCGCGGTGCTCACTGCCGCGGCGATGGCGCGCGAGGCGAAGAACCGCGAGCTGATCGCCAAGGTGATCTCGCCGCAGCAGTACCTCAACCAGCCCGAGACGGTGGTCGCGCAGGTGCTCACCGGCAAGTTCGCCGACGGGCTGGGCAACGTGAAGACCGTGCCCGACCGCGCCGACTTCGACCCGATGCCGTGGCAGAGCATGGCGGTGTGGATGCTCACGCAGATGAAGCGCTGGGGCTACCTCAAGGGCGACGTGAACTACAAGCAGATCGCCGAGAAGGTGTTCCTGCTCACCGACGCGAAGAAGACCATGAAGTCGCTGGACATGAAGGTGCCCGACGGGGCCTACCCGAAGTTCACCATCATGGGCAAGGTCTTCGATCCGGAGAAGGCCGAGGCCTACGCCGGCAGCTTCGCGATCAAGCGCACCTGAGGAGGCGGCCATGGGCTTCATGCGCAGCCTGGGCTTCCGCTCGGGAATGCTCTCGGTGCTGATCCTGCTCGTCGTGCTGGCGATCTGGCACGTGGCCACGCTGGCCCCGGCGCCGGTGGCAGCGCCGGCCGCGGCGCTGACCGCCGAGCAGATCGAGTACGCCAAGCTGATGGGCAAGGATCCGGCGACGCTGGCCGCGCCGGCTGCGGCGCCGGCGCGCTCCGGCGTCCCGACACTCGGTCAGATGGCCGAGGTGGTGGTGAAGAACCTGGCCAGCCCGTTCTACGACAACGGCCCGAACGACAAGGGCGTGGGCCTGCAGCTGGCGCACTCGCTGGCGCGTGTCGGCCTGGGTTACCTGCTCGCGGCGCTGGTGGCGATCCCGCTCGGCTTCGTGATCGGCATGAGCCCGCTGGTGTACCGCGCACTCGACCCGTTCATCCAGGTGCTCAAGCCGATCTCTCCGCTGGCCTGGATGCCGCTGGCCCTGTACACGATCAAGGACAGCAGCATCAGCGGCATCTTCGTGATCTTCATCTGCTCGGTCTGGCCGATGCTGATCAACACCGCCTTCGGCGTGGCGAGCGTGCGGCGCGAGTGGCTCAACGTGGCGAAGACGCTGGAAGTGACCCCGCTGCGCAAGGCCTTCGAGGTGATCCTGCCCGCCGCGGCGCCGACCATCCTCACCGGCATGCGCATCAGCATGGGCATCGCCTGGCTGGTGATCGTGGCCGCCGAGATGCTGGTGGGCGGCACAGGCATCGGCTACTTCGTGTCGAACGAGTGGAACAACGTCTCGCTGCCCAACGTGTTCTTCGCGATCCTGGTCATCGGCATCGTCGGCATGCTGCTCGACCTGATGTTCGCGCGCTTGCAGAAGGCGGTCACCTATGTGGATTGACGACCACCCCCGAAGCGCCTTCGGCGCTCCCCCTCCAGGGGGCGCCGCCAGCGGCCCGGCGAAGCCGGCTCCGCGGCGGCCGCTCGACAGACCACCGCAGCTCAGGGAGTCGTGCGCATGAGCGAGACCGCATTTCTCAAGGTCGAGGGCCTGACCAAGCGCTACGGCGACGCGGTCGTCTTCGACAGCGTCAACTTCGGCATCCGCCAGGGCGAGTTCGTCTGCATCATCGGCCACAGCGGCTGCGGCAAGACCACCATCCTCAACGTGCTCGCCGGCCTCGAGACCGCCAGCGACGGCCACGTGTTCATGGACAACCGCGAGGTCGCCGGCCCCAGCCTGGAGCGCGGCGTGGTCTTCCAGGGCCATGCGCTGATGCCGTGGCTGACGGTGCGCAGGAACATCGCCTTCGCGGTGCGCAGCAAGTGGCCGGCCTGGAGCGCCGCGCAGGTCAACGAGCACGTCGAGAAGTACGTGGCGCTGGTCGGCCTGGCGCAGGCCATCGACAAGAAGCCCTCGCAACTCTCCGGCGGCATGAAGCAGCGCGTGGGCATCGCGCGGGCCTTCGCCATCCAGCCGCGCATGCTGCTGCTCGACGAGCCCTTCGGGGCGCTCGATGCACTCACGCGCGGCACCATCCAGGACGAGCTGCTGAAGATCTGCGCCGAAACGCACCAGACCGTGTTCATGATCACGCACGACGTGGACGAGGCGATCCTGCTCGCCGACCGCATCCTGCTGATGAGCAACGGCCCGCAGGCCCGCGTGGCCGAAATCGTGAAGAACACGATGCCGCGCCGCTCTGATGGTGGAAGGCAGCGCGCCACGCTGCACCACGACCCGCAGTACTACCGCATCCGCAACCACCTGGTCGACTTCCTCGTCGCGCGCAGCAAGGAGCTGTCGCACGGCCGCGCTCCCGCGCAGCCGCCCGAGGTGAGCCCGGGTCTCGAATCCGACCCCGAAGGCGGCGCCCCCGCGGCGCCCGCCACCCACCCCCCGCTGAGGAGAATCGCATGAGCAGACTCGACGTCACCGAGAAGATCGTCGCCACCAAGGTCGCCAAGGGCCTGAAGTGGTCCGACGTGGCCGCCAAGGTCGGCCTGAGCAAGGAATGGGTCACCGCCGCCTGCCTGGGCCAGATGACGCTGACCGCCGAGCAGGCCGGCGTGGTGGCCGAGATCTTCGGCCTCACGCCCGAGGAGAAGAAGTGGCTGATGGTGGTGCCCTACAAGGGCTCGCTGCCCACCAGCGTGCCCACCGACCCGCTGATCTACCGCTTCTACGAACTGGTGAGCGTGTACGGCACCACCTTCAAGGAGCTGATCCACGAGGAGTTCGGCGACGGGATCATGTCCGCCATCGACTTCAAGATGGACCTGCAGCGCGAGCCCGACCCGAAGGGCGATCGCGTGTCGATCACGATGAGCGGCAAGTTCCTTCCCTACAAGACCTACTGAGTCCGCGTCTGAGAGCGCAGGCGCTGGCATGCGCCTCGCTATGCGTGGTCATCCCCCACCCCTGGAGTTCGCATGAAAGCAGTCTCTCGTCGCTCCGCCCTGAAGGCCGGCTTCGCCGGCGCCGCGCTCGCCGCCCCGGCGCTCGCCTCCGCGCAGCAGTCCTTCAACTGGAAGATGACCTCGGCCTACCCGAAAGGCTCGCCGTTCTACATGGACGGCCCCGGCTCGGCCACCGACCTCGCCAAGCGCATCGCCGACATGTCGGGCGGGAGGCTGAAGATCCAGGTGTTCGGCGCGGGTGAGCTGGTGCCGGCGTTCGAGGGCTTCGATGCGGTGCGCGCCGGCACCGTCGAGATGAACCACGCCAACTCCTACTTCTGGACCGGCAAGACCGCGGCGGCGCAGTACTTCACCGCCGTGCCCTTCGGCATGAACTTCCAGGGCATGAACGGCTGGTTCTACGACGGCGGCGGCCTCGAGCTGTGGAACGAGGTCTACGCGCCCTTCGGCATGGTGGCCCTGCCCTGCGGCAACACCGGCGTGCAGATGACCGGCTGGTTCAAGAAGGAGATCAACTCGGTTGCCGATCTCAAGGGCCTGAAGATGCGCATTCCGGGCCTGGCCGGCAAGGTCTACGCGAGCCTGGGCGTCGACGTGAAGGTGCTGCCCGGCGGCGAGATCTTCCCGGCGCTGGAGCGCGGCGTGATCGATGCCGCCGAATTCGTCGGCCCCTTCCAGGACCGCCGCCTCGGCCTGCACAAGGCCGCCAAGTTCTACTACACGACCGGCTGGCACGAGTCGGCCACGGTGTCGGAGCTGCTGATCAACAAGGCCGCGTGGGACAAGCTGCCCGCCGACCTGAAGGCCATCGTCACCAACGCCGCTGCGGCCTGCAACGTGATCAGCGAAGCCTGGTGCCAGAAGCACAACTCCGAGGCGATGGACGACCTGATCAAGAACCAGGGCGTGATCGCCAAGCCGCTGCCCGACGCCGTGATCAAGGCGCTGAAGACCGAGACCGACAAGGTGCTCGCCGAAGCCGCCGCCAAGGACCCGATGACGAAGAAGGTGCACGACTCCTACATGGCCTTCAAGGCCAAGTACGACCGCTGGAGCGAGGTCAGCGAAGAGGCTTACCACCTCAAGGTACGCGGCTGAGCAGGGCGAACCGATGTCCGACGCGACCGCCCTGGCGGCCGCGGTCCGCCGCATCGAGGCACTGATCGATGCGGTGGGCCGCGCCACGCTTTACCTCACGCTCTTCATGATCGGGCTGGTGGCCGTCAACGTGCTGCTGCGCTATGCCTTCAGCTTCGGCTCGGTGTGGTCGCAGGAGCTGGAGTGGCACCTGCTCGCCGCCGTCATCCTGCTGGGCATGAGCTACGCCATCCAGCGCGGCGACAACGTGCGTGTCGACGTCTTCTATGCGAACTTCCGGCCGCGCACGAAGTTCGTCGTCAACATCGTCTCGGGCGTGCTGACGCTCGCGATCGCGCTGCTGTTCATCAAGCTCTCCTGGACCTACGTCGGCCAGTCGTACGCGATCGCCGAGACCTCGCCGGACCCCGGCGGCATCCCGATGCGCTGGGCGGTCAAGGGCCTGATACCGCTGGGCTTCGCACTGCTCGCGGTGCAGACGATCGGCGCGCTGATGCGCCTGGTGCTGGTCGAGAAGCAACGACTGGAGGCGGCCCGTGCTTGAACCGCAGACCTATGCGGTGCTGATGCTGGTCGGCTTCTTCGTGATGCTGATGATCGGCATCCCGGTGGCCATCTCGCTGGCCACGGTGGGCTTCGTGTTCGGCTGGCTCGGCTTCGGCGAGGTGCTGTTCAACCTGTTGCCGGCGCGCCTGTTCGGCGTGGTGGCGGGTTACCAGTGGCTGGCGATCCCGCTGTTCGTCTTCATGGGCGTGATGCTGGAGAAGTCGCGCCTGGCCGACGACCTGCTCGACGTGATGGGGCACCTCGCCGGCGGCGTGCGCGGCGGCATGGGCGTGGGCATCATCCTGTTCGGCGTGCTGATGGGCGCGACCACCGGCATCGTCGGGGCCACCATCATCACGCTCGGGCTGCTGACGTTGCCAACGCTCATCCGCCGCGGCTACGACAAGCGCATCGCCTGCGGCGCCATCTGCGCCTCGGGCACGCTGGGGCAGATCATCCCGCCCAGCCTGATCCTGATCCTGCTGTCGGACATCATGCAGCTGTCGGTGGGCACGCTGTTCGCGGCCGCCGTCGGGCCGGGTCTGCTGCTGGCGGCGGTCTACATCGTCTTCCTGCTGGTGCTGGGCTGGCTCAAGCCGGAGCTGATGCCGGCACTGCCCCAGGCCGAGCGCGATGCGGTCAGCCGCCGTGAGTTGTGGGTGCGCTTCTGGAAGGTGGTGGTGCCGCCCATCCTGCTGGTGGTGGCCGTGCTGGGCTCCATCGTCGGCGGCATCGCCGCGCCGACCGAGGCCGCGTCGATGGGCGCGGTGGGTGCGGTGCTGATCACCGTCGGCGCCGGCCGATTCAGATGGCAGGTTCTGAAGGACGTGGCGCTGGAGACCGCCAAGATCACCGCCATCATGATGTTCATCCTGATGATGGCGCAGGTGTTCGCGCTCGCCTTCCGCGGCCTGCACGGCGAAGACCTGATCGTGAGGATGTTCGAGTGGCTGCCCGGCGGCGTGAACAGCGACATCTGGTTCATGATGGCGCTGATCTTCGTGCTCGGCTTCTTCATCGAGTGGATCGAGATCAGCTACATCGCGGTGCCGCTGTTCCTGCCGGTGCTGATCGCGCAGGGCGTCGATCCGGTCTGGCTGGCGATGCTGATCACGGTGAACCTGCAGTCCTCGTTCCTCACGCCGCCGTTCGGCTGGGCGCTGTTCTACCTGAAGGGCGTGGCGCCGCCGGAGGTGGGCATCAAGGACATCTACCAGGGCGTGGTGCCGTTCATCGTGCTGCAGGGAGCGACGCTCGCGCTGGTGTTCTTCTACCCGCAGATCGCGCTGTGGCTGCCCAAGGCGATCGGCTGGTGACCCGAGGAGATCGATGATGGAAACCCGCCCGCCCGTTCCCCCCTTCACCGAAGAGACCGCCATCAGGAAGGTGCGCGGCGCCGAGGACGCCTGGAACACGCGCGACCCCGAGGTCTGCGCGCGGGTCTACACGGAAGACACACGCTGGCGCAACCGCGCCGAGTTCCCGGTCGGCCGCGAGGAGGTCAAGGCCTTCCTGCGCCGCAAGTGGGCGAAGGAGCTCGACTACCGGCTGATCAAGGAGCTGTGGGCCTTCAACGGCAACCGCATCGCGGTGCGCTTCGCCTACGAATGGCACGACGACTCCGGCCACTGGTACCGCAGCTACGGCAACGAGAACTGGGAGTTCAACGGACAGGGCTTCATGGTGCGGCGCTTCGCCAGCATCAACGACCTGCCGATCGCCGAGGCCGCGCGCAGGTTCCACTGGCCGCTCGGCCGGCGGCCCGACGACCACCCGGGGCTGTCCGAACTCGGCCTGTGACGGCTATGCTGCGCCTCACCGAGGAGGGGCCACCATGACCGCCGAAGTCCACCCCATCACCCACCCGCTGATCCAGCACAAGCTGACGCTGATGCGGCAGAAGGACCGCAGCACCAATAGCTTCCGGCGCCTGCTCAACGAGATCAGCATGCTGATGGCCTACGAGGTCACGCGCGACATGCCCACGCAGCTGATCGAGATCGAGACGCCGCTGGAGAAGATGCAGTCGCCGGTGATCGACGGCAAGAAGACGGTGTTCGT
>Ga0073934_10011638_pt1 | contig 10584 bp, 13 predicted proteins | sample LarsenN4metaG_FD_76834 | JGI IMG/M metagenome (GOLD analysis project Ga0073934, IMG submission 76834) | Hot spring sediment bacterial and archeal communities from British Columbia, Canada, to study Microbial Dark Matter (Phase II) - Larsen... ... | reverse complement strand
TATCGAGCTGATGGCGAAGGGCGACCTCAAGGCGCTGATGAAGGCGACAGGCGCTGACGAAGAAGACATCCGCGACATGGTCGCCGAAGTGCGCGCCCTGACGCCGAAGCCCGGCTACGCTTTTGGCGGCGATCCGGTGCAGGTCGTGACGCCGGACGTCATCGTCAGGAAAGCGCCGGACGGCGGCTGGAAAGTCGAGCTCAACGCCGAAACCCTTCCGAAAGTTCTCGTTAATCGCGTCTATTTTTCAGAAGTCTCGAAGCTGAAGTGCCGCGATGCGGATCAGCTTTTTGTGAGCGAGCAGTTCGCCAACGCCAACTGGCTCGTCAAGAGCCTCGATCAGCGCGCGCGGACCATCCTCAAGGTGGCGAGCGAAATCGTGCGCCAGCAGGATTCGTTTCTCGTCTACGGCGTGAAGCATCTCAGACCCCTCAATCTCCGCGCCGTCGCCGACGCGATTTCGATGCATGAATCGACTGTTTCACGTGTCACCGCGAACAAATACATGGCGACGCCGCGCGGCATATTCGAGCTGAAGTATTTCTTTACCGCATCAATTGCGTCGAGCGCGGGCGGCGAGGCGCATTCAGCCGAGGCGGTTCGCTTCCGCATTCGGGAGCTGATCGACGGCGAGTCGATCGAGGACGTTCTTTCCGACGATCGGATCGTCGAGATCCTGCGCGGCGAAGGCGTCGACATTGCCCGCCGCACGGTCGCCAAATATCGCGAGACCATGAACATCGCCTCGTCCGTCCAGCGGCGGCGCGCCGCGCTTCGCGAAGCCATCTAGGGCTTTGAATTCGGAGGGAGAGGCCCAATATTGCAGACGCGCGCCGCCGGACGGCGCCGCGCCACGACGGAGGCCCTCATGGACGTTCAAGTCAGCGGCAAGAACATTGATCTCGGCGATGCGCTGCAAGCGCATGTCGTCGACCGCTTGTCGGGAGGCGTCACCAAATATTTCGGGCGGGGCGCCGACGCCGTCGTAACCTTCGCCCGGGAGCGCCACCTCGTCGAATGCGAAATGACCGCCCATCTTGATTCCGGCGTCTTTCTCGCCGCCCACGGCGACGGCGGCGACGCCTATGCCGCCTTCGAAACGGCCCTTGAAAAGCTGGAAAAGCGGGTCCGGCGATATAAGCGCCGTCTCAAGAAGCATCACACGAACGGCAAAGCCCCGCTGCCGTCGGAGGCCGCCTCCTATTACACGCTCGCCCCCTTGCCGGACGAAACCGACGCGGACGCCGAAGACGATCCGACCCCGGTTGTGGTGGCCGAGAAGCAGACCGTCCTGCGGGAAATGACAGTCGGGGCGGCTGTCATGCAATTAGACCTTGCCGAGAGCCCCGCGATCGTCTTTAAGAACGCCGCCCACGGCCGGCTCAACGTCGTTTACCGCCGCCGCGACGGGCATATCGGCTGGATCGACCCGGCCCCCTAGATCGCCGGCCAATGCCCGGCGTTAACGGAGTGATTCGACTGTCCTTGTATGTGCGTCAAGTGACGCTACAAGCGGTCGCCGATCTTATGGGCCTATCCGAGTTTCTTTCGCCCGATGCGGTCCTTTTCAACGCCAGCGCCAGCTGCAAGCGGGAGGCCCTTGCGCTCCTCGCCGAAAAGGCGGCCAAGCTCACGGGACTTCCTGCGCCGGCCATTCGTCAGGCCCTGATGGAGCGCGAACAGCTCGGATCGACCGGCGTCGGCAGGGGCGTTGCGATCCCGCACGGCAAGATCGACGGCCTCGGCGAGATCGTCGGCGTTCTCGCCAAACTTGCAGAGCCGATCGATTTTGAGGCGGTCGACGACCAGCCGGTCGATCTTGTTTTTGTGCTGCTCGCGCCGATAGAAGCGACCGCGGCGCATTTGAAGGCCCTCGCGAAGGTCTCGCGGCTTCTTCGCGACGAACGGATCCGCGAGGCCCTTCGCGGCGCCGAGACGCAGGAAGCGCTGTTCGCGATAGCCGCCGACACGGCGCAGTCGAACGCCGCCGCCTGACCCGCAGCCTGAACCGCCGTCGACCGCTCCGACGCTGTGCGGAAAATCGTCAGTGAACGCTGACGGGATTCATTTCGTGTTGCCGCGCCGCCGCGAAAGCCAGCGCGCGATCGCCGACAAGCGCAATACGTTGGCCGTCGCCGGAATGCACCGAGTAAAGGGTCGTGTCGCCTGGAATGTCGATTACGGCGCCCGTTTCGTCGTCAATGAGATCATCGGCGACTTCATGGGCGAAGACCGTCCGGACATAGACCAGCTTCTTGCCGCCGAGTTCGGCGAGCTCGCGCTCGCTGACAGGAAGCCGCAACCGCTTTTCCGGCGCCCGGTTCGCCTCTTTCCAATTGGCCATCGGCCAATTCCTCCGTTCCACCCTTGAGAAGAACTCAATGCCCTTCCCGATCAGGCCACAGATTGGCTATCAAACGGTGAAGACCCCGTAAGACGCCTTTTAGCCCGGATTGGGACGTAGGGCTACAATATAACATTTCAATGATCGAAACGGGGCGATTTCCGGATCGTGTTCAGCCGAACCGCCCCAAAATCGTCGCATAAAGAGACGGATCGATGTTCCCGCCAGAGAGCGTCAAGCCGATCGTTCGCCCGTCGGCATTGATTTTCCTGTGATAAACAGCAGCGAGCGCCGCGGCGCCGCCGGGCTCGACGACCAGTTTCAGATACTTCGCCGCGAACGAAATCGCTTCTGCGACCTCGTCGTCGCTGACGGTGAACCCGCCCTTCACATGCCGTGCGAGAATCGGAAAGGCGATTTCCCCAGGCGACGGCGTGGCGAGCGCGTCACACAGGGTCTTGCGCGAGACGTCGGCCTTGAGACGCTTCCCGGCGCGGAGAGAAGCCCAGGTTTCGTCATAGCCTTCAGGCTCGGCGATCATCACCTCGGTCGCCGGCGAGAGGTCGGCGAGAATCGTCGCGCAGCCCGCCGCCATGCCGCCGCCGCCGCAGCAAACAATGAAGGCGTCAAAGCGCGCGCCGACCGCCGCCGCCTGCGCGACGGCTTCGAGCGCGAGCGTTCCCTGGCCCTCGATCGTGTCGAGCTGATTGAAGGGATGCGCGATCGCAAGGCCGCGTTCGGCCGCCAGCATCCGTCCGATCTCCTCGCGATCTTCCGTATAACGATCATAGAAAACGATCTCGCCGCCATAGGCGCGAACCTGGCCGATCTTGAAGGCGGGCGCATCCTTCGGCATGATGATCGTCGCCGGAACGCCGAAAAGCCGCGCCGCGCGCGCAACGCCCTGCGCGTGATTTCCGGACGAGACCGCGAGAACGCCGCGCTGGCGCTCCTCGTCGGTCAGCTTCGCAAGCCGGTTCATCGCGCCGCGAAACTTGAACGAGCCGCCGTGCTGCAAGGTCTCGGCCTTCAAAAGCACCCGCCCGCCGGCGCGCTCATTGAGCCATTCGTTCTCAAGAAGCGGCGTCACGACCGCCGCCCCCCGGATCCGCTCCGCAGCGGCCCTGACGCCTTCCGGGGTCGGTGTCGTCTCATCCGACATCTTACGCCGCCAATCTCATGCCGACATCAGCCTCGAGCGGCGCCGGCTTATCGGTCAGGCGCCGCCAGGCGACGCCGGCGGCGACATTGGCGATCGCCGTCGTCGTGAGCGTCGCCAGATAAAGCGCCGCCGCAAACGCCGGAAATGAAGGACCTTCGGGACTGAAAAGCGCCGAGAATTCCTCAATGACCGGCGCCATCGCCGCCGCGACGGCGGCCTGGTCCTCGCCGGCGGCGGAAAGCGCTTCCAAATGCGGAAGAAAGCCGCCGATAAATGGCCCTATCGCGAGCCCGAAGATGACGGAGATGGGAATGCCGACGAGAATCCAGAAGCCGAGAAGGCGCAAGACCTGATTGCGCGTCGCCGTCCAGGCGACGCCGAACCCGATCGTTCGGGTCGCCATCGACGCGGGAAACAGAACGCAAAGCCGCAGGCGGAACCACATCACGACGAGATTGATGGCGAAATCCGCCAATGAGCCGGCCGTCGGGGCCGCCGGGCGCGCGATAATCGCTGCGATGAAGGCGACGACGGCGGCGGCGAGCCCGCCGACGAGCATAATGAGGAGGATCATCAGGCTGAGAAGGATTTGGGCCGCGAGGATGCGAAGCTCGTCGCCGCCATACTGAAGATAGAAAGGCAGCGAAAGCCGGTCGCCCCTGACGACATGGCGAAGGCTCGCCGCCGCCGCCATCGGGACGGCGATCGCCGATCCCGCCATCAGGACCAAAGTCCACTTGCCGATGTCCGCGAGAACGCCCGCCGCCGCCGCGGGCTCCGGGTTGGGTCCGAGCTTTAGAAGGGCTGCAAATGCGTCGAAAAGCGGCGACATCGCGTAAAATTGCAGCGCGACGAGCAGCAGCGTCGGAAGCCACAGCGCTTTTGCGAGATCGATCGCGTGCTGCGCGAGATAGGCGAACGTGGAGCTGACCGCCTTCAGGACCGGGAACTTCATCGTCGCATTCCTTTGCGGAGACGGCGCGCGCGGAGGGAAACCATACGCCGTTTCGCCCGGCCCGCCAGCCGCGCGATCGCCGATGATTCCCGTCGCGCCGAAGGAACGCTATTCCTTGCGCCATGAACGCTGCTCCCGCCGACGCCGCCAAGGACAATTGGGTCGACCTTTACGCGCCCGAGGGCGCAAAGCCATATCTCCGGCTGATGCGCGCCGACAGGCCGATCGGGACATGGCTCTTGCTCATTCCTTGCTGGCAGGGCCTTGCGCTCGCCGCCGCCGAGCGCGGCGCCGAACCGCGCGCTCTCCTCCTTGACGCGGCGCTTTTCGCGGTCGGGGCCATCGTCATGCGCGGCGCCGGCTGCGCCTACAACGACATCGTCGACCGCGATTTCGACGCCAAGGTCGCGCGCACGGCGAAGCGCCCGATTCCCGCCGGGCACATCGGCGTCAAGTCCGCATGGGCCTTCCTTTTCGGTCTTTGCCTTGTCGGCCTCGCCGTCCTCTTGCAGTTCAATCCGTACACGGTCGCCCTTGGCGCCGGCTCGATCGGCTTGATCGCCGCCTATCCTTTCATGAAGCGGATCACCTGGTGGCCGCAGGCCTGGCTCGGCCTCACATTCAACTGGGGCGCCTTGATGGGCTACGCCGCGATCGCCGGCGAACTGACGCCGGCGCCGCTGCTGCTCTACGCGTCCGGCCTCGCCTGGACGCTCGGCTACGACACGATCTACGCGCACCAGGACAAGGAGGATGACGCGCTGATCGGCGTCAAATCGTCAGCAAGGCTTCTCGGATCGCAGACGACTCCGGCCCTGATCGGCTTTTACGCCTTCACGATCGCGGGAGCCGCCGGGGCGATGCTGCTCGCCGGAATTTCGCCGCTCTATCTGCTGCTCCTCATTCCGGCCGCAGCGCATTTTTATTGGCAGATCACGAAGCTCGACATCGACAATCCGGCGAATTGTCTTCGCGTCTTCCGATCGAATCGCGACGCCGGCCTGCTCGTTCTCGCGCCCTTGTTATTGGCCGCGCTCGCCTCGCTTTCCTATGTCTAGCGCGCCCCTCAAGACGACTGGAACGGAGAAGAAGGTCATGATCGACCGACGCTTGCTATTATCCGGCGTGGCCGCCGCGCTCGGCGCCGCGACCCTTTCCGCAAAGGCTGAAACGATGAAACCCGACAAGACGTCAATCCCGGATTTCGACAAATGGCGCCTCTCCGACAAAGAGTGGAAGGCGCGCCTGGAGGGCGAGGCCTATGCGGTCCTTCGGAAGGAAGCGACCGAGCGGCCATGGACGAGCCCCCTCAACAATGAAAAGCGGCAGGGCGTCTACGCCTGCGCCGGGTGCGGTTATGATCTTTTCAAGTCCGAGATGAAGTTCGATTCGGGAACCGGCTGGCCTTCGTTCTTTAACGCGCTGCCGAATGCGCTCGGCAAGAAGACGGACTTCAAATTGATTGTTCCCCGCACGGAATATCACTGCGCGCGCTGCGGCGGGCACCAGGGGCACGTTTTCAACGACGGCCCGTCGCCGACGGGCCTGCGTTACTGCAATAACGGCGTCGCGCTCGTCTTCAAGGCCGCCTGAGGGCTCTCTCCCGTCCGTCCGACCGCTTCCTGTTCGAGGCTTCCGGCGCCTTTCGCGATGATGGGCGTGGCCGGCGGTTTCGCGGAATTGCGGCGCCTGCCTGCGCCGGGCTATGCTTCAGCCCGATGGAGGCGCGAATGACCGAAGGACGGATAGGACGGCTCGCAGGAGGCGGTTCGCTGCGAACGCTCATTCAGCTCGTGATCGCGAGCGTCGTCGTCGGCGCGTTCCTGGCGTTCTGGGGCGTTTCGCCCGGCGAGTTCTGGAGCGGCGTTTTCAACTTCATCCGGGGCATTGTCGGCTGGCTCGGCGATTCCGTCGGCGAAATCGTCGTCAATCTCCTCACCTATCTTCTCTTCGGGGCCGCGATCGTCGTTCCGATTTGGCTCATCATGCGCGTCATCGGCGGCCGCGGCGCGGCCCGCAGAGACTGAAGGCGCGGTCAGCTTGAAGCGGCGAGGAGCGCCCCGATCCGGCCGATATAGGCGATCCAGGCCTCGCGGCCGGCGTCTGTAAGGCGGCATATGGTTCGCGGCTTGCGGCCCGCGAATGTCTTTTCGATACGAAGATAGCCGGCCTCTTCGAGTTTTCTCAAATGCACGGAGAGATTGCCGTCCGTGCCGCCGACCTTGGCCTTGAGTTCATTGAAGTCCGCCGAGCCCGCGCCCGAAAGATACGCCATCGCCGCGAGACGGACGCGCCCGTGGATGACGTCGTCGATGTCGCGATAATCAAAGCCTTCCGCCGTCATGGATCATACGACGTCGCTGGGCTCACGGCGCATCAGGATGAAGCCGGGAAAGACGGCGCAAACGAGACTGCCGACGGCGCCAAGAAGCAGCTGTCTCGCATCGCCGATGAAATAGAGCGCGGCGATCGAGAATATCCAGGCGGCGATCGCGAAGCCGCGCATCCAATCGAGCCGGGCGGCGACCGCCGTCGCGTAAAACGCGACGCCGTACAGGCCGAAAGCGATCGGAAACATCAGCCCGAAGACAAATTGCGGTTCGACGCCGGCGGCCTTGAACTGGCCCTCGAACGCCATCGCCGCAATCCAGAACAACGACATGAAGACGCCGATCGCGAACCAGGCGGCGCTCGCCGTCTTGTTGCCGATGGTGAGCGCGCCCGGCTTTCGAAGCGCGCGCGGCCCGAAAAGGAAGCTCGCGCCCCAGCCGATCGCCATTGCGCCGATCCAGAACGGCAATCCGCCGACAAAGGGCATTGGCAGGATGCCCGCGACCGAGAAGTAGGTGAGCGCTGCGGCAAGGCCGACGACCCCGCCCCAGATCACGTAAAGGACGCCGCCGACCAAAGGCGCGTTGCGGCCTTCCTCGGCGAGCGTCTTCACATAGGCGATCTCGCCGGCGAGATCGCCGTTCGGGACCTTGGTCATGGCTGCGTTCCTTCGATTCCACTTTGCAAAATAAAGTGAGTATGGGGCGAGCGCAATCCGGACACGGCCGAACGTGCGCGGCGCGCGTCGAGTCGGGTGGTTGCGCCGATCGCTCCGGCGCAGGGTCACAGGCCGAGGAGGCGACCATGACGAGGCTCGACCGGCGGCGGTTCGTGGCGGCGGCAAGCGCCGTTGCAGCCTCGGTCGCCAGTTCGAAGGCGTCGCCGTCGCTCTTGATGAAAGCGATCCCGTCGACCGGCGAAACCGTTCCGGCGATCGGCATGGGGAGCTGGCTCACCTTTGATGTCGGCGACGATCCTTCCTTGCGCCGTCAGCGCGCCGAGGTGCTCGGGGCCTTTTTCGAAGGCGGCGGGCGCATCATCGACTCGTCGCCAATGTACGGCTCGTCGCAGGCCGTCATTGGCGCCGCGCTGAAATCGCTCGGCAAGGCGGACGCGTGTTTTGCGGCGGACAAGGTATGGACGCCTGGCGGCGAAGACGGTCCATCGCAGATCGACCGCACGCGGAGGCGTTGGGGCGTTGAGCGCTTCGACCTCCTACAGGTTCACAATCTCGTCGACTGGCGGCGCCATCTCGAAACGCTGTTTGCAATGAAGGCGGAGGGCCGGCTTCGGTATGTCGGGGTGACGACTTACGCCGGGCTTCGGCACGCCGAGGTTGAAGCGATCATGACCTCGGAACCGATCGACTTTGTGCAGCTCACTTACAATATCGCCGACCGCGAGGCCGAAGAGCGGATTCTTCCGCTTGCGGTCGAGCGCCGGATCGCCGTCATCGCCAATCGGCCCTTCCGCGAAGGCGCGCTCTTTGCGCGCGTTGAGGGCGCAAGACCGCCTGATTTCGCAGCGGATATCGGCGCGTCGACCTGGGCGCAGTTCATGCTGAAATTCGCGATCTCGCACCCTGCCGTCACCTGCGCCATCCCAGCGACGCGTCGCGTTGATCACATGCGTGAAAACGTAGGCGCGTTGACAGGACCGGCTCCCGATGCGGCGATGCGTCGGAAGATGGCGGCGGCGTTCGACGCGCTTTAATTCGACCCGCGCGGCTTGATCGACGGCGCGCGCGGCGTCGCGGCCGGCTGCGAAGGAGCGGCGACCTCCGGCGGCGTTTCGACAGCGGAAGCGGTCGGCGATGGGGCGACGATTTTCGGCGCCGCCTGCGGCGCGCCGGTCAGCATCGCAAGCGAATCGACCGCCTCGACGGATGCGGTTTCGATCGGCGCCTCAGCGACGACCCGACCCTTCGCGTAATCATAGATAAGAATTTCCTGTCCGAATGGGCTTTCGACGTGCAGCGCGACCCGGTCGCCGTCGAGCGAAATGTCGGCGATGCGCATGTCTTCATCGAGCGCAATCGCCGGTCGGCTTGCCGCGGTCGATCGCGCCGCGGCAAAAGACGGCGATGTCGCCTGCACGGTTGACGGCTGTTCAAGCGTCTCGACATCGGCGACAGCCGCTGCGCCCTTCGTTTCGCCGACCGGTTTGCCGAAAAGCGCCAAGGCCCCCATCACCACCACGAGAAAGACGGCCGGCATCGTGACGACGCCGATCATGACGGCGCGCGCCGGCGCGGGCTCTCCCGCTCGTTCCGCCCTTTCCGGCGCCGCGCCCGCCGCGCCCTGGAATCGCCGCTCCCATTCGCGCGCATCGTCGCCCTGCTGCAACAGCTTTAGCGCCTGCCGGCGCAGCTGGTCGGCGCTTTTCGGCGCCTCGCCATCCGCCGTCATCACGAAGTTTGGCTCCGACCCGGACATTTGACAGACCCTCCGCGGCCGTGACATCGGCGGCGCCATGACAGACAAGGCAAGTCCCGCCGAAACGCAGCGCTTCACGGTTCGTTCCGACTATGCGGGAACAAGGCTTGATAAATGGTTGTCGGAGGCCGCGAGCGGCTTCACGCGGACCCGGATCAAGGCGCTGATCGAAGGCGGCGCTGTGTCCCGAAATGGGGCGATATTTGACGACGCTTCCTGGAAAATTCGTGAAGGAGAAATCTACGCGCTGACGCCGCCGCCGATTGAGCCATGGGCTGTCGCGGGCGAGACGATCCCGCTTCACATTCTCTTTGAGGACAAGGACCTTGTCGTCATCAACAAACCGGCGGGCATGGTCGTCCATCCGGCGCCCGGCAACTGGACGTCGACGCTCGTCAACGCCCTCGTCGCGCATTGCGGCGAAGGGCTTTCCGGCGTCGGCGGCGTCGCGCGGCCCGGCGTCGTGCACCGGATCGACAAGGACACGTCCGGCCTCGTCGTCGCCGCCAAGACCGATGCGGCGCATCTAAAGCTCCGGCGCGCTTTCTCCGTACACGACATCGAGCGGGTCTATGACGCGATCGCCGTCGGCGCGCCAAGGCCGGCGGCGGGAACGATTGACGCGCCGCTGGCGCGCGCCGCGACCGACCGGAAGAAGATGGCAGTAATCGACGACGGTGACGATCGGCCCGGCAAGCGGCGCGCCGTCACGCACTTCCGGGTGACCGAAGTCTACGGCAGGGGCCGCGCCAAACTCGCCGGAGACGCCATCGCTTCCCTGGTCGAATGCCGGCTCGAAACTGGGCGGACCCACCAGATCCGGGTTCACCTCGCGTCGATTGGTCACCCGCTCATCGGCGATCCGATCTACGGCCGCGGACCCGGCCTATCGGGCCTGAGGCCCGGGGATCCTGCGGCTGACCGCGCCCGCGGCGTTCTTTCCGCGTTCCGACGGCAGGCTCTCCACGCCCGCGTTTTGGGTTTTGAACACCCGGGAACCGGCGAGGCGCTCCGTTTCGAGGCCGAACCGCCGGCCGATTTCATCGCCCTCCGTGACGCCCTTCGGGCGCTTTAATGCTTTGACCTAACGGGGATTTGCAGAACTTCACCGAATCGCGACTGGGCGGAGACGGGGCGCTTGCGGTATTGATCGCTCTTCGCCCGCGCCGCATGTGAGGCAATCCATGGCGGCGGCTGTTGGATCGGGGAACGGCGATCCCCATATAGCCGCGGTTCGCCGCCCAAGACTTCACCGGGCGGCGTAGGGGCTGACAGAGAGTTTGATGGCAAGAGACCTAGTCGCCGCGCCAGCGCTGACGCCGGAGGGGAGCCTTTCGCGATACCTCGCGGAAATCCG
>Ga0073934_10011637_pt1 | contig 10584 bp, 9 predicted proteins | sample LarsenN4metaG_FD_76834 | JGI IMG/M metagenome (GOLD analysis project Ga0073934, IMG submission 76834) | Hot spring sediment bacterial and archeal communities from British Columbia, Canada, to study Microbial Dark Matter (Phase II) - Larsen... ... | reverse complement strand
CTCTCACGAACCACGCCATGAAGCGCGCCATCCGCTCCATGCCCGGCGTGGACACCATCTCCAGGACCTCGCCCGTGGTGTGATACAGCGGAGGGCCCTGAATGGTCTGGAAGACCGGAACGCCGGTCCGGCTGTAGGTCCCGCCCTCTCCGCTCGCCGTGGTATTGGGGCCGGCCACGAAGTTCGTTCCGTAGCGCGCCGTGCCCTGCCGGATCAGCTCCTCGAGGAACGGCGCCAAGTTCGTCACGCCCGCGACGATGGGCGCCTCGTAGGAGTCCATCGTCCACTCCCGGTATCCGTCCTCGTGCTCTGTGCGCGCCGGCGTGATGTTCCGCTGCGACGTGTGCTCGAGGTTCACGAACAGCACCGCGTTCTCGACGATGTCGGGGTTCATCGCGACGAAGTTGCCGGGGCCACTGAGCCCGCCGGAGTGATGGCCAGCGCTCGCGACCAGGACGAGCGAGCGCTCCAGCCGCACGTCCGGCCGTGCTAAGTGACGAGCGAGCGCGACCAAGACCGCGAGCCCGTCGCCGTTGTCGCCCGCGCCGTCGAACCACGCGTCGGCATGCGCGTTGAGCACGATGTACTCGTCGGCGTTCGACGTGCCTGGAATCACCGCCACGCCGTTCGCGGCCGACAGGCCCGTGAACCGCTCGTTGTCGAGGCGAAGACGCACGCGCACCTCCGGCCCGCCGCGCTCACTGGCCGCGTCCAGCACGCGCTCGAGGAACAGGCCGTCACGGCCGCCGATGTTGAAGCAGGGGCCGGGGCCGCAGCCCATGTCGTTCGCGCGCATGTTGCCCGGCAAGTCGATCACCGTGAGCACGGCGACCGCACCGCGCTCGAGCAGGGCCTGGGCGCGTGGGCCCACCGGATCGCGGATGAAGACTGTGTGCGCCTGCGGAATGGCCTTCTGGACCGCGACTTTGCCGCGCACGTCGATGTGTGCGAGCTGAGCGGGGGACGCAGTTCCGACATAGACGAGCGGCGCCGTGAGACCTTCGGGCGGCAGGTCGGGGTCCGACAGCGGCATGGCGCTCTCGAGGACGACGTCCTGGGTCCCGGCACCGAACGAGGCGTCGCCGAGGAGCCGCACCTCCCACGAGACGGGCAGCGTGATGCCGGCATTGGGCGCTTGCGAGAAGCGCTGGAGCTCCACGTCGCGGATGCCCGCGCGGCGGAATGCGTCGACGGCCCACTCGATCGTCCTCGCACCCGACGGGAAGCCGGTGATGCGTCCCCAGATCATCCCCTCCCCCACCTCCCGCGTCGTACGGCTCTCACGCGCGAACCCCACGATTGCGGCGAGGTCGCGCTGCATCGCCTCACCCTTCAGCTCCGTGAAGCCGTGCTCGCCCTCCGGTACCACCGCCGGGGCCGCCGGGCGGTCGGCGAGCACCTCGAGCTGGTGGACGGTCAGCGGAGGGGGAAGCACGACGCCGAACCACGCCGTGGACGACGGACGGGACGCGGGCGCTTGGGCCTCGGTGCGTACGGCGAGGAGCGCGAGCATCATGGAGAGAGCAAGCGCGGCGCGCGGCATGATGCCTCCGAGAAGTGGCGATTCCGGCGAGCGGCTGAGCATGGGGCTCCTGCAGCTCATGGACAACGCTTCAGCCGCCCCAGACCGCCGGGAGCCGCTCGAAGAACCACAGCGTGGCCAGCGCCCCCAGCGCGTATCCCATGGCGGGCTTCATCCGCCGCAGCCTCGTCTCGAGCACGCCGCCCAGCAGCCGGTGGAGCACGAGGAGCGCGAGCACGAACGCGAGCTGGCCGGCCTCGACGCCTAGGTTGAAGAACAGAAGCGCCACGGGGATCGCGCTCTCGGGCAAGCCGATGTCGCCCAGCGCGCCCGCGAAGCCGAGCCCGTGGAGCAGCCCGAACACGAACGCCACGAGCCACGGCATCCGGTGGGTGAGGTGCACCGTGCCTCGGTCCGCGACCACGATCTCGCGGGCGAGCATGACGATCGAGAGCGCGATCGCCGCCTCGATCGGTCCCCGGTCGAGCGGAATGAGGCCGAACACCGAAGCGGCGAGCGTGATGCTGTGCGCGACGGTGAACGCCGTGACCGTCATGACCAGCGCGCCGAGTCCCTGCACCAGCAACAGCAGGCCCAGCACGAACAGCAGGTGATCGACTCCCAGCAGGATGTGCTCGCCGCCGAGCACGAAGTACGTCGCCGCCACGCGCGCGCGCGAGCCCGGGGCGGCGCGCAGGTCGCCGAGCGTCACGGGAACGGTGCCCTGCGCGCCCCGGAAGTAGACCGACGCGCCCGACCCGTCGCCCCAGCGCGCGACGACGACCACTCCGGCGAGGGACCACGGCAGGAGCAGCGCGTCCTCCGCGTCGAGCGGCGTGTCGCAGGCGAACGCGAAGCCGGAGACGACGCGAAGACCGGTATCGTCGACCGGCGCGCAGTCCGGCGGCAGCACCGCGCGAGGATCGGTGATCGGCGGCACCTGGAGATCGACGATGGAGAGCACGTAACGGCGGCGTCCGGCCTCGTCGAGCCCGATCTCGTCGAGAAACACCCGCGCGACCGACGTCACGTCCACGTCGTGCGCCGCGACCGCCGGCGTCGCCGGCAACGCCGTCGCCAGGGCGAGCAGCACGGTGCGTACCGTCATTCGCGACCCTCGACCACGATCTCGTAGGCCGTGCGGATCTCGGCCACGCGCGCGAGGAGTCGCGCCTGCTCGCGCGCGTTGATCCAGTCGAGCCGGACGGCGTCGCGCACGACGGCGAGCGGCGGAATCGTCTCGCCGAAACGCTCGCGAACGCGCACCCAGTGCACGCCCTGCGGCGTCTCCTGGACCTCCCACCAATCCCCGGTCTCGGCGCCCGTCACGGTCGTGGCTCCTGCATCTCCGTACATCTGCGCGAGATCGTCGAACGTGAGCCGCTCCATGACGCGGTGGCTGCTCACCGCCCCCGCCGGCAGCCGCTCGGGCGGGGTGCCCGTGAGGAGCGCGCGCGGGAGATCACCTCCCGCGGGCACGACGACCTCGTCGATCGTCACGGTCGCGTCGACCGCGTAGGCGTCGCGGTTCTCCTCGTAGAAGGCCTCGAGCTCCGCGTCCGTGGGCTGGATGACGTCGCCACTCAAGATGTGCAGCATCTTCTGGACGAGGATGTCGTCGATGCGCTCGTCCGCCTCCAGTCCCATCGCGCGTGCCTCACGAATCAGCACGCGCTCGTCGATGTAGGCTTCCTCGACGAGGAGACGCTCCTCCGGAGTCAGCGGCCCCTCCCGGGCCTCCACCTGCTCGATTCGCCAGTCCAGCTCCTGGCGCGACACCTCGATCACGTCGTCGTCCCGGCGGACCAGCGCCGCGGTCACGAACAGCGCGGACGCCAGCGCCGCGAAGTGGAGCAGCGGCTCGCGCAGGGCCTTTGCCAGCAGCGATATCGGCGGCGGGCTCATGGATGGACCGATGGGACGGATATGTAAGGGAGGTGCAAAGATAGGACGCATGGCGTCTCCTTGCTGCACGCCCCGGCGCCCTCTACTCTCTCAACTCTTTCTCGGCGTCCGGTCCACCGCTACAGGCGTGGCGGGCCGTCGAATCTCAGAACACTGGAGGTGTGGAATGACTGGTGGAACGCGCTCCTGGCGGACCCCCCTGCTCCTCTCAGCTGCGCTCGGTATGGCCGCATGCCCACCCGCGGCCGAGGACGACGCCGCGGCGGGCGGGCCGGGCCGAACCGGCGAGCGCTGGAGCTACCAGGACTGGCCGACCGGGCCCTATCAGGTGGTGCCGGACTGGCCGAAGCCCCTGCCCGACACGAGGCACTCGCACGAAGGGTGGACGTGGGGCTCCTTCGGTGGCGTGTATGCCGAGACGCCCGACCGGATCTGGGTGGCGATGCGCGGCGAGCTGCCCCTGCAGCCGGGGATGGAGCCGTGGCAGGCCTACGGCGCCGTTCCGGGTGGACCGAACGCGCAGCCGAACTCCGACGGTGTGAGCGCGACCTGCGAGCCCGCGCCGCTTCGCGGTTGGGAGCGTCGGTTCGAGCACAGCATCTTCGTCCTGAACCGTGAAGGCAACCTGATCGACGAGTGGCCGCACGCCGACACGTTGTTCTCCAAGCAGCGCTGCGGCCGCGGTCCCCACCAGATCAAGATGAGCCCGTACGATCAAGAGAAGCACGTGTGGATCATCGATGATCAGCTCCACATGATCTACATCTTCACGTACGACGGTCAGCTCGTGCGCTCGCACGGCACGCTCGGAGTCCGAGGCCGGAGCCCGAACGAGTTCGACCGGCCCACCGACGTCGCATGGCTCCCGGACGGCACGTACTTCATCACCGACGGCTACGGCGGCACGCGCGTCACGAAGTGGGATCCGCAGGGCAACTTCATCATGGATTGGGGTCAGCCACCGGTCGATCCCGACAACCCGGGTCCCAACGAGTTCAACACGGTGCACAGCATCGCGATCAGCGAGGACCAGCGGCTCTTCGTGATCGACCGTGGTCACGCGCGCATGCAGGTGTTCGACGTGGACGGCAACTTCCTCGACATGTGGCCGCTCAGGTCGCCGCACTGGCCGGAGAACCAGAATACCCTCATGGTGAACCACTTCATCGACACCGACGGGTTCATCTGGGTGGGCGACGCTCCCACGAGCCGCATCCTGAAATTCGACTTGGACGGCAACCACCTGTACAGCTGGGGCGCGCCGGGCCCGCAGGCCGGCCGCCTCAACTGCTCGCACGGCATCACGACGGACCAGGAGCGGAACCTCTACCTGGCCGACTGCTTCGCGGGGCGGCTGCAGAAGTTCACGCCGATCCCGGGCGCGGATCCGTCGAAGATCGCGGGACAGATCCTCAGGCAGTATCCGATGCCCTGAGCAGGGTGCTGGCCGAGTGACAGGGGCGGGTGGCGCGAGCCACCCGCCCTTCGTTTTGTCTAATCCGACCGGAGCGCCACCATGGGAATAGGCGCGCGACGCCTTCGGGACAGGGGCCCTCCCTAGGCAGTGGGTCGATTCAGCGATCCACCGCCTGTCCGTGCTCGCATCGGTGGCCGCAGCCATGGCTCGCACGATGCTCGACACGGCTCGGGGGATTAGATTGCCGCGGGCACTTACCGGAGGTCGACAACATGAGCGCTCTCATGACGTGGTCGTCGCGCATCGCGCTGCTGTCCGTGATCCTTTTCCCCGCAACGGCGTTCGCGCAGGCGGTCCAGGCCGAGCGCGTTCCGGTGACGAACGGGGCGTACTGGAACGTGACGGTGCCGCAGCTCCAGTCGATGCTCGAGGACAAGAACTTCCCACTCGTGAACGTGCACGTCCCCTTCCAAGGCGACCTTCCGCTCACGGACGCATCGATTCCCTTCGACCGCATCACCGAGTTCCTGGATCGCCTCCCGGCCGACAAGAATGCGCCCGTCGTGCTCTACTGCCGATCGGGCCGTATGAGCGTGGAAGCTGCGACGGAGCTCGCCGGCCTCGGGTACACGAACGTCTACAACCTCGTGGGCGGGTTCAACGCGTGGAGCGCCGAGGGGCTGCCGCTGCTGAGCACTCCGGTCAACCCGTGATGTGGCGGGCAGCCGCCCGCTGATCGCAGGACCGCTTCCCTACCCGCGGCGCGCCTTCCAGGTGTGCCCGCTCCTGCGCCCGCCGGCCACCGCAGACGGCTATCTCCTAAGCTGTTAGTTGACAGCCTCGAGCTCGACCGGTAATCTCCTCCTAAACCCTTAGGTGCCGGGAGGCCGAGCGTGGGGGAGATCCGCTTCACCGATCGTGAGCTGGACATCATGGGTGTCCTCTGGAGCCGCGGCCCGTCGACGGTCGCCGAGGTCCAGGAAGCCCTCGAGGACGATCTCGCGTACAACACGGTCCTCACCATGCTCAAGATCATGGAAGAGAAGGGCTACGTGTCCCGGAGCCCCGAAGGCCGCGCCCACCGCTACGCGGCCGAGGTGAAGCGCGAGGCGGCCGGCGAGAGCGCGCTCGAGCGCGTGACCGAACGGCTCTTCGGCGGCTCCCCCGAGAAGCTGCTCCTGCACCTCGTCGACACCGACTTGGATCCGGACGAGCTCCGCCGCATGAGGGATCTCCTCGACCGGCGTCTCCGTGAGATGGAGGAGGAAGAATGATTCCGTACGTCATGCTGTACACGGTCGTGGCGGGCGTGCCGATCCTCCTCGCCGCGTTCGCGCTCGCGGCCGTGCTCAGGAGCTACGGCCGGCCCGAGCGAGGAGTCTGGCTCGCCGCGATGGTGCTCGCGTTCGCGCTCCCGGCGATGTCGCTCCTCGACCCCGTTCGCAGCCGACCCGCTACCGAGCCCACGCCCGTCGTCAGCGTGATCGGTCTTCCGGAGATCGTGGCGGTGCCCGTCCAGCAGTCGTCCCTCGACCTTGGCCGCGTGCTGGTGTCCCTCTGGGTTGCTGCGTCCTTGGTGATGGCGCTGCGTTGGATGATCGCGACGCTACGGCTCGCCTGGAGGTCGCGGTCGTGGCAGGCCGGCACCATCGATGGCGTGACGGTGCTGATGACCAAGGACGTGGGACCGGCCGTCTCCGGCGTGCTCCGTCCACGTGTGCTCGTGCCGGCATGGTTGGCAGATCTACCGACGCGTGAGCGTGCATTGGTGCTGATGCACGAAGAAGAGCACGTGCGCGCGCGCGATCCGCTGCTCGTCGCTCTCACTCGGGCTGCGCGCATCCTGACGCCCTGGAATCCGGTGGTCTGGCTGCTCGCCGCTAGGCTCGTCCGCGCTGTCGAGCTGGACTGCGACCGCAGGGTGCTGAAGCGCACGGCTGACGTCGCGGGCTACGGGCACACGCTTCTGTCGGTGTCCGCGCGTAAGCCGAGCCGCCTCACCGCCGCGGCCGCGTTCGCGGAGTCCGAGGCTCCCCTGCGCAGCAGGATCCTCGCGATGACGACTCCACCCCGCACGGTCTCCATCGTGGCCATCGCGGCCGCGACCGTCCTCGGCGTCGTGCTGCTCGTCGGCGCGCTCGGGATCCCGGTGCCGGCGGTGAGCCTGAACGTGCAGATGGGGAGCCCGACTCCCGACCAGACACCCACGGTGGCTGTGTTCGACGCACCGCCTAGCCCACCGCCCCCTCCGCCACCACCGGCGATCGAGGTGCCGCCGCGTCCGACGGTCACTGTGGATGACCGGATGGTTCTGCGGCGTCCGGACCCGGTCTCGCAGCAGCTCGTCGACGGAGAGCGAGCCCAGTCCGTCGGCGAGCCCGAGTTCACGCCCATGACCGTGCGACCGCAGCTCCAGAACGTGCAAGAGGTACAGGAGGTGTTGATGCGCGAGTATCCTGCTGTCCTCCGAGAAGCCGGGATCGGCGGCGCGCCGGTGATGTGGCTGCACATCAACCAGTCCGGCGTCGTGGATGCAACGCGCGTCCACACGAGCTCCGGCCTCGAGGCGCTCGATCGAGCTGCCGCGAACGTTGCGCTGAGTATGGTCTTCTCGCCGGCCTATGACGGGGATGCCGTGGTCGGCACCTGGGTCCAGATTCCGATCCGCTTTGCCGTGGTCAACTGACCGGAGCGCTCACCATGCAGTCACGCACCGTATGGTACGCAGCCATTTTCGCCGCGACGGTCGTGGGTGTCGTGCTGATAGCGGCATCGCTCGGGATCTCGATGCCGTTCCTCAGGCTCGATCTTCGCGTCGGGCCCACGCAGGATCAGGCGTCCGGAGTCGGGAGTCTCGAACCGTCCGCGCCCGCTTCGCTGCCCAGCGTAGAACCGCCGAGTCCGCCGCTGATCGATCCCACCGAGCCGCTACTGCTCGCACGGGGCGACGCCATGGGCATGAACGAAGTCGTGGGTTACCGCTTCGGCGAGCCGGTTCCACCACCCCACTGGCCGCCCGTGAACGCCCAACCGGTGTCCGAGCTGCCGCCCGAGCCGCTCGCTGTGCGGCCGGTGCTCATGAATCCGGACGACGTCGCGCGCGAGGTGGCGAGGGAGCATCCGCCCGCGCTTCGCGAGGCCGGCATCGGAGGCGTGTCCCACCTCTGGATCCACCTCGACGCACGCGGGGTCGTCGACGCGGCGCTGATCCACGAGACATCCGGGTACGAGGCCCTCGACCGCGCCGCTGTGAATGTCGCACGCACGATGGTCTTCAATCCCGCGATGAGTGACGAAGGCCCCATCACCGCATGGGTCCAGATCCCGATCCGCTTCCAGGTGGTCGACTAGCCCGCGGAGGAATCCCCATGATCCGGTTGGTCGTTGCGCTCGCTCTGGTGGCGGTGCTCGTTCCCGTTGCGAGCGCTCAGGTGCCCGGAGATCCGGCGCCGACTCCCCTGACCGTCTACCCGACGTTGCAGAAATCGAACGAGGTCAGCGCCATGTTGATGCGGGAGTATCCCGCGCAGCTGCGCGACGCCGGGATCGGCGGCGCGCCGCAGGTATGGATCCACATCGATCGGGCCGGCGTCGTGGACGATGCGCGGATCTCCGAGACCTCCGGCCATCAGGCCCTGGACACCGCGGCGCTGAGGGTCGCTCGCGCCATGCGCTTCAGTCCCGGAGAAAACCAAGGGGAGGCGGTCGCCGCTTGGGTCGAGATTCCGATCCGGTTCTCGGTCGTCCGCTGAGGAGAAGAAGACATGCTCGACCACGCAACGATGTGCGGGTTCGCCGACTCGGAGGCTCCGCTGCGGAGCCGGATCCTCGCGATGACCACGCCGCCGCGCGCCGTCTCCGTCGCGGCGATCGCGTCATCCGTGGTGCTCGGCGTCGTGCTCCTCGTGGGTGCGCTCGAGATTCCCGTCCCCGCGCTACGAGTGCAGATCGAGGTCGGCCAGACGCCCACGGCGCCCACCGAGGCCGCGGTCACGCCAGCCTTCCGGCCCTCGTCGACTCCGCCCCGCCTGTTGAACGAAGGCGAGGTGCGGCGCGCCGGGGAAGCCGAGCTGTTGAAGCTCGAGACCGGCTACTACGTCGAGGCGAAGCAGGGAGGCCCGACGAACATTATCATGCCGTCGCAGCCGAAATTCACACCCGTCAGCATCCAGCCGTCGCTGCTCAATCGCCAAGAGGTAGGGCGCGCGCTGGCCGAGGGCTACCCAAAGGAGCTTCGGGACGCAGGGATCGGCGGTACCGTCACCCTCGGCCTCCGGGTCGGCCCCGAAGGAACGATCCTCGAGCGCCGCATCGACAATATCTCCGGGCACCCAGGGCTCGCCGTCGCCGCCCTGGCAGCCACCGATATCATGCAGTTCGATCCCGCTCGGAACCGTGATCAATACGTGCCGGTCTGGGTGAGCCTGCCGGTGACGTTCGCCGCGAGCCCATGAGGGCGCGCGGCAGCGTTCCTTCCCCGCCTGGCTGAACCCGGCAGCTCACCGACGACGGCAGGTCGAGATCGCGCGGTCGCCGATCCGGTCCATATCCGGCGCAGCTCTGTTGCCCCGAGCGCCTTCCCCCCTTCAGTTACCTCCCGAAGTCGCTTGGGCGACCCCGTAGGTGAGCGTCAACGGCGCACGCGAGGAGACCGCAGATGAGTCAGGGAGAGAGTCGGCGTCAGTTCTTCAAGTTCCTGGCAGCCAGCCCGCTGGCCGCCCTCGCCTACGCCGCCGTGCCGCAGAGCTGGCTGGACCCGCTCTCGGCCGAAGTGCCGCCTCCGACGCGGCCCTCGGTGCCCTGCTCCAACTGCGGCGCCCCGGTCTACCCGCCGGTGGACGCGATCGTGGATACCCGCCCCGTCCCGCCGCGCTACCCCCAGCAGGTGCCGCAGCAGCTCCCACCTCAGCAGGCCCAGGAGGAGCAGCTCACCGGCAGCCTGGTCTCCACCCCCGATGAAGCGGTCAACGTGTGGGACATGGAGAAGGTCGCGCACGAGAACAACCTCGCGCAGCACTGGGATTACCTGCACCTCGGCGTGGACGACTACGAGACGCGCGTGGCCAACCGCGAAGGGTTCCAGCGGCTCAGCATCAGGCCTCGCCGTCTGAGCGGGCCGCCCGCGGCACAGCTCGACACCTCGATCGAGATCCTGGGGGAGCGGTTCCAGTCGCCACTGTTCCTCTGCCCGGTGGCCGCGCTCATGGCCTACCACACGCAGGGGGAGGCGGGCGCGGGAAGGGCGGCGCGGCGTCGCAACGTCCTCCAGGTCCAGTCCAACGTGAGCTCCATGTCGTACGAGGAGATCGCGGAGGCGCGCGGCCAGCCGCACTGGTTCCAGCTCTACTCCAACGTGGATTGGAGTCGCAACCAGAAGGTGATCGACCGGGTCGCCGCCGCCGGCTGCCCGACACTGGTCTGGACCGTCGACCTCCTCGGCGGAAGCAACCGTGAGCTCGTGCAGCGCACACTCCGCGGAGAGGGAACCGAGAACGTGCTCTGCCAGAGCTGCCACAACCACCAGCCCGGGTACCAGCGGCCCATGGCCCGCGGCCTCGAGGGTCCTGCGGGTGAGCGCTACCCGTACAACTGGGACTACGTGCGGCGGCTCAAGGATGCGAGCGACATGAACCTCGTCATCAAGGGGATCGTCACCGGAGAGGAGGCCGAGCAGGCGATCGAGGCCGGCGCGGACGGCATCTACGTCTCGAACCACGGCGGCCGGGCGGAGAACAGCATG
>Ga0073934_10011636_pt1 | contig 10584 bp, 10 predicted proteins | sample LarsenN4metaG_FD_76834 | JGI IMG/M metagenome (GOLD analysis project Ga0073934, IMG submission 76834) | Hot spring sediment bacterial and archeal communities from British Columbia, Canada, to study Microbial Dark Matter (Phase II) - Larsen... ... | reverse complement strand
GAAGCGCGAGGCGGTGACGGGCGAGGTGGAGCGGCGCGTCGTGGCCCAGCTCCTCACCCTGATGGACGGCCTGGCGCCCCGGGGCAACGTGATCGTCATCGGCGCCACCAACCGCATGGGCGGCATCGACCTGGCCTTGCGCCGCCCTGGCCGCTTCGACCGCGAGATCGAGCTGCGCGTGCCCGACCGGCACGGCCGGCGCCAGATCCTGACCATCCACACGCGGGCCATGCCGCTCGCGCCGGACGTGAACCTGGACTGGGTGGCCGACCTGACCCACGGCTGCGTCGGGGCCGACCTGGCCGCCCTGTGCCGCGAGGCGGCCCTGAACGCGCTGAGGCGGGTGCTCCCGGAGCTGGACCTGACCCTGGAGACCTTTCCCCCCGAGATCCTCCAGCGCCTGGTGGTCGCCCACCAGGACTTCAGCCAGGCCCTCCGCAAGATCCGGCCCTCGGCCCTGCGCGAGCTGCTCATCGAGATCCCCCAGGTCACCTGGCAGGACATCGGCGGCCTGGCGGAGGTCAAGCGGACCCTGCGGGAGACCGTCGAGCTCCCCCTCACCCACCCCCAGGCCTTCACGCGCCTGGGCATCCGGCCGCCCAAGGGGGTCCTGCTCTACGGTCCCCCCGGCACCGGCAAGACGCTCCTGGCCAAGGCCGTGGCCAACGAGGCGCGGGCCAACTTCATGCTCGCCAAGGGGAGCGACCTCCTGTCGAAGTGGTACGGGGAGTCGGAGCAGCGCATCCGCGAGTTCTTCGCCAAGGCGCGCCAGGTGGCGCCGGCCATCGTCTTCTTCGACGAGGTAGATGCCCTGGTGCCGCGGCGCGGGACGGCGGTGGGCGAGCCGCACGTCACCGAGCGCATCGTCAACCAGCTCCTGTCCGAGCTGGACGGGCTCGAGGAGCTGCGCGGGGTCGTGATCGTGGGGGCGACGAATCGCCCCGACCTGATCGACCCGGCGCTGCTCCGGCCCGGGCGCTTCGATGCGCTGGTGTACGTCCCGGTCCCGGACGCCGAGGCCCGGCGCGAGATCCTGGCCGTCCACACCCGGCGCATGGCCCTCGGGGACGACGTGGATCTCGCCGACCTCATCCGTCGGACCGACCGCTACACCGGGGCCGACCTGGCCGCCCTCTGCATGCGGGCCGCCCAGCTCGCGCTACGCAAGGACCTCGAGGCCCAGGCGGTCACCCACGCCGACTTCCTCGAAGCGCTCAAGGAGACGCTCCCTTCCGTGAGCGAGGCCATGGAGCGCGAGTACGCCGAGGTCGGCAGGCACCTGCGCCAGGCCGTGCCGCAGCGAGAGGACCGGCTGGGTCAGTATCTGTAGGCCCTGGGCCGCGCCCCGGGTGCCGGCCGCCGGGTCGAGCCCTCCCGCATCTCCCACGCGGTCCTGTCGGTGACCGTCCGGGCCAGACGCGGTGGGGCTTCGGCGCTACCGCCTCAGTCCGCTCGGTCGAGCAGATCGCGGTAGAGCGCGAGGAGCTGTTCGACGGATCGCAGCGCCTCTTCGGCGTCTGCCCGCTGGAACAGCTCGGACGGCGGGACGAGGTCTGCCTCGTCGCCGTAGAAGGCGTGGCCCCGCTCCCCGAACAGACGCTCGGACATCTCCCGGATCTCGTCGGCACGCGCCCGCCAGGCGGGTGGGAAGCGGTCGAGGTGCTCGATCATCACGGGGGCCGGATCGTGGCGGCGGGGCGGGTCGATGCCGACGAACCGCAGGGCTCCCTTGATCAGAATCGCCATCGCCTCGTGCGCCTCGCGCACCACGTCGTCGTACCGGCCCCGGTCGAGGAAGAGACGCAGCGCGTCCAGGCGGGCCTCCACCTGGGCGAGATCATCCCGCGCGATCTTCCGCGAGGTCACAGGACCACGTCCTCGCCGAGGACGTAGTCCGGCTTGAGGTCCCAGTAGGGATTGCCGAGCTCATCGGTCAAGCACCGCGCACCCGACCTGCACGCCCCGATGATGGCACCGCGCGAGTCGCACGATCCCTGGTCGGCCGCGAGCCTGATCAGATCCGGCGCAGCCGGAGTTCGAACGCCTCCTCACCGAAGTGGTCATAGGTGCGCGTTCGGAGCTCGTACTCCGCGCCGCTGACCGTCGCCTTCGCCCGCTTCTTCCGAAGATCGTGGAGCTCCTGGCGCAGGGAAACCGCCAGCCGGCCGGAACTCGGCCATCGCGCGATCTCGAAGCCAACGCCGCCCTTCAAGACCGAGATCTCTTCGTAGCCGTCCCGGTACTCGACCTGGATGGTGTCGGCGCCAAGGCCCACGGCTTCCGTGATCAGTTCGTGAACAATGCTCGCGGGCTTCCCGGCCACGATGTGCACCCCGCCTATCCTGCGCCCGGGCCAGCTCCACCCGCGCGACCGGCGCGCCGCGTTACGCTGGAGCCGGCCCGACGCCCAGGCCCGCGCCGACCTCCGCCAGACACTCCACCGGTTCGAGCGGACGCTGCCCGGGGCCGATCAGCCGCCGAAGAGCTTCTTGAGGGACTCCAGGAAGCCGCCGACCAGGGGGCCCTGCGAGTCGCTCCCCGCCTGCTCGAACTCCCTGAGGAGCTCTCGCTGGCGCGACGTGAGCCTGGTGGGGATCTCCACGATCACCTGGTAGATGGCGTCGCCCTTGCCGCGCCCGTGGAGACCGGGCATCCCCTTGCCCTTGAGCCGGAGGAGCTGACCGTTCTGGGTGCCGGGCGGGACGCCGAGCTTGGCGGTCCCCTCGAGCACGGGCACGTCCACCTCGGCGCCGAGGGTGGCCTGGACGAACGTGACGGGCAGGACGCAGTGGAGGTCGTTCCCGTGGCGCGTGAAGAACTGGTGCTGGCGGACGTGGACGACGACGTAGAGGTCGCCGGCGGCTCCCCCCCGGCTCCCCCCCTCGCCCTCTCCGCCGAGCCGGAGCTGGGAACCGTCCTCGACCCCGGGCGGGATGCGCACCTTGAGGGTTCGCTCCCGGGTCACGCGTCCCTGGCCGTGGCACTCCTTGCACGGGTGCTGGTTGATGTGACCCTCGCCGGCGCACTGGGAGCAGGTGCGCGCGACCGTGAGGAATCCCTGCTGATAGCGAAGCTGGCCGCGGCCCTTGCAGCTTGGGCACGCCGTGCGGCGCGAGCCGGCCTCGACACCTGAGCCCCGGCAGGGCTCGCAGCTCTCGAGGCGTGGGATCTGGAGCCGCGTCTCGACCCCGCGTGCGGCCTCTTCCAGCGTGAGCTCGAGGTCGTAGCGGAGGTCGTCCCCGCGCCGAGCGCGTGTCCGGCCGGCCGTTCGCCCCGCGCCGCCGAAGAACCCCTCGAAGAGGTCCTCGAAGAGCACGCTGACGTCGCCCAGGTCCACGCCCCCGGGCGGAAGGTCGACGCGGCCGAACCGGTCGTACTGGGCGCGCTTGTCGGGATCCGACAGGACCGCGTACGCCTCGTTGATCGTCTTGAACCGCTCCTCGGCCGCCTTGTCCCCGGGGTTGCGGTCCGGGTGGTACTTCATGGCGAGCTGCCGGTAGGCTTTCTTGATCTCCGCCTCGTCGGCCGTGCGCTCAACGCCGAGGATCTCGTAGTAGTCGCGGCTGGCCATGGCTCGTGCGCGCGGCGCAGCTACGCCCGCCGTCGCGCGGTCCGCGCCCGGCGGCGGTCCCCGGCTCCGGCTCGGCGCGGGATCAGGAGGCGACCCCGTCCGATTCCGGAGGTGGTGACGGCTCGACCGCGACGACGACTTGAGCTGGTCGGAGGACGCGCCCGTAGAACAGGTAGCCCCGGAGCGTCTCCTCCACGACCGTCTGGTCCGCGAGGTCGCCGCGCTCGATCCGCGCCACGGCCTCGTGCCGGGCCGGGTCGAACAGCTCGCCGACGGCGCTGAAGGGTCGCACCCCGACGCGCTCCAGCGCCTTGAGGAAGTCCCGGTGGATGAGCTCCACGCCCGCCCGGAACCCGGCACCCCCGTCGCCGGCCTCCGCCGCGAGCGCGCGGTGGAAGTTGTCGAGGACCGGCAGGATCTCTCGCAGGATCTCGCTCTGCGCCTGCCGCCGCCATTCCTCGCGCTCGCGGGCGATGCGCTTCCGGTAGTTGTCGAAGTCGGCCAGCGTCCGGAGGTAGCGATCGTGGGTCTCCGTGGCCTCCCGCGTCCGGGCCTCGAGCTCGGCTCGGAGGCTCTCCAGGGGGTCGCCGGCCGTGGTGGCCTCGGGCTCGCCCCGGGACTCGGCAGGCTCCGGCGGAAGATTCGTCTCGGTGCGGATGACGTCCCCGGCCATGGTCGGTCAGCTCACGCGAACGAATCGGAGCGCGCCAGGCGCGTGAGGCGACGCGAGACGAGCCGCGCGGTGTACTCGACGAGCGGCACGATCTTCGCGTATGGCATGCGCCGCGGTCCCACGACGCCCAGCACGCCGAGCACCCGGTCGCCGTACTTGTACGAGGCGGCCACGAGGCTCGTCTCCTGCATCTCCTGGTACGGATTTTCCGAGCCGATCACGACCTGCGCGCCCGCGCCGCCGCTCGCGCGCGCGGTGAGGAGCTCGATGAGCTGGCGCTTCTCATCGAACGCCCGCAGGACGGCCTTCATGGTAGCGATGTCGCCGAACTCCGGCTGGTCGAGGATGTTCATGGCCCCGCCGATGTAGAGGTTCCTGTCCCACAGGGAGGCGAGCCCCTTCTTGGCGAGCCCGATGGCGAGGCGCAGGATGCGGTCCGCGTCGGCCGGCACTGCCGTGTCGGTGAGCTGTGTCCGGATCTCCTGGAAGGTGAGGCCGCCGAACCGCGTGGTCAGGCTGCGGGCGACCTCGCGCAGCTCGCCCGGCGTCACCGGCTCGCCCAACCCGATGATCCGGCTCGTGCCCCAGCCGGTCTCCGTGGCCAGGACGAACAGGGCCCGCTCGCTCTCGATCGGGATCAGGTCGACGCGCTCGAGCCGGGTCTGACGGAGGGGGGGCGCCAGGATCACCGCCGCGTAGTGGGACAGCGCCGAGAGCTGGGCGGAGGTCGACTCCATCAGGTCGTCGAGGTCGGAGCGGCCCACCCCGACCTGACGCTGGAGGCGCAGGGCTTCCGTTCGCCCGAGCTGGGTGGTGCCCGTCAGCGAGTCGACGTAGCGACGATAGGCCTTGTCCGTCGGCACCCGGCCGGCCGAGGTGTGGGGCTGGGCCAGGTAGCCCAGCTCCTCGAGGTCCGCCATGGTGTTCCGGATCGTGGCGGGGGACAGGCCGAGGGCATATTTCTTCGCGACCTGGCGGGAGCCCACCGGCTCCGCCGTGAGGATGTACTCGAAGATGACGGCCTGCAGGACCTGCCGACCGCGCTCGCCCAGCTCGTCCCAGCCCACTCCCGCGCCTCCCTGCGCCTCGGGGCGACCCTCGTCGCGAAGACCCGCGCCCCTCGCCGGCTCCCGAGTCCAAATATCCTGCGCTGATGCGCAGTTGTCAAGGTTGGGACGGCACCTCCGCTCGGTGCCGGTCATCCGACCATGCTCACAGGACGCCGAAAAGCCGAGCTGCCTCGGTCCGGAAGAACGTCCGGATCTCTTCCCAGGACACGCCCACCAGCAGGTCGGGCATCGCTTCGGCTTCCGCATCGTCGAAGAAGGTCAGGCTCCGGAGCAGGTGATAGGGGTCGACCGCGGTGCCCCGGTACTTCGCCCGGAAGCTCTCGAACGCCCGCTCGAGGGGCGCGACGCGGTGGGCCCAGAAGTAGAGGTCGACGAAGTCCTTCCGCGAGCCGCGCCCCGCCAGCGCCGCCACCTTCATCGCGGCAATGTCCGCCGGGTCGGCCACGGGGAGGCTCCAGGGAGACCCGTGAAGCGGCCCCAGGAGCGGGTAATCGTACGCGAAGAAGCTGACCGGAACGCCTCGAACGGCCACGGTCAGCGTCCCCGCCCCTTCGCGCAGCACGGCCAGCTCGCCCGCGGGACGGAGCGCGGCGAGCAGCTCTTGGGGCATGAAGTCAGCCGCACGGAACAAGTCGAAGTCCCTGGACCGGCGATGTCCCAGGTGGAGGGCGAGGGCGGTGCCGCCGGCGAGGTAGAAGGTTCGCACCTCCACGATCCGGCCTAGTAGTTCCAGAACGGCCTGCTGCGCTTCAGTGAGGATCTCGCGAAGCACGCCTCCCCCTCTAGGCCCAAGAGCAGTGTCCAGAAGCTGAGCGTCTTCCGCGACAAGGTGCGCACGCCCCGGTCGCGGAGGAACCCCTTCAGGCGCTCGGCCCCGTAGGTCTCGAGGACCCATCGGACGGCATCCAGCGAGCCGTACTCGAGGATCCGCTCCAGGATGAACGGCGCCTGGGCCTGGATGTCCAGCGATTCGGGCCGGCAGTCCCAGAAGAGGCGGTGCAGGCCCGGAGGAATCATCGGCTCCCTACGCGAGGTCGGCGAACACGGTGTCGGAGAGGAGCACGCCCCGCGGCGTCAGGCGGAGCCGCTCGCCGTCGAGCGCGAGGAGCCCGGCGCCCACGTACCGGTCGAGCACCCGCTCGAGCCGCCCGGGCTCGTCGGCGAGGTGCGCCGCGAGCCACGCGCGCGGAATCCCCTCGGCGAGCCGCAGGCCGAGGACGACCCGCTCCGCCGACACCTGGCGCGGCTCGAGACGCTCCCAGCGCTCGAGGGGCCACCGCCCCGCGGCCAGCGCCGTCCGGTAGCGCGTGTGGGCGCGCACATTCGCGACGCGGACGGACCCGAGCGCGGCGTGGGCGCCGGGGCCGAGGCCGAGGTAGTCCTCGCGGTGCCAGTAGAGGAGGTTGTGGCGTGACCGGAGCCCCGGGCGCGCGTAGTTGGAGATCTCGTAGCGCTCGAGCCCTGCCGTCGCGGCTCGCTCGCCGAGCCGCTCGAACTGCGCGATCACCGTGTCCTCGTCGGGGAGATCCGGCGGCGGACGCCGCCCGAAGAGCGTTCCGGGCTCGAGCGTCAGCGCGTAGGCGGAGAGGTGCTCGGGCTGCCAGCCGAGCACCTCGTCGAGCGTCCGCGTCCACGTCACGAGATCCTGCCCGGGACAGCCGTAGAGGAGGTCGACGCTCACGTCGTCGAAGCCCGCAGCCCGGGCGGCCGCGAACGCCTGCCGGGCGTCGGCGGCCGCGTGCTCGCGTCCGAGTCGCCGGAGGACGGCGTCGTCCAGGGACTGGACGCCGAGCGAGAGGCGCGTGACGCCCGCCGCGCGGAAGGCGGCCAGCCGCGCCGGATCGAGGCCTTCCGGGTTCGCCTCGAGCGTGACCTCGGCGTCCGACGCGAGGGCGAGGCCCCCTCGGGCCGCGGCGATCAGCTCGCCGAGGGCGTCGGGGGGCAGGAGGGACGGTGTCCCGCCGCCGAAGAAGAGGCTGACCGCGGGGACGCGGCCCGCCCAGGGAAGCCCGGCGTAGAGGTCGAGCTCCGCCCGGAGCGCGGCGAGGAAGGGGGCCACCCGGTCCTCCCGGTAGATGGCGACGTTGAAGTCGCAGTAGGGGCAGCGGCGGACGCAGAAGACACCGTGGACGTAGATCCCGAAGCGCGCGCCGCCCGGCCCCCCCGCCAGCTCCGGCAGGTCGACGAGCCCTGGCGCCGCACCCGGCGCTTCGACCCCGGACGGCAGCACGTTCACGCGGACGCTCGGGCCCGCTCCCCCGGGTGGCGGACCCCCGGCGGCGTCAGTAGATCAACCGGCCGAGGCGGCCCCAGCGCACGCGCTGCCACAGGTACTTGTCGTCCCGCTCGGAGTCCCAGGACCAGTACACGATGAAGGCCTGGCCCTTGAGCTTCTCCTTCTTCACGAACCCCCAGTACCGGCTGTCCTGGCTGTTGTTCCGGTTGTCGCCCATGACGAAGTACGACCCCGCCGGCACGTCGAACCGGCTGACGGAGTCGGTGGAGGCACCCAGCCGGCCCTCGTAGTACGCCCAGGGCTCCCGGATGGGCTCGCACGCGGGCTGGACCGGCGAGCAGTTCACGTAGACGTTGCGGTCCCTGACATAGATCGTCTCGCCCCCGACCCCGACGATCCGCTTGATGAAGTCGCGGTGCTCCTCCACCGGGTACTTGAAGACGACGATGTCGCCGCGCGCCGGGTCCCGGAACCGGTAGACGAACTTGTTGACCAGGATGTGGTCGCCGACCAGCAGGGTGGGGATCATGGATCCCGACGGGATCTTGAACGCCTGGACGACGAACGTCCGGATCAGCAACGCCAGCAGGATGGCGATGAGGATCGCCTCGACGTACTCCCGGACGACGGACTTCTTGCGCGCGGGGGCCACGGTCCGAGGGGCGAGCTCCGGCTCGGTGTGGTTCACCGACGGCATGCTAGGAGCGCAGCACCGACAGGAACGCCTCCTGCGGGATCTCGACCCGACCCAGCTGCTTCATGCGCTTCTTCCCTTCCTTCTGCCGCTCGAGGAGCTTGCGCTTCCGGGTGATGTCGCCCCCGTAGCACTTCGCCGTGACGTTCTTCCGGAGCGGTCGCACCGTCTCCCGGGCGATCACCCGGCTGCCGAGGGCGGCCTGGATGACCACCTCGAAGAGCTGCCGCGGGATGACCTCCTTGAGCTTCTCCGCCAAGACCGTCCCCCGCTCGTAGGCCTTGTCCCGGTGGACGATGACCGACAGCGCGTCCACCGGATCGCCGTTGAGCAGGATGTCGAGCTTCACGAGGTCCGACGCCCGCAGCTCGGCGACGTCGTAGTCGAACGACGCGTAGCCCCGGGTGATCGACTTCAGCCGGTCGTAGAAGTCCACGATGATCTCGGCCAGCGGGAAGTCGAACCGGAGGTGGACGCGCTTGCCCAGGTGCTCGACCGCGCGGTGCTCGCCCCGGGCGTCCTGGCAGAGCCGGTAGACCGCGCCCATGAACTCCGTGGGGAGGAAGACGGAGCCGTGGACGTAGGGCTCCCGGATCTCCTCGATGTTCCCGACCGGCGGGAGCTTCGCCGGGTTGTCGATCTCGAAGGTCTCCCCCACCGTCGTCACCACCAGGTACCGGACCGACGGGGCCGTCGCGATCAGGGCGAGGCCGAACTCCCGCTCGAGGCGCTCCTGGATGATCTCCATGTGGAGCAGACCCAGGAAGCCGCACCGGAAGCCGAAGCCGAGGGCGATGGACGACTCCGGCTCGTAGCTGAAGGCCGAGTCGTTGAGGCGGAGCTTCTCGAGCGCGTCCCGGAGCGCCTGGTAGGCCGTGTCCTCGACCGGGTAGAGCCCCGAGAAGACCATGGGCTTGGCCTCGCGGAAGCCCGGCAGGGGCACCGCCGTGGGGCGGGCCGCCTCGGTGATGGTCTCGCCCACGCGCGAGTCTGCCACGCGCTTGATCCCCGCGGTGAGGAACCCCACCTGGCCCGCCGTCAGCTCGTCCGCCGGCACCATGCTCGGCGTGAAGACTCCCACCTGCTGCACCTCGTAGGTCTTGCCGGTCGACATGAGGAGCACCTGCGTGCCCGGCGCGACCCGGCCGTCGAAGAGCCGCAGGTACACGACCACGCCCTGGTAAGGGTCGTAGAACGAGTCGAAGACGAGCGCCCGGAGCGGCGCCGCGGGGTCCCCGGCCGGCGGCGGGATGCGGTGGACGATCGCCTCGAGGACCTCGGGGACGCCGGTGCCGGCCTTGGCGCTGATGAGCAGCGCCTCGTCCGGGTCGAGCCCGAGGACGTCGCCGAGCTGCTGCCGCGTCCCCTCGATGTCGGCCTGGGCGAGGTCGATCTTGTTCAGCACCGGGACGATGGCGAGGTTCGACTCGAGCGCCAGATAGAAGTTCGCGAGCGTCTGGGCCTCCACCCCCTGCGCCGCGTCCACGACGAGGATCGCGCCGTCGCAGGCCGCCAGGCTCCGCGAGACCTCGTAGGAGAAGTCGACGTGGCCCGGCGTGTCGATCAGGTTCAGCGTGTACGTTCGCCCGTCGCGCGCCTGGTAGAGGAGCCGCACCGCGTGGGCCTTGATCGTGATGCCGCGCTCCCGCTCGAGGTCCATGGAGTCCAGGATCTGGTCCACCGCCTTCCGCGGGTCGAGGCTCCCCGTGAGCTCGAGCAGCCGGTCGGCGAGCGTGGACTTCCCATGGTCGATGTGGGCGATGATCGAGAAGTTCCGGATGAGGTCCAGGCTCATGCTTCCTCACCCTGCCCTCTCCCCCGGTGGGGGACAGGGGGAGGGTCCGCGTCCCGCGTCAGCTCGTCCACCAGGGCGGCCGCCGCCGCGTGGAGGTCGTCGACCTCCGCGGCCGCGGGCGCCTCGACGTAGATCCGCAACAGGGGCTCCGTTCCCGACGGCCGGATGAGCACCCAGGCGCCGTCGTCCAGCCAGTACTTCCGCCCATCGAGCGCCTCCTGCCGGACCACCCGCCGGGCACCCAGTCGCGCCGGCGGCGCGGCGTCGAGCCGCGCCACGAGTCGCCGCCCGAGGTCCGGATGGAGGGAGTAGTCGCGCCGGCGGTAGACCGCCGGGCCGGCCTCGGCTTCCAGGCTCCGGAGGAGGTCGTCGAGGCGCGCGCCGGAGGCGACCATCGCCTCCAGCACGAAGAGGGCGCTCAGCAGGCCATCGCGCTCGGGCAGGTGGTCGCGGAACCCCACGCCACCTGATTCCTCGCCCCCGATCAGGATATCACGACTCTGCATGAGGGTCGCGATGTGCTTGAAGCCGATCGGCGTGACGTG
>Ga0073934_10011634_pt1 | contig 10588 bp, 4 predicted proteins | sample LarsenN4metaG_FD_76834 | JGI IMG/M metagenome (GOLD analysis project Ga0073934, IMG submission 76834) | Hot spring sediment bacterial and archeal communities from British Columbia, Canada, to study Microbial Dark Matter (Phase II) - Larsen... ... | reverse complement strand
GTGGAAGAGCTGCTGGCGAAGGCGAAGAAACCTTCCGCAGACGCCATGATCCTTCACCCTTTCTACCGGGGGAAAATCGAGACAACTCTGAAGTGTTGTGTCCGCAGCTTCAACGATTTTGCCATCTGGTACACGCCGGGCGTCGCCGCTCCCTGCCGGGCAATCGCTGAGGATCCGGAAAAGGTGTACGAATATACCAATAAATGGAACACCGTCGCGGTGGTCAGCGACGGCACGCGCGTCCTGGGGCTTGGGGATATCGGACCGAAGGCGGGGCTGCCGGTCATGGAAGGCAAAGCCTTGCTATACAAATACCTGGGCGGCGTGGACGGGGTGCCGATCATGCTCGACACCAAGGACCCCGACCAGATCATCAACACCGTCCTCCTGCTCCAGCCCGGGTTGGGCGGAGTGAACCTCGAGGATATCTCGCAGCCGAAATGCTTCCGCATCCTGGACACCTTGCGCGAAAAAGCGGAGGTCCCCGTCTGGCATGATGACCAACAGGGGACCGCGACGGTCACCCTGGCGGGCCTGATCAACGCCTCAAAGTCGTCGGCAAGAAGATGAGCGAAGTCTCGATCGCCTTCATCGGCTCCGGCGCGTCGAACGTCGCCTGCTCCCGACTGATTTTCGGCTGGGGGGCGGACCCTGCCAGGTGCTTCATGGTCGACAGCAAGGGGCTCCTGGGCAGGCACCGCAAAGACCTGGAGCTGCGCAAAGCGGAATATGTCGACAAATGGCACCTGTGCCAGATCACCAACGCCGAAGGACGGGAGGGAGACATCCCGGATGCGATGCGAGGCGCAGATGTCGTCATTGCGCTGTCCCGCTCCGGGCCGGGGGTGATCCTGCCCGAATGGGTCACATCGATGGCAAAAGATGCCATCGTGTTCGCCTGCGCGAACCCCGTGCCGGAGATCTGGCCCTGGGAGGCAACCGCCGCCGGCGCGCGCGTGGTCGCCACAGGCCGGTCGGATTTCCCCAACCAGGTCAACAATTCCCTGGGATTCCCCGGGATCTTTCGCGGCGCTTTGGACGTGCGGGCGCGCACCATCACCGATGAAATGTGCTTCGCAGCAGCCAAAGCCCTTGCCGACCACGTCGGAGAAAATCTCAGCGAAGAACACATCCTGCCCACCATGGACGACTGGGAGGTCTTCCCGCGGGAAGCCGCCGCCGTGGCGATGAAGGCTCAGGAACAGGGCGTCGCCCGCTTGGAAATGACCTATGACGAACTTTACGATCACGCCCACAAGATCATCCAGCGCTCGCGAGATCTGACCCGGCACATGATGGAAGAGGGCTTCATCGCGCCCGCGCCGGAAGAATAACACGGATAAAGAGGTGAAGCATGTACGACTTGATTGTCGTTGGTGGAGGTCCGGCAGGTCTGACCGCTACGATCTATGCGATCCGGAAGCGCCTGAACGTCCTGCTCGTTTCGAAGGACCTGGGAGGGAAGACTAATTTCCGTCTGGCTCTCCCCTGGGTTGAGGAATACCAGGTGATCCGCGGGCTGGAGATCGTCAACAAGTTTCGCAGCGAGCTGGAATACCTGAAGTTCGCCCGCCACATGGAGCCCGTAGAGCGCATCGATAAATCAGAGGCTGGCTTCAAGATAACAACCCGCGGCGGCGGAGAGCTGGAAGCGCGGGCGGTGATCCTGGCAACGGGGACGAAACAGAAGCGGCTGACGGTCCCCGGTGAGAAGGAGTTCATCATGCGCGGCCTGTGCTATTCGGCCTTGAGCTATGCCCCCCTCTTCATCGACCGCAAGACGGTGGTCGTCGGCGAGGGGGACCTGGCGCTTCGTTCGGCAGCCGAGCTCGCCACAGTCGCCAAACACGTTCACCTGGTAGGCGCATCCGGCCCGACCTTGAAGACCGACCTGGGTAAAAAGCTCGTGAACTCCCCCAACGTGACCATCCTCGAAAAGTACACGGTCACTGAAGTCAAAGGCAACGGGTTTGCCAACCAGGTGATCGTCCAGAGCCCGGAGGGGAAGACGGAAGCCATCGAAGCCGAAGGCACTTTTATTGAGATGGGGTTGGTCCCCAATTCCCAGATGGTGGCCCACCTGGTCGAACTGGACGATCGGGGTCGGGTGAAGGTCGATGGCTTTGCCAGGACGAGCCTCCCCGGGATGTTTGCCGCCGGAGACGTCACGAACACGTTCGCCGAGCAGGTGCTCGTCGCAGTTGGCGAAGGGGCAAAAGCTGCCCTGAGCGCTTACGAATACCTGCTGCCGATGCTGTGATCCGAATCGGGGCGGGCGCCTGGAATGGTTCGTGCGCATTCGAGGGCTGCCCGCCCTGTTTCTAATCGGTCCCATGAGAATTGGGACATTCGACATCGATAATATTGACGAATGACACATCCCAGGTGGTGTGTCCTTTTCTATAATGCGGATAAGAAAAGTTGTAATTATCTGATGCATTGCCGAAAACCGCATTAAAACCGATCCTCCCGGGAGAGGTGTGCATGGAGATTTTGCCAACCCGGATTTCCCGCGGTGAACCAGCTGCCGCCCTGGTCGTGGGCGGCGGCATTGGAGGGATGCGCGCGGCCCTCGACCTGGCGGACGCCGGTTTGGAAGTATTCCTCGTAGAACAGACGCCCTGCCTCGGCGGTCGCGTCGCCCAGCTGGGTTTCATGTTCCCGCAGCACGACTGTGTGCTGTGCCGGGGGACTGCCGACCACGGCTATGGATGCACCCGGCCTTCGATCTCTCCGGCTTACATCCACCACAACCAGCATCCGAACATCGAAATCCTGACCAACACGCACATTCTGGGCGTGGAAGGAGAGGCCGGGGATTTCACCGTCTCCTTGAGGCAGGAACCGCGTTATGTCGATCCGGACCGCTGCACGAATTGTGGGAAGTGCGCCGAAGTCTGCCCGGTGGAGATGCCCAACTCCTACCAGCTGGGGATGACTCTCCGGAAAGCGGCTTACAAGGTCGCAGCCCGGGCGACGCCGGACGCCTACGGCATCGATAAAGCACCCTTCTGCGATTCATGCGGCGCGTGTGCGCGCGTCTGCCCAACCCACGCGATCGATCTTCACGAACCGGCCCGGCTGGTCACCCTCGAGGTCGGGGCGATCATTCTGGCGTTGGGGTTCAAGGTATTCGATTTGAGTGGGTTGGAGGAATTCGGCTACGGACGCTATCCGAATGTGCTTCAGGCAATGCAGTACGAACGCCTGGCCAGCCGCTCCGGTCCCACCGAAGGCATCGTCACCCGCCCGTCGGACGGCGCACGCCCGCGTTCCATCGCCTGGCTCCAGTGCGTTGGCTCCCGCGATCAGGAAAACCCGTTTTGCTCATCCATCTGCTGCATGTACGCGACGAAGGAGGCCATCCTGGCGAAGCAGCGCCTCGGTGCCGAAATTGATTGCAGCATCTTCATCATGGATGAGCGCGCTTTCAACAAAGAATACAACGCCTATTTCTCAAAAGCGCGCGAGGAACACGGCATCCAGTATTACCGCAGCCGGGTCTCGGCCATCCAGGAGGACCCGCTCACCCACGACCTGATCCTGCACTTTGCCGACCAGAATGGAGAACTGCACGAGGAGAGATTCGAGATGGTCGTCCTGGCGACCGGGCTCCAGCCTCCCGAATCTGCACGCTACCTCGCCGAGAACCTCCACATCGAGCTCAACCGGTACGGTTTCTGTGAGACCGATAAATTCACGCCCCTGCAGACGACCAGGCCGGGTGTCTTCGTCTGTGGGGCATTTTCTTCCCCAAAAGAGATCGTGGAGACGATCATCGACGCCAGCGGAGCTGCGGCGGAAGTCATGCGCCTGCTCAACGACCGGCTCCATACGTACCCGTATACGCGCGCCTATCCCTTCTTGGCGCGCGAAGATTTACCGCCCGAACGCGAATTGTGCGGAGAGCCGGTCCGGATCGGCGTGTTTGCGTGCGCCTGCGGGGATACCCTCGGGGAGGTCATCGATCTGCCGCACCTGATCCAGGCAGCTGCCCGGCTCCCCGGCGTCGCGGCGTCTGAGATTATCCCTTACGCGTGCTTCCCCGAGTTCCAGGAAACCCTGATCCGGCGTATTCAGGAGGCCGGTCTCAACCGGGTCGTGATCGCTGCCTGCAGCAACCGCACGCATGAATCCCTGTTCCAGCGGACTGTCCGCCTGGCAGGCCTGAATCCCTTCCTGTTGGAAGTCGTCAACCTGCGCGAACAGTGCGCCTTTGTCCATAAAGATCGCATCGCGCAGGCGAATCGCAAAGCCCAGGAGCTCGTCCGGGTCGCGGTCGGCCGGGTGCGGGCCGCCAGGGGGATAACCAAAGACAGACACCGCTGCCTGCCGTCGGCTCTGGTCATCGGCGGAGGCGTCTCCGGGATGACAGCCGCCCTGGCGATCGCTGACAGCGGCTACGATGTTCACCTGGTCGAGCGATCGGAGAACCTGGGCGGCAATCTGCGCAACCTGTATTACGTCGCGGAAGGCTACAACCCGCAGCGGCTGCTGCGCGACCTGGTGAACCGCGTGCGAGCGCACCAGAGGATCACCCTCCACACCCGGTCTCAGGTCGTCTCGCATGGAGGCCACGTCGGGAAATTCCTCTCCCGGGTCCAGACCCGGCAGGACGGCACCTTCGTCTCTCAGGACATCGAGCACGGCGTGACCATTGTTGCCACCGGCGCCCAGGAAGCAAAGCGGCACGCCCTGCTGGAATTCCCGCTGGTCGTGACGCAGCAACAGCTGGAAGAAATGATCATCCACCACCCGGAGCAGATCGCCGCGTTGAGAAACGTGGTCATGATCCAGTGCGTCCGTCCAGAGGGGATGCCCGAGTATTGCTCGCGCGTGTGCTGCACCAACACCATAAAGAATGCTATCCGACTGAAGCTGTTCAACCCGAACTGCCAGGTCAGTGTTTTGTACAAGAACATCGTCACGTACGGTTTTCGTGAGGAATACTATACGGAAGCGCGCCGGCTGGGTGTAATTTTTATTCGCTACACTGATGAACAACCACCGGAAGTCCTGCTGAAAGAGAACAAGCTCTACGTACGTATCCTCGATTTCTCACTCGACCGATGGCTGGACCTGCCGGCCGATCTGATCCCGATGAGCATGTCGATCGAACCGGCGGACGGCACGGCTGATCTGGCGCGCATGTTGCGCGTGCCGCTTTCGAGCGAGGGCTTCTTCGAAGAGGCGCAGCTCAAGTTGCGGCCGATGGACTTCATGCGGGATGGGATCTTCCTGGCAGGCATGGCGCACTATCCTAAATTTATCGAGGAGAGCATCAGCCATGCGCTCGCTGCCGCCGGACGCGCCCTGAGCCTGCTTTCCCAGGAAACGCTCCACCTCGGCGGGATCGTTGCCCAGGTGGATCCAGAGAAATGTGTCGGTTGCCTGACCTGCACCCGCACCTGCCCCTTTGGGATCCCACAGGTCATCACCGTAGAAGGGCGGTCTGGAGTCGGCGGGTTGGGCGGCGCGGCGTTCATCGACCCCGCGCTGTGCCAGGGCTGCGGCACCTGCACAGGGGAATGCCCTGCCAACGCAATCCAGCTCCTGCACTACACCGACGAGCAGATGATGTTGAGAGAGATCGCCGGGTTGGGCGCGTGGACAGTCCCGGTGACCAGTTTGCAGTAAAATGCTCCAATTTCGACTGGCCCCCGGAGAAGGATGTTTAAAAGATAAATCTATGGACTCGCCTCACACTGCTTCTGTATTCGAGCCTGAGATCACAGCCTTCTACTGCATTTACTGCGGCTACATGGCTGCCGATACCGCTGGAGCGTTGAAGATCCAATATCCAGCGAACGTGAAGTTCATCCGGATGCCCTGCACCGGCAAAACCGATGTCCGCTATCTACTCGAGGCGTTCGAACAGGGTGCGGATGGCGTCTATATCGTCGCCTGCCCGCTCGGCAACTGCCACCACGTGCGCGGCAACGAGCGCGGCTTCGCCCGGCTCCAGCGCGCCCGGAAAATCCTCGCCGAGATTGGCCTGGAGAGAGAGCGCCTGGATATGTTTTTCATGTCCGGGAGCCAGGCCCATACCTTCGCGAACGCTGTGGAAACCATGACAGAGCGCATCCGGAAACTCGGGCCGAACCCGCTGAAGAAGGATGGAGGCAGACGACAGCAGGATGAGATTTCCTTTGACGAGGAGATCACATTCCGTGGGAGGAAACCAAGAGGGCCAGGATGAAGGACGAAGGTGGACGGCCTGTATCCCAACTAGTTGGCGCGGTGATGGTCGTCGGGGGCGGGATCGCCGGCATGCAGGCCTCTCTCGACCTGGCTGAACAGGGCTTTAAAGTCTACCTGGTGGAAGCCGGGTCCGCGATCGGGGGGAAGATGGCGCAGTTGGATAAGACGTTCCCGACCAATGACTGCGCCATGTGCACCATCTCTCCCAAGCTGGTGGAGACCGGACGCCATCCGAACATCGAGATTCTGACCCAGACTCAGGTGCTGGACCTGAAGGGTCAGCCGGGAGATTTTACGATCACCGTGCAGCGCGCGCCGCGCTACATCGATCCCTCCCGGTGTATTGCCTGCGGGGAATGCGCCAAAGTCTGCCCGGTCATCGTCTCGGATTCCTTCAACGCCGGACTCTCCAACCGGCGAGCGGTGTACAAACTTTACCCGCAGGCTGTGCCCAACGCCTTTGCGATCGAAAAGCGCGGGATCGCCCCCTGCCGGGACGCCTGCCCTGCCGGGCAGCGCGCCCAGGGATACATCGCCCTGATCCGTGAGGGGCGTTGGGAAGACGCGCTGCGCGTGATCAAGCTGGACAACCCCTTCCCCGGGATCTGCGGGCGCATCTGCAACCACCGCTGTGAGACGGCCTGCAACCGCGGCCAGGTCGACGAACCTGTCAACATCCGCGCCTTGAAGCGCTTTGTGACCGACAAGATGTACGCCCAGCCGCGCCAGCCGAACCAGCCTGTAGAGATTCTCTATCCTGATCAGCGGGTGGCGATCATCGGGGCGGGGCCCTGCGGACTGACTGCGGCGCAGGACATCATCCGGGCGGGATATCCGGTCACCGTCTTTGAAGCGATGCCGGTCGCAGGCGGGATGCTGCGCCTGGGCGTGCCGGAATACCGCCTTCCCACGGAGATCATCGAGCGCGAAGTCGCGGATATCCTCGATTTAGGAGTCGATCTGCGCCTGAACAGCCAGGTCCAGGACCTGGAAGAGCTGTTTGAAGCCGGTTTCAGCGCTGTGCTGATCGCCGTCGGCGCTCACGAAGGCATCCGGCTACCTATCCCCGGCGCCGACCTGGACGGAGTCCTGATCAATACCCATTTCCTGCGCGATGTCCGGCTCGGGAAGTATGAAGCCCTCCGGAAGGATGAAGAAAACGGGGCTTCATCCTTCAACCTTCCTTTTTCATCCTTGGGAAAGCATGTCCTTGTGCTCGGCGGCGGCAACGTCGCCATCGACTGCGCCCGGACTGCTGTCCGGTTGGGCTGCCAGGTCTCGCTCGCCTGCCTGGAGCAGCGCGACCAGATGCCTGCCCACGACTGGGAGGTCCGGGCTGCAGAAGAAGAAGGGGTCACGATTTACCCCGGGCGGTCATTCGAGCGCATCCTCCCTGGCGAGGACGGGCGCGCCAGGGGAGTGGAATGCATGGAAGTGGCGTCCTTCAGCTTCGACGAAGTGGGGCGCCTCTCTGTGGAGAAAATCCCTGGTTCACAGCACATCATCCCGTGCGATACCGTGATCTTCTCGGTCGGGCAGCGCGCCGGCCTGGCCTTCATCCCCGACGATGCCGGCGTCGGCCTGACCGAGCGGAAGACGATCGCCATCAATCCGAACACGTTTGCAGCCACGCGGCCAGGAGTGTTCGCGGCAGGAGACAGCGTTTCCGGCACGGCATTCGTGATCGAGGCAGTGAACAGCGGGCACAGAGCTGCAGAATCGATCCTGCGGTACCTGCGCGGCGAGCAGCTCGAGAAGCCGCCGAAACCATCCCTGCCTGTGGTGCGGCTCTCGCAGCAGGAGATCCAGACCCGCATCGCCCGGGGAGAGATTCACCGCCAGAACCGGGTCCCCATGCCTGTGCTGCCCGTCGCGGAACGGATCACGAATTTCGTGGAAGTCGAGGGGGGGTACGACGATGCCAGCGCCCAGGCAGAGGCAGCTCGCTGCCTGGCCTGCGGGGTCTGCTCGGAGTGTATGAGCTGCACTTTTCTCTGCGGCGTTAATGCGATAGACCACGACATGCCGACCAGGCAGGAAAAGATCCGGGTGGGAGCAGTCATCCTGGCGCCCGGCTACCAGGTCTACCGCGCCGAGCTCTCCGAAGAATTCGGCCTCGGTCGCTACCCGAACGTCGTTACCTCCTTACAATACGAGCGGATGCTCTCGGCCAGCGGGCCCACTGGCGGCCAGGTCCTGCGTCCTTCGGATGGGCGCAAGCCCAAACGGATCGCCTTTCTGCAGTGTGTCGGCAGCCGCGATCAGAGCCACGATTACTGTTCCTCGGTTTGCTGCATGTACGCGGCGAAAGAAGCCATCATGACGATCGAGCACGCGCGGGCTGAGGCGCGGGACGGGACTGGCAAAGACCCTGACGTTCTCTGCCAGGTCTTCTTCATGGATACTCGGGCGTTCAGCAAGGGCTACGAGGAGTACTACCGGCGAGCGGAGCGCAAGTACGGCGTCATATACACCCGCTGCCGGTTGAGCGATGTCAAAGAGGATCCCAGGACAGGGGACCTCAGGGTGCGATATTTCACCCCAAACGAATCACAGGCAGGGCCGGTGGAAGAAACATTCGACCTGGTAGTCCTCTCGGTAGGGATGGAGATTTCAGAAGAGGTCAGGTCGCTCGCGGCGAGCCTGGGAGTAGAGGTCGATTCATACGGTTTTTGCCACACAACTTTCTTCGACCCGCTCCAGACCAGCCGGGGAGGCATCTATGTGGCTGGGCCTTTCCGGGAGCCCAAGGACATCCCGGAGACGGTTGTCGAGGCGAGCGGCGCGGCGGCCGCGGCGGCCCGGCTCCTGGCTCCGGCGCGCTTCTCCCTGGCGCGCCGCCAGGAGTATCCGCCAGAACGAGACGTCAGGGGAGAGCCGCCGCGCATCGGAGTTTTCGTCTGCCACTGCGGGAGCAACATCGGTGGGTATCTGGATGTCCCCGGAGTGGCAGCCTACGCCCGCAGCCTGCCCAACGTTGTGCACGCAGAAGACAATCTCTACACCTGCTCGCAAGACACGATCGCCCACATCATCGAGCAGGTGAAGGCCCTGGACCTGAACAGGGTGGTGGTCGCGTCCTGCACTCCACTGACCCACGAACCGTTATTCCAGGATGCTATCCGGCAGGCCGGCCTGAATCCGCACTTGTTTGAGATGGCTAACATCCGCAACCAGTGTTCGTGGGTGCATTCGAACGATTGGGATGGGGCGACGGAAAAAGCCAGGACGCTCGTTCGGATGGCGGTTGCCCGGGCAAGCCGCCTCGCGCCTCTGGCGACTTCGAGCGTCCCTGTCAAACACGCCGCGCTCGTGATTGGCGGCGGCGCGGCCGGGATGACCGCTGCCCTTACGCTGGCAGACCAGGGATTTCCGGTGCACCTGGTCGAACGCCGGGCAGCCCTCGGGGGCAACCTGAACCACCTGCGGTCCTTTTCACCTGGCGATCTGCCTAGGACTCCCAGGCAGATCGCCGCTCCCCAGCAATATCTCGCGGAGGTCATGCAGCGCGTTCTGAACCACGAGAGGATCACCACATATTTGAATGCCGAGTTGGTGGAAACGGGCGGCTTCAAAGGCAACTTCGTCTCGACGCTTCAGTCCGCCGGAACGACCTGCCAGGTGGAGCACGGGGTGATCATCGTCGCCACGGGCGGAGAGGAGCACCGCGGTCCGGAATACGGCTACGGTAGCGATCCCCGCATCCTCACCCAATTACAGTTTGAGGCATTGCTTACCGATCAGCGATCAGAAATCAAAAATCTCAGGTCCATCGCCATGATCCAGTGCGTCGGGCCTGCGGAGAAGTACTGCAGCCGCATCTGCTGCACCACCGCGCTCAAGAACGCGTTGAACCTGAAGGAGATCCACCCTCAGGTCGAGGTGACGGTCCTTTACCGGGATATCCGCACCTACGGTTTCAAAGAACGGCTCTATTCGCGCGCCCGCGAGGCCGGCGTCAATTTCATCCGCTACGAGTCCGACAATAAACCCCAGGTATCCATTCCAGGCAGCGTCCAGCCGCTGCAGGTGCACGTCCTGGAACCCATCCTTGGACGGGAACTACTGCTCGAACCCGACCTGCTCGTCTTGAGCGAGCCGGTTGTGCCTCCGCCGGGAATCCGGGAGCTCGCCAGCAGGCTGAAATTGTCGATGGACATGGACGGCTTCTTCCTGGAAGCCCACGTGAAGCTGCGCCCCGTTGATTTCGCCAGCGACGGCATCTTTATGGCCGGTCTGGCGCATTACCCTAAATTTCTGGATGAAAGCATCGCCCAGGCGCAGGCTGCCGCTTCCCGGGCTGCGGCGGTGCTTTCCCAGGAATCGATGCTGACCAACGCCCGGGTGGCGGTCGTCGACCCGCTCAAATGCGTCGGCTGCCTGACCT